>Ga0099830_10000095_pt1 | contig 29691 bp, 28 predicted proteins | sample CZO8metaG_4_FD_79337 | JGI IMG/M metagenome (GOLD analysis project Ga0099830, IMG submission 79337) | Vadose zone soil microbial communities from the Eel River Critical Zone Observatory, Northern California, USA - CZOApr15con2H3.8 metaG | ecosystem: Environmental > Terrestrial > Soil > Vadose...
AGCCCTCCCTTGATTACGATGAAGTTCTAGATTCGACAATCTGGAAATCGCGGATCTCTTTTCTTCGTTTTAAGTCCGATAGGACGTTTGTTTTGCCTTCTTGAATGTGGTTTCGGATGATTCTGACGGCCTCGTCGACATTCCGCCTGTGCATGGCTTCCAAGAGTCTCAGATGCTCCCGGTGCGCGATGACTCCCCGGGCCGGATCGTAGAGCGAGTCGGTCTTCCGTTTGAAGATGATCCTCTCAAAGACCTGGCCTAGGGTCCTTTTCAGAGTTTCATTGGACGCAATTGCAGCGATCTCGAGGTGGATATTTTGATCGTAGATGAGCCGTTCCCGGGTGAACCGCTTTTGGGTGTCGTTGCCGTAGAGTTCCATTTTCTTTTGAAGCCTCTCCACCGCGGAGCCGTCGAGGCGTCCGACGGCCTTTTCGACCGCAAAGGCCTCCAGAGCCTCCCTCAATTCGTATAACTCTTCAGCCTCTTGCATTCCAATCTCTTTACAGATAAAACCCCGATTCGGCAGAAGGGAGGCATAGCCTTCCTGAACCAGACGCGTCAGCGCTTCGCGCACCGGGGTTCTGCTGACCCCGAGACGCTCACTGAGCTCCTGGTGATGGAGCTTTTGACCCGGCATGATCTCATTGCGCAAGATAAGGGCTTTGATTTCCAAGTAGGCTCGAGCCGAGAGGTTCTCTAAGCCTCTCGACTTCGGGTTTCTTAATGGGTGGGCCATGGGAGTGAAATTTGTTATGAAAAAGTTTATGCAATATTTTGCATCGGAAACTATCCGATCCTCCCTTCCATGTCAAGAAAGGATGGGCGAATCTTGAAATAAGGGTAGGATATGTGGAAATATGACCCGCTATGCGGAATCTAAAGCCGGTATCGTTGACGTCAATTCTACGTAAAATGTTAAGGAGGCGATAGTGGCAAGAACGAAATTACAGGCGATCGAGTTGCGGATGGAGTACTATCAACCCCGCACCGGCGGAAGGCTCCTGGCCCTGGACAATGTGAATCTTTCTGTCGAAGACGGAGAATTCGTCTGCATTGTCGGCCCCAGCGGCTGCGGCAAGACCACGTTCATTAACATTGCGGACGGGTTGCTCAAACCGACCGCCGGAAAGATTATGCTCGACGGGAAGGAGGTCATGGAACCGGGCACGGACCGGGCGATGGTCTTCCAAGACCCCTGCCTCTTGCCCTGGAGGACCGTGTTCAAGAACGTCATTTACGGCTTGGAATGCCGTGGGCATGACGGGCAAGCGGAGAAAGAGCGGGCGCGCAGTTTTATTAAGCTCGTCGGTCTGGGGGGCTTCGAGGATCATTATCCTCATGAGCTATCAGGAGGCATGCAACAGCGGTGCAATTTGGCCCGTGCCCTCACCGTAGATCCCGAAATCCTGATCATGGACGAGCCGTTTGCCGCATTGGACGCCCAAACCAGGGAGATCATGCAGCAGGAGTTGCTGCGCATCTGGGGTGCTGCCAGAAAAACGGTTCTCTTTATTACTCACCAGATCAACGAGGCGATCTACTTGGCGGATCGGGTCATCATCTTTGGGTCTCGACCGGGCCGGGTGAAGGATGCTCTGAAGGTCGACATACCTCGACCCCGTCAGCTTTCGGCCAAACGGGATAAGAAGTTCTTGGAGTACGAGGATTACGTGTGGGGTCAGATCGAAGAAGAAGTTAAGAAAACGATGGTGGCTGACCAGGTCGTCCACAATATCGATTCCTGATGACACGGGTCTGGAGAGAGGCACGTGAGGCCCTTTTTCAGTTCGCAGACCCTGATCCTTGCAGGTTGCTCTCTTTTTGTTCTCTACCTCGCGGGAATTCCGTTGCTCATGCTTCTCTATGGGAGCTTTCGAAGCGCCCCCATCGGAGAGCCGGGCGCCGCCTACACGATTCAAAACTACGTCAAGGCCTATTTCGACCGGGAGTTCTATCTCCTCTTCTGGAACTCTCTCAAGTATGCCATCGGCACCTGCGTGATCTCCTTTCTCATCGGGACCTATCTGGCCTGGATCAGCGAGCGGACCAATACCCCTCTGAAGAAGTTATTCATGGTGATGTCCCTGATCCCGTTCATTATCCCCGGGATACTGAGCACCATCGCGTGGATACTTCTTCTTAGCCCCAAGATCGGGCTGATCAACATAGTCGTGAAGGGGCTTTTAGGCCTGGAGTCTGCTCCCTTTAATATCTACTCGATGGGGGGTATGGTTTGGGCCGAAGCGATTCACCTCTATCCTCTGGTCTTTCTCTTGATGTCGGCGGCGTTCCGCAACATGGATACTTCCCTGGAAGAAGCCGCCCTAACGGCGGGATCGAGCACCTTCACCACTTTCAGGAGGGTAACGCTTCCGCTCATGCGACCGGCCATGTTCGGCGTGATGCTGATTATGTTTGTGCGCGGCATCGAGGCCTTTGAAGTCCCGGCTTTGGTGGGCGTTCCGGCGAAGATCTCTGTCTTTACCACGAAGATTTTTCTTGCGATCCACCAGTTTCCTTCCGATTTCGGCCTGGCCGGCGCTTATGCCGTTACGCTTTTGCTCATCAGCACAGTCGGCGTCTTGATCTATCAGAGGGTCACTCGAAAGGAGGATCGCTACGCGACCGTCACAGGCAAAGGCTATCGCCCGCGCGTGATCGATCTTGGACCTTGGAAATATGCGACCTGCGCCAGCGCCTTTGTGATCTTCTTCCTGGCCGTCATTCTTCCCGTGTTTGTCCTTCTCTGGTCTTCTTTCATCCCGTACTATGGGATCCCGTCGGCAGAGCTAGTGGCCAAGCTGACCCTCGCCAACTACAAATACATTTTGAACTATCCATTGGCCGTCACCGCATTTCAGAACAGCTTCTATCTCTCCGTCGGTTCGGCGACAGTGGTCATGCTACTGACCTCTGTGATCGCCTGGATTACAGTGAAATCAAAGCTGCCCGGGCGAGTTTTCCTTGATAATATGACCTTTATCCCGATTGCCATGCCCGGGATCGTTCTGGGCGTTAGCCTGATATGGGTTTACCTCACCCTGCCGATCCCGATCTACGGCACGATCTGGGTTCTGCTTTTGGCCTATATAACGAAATTCATGCCTTATGGCATCCGCGCGGCCTCGGCCTCGATGATCCAGATCAACAAGGAACTCGAGGAGGCTTCCTTGGCCAGTGGCGGCACCTGGTTTCAGACCTTTAGAAAGGTTCTTCTTCCTCTGCTCATGCCGGGCTTCGTGGCGGGTTGGATTTACATCAGCATCATTTCTCTGAGAGAGCTCTCCACCTCCATCTTGCTTTATTCCTATAACAGCACCGTTCTCTCCATTATGGCCTTTGACCTTTGGGAAGGGGGTCAGTACACTTATGTGTGCGCCCTTGGGGTCTTGATGGTTCTCTTGCTGGTTGCCATGGCTTATACTGCGCGCAAACTTGGGGCGAAGATAGGAATCGCGGAATGAAAAGGGGCGTGTGATGGCAGAAAAAAGGCAGATGGTCCAGATTGAGTCCTTGGAGAAATATTTCGGCGAGGATAAGGAGAGGGTTCATGTTCTGAAAGGGATCTCGCTCAGTATCCCCGAGGGCTCCCTCTACACTTTTCTGGGACCGAGCGGATGCGGAAAGACCACGACGCTTAGATGCGTGGCCGGACTGGAAAGGCCCGAGGGGGGAAAAATCAGTATCGATGGGAACGCTGTCTTTGCCTCAGGCGAGAGAGTCTACGTTCCGACCAACAAGCGCCCCATCGGAATGGTTTTCCAGTCCTATGCCATCTGGCCTCACATGACCGTTTTCCAGAACGTAGCTTATCCACTTACGATCCATCGGCGTCCCAAGAGCGAGATCAAAAGAAGAGTCGAAGACGTGTTAAAAGTTGTCGGACTGCACGGCCTGGAGGACCGGCCGGCGCCGAAACTCTCCGGCGGCCAGCAACAGCGGGTCGCCTTTGCCCGGGCGCTGGTCAACGAGCCGAAAGTCTTGCTGCTGGACGAGCCCTTGAGCAACCTGGACGCGAAGCTGAGAGTGCAGATGAGGTTTGAGATCAAGGCGCTTCAGCGGAGGATCAACATCACGACTATTTTTGTCACCCACGACCAGTCCGAAGCCCTGGCGATTTCCGATCAGATTGCTGTGATGCATGCGGGAAAACTGATCGAGGTCGGTACGCCGCATCAGCTTTATTCTCGGCCCACGAGAAAGTTTACAGCGACCTTCCTAGGGCTGACCAATCTTATCGAGGGAAAGGTGATCGAGATGGGAGGGGATTCCAAGCCGGGTCGCATAGAGACCAAGAAGGGGATTTTATCCTTTATTCCTGCCACTTCTCTGGGACGGAACCAAGCCGCGGTTATATCCATTCGTCCAGAGCACATCCCGGTGCATAAGGAAAAGCCGCAGGGGCTTGATAATGTAGTGGAGGGGACAGTCAAGGAGGCAATCTTTATGGGAGATGCTTACCACTGCCAGATTGCCGTCGGCGACATGTTGTTGGCGGTCCACACCCATCCTTTTCTTAACATGAGCCCGGGAGAGAAGGTTTATCTCTATCTGGATCCGCAGAGTTGCAACGGCATTCCTGCTGAGGATACTGAGGGAATGGACGAGTCCATAATGGGAGATTGAAAACAGCTATCAGCAATCGGCTCTCAGCTTTCAGCTAGATGGGCTAATTTTGCTGACGGCTGACAGCTATAGCTAGGGAGAAAGGAGATTTTTCAATGACTGCCTTAGAAGCCAGGAAATTCGCCGAACAGGAGATCAAAGCCGGCAGGACACCGACCTATAGTGATCTTCGTGAATGGCTGGAGATTGTCGATAGCTTGGGAGAGCTCAAGCAAGTCGACGGCGTGGACTGGAACCTCGAGATGGGAACGCTCGCGGAGCTTATCGCGCACGAGGGCAAAGGGCCCGTGTCCGCCGTGCTGTTCGATAACATCAAGGGCTATCCCAAAGGCTACCGCACTCTCTTCGCGCAGAACGCTTCGTTCAAGAGAATGGCCTTGAATCTGGGCCTGCCGCTCGAATTGAACGGCCTGGATCTGGTCAAGGCTTTTCGCCAGAAGCTGGCCGAGCACAAGCCGATTCCTCACAAGGTGGTTAAGAGAGGGCCGATTCTTGAAAACGTTTTGAAAGGAAAAGACATCGACCTTTTAAAGTTCCCGGTTCCTTTCATGCATGAGCTCGACGGCGGCCGCTTCATCGGCACCGCCTGTCTGGTCATTACGAAAGATCCTGAAGAAGGTTGGGTGAACTTCGGCGCCTACCGGGGCATGGTCCACGACAAGAACAGTATGGCGCTCTACATCTCGCCGGGAAAGCATGGCGCCATTCAGCGCCGTAAATGGTTCGAGCAGGGAAAGCCCTGCCCGGTTATCGTTTCCGTCGGTCAGGACCCGATCCTCTTCATGGTCTCGGGCAACGAGATCGACTACGGCGTCTCCGAGTTCGATTACGCCGGCGGACTCAAGGGGGGCCCTATCGAGGTCGTTCAGGGTGAGGTAACCGGACTTCCGTTCCCGGCCCAGGCTGAAATCGTCATCGAAGGCTTCATGAAGCAAGACGACGTTATGAAGGAAGGTCCCTTCGGCGAGTGGACCGGTTATTATGCCAGCTCGTCACGGCCTGAGCCGGTCATCCGCGTTGAGAGGATTTACCATCGCAACGATCCGATCCTCTGCTGCGCCCGGCCGGGGAGACCGCCGTCCGACTACTCCATAGCGAAGTGTTTCGTGAAATCGGCCCTGATCTGGGATCAGGTCGAGAGGGCCGGTGTGCCGGATGTCAAAGGGGTGTGGTGCCATGAGGCCGGCGGGGGCAGATTGTTAAATATCATTTCCATCAAGCAGCGCTATCCCGGCCATGCGCGCCAGGCGATGCTCGTCGCCTCTCAGGTTCATGCCGGCGCCTATCTCGGCCGCTACGTGATCGTGGTGGATGATGATATCGATCCAACGAATACCTTCGATGTGCTGTGGGCTTTGTCCACGCGTTCCGATCCGGTCGAGTCGATCGAGATCCTGCGCCGCTGCTGGAGCGGGCCACTCGATCCGCGCATTCAGCCGGGCAAGAAAGGTTTCAACTCCCGCGCCGTCATCGATGCCTGCCGTCCGTTCGAATGGATGAAAGACTTCCCGCCCGTGGCCGAGTCCAGCCCGGAACTCAAGGACAAGGTGCGGAACAAGTGGAGGAAGGTGATTGAAGGGTAACCGTAAGAATTTATCTCTTCGCTAATCTACAACCCAGCGGCCTGGCGCCCATAGCGACCAGGCCGTTTTTTTGGCCAAGCAAGAAAAGGCTTGACAATAGGTATCTTTTAGCTTATTGTTCCCAATTAGGGAACATGAGAGCCGATCCCTGATATGGGACCAATAAACCAATCAGGTAATGATAGTCCACGGTCTCGGCATACTGAATGATTTTACGGAGCGCTATGCCGAGGCTAGAGAGCCAGCAAAGGCTTGGTTGGCTGAAGTCGAAAGAGCAGAATGGAAGGCGCCGATCGACATAAAAGAAAGGTATCGGACTGCAAGTTTTTTGTCCGACAATCGTGTGATTTTTAACATAAAGGGGACAAAATTCAGAATTGCAGTCCAGGTTAGCTACAAGCACCAAATCGTTTTAGTATTAAGATGCGGTTCCCACGCAGAATACAGCAAATGGAAGTTTTAAAGATATGGAATTAAAAGTAATCAAGACAGAGGACGAATATAAGGCCGCCCTTAGTGCTCTAGAAAACCTTCTGAAGCTGGATCCTGATTCTGGCACTGAGGAAGCTACGCGTCTCGAACTCCTTTCTCTTATCGTGCGCGACTACGAGTCCCGACACTACTCTTTTGCGTCGCCAGATCCGGTTGAGGCCATCAAATTCCGAATGGAACAACAGGGGCTGTCACAACGCGATCTTGTTTCTTACATTGGCAGCCGAAGCAAAGTTTCTGAAATATTGTCCCGAAAGCGTCCGTTAACACTCTCAATGATACGTGCTCTTCACGAGAGTCTTGGCATCCCGGCTGAGGCTCTTCTTCCCAAAACTGCGCCGCCAGTAGACGAAGAACTCAAGGCTGACTGGAGTCGTTTCCCATTAAGAACAATGATCAAGCGCGGCTGGATTGTGACGGACTCTGCCGAGATCCCGGCGAAAGGGCCGGAGCTATTGGAACAATTCCTAAGTCCCTTGACAGGAACTGCTTTGATCTCTCTTCATCGGAGATCAAAGCACGTTCGCTCTGGCCGTGAAATGGATAAGTACGCATTGACTGCTTGGACAGTCCGCGTACTTACAAGAGCTTTCGAGTATTCTTCTGGCCTAACCTATAAGCCCGAAACAATTACACCAGAATTTATGCGCGAGGTCGCAAAACTCAGTTGGTCTGAGACAGGCCCCTGCCTTGCCAGAGAATTTTTGAAGAAGTATGGAGTCACGGTGATAATAGAGCCGCATCTACCACGAACTTATTTAGACGGTGCATGTCTAATGACACCCAAGGATAGAAAACCAGTAATAGGGCTTACGTTGCGATATGATCGTTTAGATAACTTCTGGTACTCTCTAATGCACGAATTGGCACACGCCGCACGGCATTTGGATGGTAGCAACAGTTTTTATGACGACTTCGACACTGAATCTAAACACGATACTTTAGAGAAAGAAGCGGATAAACTTGCCGGTGAAGCATTGATTCCAACCAACGAATGGGATCAAAGTCCGGCAAAGTTGGTGCCATCACCCCAGGCCGTTCAGCGCCTGGCCGATCGATTGGGCATTCACCCTGCTGTTGTTGCTGGTCGCATTAGACACGAGAGAAAGAACTTTCGACTCCTTAATCAATTGGTCGGACATGGAAAAGTGAGACGCCTTTTTCCGGAATTATCTTGGGGGGGAGTAAAGGAAGAAGAAAATGTTTGATCATAAGCACTATGTCCCGGTTATACGCTGGAAACAGAGAGAACGCATTGCACTACGCGAATTATTCCCGGAAGATAAGGCTCGCTTGACTCCCCTGATACAACTAACGAGTGACGTCGCCGCCGCATATGTAGCATCTGGGGACATAAATTCCTCAATTGCAATACTGTTGAGCGAAATTAGGGAACACTGGGGGAACGCTCTTGCGTTTCTCGATCTCAATGAACTGGTTTTTCCCACCGAGTCCAACAGCGTTGCAGCTATTAAACGGGGTTTCACTGAAGCCATTTACCTGGGTTTGGATTTAATCCCGGTAACAACACTAAACCGGGAAGCTTGGTACCAGACTGGTGTAAGAAAAGCTCTTGCAGAGTGCAAAAAGGGTATTTGTCTACGGTTGGTCCGGCAGGATCTCGAGTCAGGGCGCCTCGATCGTCAAATCAACTACTTACTATCTGCTATGGATTTGAATCCTCCGTTCGTAGACCTTGTTGTGGATCTTCAGTCGGTAACTGCAGCTGACGCTACCCATTACAACAATCTTTTCAAACGAATTCCTCTTATTGGTGGGTGGAGGACTTTTACAGTGATCGGTGGGGCTTTCCCGCAGGACTTGACCGGGCTCTCTGTCGGCGAGTATCTGTTACCACGCGTTGAATGGTGTCTCTGGAAAAATTCCCACCAAACAAATCCCTCTCGAAAGGCGATATTTGGAGATTACGCGACGCTCCATCCGTTTCTATTGTCACCCTTCACTGGCATGAACCCGAGTGCAAGTATTCGATACACAACCGAGGAACATTGGGTTGTCATGCGTGGGCAAGGAATAAGAGCCGAGGGTAGTGCTGGCTTTGCTCAATTCCCCGCCAATGCTCAATCACTTATGGACCGCTCAGAATTTTGTGGAGAAGATTTCAGTTACGCTGACAAGTATATTTTTGAAAGACCCTTACATCCGGATAAGCCGGGAAATCTTACAACATGGGTCACCGTGGGGGTTAACCACCATTTGACTTTTGTGGTGAGACAGCTCGCCGATTTTTACGGAGTGCAAATTGACCATAGAAGACCACGGTACGATTTAGATTTAGGGGTGACACCGCAGCCTGCCGACTATGCTAGTGTTGGGGGAAGTCGTGGTTCATCGAGGCGTCGTCGCCCACCTCAACAGGCTTGATCACTCCAAGCGTTTTACGTATTGCCTCGCGGTCGACTGCCTCATAGTCGAGATAGGACACTTCGGCGTTTCGACAATTGTCGGAACGTGTAAATAGGCTCTCCCGTATTTATTTGCGCCACGGTTGGTGCTTTGTTAATCTGGCTTACGGCCATCGCGCCGGAAATTGTATGTCCAATAAGCAGCTCAGATATGTCGGGCAGAGCGTTGCCAGAGTCGATGGCATTGAGAAGGTAACAGGCAAGGCAAAATTCACCGGCGATCTTGTGATTCCCGGAATGCTTCACGGCAGAATCCTACGCAGTCTTTTGAGGAGGCCTGATTTTTGGTCCGGTTTAATTTAAGATGAGGTTACGTCCAATGAAGGTAAGTCGGAAAGAGATCATCAAGGAGATTCGAGAGATCAAAAGGCGCCTCAGGCTTGTGGAGAAAAAGACCGCGAGCTTGAAGAAAGAGAAAAAGGTCTCCCCAAGGCAGGCTTTCGAAAGGAAATTTCCGGATTTCAAGGTAGATGCTGAGCTGTTTGATTTGGTCGGCATAGATCCCCCTCTAAGTCTGCGCAGCGAGAAAAAGGCCATTCGCGAAGCTATCAACCTGCTGTATGAGTCGAAATGAAGATATTGGTTGACGTCAACGTCTTTGAGGATATTTACAGGCAGCGAGCAGGTTGGGAGGCAAGCCTTGCCGTAGTCAGCCGTGTGCGGGTCGGCAGTATAGGCGGGTATGTATCCGCATTAACACCACCCATTCTCTATTTTCTAAGAAGACGCACTCAGAGTGAGCGACTATGCCGCAGAACCGTGAGGCAGGCCCTCGTCTCCTTCGAAATTGTCCCGATGGGACAAGAGACTTTGGAGGCTGCCTATGACAGTAGCCTGCCCGATTTTGAGGACTCCATCCAATTTCAGTGTGCTAAGGTGTCGTCGGTGGACCGCATCGTGACCAGGAATAAAAGGGATTTTAAGCAGGATGAGATCGCCATCTCGACGCCCGAGGAAATTTTGGAAGAGCTATAGACCCAAAGCTGAAGTCACGTGCCACGGAAAAATCTCAAATATGTCGGGCAGAGCGTTGCCAGAGTCGATGGCGTTGAAAAGGTAACGGGGAAGGCGAAATTTACCGGGGATCTTGTGGTCCCGGGAATGCTTCACGGAAAGATTCTCCGCAGCTCCTATCCCCACGCGCGCATCACCCGCATTGACGCCTCGGAAGCGGAGGCTTTTCCCGGAGTGGCTGCGGTGCTGACCGCAGCCGACATTTCGGATCTCGATCCCTACTACAGCGGCCGCCCGCTCATCGCCATTGAAAAAGTTCGCTACGTCGGAGAGCCGGTCGCTGCCGTGGCGGCGATAGACGAGCAGACCGCTCATGAGGCGCTCTCGCTGATCCACGTCGACTACGAGGAGCTTCCACCCGCAGTTGGGCTGGATGCGGCTCTGAAAAAAGGGGCGCCTCTGATTCATGAGAATGCGCCGAACAATATCTGCAGCCACGAGCATGTGGAAAAGGGCAGCATCGAGCAGGGCTTCGCCGAATCCGACGAGATCTTCGAAGACAGGTTCACCTTTCCCATGGTCTATCACTATGCCATGGAGCCGCACTCCGTCATTGCGGAGTTCAATGACGAGGGGATTACCGTCTGGTCCTCCGCCCAGCACCCGTTCCAGGTTCGGGGAGACATTGCAAAGATTTTCGGCCTCCATCCCACCAAGGTAAGAATGATCATTTCCTTTCTGGGCGGCGGCTTCGGCAGCAAGTCCTACACGAAGTTTGAGCCTTTGGTGGTTGCGCTGGCGCGCAAGGCGAGAAAGCCGGTGCGGATCTGCAACTCCGTCACCGACTCCATGCTCACTGTACGGAGACACGCGGCCAAGCTCAGATTGAAGAGCGGAGTCAAAAAGGACGGTACGTTGGTCGCGCGCGAGGCCGAGATCTATCTCGATACGGGCGGCTACCCGGACAACGGACCTCAGGTCGCCATCCGGGCAGCGACCAGAGTTCTCGGTCCCTATAAGATTCCGCACATTCGCAGCGACGCCTACGCGGTTTATACCAATTCCGGGTCTGCGGGCTCCTTCCGCGCTATCGGCGCGCCCCAGACGATCTTCGCCTCCGAAGCTCAAATGGATATCATCGCCTCCAAGCTGGGCATCGATCCGGCGGCGCTGAGGCTCAAGAATTTTCTCGACAAGGGAGAAGAGCTTCGTCCGAAGCTGCGCGGCATGGACGCGAACCTCGCTTCAAGCTTGAAGCAACTCGTCTCCGCGAGTCAGTGGAAAAGGCGCTCGAAGAAAAAGGGGAGCGCCATGGGGCTTGCCTGCGGCGCGACCAACGCCGGTGCTACGCCGATCTCAGTGGCGATGGTCCGTCTCCAGCCGGACGGTTCGCTTGCGGCCTTTGCCGGCAGCACGGAGATGGGGCAGGGCGTGAGAACGGTTCTCTCCCAAATCATCGCCGATGAGCTGAGTCTCCCGCTCGAAGCCATCACCATCAGCGGCGCGGACACCAAAGTCACGCCTTACGACGCCTCTACGGGTTCGAGCCGTTCGACCACGCTCATGGGCACCGCAGTTCTGCGGGCGGCGCGCGATCTCAAGAAGCAGCTGGTCAAAATCGGCGCCGAGGCTTTCCGCGTGAAGCCAAGCCAAATACAGCTGGTCGACGGCGCCATGATCTCGGGCGAGATGAGGCTAACCTTTGGCGAGGCGATGGCGCGCCGCTTCGGCAGCTCTGGAGGCGAGATGATCGGTCACGGCGATGTCGGGCCGGAAATCACCGGCACCCTGCCGGTATTCTGGGAGATCGGCATGGGATGCGCCGAGCTGCATGTGGATCAGGAGACAGGAGAGGTCCGCATCGAGCGCTACGTTTCAGTCGCCGACGTGGGCAAGGCAATTCATCCGGAACAGTGCATCGGCCAGGAAGAGGGCGCCGCCATGCAAGGGATCGGCCACACGCTCTTCGAGCAGATGGTTTACGACGAGGGCGGAGAGCTGCTTACTCCTAATCTCATCGACTACCGCGTCCCGACTTTTTCCGATGTGCCCAAAGAGTTTCACTCCGTTCTGGTCGAGAACGAAGACGGTCCCGGGCCGTACGGCGCGCGCGGCATGGGTGAAGGGGGGCTGGTTTCCGTCGCTCCCGCGGTGACCAACGCTTTGGCCCGCGGCCTCGGCATCCGCATCAAGGATCTCCCGCTCACGCCCGAGCGCGTCTGGCGCGCGCTAAAGGAAAAACAGGAGGAGAAGTAACCTTCCTGCGATCTTTTTCCAGTCCTCCTCCAAGACAACAAATTCGCTTGCCATAACCCCTCTCCGGGGTATAATCCTTCGGTCGTCAACTACCAAATCAATGGGAGGGTGACCCTATGGTGCAAATGGTTCGGGCTGTTCTCACGGTTTGGTTGCTTCTTGCAGCGCAAGAGGGGTTCAGCCTGGAGACGCTCACCTTGGCGCTTCCTACGAAGAGCTTTCAGCAGGCGATCTACCCCATCGCGCAGGAGCGGGGTTACATGAAGGCGGAGGGGATCGATCTTAAGATCGTCTTCATGGAGCCGACCCCGAGCATTCAGGCATTGGTCGCCGGGAGCGTCCAGTTCACGGGCGCCGGCAGCAGCGCGCTCGTCGCCATCGTCAAAGGAGGGGCTCCAGTCAAGGTTGTCTTGGCAGTGAATGATCGAGTCCATCAGTGGGTTCTAAGTCGACCGAATATCTCTAGCGTAAAGGAGCTAAAGGGGAAGAAGATCGCCACCACGGGCGTGGCCTCCGTAACAACATACATGTTCAAGCAGATCCTTCCGAAGTACGGCATTGACGGGAATAAAGATGTAGTCTTTCTCGATCCCGGAGTAGGACAGCAGGTCACCGCGCTTTTGGCAGGGGCGGTCGATGCCGGGCTTTTGAGCGTGGAGCAACGCTTCGTGGGCCTTGACAATGGCATGAAGGAGCTTGTCTATCTGGGAAACGAAGTGAAGAATTCCTGGGGCACGCTGGCGAGCTCGGACCGCTTCATCAAGGAGCAGCCGAAGCTGATGGCGGGTTTCGCCCGCGCTACCCTCAAGGCGTTGCGCCTGATCCGCAAGGATCGTGAGGGAACCATAGCTGCCGTAGTGAAGTTTTCCGGACTGCAACCGAATTTGGCGACCCGCATGTACGACGACCTGATCAACACCTTTACTCCCAACGGGGCTGTAGATGAGGAGACGCAGAGAAACGATCTTGTCGTCATCCGCCAGGTCGCTGGAGTGACTGACAATATTCCGAACGCTAAGGCGTATGACTTCAGCTTCGCGCTAGACGCCGATCGACAGCTCAATCAAACAGGCTGGAAACCATAGTGGCTAAGGTTCAAATCAGACAGAGGGAGGTATTTTATGCCTGGCATTATTGACGCGGATACGCACATCTCAGAATCGGAAAGCATGTGGGCGCTGATCGACAAGGAGATGTATCACCGGAGACCGGTGCTCGTCTCCGCTCCGGAGGATACGCTCTACGGCGCGCGAAACGCCTTCTGGCTGATCGACGGAAATATTTTTCCCAAGCCGGCGGGCAAGGGCAGCTTTCGTCTCATCACTCCCTCGGCAACCAAGCACGAGTCTTCGAGAGGAGACATCCACATCGCTTGCCGCGAGATGACGGACATCCCGGCCCGGCTGAAAGACATGGACCTCTTCGGCGTGCAGATCCAAGTCGTCTATCCGACCCTGTTTCTGATCTACATCACGGACGACGTCAGGCTGGAGGTCGCCCTCTGCCGCGCCTACAACCGGTACATAGCTGAGGCCTGCGACAAAAGCGGCGGCCGCGTGAAGTGGGTCGTGATCCCGCCGCTCAAGTCCGTAGAAGAATCGGTCAAAGAGATCCGCTGGGCGAAGGAGCACGGCGCGGTCGGGGTCTTCTTCCGCGGCATCGAAGGGGAGTGGACGCTGGATAATCCCTATCTCTTCCCGATCTACCAGGCCGCCAATGATGTCGAGCTGCCGATCTGCATTCACACCGGCGCCGGCTGCCCGGCATTTTTAAACCTGTTCGACATAGAGAGAAACCACACTTTCGGCCACAGCCGGATTCAGCCGCTGATGGCTTTTCGAGACATCGTGGCGAACAAGATCCCGGAGCAGTTTCCGCGCTTGAAGTTCGGCTTCATCGAGGCGTCCGCGGGATGGGTTCCCTATGTCCTCCACGTCATAAAAAGGCTCTTCCGCGAGCGTTGGAAGTTCTCTTCCGACGTGGATATGTTCCGCGCATACAGGATTTACGTCGCCTGCGAGGCGGACGAGGACATCTCGTATATCGCGCAGTACACCGGCGAAGATCATCTCCTCATTGGTTCCGACTACGGCCACAATGACCCGTCGGAAGAGCGCCATCTGGTTGCGACCATGAGATCGCGCGAAGATGTGCCCGCCGCGCTTACGGAGAAAATCCTCAACGATAACCCGAAGCAGTTCTACCCGATCTAATTGACCGACAGGAGAAGGGAGCTGGTAACATGAAAAGGATTGCAAACCTGACATTCGGATCGGCTCTTGCGGTGTTGCTGCTTTTCGGGGCAGAGGCCGCTATGTCGCAGACCGTAAACCTCGCAATTCCGACCAAGAGCTTTCAACATTTGATTTATCCCGTCGCTCTGGACAGGGGCTACATGAAGGAAGAGGGAATCGACCTCAAGATCACTTTCATCGAGGTGACTCCGAGCATCCAGGCATTGATGGCGGGAAGCGTTGACTTTGCCGCCGCCGGCACCAGCGCGCTGGTCGTGCTGGCCAGGGGCAACGCCCCCTTGAAGGTACCGCTGGCCGTCAACGACCGGGTGCACCAGTGGCTGTTGAGCCGGCCCAATATCACGAGCCCGAAGGAGCTGAAGGGAAAGAAGATCGCGACCACGGGTATAGCCGCTATCACGACCTTCATGCTTAAACAAATACTCACCAAGTACGGCCTCGATGGCAACAAGGATGTGGTCTTCATCGATCCGGGATTCGGAAACCAGCTGACGGCGTTATTGTCGGGAGTGGTGGACGCTGCTATTTTAGGCGCGGATCTGCGCTATATGGGCTTGGATAACGGCATGAAAGAGCTTTTTTATTACGGCAACGAAATAAAAAATTCCTGGGGAACGCTCGCGACCTCCGACCGCCTCATCAAGGAGCAGCCCAAGATGGTCACCGCCTTCGTCAAGGCGGCTCTCAAGGCGTTGCGTCTCATCCGTAAAGACCGCGAGGGAACGATCGTTGCCACGACTAAATTTTCCGGAGTCGATCGGTCGCAGGCCGCGCGCCTCTACGACGACCTGATCACCACCTTCACCCGCAACGGAACAGTCGATGACGAGAGCCAGAAAAACGACCTTGCCATCATCCGCCAAGTCGCCGGCGTTACCGCCGACATCCCCATCTCCCGCGCCTACGACTTCAGCTTCGCCCTGGACGCCGATAAACAGCTCAACCAATCTGGGTGGAAACCGTAGCAGGAGGTCGAACAAAGATGGCAACGATTCAGACTCCATCGAGTCAGGAAAGATCGGTTCGAACGAGATCGGATGACTGGAAAAGCATATTGGGCGTCGGTATGATAGCGTGGCTTCTGCTCCTCGGAGTGGAAGCGTTCGGCGCTGACACCGTCACCCTGTCGATCCCAACGAAGACTTTTCAGCAGGTGATCTACCCCATCGCTCAGGAACGGGGATACATGAAGGAAGAGGGGCTCGACTTAAAGCTCGTCTACGTCGAGGCGACTCCGAGTATCCAGACGCTGCTGGCGGGAAGCCTCCAATTTACCGGCTCGGGGACCAGCGCGTTGGTCGCTATCGCCAAAGGCGGCGCTCCGCTCAAGACCGTCTTGGCGGTCAATGACCAGGTGCTTCAGTGGGTCCTGACCCGGCCGAATATTTCCAGCGTCAAGGACTTGAAGGGAAAAAAGATCGCCACCACCGGCATCGCCACCGTCGCCGTGTTTATGCTCAAGCAGATCCTCACCAAGTACGGCATCGACGGCAACAAGGACGTGTTCTACGTCGATCCGGGATCGAATAACCAGCTGACGATGCTGCTGGCGGGGGCGGCGGACGCCGCGATTCTGGGCCCGGATCAGCGCTACATCGCTCTCGACAACGGCATGAAGGAGCTTTTCTATTACGGTAAAGAAGTGAAAAATTCCTGGGGCACGCTGGCGACTTCCGATCGCGTCATCAAGGAACAGCCCAAAATGGTCGCCGGCTTCATGCGGGCGACGCTCAAGGCGCTGCGCCTCGTGCGCCAGGACCGCGAGGGGACCATCGCTGCCATGGTGAAGTTTTCCGGAATCGAGCGGCCACAAGCCGCGCGCGTCTATGACGACCTGATCAACACCTTTAGCCGCAACGGGACCGTCGATGAAGAGACCCAGCGAAACGACCTCGTCATCATCCGCCAGGTCGCCGGCGTCACCGACGACATCCCCAACTCTCGCGCCTACGACTTCAGCTTCGCCCTCGACGCCGACCGGCAGCTCAACCGTTCAGGCTGGCGGCCTTAACGAGCAGATGGCGGGGTTGCGGTTCAAGGCAGAAACCGAGGCGAAGCCTGCGACCACCCGCCTACCCCCCTTTCTCATCATCAATTGCTTCTCCTATTCCAATTGATTATCATGTCTGCCAAAGAGACGCGGGAAGAATTCATTCATGACGGCGAGCATACCAAGTGAGGAGACGTCGAATTACCTCTGCCTGGAGAAGCTAAAAAACAGCGCTCTGACGCCATCTCCATATCCACATCTAATCATCGAAAATTTTATCCGCCCGGAAAAGCTGCGCGCTGTTTGTGATGGCTTTCCTGATATCACGCAGGGGGCAGTTTTCCTTTGTCGCGCGTCGCTCTTAAACGTGAATTCGCTCAGCTTATCAGCGAGCTCGAAGGTGCAGATTTCCGCAACTGCATTGCTGAAAAATTTGCCGTCGATCTCACGAATCGACCGACAACGATTACGCTGCGGGGTTACTCCCGTGATAAGAGAGATGGTCTCATCCATGCTGACTCTAAGTCAAAACCGATCACAGCGCTACTTTACTTTAATCCTACGTGGACTGCGCGTAATGGAAGATTGCGCGTTTTAAATAGTGAACACATGGAGGATTGCCATGTTGAAGTGCCTCCTACTGCAGGCACGCGCCTTATTTTTAAAGTAACTTACAATTGTTGGTGTGGATATCCGTCCTTTGAGGGGATCCGTCGGGCGATCCAATTGAATTATCTGGTTAGTCAAAAAGCAGCTCACCATGATCTGTTGCACCATCGCCTGAGTGCTAAGAAAAAGGCTATCAAAAAAGTTTTTACGATTGACGGATAAGTCTGGAATGCACGTTCTTCTCGTCAAACTTTCCTCGATGGGGGATTTAATCCACGCATTCCCTGCGCTTACGGATGCCCAGACGGCCATCCCCGGGATTCGGTTTGATTGGGTCATCGATGAGTCATTTGCGGAGCTTGCACGCTGGCATCCGGCCGTCAATCAAATCATCACCACAGCGCATCGCCGCTGGGGGCGACAAAAATGGAAGCTGCTGTGCTCAGGGGAGTTAAGGCGCTTTATTCGAAAGCTTCGCTCAAAGCATTATGATCTGGTCATCGACGGACAAACTAACGTGAGAAGCGCGGTCATTACGCGGTTGGCCAGAGGTCTTCGCTGTGGGTTCGATCGCCGTTCCGTGCGCGAGTATGGCGCTGATTGGGCTTATCAAAAAAAAGTGTTTGTTCCGAAAGCTCAGCATGCAGTCAATCGTTTACGTAGGCTTTTCGCCCAAGTTCTTAATTATCCTTACCGGGACACGGACCCTGATTGCGCTATCGATATGGCGCGTTTGTCTAAGCCTAATTTGGTATTGCCACGGGAATACCTTGTTTTCATCCATAACGCGAGTTGGCGTAGCAAGCTTTGGCCGGAACGCTATTGGGCGGATTTGCTGAGCACCGCAACGGCGGCGGGTTTCACGGTGTTATTACCCTCTGGCAATTCAGAGGAGCATGCGAGAGCATTGCGACTGGCTCAGAATCACCCGCGAATCATTGCGCTGCCGCGTCTTCGTTTGTCAGAAGTTGCATTCATCATCGCTCATGCAAAAGCTGCCGTGTCCAATGATACCGGCCTTGGCCATCTCACGGCTGCTGTCAATGTAGCTTCGGTAAATTTGTACGGTCCTACCGATCCTGATCTGATCGGCGCCCCTGGCAAATCACAAGTTTATTTGCAAGCCGATTTCCCTTGTGCGCCCTGTTACAAGAATTCCTGTCATTATAAAGGCTCTGCTCCAGAATGGCCTGCGTGTTTCACCAAAATTCCGCCGCAAATCGTCTGGGAAAGACTGCAATCTTTGCTCTAGCGTTTGTCGATCCTCCTCCTAAGCTCGTATCATATCCACCAAGAGAGTCACCCAGATCTTTCCCTCCGCGATAAATTTTCTTGCCATAAAGAAAGCCGGGCGTATAATTCAAGCGGGTAGGCCGCTTGCGAGGCTAAAGTGCAAATGTCCTGATGTTTGATGAGACCTTGATATGGCTAAGGACAATGTGGAAGAGCCGTTGTGCGCGGAAGTCGAGTTACATCCTGCCGGCGGCAGGCTTGTCGATGTCGATATGAAAGATTTGAATCATAGATCCTACTTTCGTTTCCAAACCAGAAAGAGGAGCCTGCATCTGATCAGCGGAATCCTTGCAGGGATCTTGCTTTTCGTTGGTGTCGTCCCGGCAGGAGCGCGGGAAGATAGAATGCTTGTGGGATATGCCGGTGTAGCCGGATTTCAACTCCCCCTCTGGTTTGGTGCTGATGCCAAGATTTTCGAGCGCTACGGTATTGAGGTCGTCCCGGTGTTCATCCCCAGTGCCGCGAATGCCGTGAAAGCCCTCATCTCCGGTGATGTTCAAGCCAGCCAAACAAGCGGTTCCGCTCCGATCAATGCGGTTCTCAACGCTGGAGAGCTGGCGATTATTGCCGCGCCGTACAACCTCGTGCCCTATAACTTCATCGTCGCCAAGGGCATAGAAAAGCCCGAAGACCTAAAGGGGAAAAAAATAGGAATCCTGAACTTCGGCGGAGTCAGCGAATATGCCACCGTGATGGTCCTCAAAGGCTGGGGTCTTGATCCTCGCCGAGATGTGACTCTGCTTCAAATCGGCAGTGATCCGACACGGCTGGCAGCCGTGATTTCCGGAAGCATACAGGGAACCGTGCTGGCCCATCCCGCACTGGCCAAGGCCGAGAATTTGGGTCTTAAGACTCTAGCGAATCTGAGCGAGATGGGAATGAAATTCCCTAGTAGCACACTGACCGTAAGGCGCGTCTGGCTACGGGAGAACAGGGCTACAGTGGAGAGTTTCCTCAAAGGGTATGCTGCCAGTATTCATGCGATGAAAAATCAAGAGCAGGAAAGTATGAGAATCCTTGCCAAGTACACGAAGATTGAGGATCGAGATTCTCTGGTGAAGACGGCCCGTTATTTCAGTGCGACGACCCCGCGTGACCCTCGTGTGGATACTGGAGCAATTAAGGAATTGCTGAGCAGCTTTGATAAGACCTTTCCGGGCGCCTCGCAGCGGCCATTGAGCCAATTTATCGATCAGGGTCCTCTTGATGCGGTGGAGCGCAGTGGCTTTATTGAGGGACTGTACAGGTGATAGAAAGGTGGGCGGGGTCGGACAGACTTTTACTATTTGCTTTCTCGGTTTCGAGCGCTGACAAAAGAGCAAAATAAAATAACCAAAGCCTGACATGTTCATGACATGTTCATTAAGCCTGACATGTTCATTTAGTTAGCGTTCGTGGAGGGATTCCAGAGTATGAAATGCTCGGAACCGATGAGCGAGGAGAGCTTTCATATCTTGTTCGTTGTGCCAGGGATATAGATGGGGTTTGGAAACTTTCTGACAGGTAGAGGAAGTTGGTGCTAGGCTTTTATTTTTTGCTTTCTCGGCTCCGGGTGCTCACGGAAAAGCAAAATAATTAGCAAAGCGGAACACGCTGATACTATAGGAGATGAGTATGCAGCAAGAGAGTAGTCAGAAGAAGTTGGCGGTACTGATTGACGCGGAGAACACTCAGGCTTCGATCATTGATGCGTTACTGGCGGAGATCGCAAAGTACGGCATTGCTAGTGTCCGGCGCATCTACGGCGACTGGACGACGACTCTATTGAGAGGGTGGAAAGATGTTCTGTTAGAACATGCGATCCAGCCGATTCAACAATTCCGCTATACAGTCGGAAAGAACGCGAGTGATAGCGCGCTGATCATTGACGCGATGGATTTGCTCTACACGGAGAAACTGGATGGCTTCTGCATCGTTTCGAGCGATAGTGATTTCACGCGCTTGGCATCAAGGATTCGGGAAGCCGGCCTTGTCGTGTACGGCTTTGGCGAAAGAAAGACTCCCAAGGCATTTGTGGGCGCCTGCGATAAGTTCGTCTACACGGAGATACTTCGCGAGGATGAGCCGACCGGTCCACGCGGAAGGAAGACCACTGCTGAGCTGAACGAGGATGCCACGCTGATTAGCCTATTAAGAAACGCTGTTGAGCACGCCGCCGGTGAAGACGGATGGGCCTATCTGGGCCAGATAGGTCAGCACATTGCAAAGCAGGCTCCGGAGTTCGACCCTCGGAACTACGGTTACAAGAAACTCGGCGACCTGGTTAGAGTGAGTCAGCTTTTCGAGATAGATGAACGGCGTTCTCCCGATTCACCGGGGATATCGATATATGTGCGGGGTAAACGGAAGAAGCAATAAGGTGGGCTGCAACGTTTCCGTTTTCTGAACGGATAGGAGTCAAGAGAAGTTCATGATTCAGACTATAGGAGTGATGAGTGGCATTCTTATGCCGTTTTTCAATATCCCGTTGATTGTCCGGATTATTCGGCGGGGCTCATCCGAGGATATTAGCTCGGTGTGGGCCGTGGGGGTCTGGATTTGTGTTATCGGGATACTGCCTTCCAGCCTCCAATCGCCCGACCCCGTGTTGTTTTCCTTTGGGGTTGTGAATGCGATTTTCTTCACGGGAGTGGTTGTTTGTGTGTTGTATTTCCACCCATCTGTTAGGAAAAGAAGGGGCGATTCACAATAAAGTCGGTGCCAGTTTTTTATTTTTTGCTTTCCCGATCTCGGGTGCTGACAGAAGAGCGAAATAAAATAACCGGAGCCTGACACGCCGATACACTTGTGTAAGTTGTAAACGGTCTGATATCAGGGATGAAGGCTCTGCTTTGTGGAAATTTTATCCGACTCCAAGGACGAAGAATAGCTAAGGAAGCCGATAGGGAGGACAAACTTTGACTGATGTGGCGCTAATAAGCGGCGGGGCGAACGGGATCGGCAGGGCCGTCTCCTTGAAGCTCGCCGCCAACGGGATCTTCGTGGTCATCGCGGATTGGGAAGAGGCCGCGGCGGCGGAGGTCCGTAAGACCATTGTGGGTGCTGGTGGGAAGGCGGAAGTAGCTCGAGTCGATGTCACAAAAGCGGGAGAGGTTGAGGCTGTGGTGGGAGGCGTGCTCCAACGTCACGGCCGCGTCGATATCCTGGCCAACATCGCCGGCGGCAGCATCCACCGAAAGCCTATCGAGGAGATGAGTTGGCAGGAGTGGAAGGAGGTTCTCGACGTCAATCTCAAAGGGACCTTTCTCTTTTGCCGCGCAGTGGCGCCGATCATGCAGCGCCAGAGCCGGGGGCGAATCATCAACACCGCGTCCAACTACGGTGTCACCGGCTCGGCGCTGCGCACCCCATACTCTGCTGCCAAAGCAGGGGTGATCGCCTTCAGCAAGTCCCTGGCCCTGGAGCTCGCCCCCTATGGAGTCCTCGTCAACGTGGTGGCGCCGGGACCGACCGAAACGGCGCGTGTCATGAAGAACTGGACCCCGGAGTATATAAGGGAGAGAGAAAAACAGATCCCCCTGGGCCGGCACGGCAGGCCCGACGATTTGGCTGATGCTTTTTATTTTCTCTGTAGCGCGGAGAGCGCCTGGATGACGGGGCAGACGCTGCACGTGAACGGAGGCCTGGTGATGCCATGAGACTCAAGGGGAAGGTAGCGATTGTGACGGGTGCAGCGCAGGGAATCGGGCGCGCTATCGCTTTGGGGATGGCGCGGGAAGGGGCAGGGGTGGTGGTGGCGGACTTTCAGGGGACGAAGGCGAAAGCAGTTGCGGATGAGCTACGCGCCTTGGGCGCTGAGTCGCTTGCCGTCGAGGTGGATGTCTCCCAGGAGTCTTCGGTAAAGAACCTCGTCGACCAAGTTTTGCGCCGCTTCGGCCGCGTCGATATTCTCGTGAACGACGCTGGCATCTATCCGCGCTCCCCTGTGGTGGAAATGAAGGAGGAGGATTGGGATCGGGTCATCGACACGAACCTGGGAGGAAATTTTCTCTGCTCACGAGCCGTCGTGCCTTCGATGCGGGCGCAGAAGAGCGGCCGGATCATCAGCATCTCTTCCCGCATAGCCCATCACGGCGCAAAAGAGGGAGCACACTACGCCGCCTCAAAGGCGGGGATCATCGGCTTTGTCAAAGCTCTTGCCCGCGAGCTGGGGCCCGATCACATCACCGTGAACGCGATCTGTCCGGGCATCGCCGACACCGCCCTAGCCCGTGGGACCCAAAACGAAGAGGCCCTTAGGGGGCGACTCAAGAATAACCCGCTCGGCCACGCTCTTACGGCCGAGGATCTGGTGGGTCCGGTTCTTTTTCTCGCCAGCGACGCCGCCTCATATATCACCGGGCAGGCGCTGAACGTAAACTGCGGCAGCTCAATGCACTGACGCCGAGCCGATGAATCTCGCCTCACTTCGTTTACGCAGAGTGAAATGGTTGACCCTGGAGCGCAGCGCCTCTCAACTCAAACGTTAGACACTCTTCTTCCGTTTAGATATACTATACCGTAGCCCTCAATGGAGGTGCGTTATGGCTGTTCCAAACCCTCTTGTCACATCTTCAGAAAAAGTCATGAGTGGCGCCGTTGTCTTCGCGGGGACGCGGGTGCCGGTGCAAACTTTGATTGATTACCTCGAAGAGGGGGACCGCCTGGACGACTTTCTTGAGGACTTCCCCACCGTTAGTCGAGAGCACGCAATAGCTATCCTTGAATTGATGAAGGAAGCGGTACTCTCGCATGCGCGTGCTGCTTGACGAGTGTGTACCCAGCCGTCTTCGTCACGAGCTGTCCGGACATGATGTTCGGACGGTGCCGGAAATGGGATGGGCCTCCAAAGAGAATGGCTAATTGCTTCAATTGGCCTCCCCAAACTTTGATATTTTCATAACGACCGACCAAAAGCTCAGCTATCAGCAGAACGTGTCTAACTTCGATATTGCAGTGATCATTCTTGCCGCTCGAAGGACAAAACTTGAGTTTTTAGTTCCCCCTCATGCGGGAGGTTAAACGGGTGTTGTCTGAAGTCCGCCCAGGTGAGGTCCGCAGAGTAGGTATCTAACTCTCCCTCGTCGAAGATTAGGCCCCTTCCTTCCAAAGCTTGCTCAAACTTGAATGGGGTAGGCTTCGTCTGGTAGGAGATAGCAGACGCCAGGTCACGCCATGGCTCAAACGCGAATCGTATCAGAGCTCAGAAAAAAAATCGCAGTTGCCTGAAGGATTATCGGAAGCGATGGGCTCATGCGGAGGATGTAGAGATATCCCTAACCGCCCTGCTTTACAAAGCCTCCGAAGAGCGCTCTTTTGTCGTCACTCCAGAAACATTTTACATTCTCAAATCCGGCCTCTCTCAGCCAAGCCATCTGCTTCTCCAACGGGGGAGACATCCTATCGAAGTTCAGGAAGCAGCCTCCGGGCTTCACGAGCGCAAAAAGCTCCTGATAGATCCTCTGGATGATCTCCGGCTCGCGCACGTTGTGGATCGCTATCGCAGAGACAACGGCCTCGAACTTCCCTTTCAGCGTTTTGCTCCAGCCCCGCCGGCTGAAATCGCAGAGCGCATAACTGAAACGTCCTCCGAGAGGTTCCATGCGCTCGCGGCCCAGATCGGCCATCTCCTTGGATCCGTCCTGACAGACGGCTGTGGCGTTAGGAAACTGCCGCAAGAGAAACTGCGTCAATGCGCCGTAACCTGCTCCCAAGTCTAAGATCTTGATGGGAGCCTTCTTGTCATACGGGATCGTTTCCGCCAGCAAGCGGAACGTCTCCTTGCGATCCGCCTCTTTTTCCTCCTGACGCTCCGCCCATTGCAAAACGTAGTCTTGAGAACTCCAATCGTGTCTGTGTAAAGGGTCCGATATCTTCGCCATAAGCGCCTCGCCGAGCCGGCAAATCCTCTGTGTCCCGGATTATGCTTAATGATATGCCACGTTGTGCCGTGGTTGGCAATCACGCGGAGCCGCAGTCGTGTCCTCATCTCGGTTTCCTGCTCATCTCCTAAGTTTTTCTCTAATGAGACCACAGCCGAAAGCCTCTTCCAGTCCACCCTTCCCTCAAACTTGAACCGGGGGGGTTCTGTCTGGTAGGAGATAGCAGACAACGAAACAAACTATGGCTCAAACACGGATCGTCTCAGAGCTCAGAAAAAAAGTTGCGCTTGCCTGCAGAATCATCGGGAGCGAGGGTATTACGCGGGGCATGTTCGGCCACGTGAGCGCGCGGATTCCCGGGACCGATCGGGTCTTGATCAAAGGGAAGGGAGTGAAGGAAGAGGGGGTCGAGTTCACAACCGAAAAGGACATCATCATGGTCGATCTCGAAGGACGGCTTTTTCAGACCCAGAGAGGGCTGGAGGCGCCGAATGAATCGGCGATGCATCTGGCGATCTACCGGAAACGGCCGGGAGTGATGAGCGTCATCCATACCCATCCCGACTGGATCGTCGCGCTGACCGCATGCGAGAAGCCGCTTTTGCCGATCTACGCGGCATATAGCCCGGCGGGGATGAGACTCGTCCTCGACGGGATTCCGGTCTATCCGCGGAGCGTGACGATCGTGAACCGCGAGCCGGCCGAGGATTTCGCGCGGGCAATGGGCGAGAAGAAGGCTTGCGTTCTACGCGGACATGGAATGACGACTACAGGAGGTAGCGTGGAGGAGGCGACGGTGACAAGTCTCCATCTCTACGAGCCGGCGCGGGTTCATGGGATGGCCTACGCGATTGGAGAGCCCAAGCCGATTCCCGAGGCGGACATCTTCGAGTACCGAAAGAGGGCGAAAGAGAGCCGCGGCGGGCCGCCGGGCGAGTCATCCTCTCGCTTCCAGTGCGACTGGCGCTATCATGTGAAGCTCCTGCAAAGACGGGAGAAGTAAAAAAGCGAGTGTTGAAATATGCCGACTGCCCAATTGTTGTCCCAGGCAAGCGAAGATTGAGGACCATATCCTCTGGTGATAAGAATATGGGAGAAGACTTTTCCTGATAAACCGAGGTCTGTCAGGAGATACAAATTCACAATTTGAAGGGAGGCCCTATGTCTATCATAACTATTTCTCACTCGGCATTTAGCAGTGGACGGGAAGTAGCGGAACGGGTTGCCTCCATTTTAGATTGCCGCTGTGTCAGCCGAGAGGTGCTTTTGGAAGCCAGCCAACGTTATGGAATACCCGAAGCGAAGTTCTTCGAGGTGCTGGAAACGGAACCCCACTGGTGGGAGCGATGGATGGAGAGCCTTAGGCTCTACCGGATTACGCTCCAAGCGGCGATGTGCGAGGTGGCCCAGGGGGGGAAAATAGTTTACCACGGGCGCGCCGGCCAGGAACTCTTTCCTGGGATTAGGCATGTCTTGAGGGTTTTTGTGGATGCGCCTCTGGAATACAGAATAGAGCGAGTCAAAGCTCGGAAGGAACTTAGTGAAGAGGCCGCCAGACACTACTTAATGGAACTAGACAGAATTCGTACTCGGAGGTTGAAGGCGCTATTCAGTATCGACTGGCGCGATCCTACACGGTACGATCTTTTGCTTAATAGCTCTAGGATGAGTGTAGAAACCGCGGCCCACTTGATTGTGGAAGCGGCCCAACGGGAGGAATATCAACCGAATCCCGAGTCTGAGCAGGCCTACTGGGACCTGACGACCACTGCTAGAGTACAAGCTGCTCTCATTACATCCGGTGAGACCCGTGCGCTTAATATCAATGTGACGGCAGAGAAGGGTCAGGTCCACTTATCCGGCGTTCTGATTAATCCCGTCCTGGAACAAGAAATCATTCATATAGTTGAAGGGATCCCGGGAGTCACCAAGATTGTGGCGGATTTCGTAACGGCTCCTATTGATGATTTTATGTTTCATTAGATTTAAGGTTGCGCGAGTCTCGGCGGAGAGAATGGAAGCTGATGATTAAGACTCCGGGAGTGGCGAGCGGCATCCTCATGCCTTTTTTCAATATCCCTTTGATCGTCCGGATTATCCGGCGCAGGTCGTCCGACGATATTAGCTTGGTTTGGGCCGCGAGAGTCTGGATTTGTGTTATAGGATACTGCCTTCCAGCCTTCAATCGCCGGACCCGGTGTTCTTAGCCTTTGGCGTGGTGAATACGATTTTCTTCACGGGAGTCTTCATTTGCGTTTTGTATTTTTACCCCTCAGTTAGGAAAAAATAAGGAAAAAAACTATGCCGAATGTCAAATTGCCGACAGGTGTCGATCTTTACTATGAATCACACGGACAGGGCGAGCCGCTGGTTTTCATCCCTTCGACGGCCTTCTCCGGAGAAGTCTGGAAGCCGTTCCAGGTTCCAGCCCTGTCCAAGTCATTGAACCTCGTCATTCACGACCCGAGGGGTTGCGGCCGCTCGACCGTATCTCAAGAAGTCTACACGCTTGATCAAATGGCGAATGACGTCGTCGCTTTGCTGGATCATCTCGGTATCCGTTCGGCTCATGTCCTGGGCCATTCGATGGGAGGGCGCATCGGGCTCTCGATGACGCTTAACTTTCCGGGCCGTGTGAAGAGTCTGATTCTGGCGGCGAGTGGATCGGGTCCGGCGGCGCGGACCGGACCGGACTGCATCCCTGGGCTGCCGCACCGCACGGTCGTGGAGTTGGTCGAGATGGGCTTTGAGAAGGCGATCCGCCACGAGATCTGCGGCTCGGATGCTTTCTTCACGAAAAGTTTTCGCGACCGCTATCCCGAAAAGGTCGAGGAGTTCTTCAAGCTGGCGTGGGCCACCCACGCGAAGCTATCGGAATTTGTTCATCTCATCATCGCGCGGCAGAACTTCGAGTGCACCCACAGGTTGGGAGATGTGAAAGTTCCGACTCTGGTGGCCATTGGAGACGGCGATGCGGGCCGGAGCAATCACCTGGCGCAGGCGGAAATCCTGGCAAAGCGGATCCCCGGGGCGGAGCTGAAGACCTTAAAAGGGCAATCACACGGTTTCTTCTGGCAGGCGCCGGAGGAGACGAACGAATGGATTCTTTCTTGGGTCAAAAGGCATAGCGGGACGTAGTCGTCTGGTCCCGCAAGTCACAGACAGCAATAGAGAATAAAAACAAGCTCACGTTTTCTATTTGGTCAGCCCCAGTTCCCTGCGGGCCTTTTCCGCGAAGCTGTTATCGACGACTTCAGCCACTGAGATAGGCTTGGAGACTTTAGCATTTTGCCGGGCCAGGTCAACGAGCAACTGAACCGACTCGTCTTTCACAGACGCGTCTTTGGTTAACACGCGCTGGAGGTGGCGGAACATCTCGTCCGCGATCTTGCGACTCTGGACTTTCCACTCCTTCATGATGATGTTCAGGACTTCGTCGCGATTAGCGTTGTCCCAGATGAACTTAAGGCCGCGCAGCGTCGCGCGGACCATTTTCAGTGCTTCATCGGGGTTCTCCCGGATCTTTTTTTCCGAGGCGCCGAAGCCGTTTTGCGGGAACTCGGTGAGATCGCCAAAGAAGACAAGCTCGTTGAAACCCCTCTCCATGGCGATGATGTTCTCCGGGAGCTCGAGAATGGAGGCGTCGACGACCCCGGATTCCAAGGCGGCGAGTCGGCCTGTTCCCGTCCCGCCCATGGGATTGAGGAAGACATCACGGTCGGGATCGAAACCGTAGTGTTTGAGGACGAGCCTTGCCAGCAGCGTTACCGTGCCGCCAGGAGAGCTGCCCGCAATCTTTTTGCCCTTCAGTTGGCGAGGATCGGTGATATCTTTCCGGCTCAAGAGAAACTCCAAAGGCCGGGCAACGGTGAAGATCAACACTTTTACCGGCCGGCCCTGGACGGCCGCGCCAATCACCCCGGTCACGGCGCCGTTATAGTCGAGGTCGCCCGTCAAAAGCGCCGTGCTGGCAAGAGTCGGCGGCATGAGAATCAGCTCCAGGTCGATGCCCTCTTGTGTGTAAAATCCTTTTTTCAAGGCAGTGTGGATGGCGAGAAAGGAGACGGTATTTGTCGGCAGCGCCATGCGTACTTTCTTCAAACCCGTCTGCCCCCATGTATGGACAGGTGAAAAACAGCAAAAGAATATCAGAACCGAAACGAAAGTGAGATGTCGCTTCATGCCCATGGCCCTCTAATCCGCCGCCGCCCAAAGGACCCGGTCGGCAGGGAGTTCGATATTCACTTTTTCCCAGCTCTCTCCGCGATCTCTCGTGATCAAGATCGTGCCGGTGCCGCCTGAGCCGGAAGCGTGACCGCGCGCCACGGCCCCAAGACCCGCGAATACGGAGTTGGAATCGTGGGGGTGGTGCACTAAAGCCCAGACCATCGGATCCAGATTTTCGGGTATGCCCCGGCTTATCCGCTGCCACGACTGAGAGCAATCCACACTTTTGAAAAGAGCGGCCCTTGCGCCCCGGCCTTCCCGCCTCCACACGCCAGGAGACTGATCGGCTGTTGCCAGGAGCATCGTCGGGTTTTGGCCCGGCCGCTCGGGCGGCACGAAGAGAAAATCGTGGAAGTAGTCACGAGTGAGTCCGTTCTCGGCGCGCACCCAGCCTTGGGCAGGCTCGTCGCTGGCAAAGAAGCCGCGCGCAGTCGCGACATAGTATCGGTCGAAGCGGCGCGGCAGATTTAAGATCACGTGAATATCCAGATAATCGATTCCTTTGCTTACGTCTTCCCAGCTCTCGCCTCGGTTGAAGCTGCGCACGATGCCGCCGTGCTCGATGCAGAGGTAGATAACCTTCGGATTATCCGGATGGACAAAGATGTTGCGGATGTGGCCCTGGTGCGGCGGTTGCGGGAAGCGCCAATTCTTTCGCACCTCCTCCGGAAGCGCCTTCAACGAGGTCAATTCTTCCCAGCTCTCGCCGCGGTCCTCGCTCCTGTATAGGGCCACTGGCTCGATGCCGGCATAGATCACATCGTCAGAGGTGGGATCGACGGTGACTGAACGGATATCGCCTTCCAAAATTTTGGCCCAGGTCCGGCCTCCGTTATCAGTGCGGTAGAGGCCATCGTGCGTGACGCCGACATAGACTCGCTCCGGATGTTGGTAGCAGCCGTAGATCGAATCGATGATGCCGTTCTCGAAGCCGCGGCTCACCTCTTCCCAGCCGCCGTTCTGCGATCTCCAGACGATCAGTCCGTGCTGCGTGCCGGCGTAAAGGCGTACTCTTTCACTCATGGCATGGTTCCTAGTCTCGATTTTAGATTTTGGATTTTAGATTTCCGATTGTTGCCGGAACCAGAGTATAGGAAACGGTTTCGAAGCGCCTTATTC
>Ga0099830_10000116_pt1 | contig 27827 bp, 27 predicted proteins | sample CZO8metaG_4_FD_79337 | JGI IMG/M metagenome (GOLD analysis project Ga0099830, IMG submission 79337) | Vadose zone soil microbial communities from the Eel River Critical Zone Observatory, Northern California, USA - CZOApr15con2H3.8 metaG | ecosystem: Environmental > Terrestrial > Soil > Vadose...
TGATGAGCTTCACCAACTGCGGGCCATCCTGCAGAGGCATCTCAACATCGGTGATGACCACGTCCGGCCTAAAAAGTGGATAAAGTATGTATGCAATCTCACCGTTGGAAGCGGTCCTCACGTCATGACCTTCATTAGCCAGCATTTCCCGGATCAGGAACGTTAAGTTTTCGTTATCATCTACTACTAATACCTTCATGGCTGACCTCTCGTTATGCCACCACCACAAGGATGCCGTGATTTTCGATGAGCAATGGTTATGCCAAAGAAGATGAACACACAAAGTATTCAATTTTCACGCTTTTTCCCGGACCTACGATAGATGGGTTTTATTTCTGAAGGGCATTTCCTACGGGTCTTTGGCTTTTTTCCGACAGTAAGTAGCATCTTGCAGACATTTGGTGGGTCCGGTGCTGTCAATGCCAGCTTCTATAAGTAGGTCCGGAGCTGCGCAAAAGATCGGTAAGGATGAAGGCAACGACCTTGTAGGCCTCCTTGTCGTTCTGAATAAACCGGGCAGTCTCTTCGGTCAGAACCGCAATAAGGTCTCCCAATGTGGTTTCGATAGGTTCCTGTTCCATAAAATCCTCCTGGCCATTAGACGAATATCTGTCTAATTAAGTGTCGGGACCTGCCCCTTTTGTAAGAAGCCAAACGCAAAGGGGATACCAAACCCCCGTTCTCTTTGAAGGAAAAGGGCTTTTGGGACTTTCGAGGAACCTTAGCCGAACTTTCTGCAGGAATTTCCCTACAGTCGGAGGGCAATGCTGGTCGGATATGGCAGTATAGGTGTTATATTTATGTGTCTGATCTTGCTTTCTTAAAGTCTTCTACCTTTAAACCATGTTTCTTTAGAAGGTCATAGAAATCGGCACGATATTTACCGGCGAGCTTTGAAGCTTGGCTCACATTACCCTCGCTGCGCTCTAAAAGGTGTATGAGATAGTTTCTTTCAAAGGCATCTCTAGCTTCCCTAAGAGGTTTAAAATCCTCTTGGGATATCGCCGAAGTTTCCTGAAGGCTGATTGTTCTCGGTTCCTGAGAGGTGAGCTTTGTCTGGAGAATCAAATCTTCGTCAATAACATCCTTTTGAGTCATAGCCATTGCATACTCTATAGTATTTTCCAACTCTCTTACATTCCCTGGCCAATCATGCAGCATGAGCTTCTGCATAGCCTTCGGCGTCACTCCTTTCACATCCTTTTTCATCTGCTGGCAGAACCTTTTAAAAAATTGCTCTACCAGAGGAGGGATATCCTCCTTCCTCTCTCGAAGAGGTGGGAGGTAGATAGGAATCACATGAATCCGGTAGTAGAGATCCTCTCGAAACAGACTTTTTTTAACCTCCTCTTCAAGATCTTTCTTGGTGGCCACAATGACCCGGACATCCACTTCTACCGGCTTCTCGCCGCCGATGGGATAGAACTGTTTATCTTGCAGCACGCGAAGCAGCTTGGGCTGGATTGCATGCGGCATGTCACCGATCTCATCAAGAAATAGAGTCCCTTCGTGTGCCTGGGTGAATAGCCCCTTGGTGCTTCGAACGGCTCCGGTGAAAGCCCCTTTTTCATGGCCAAAAAGCTCGCTCTCCAGCAGAGTTTCAGGTATGGCGGCGCAATTTATGGCCACGAATTCCTTATCCTTTCTCGCGCTCGCGAGATGGACGGCCTTCGCGATCATCTCTTTGCCCGTGCCGCTCTCACCGTATATAAAGACGGTGGAATCGGTTCCGGCAATCCGGGATACTACCTCCAACACCCTGTTCATTTTCTCACTCTTAGCCACGATATTGGAAAAACTGTATCGTTCTCCCAAAAGCCCCTTGAGCCGTCTGATTTCCGAAGAGAGCCTGCGATTCTCCAGGGCCTTTTGGATTTGGAAAAGTAGGTCTCGGGGGTCGAACGGTTTGGTTAGGTAGTTGTACGCTCCCTTCTTCATGGCCTCTACGGCACTCTCAATGCTCCCGTGAGCCGTTAGGATAATGACAGATATCTCCGGGTTGATAAGGTGCAACTCCTCCATGAGGGATATCCCATTGCGGCCAATAAGCTGGAGATCGATGATCGAGAGATCAAAGACTTGTTTCTTGACCGCCTCTATCGCCTCTTCCTCCTTAAGGGCTGTAGCGACGTTATAGTTTGCCGCTTCCAACCTCACTTTGACCAACTCTAAGAGGTTTTTATCGTCATCCACCACTAAGATCTTTGCTTGCGACATAGGCCTTCTTATTTTTTCCTTCTCTTTTGTTCGATTTCAAGATCTACCCGTTTGGACTTCTGAATTAACTCGTTCAACTTCTCATTCGCTTGGCTCAACTTCTCATTGGTCTGGCTCAATTTCTCGCTGGTCTGGCTCAATTTCTCGTTGGCCTGAGTCAATCTATCATTGGCCTGAGTCAATCTATCATTGGCCTGAGTCAACTTCTCGTTCATCTGGAGCACTCCAATCCAGACCTTTGACTGCTCAACCAAAAGACTTTTAGGATAATCTTTCACAAGCTTCCGGAAAAGATCCATGGCCTTGCGATAATCTCTCTTGGGATTGTCCACGTGGGAATAGAGAAGACCCTGGTTAAAAAGGGCCTCGTCGCCCGGAGGCCTGTCTTCGAAAAGGGATAAAACTCTCTGGTTTTCCCTTAGGGCGCCTTCATAATCTCCTTGGGCAAGGAGCTTCTGGCCGCGGACCAGGGTGTCGCGCGCATTGTCCTGATCTCTCATCTCCTTCAATAACGCGCATCCGGGAATGAGAAAGATCAAGCTGGCAACAAAAAGGTGAAGGTACTTCCCTTTCCCGGTTCGCTTTCGACCCATATCTCACCGCCGTGTGACGTGACGATGTGTTTCACGATTGCTAATCCCAATCCACTCCCTTGAATCCGATCGGACAGCGAGGGAGCGGCCTGCCGATATTTGTCAAAAATCGTAGCTAGATTTTCCTCCGCTATCCCGGGTCCCGTGTCCATAACCGAAACCTCCACCTTTCTATCGATGGGCTGGGCAGAGATCCGCACCTCCCCACCGTCGGGAGTGAACTTGACCGCATTACCGATCAGATTTCTAAGCGCCTGAAGCATTCGTTCACCATCAAACTTTATGATAGGCAACTCCCTGCTTACGTTGGTTTCCAGGCGGATCCTCTTTGCCTCGACCAGGGGTCCCATTTCAACCGTGGCTCTCTGGATCAAAGGCGCGAGGTTTCCCGGCTCGAAGGAAAAGGTCATCATCCCGGCTTCCATTTTTGACAGATCCAACAGGGAGTTGACCAAATCAATCAAGCGGGTACTTTCCTCGGCCAGGATCGTCAAGAGTTTTTTTTGCTTCTCCGAAACCTGTCCCCCTACTCCCTCCAGCAATAGACTGGTCCCTTCCTTGATGGAGGTCAAGGGCGTGCGCAGCTCATGGGACATCGAGGAGAAGAAATCGGACTTCATCTTGTCCAGATCTCTGAGCTTGTGACTCATAAAATTGAAGGCGCTGGCCAACTCCGCCATTTCCGGCGGCGAAGAGAGCTTCAAATCGCCGTCGAAATTCCCCTTGGCAATTTCGCGGGTCTTGGTCTTCAACAAAGAGATCGGGCGAGTGATGCTCCTCGTCATTAAAAAGGAGACGGCAAGGATAAAAATAAGCGAGGCCGCCGTCACAATCATAGTGACTTGCCGCGCTTTCGCTCCGATTTCATCAAGTTTAATGATTTTGTCATAGGTGCTTTTCTGACCATAGCCTCGCACTTTCTCCAACTCAGCCGTGATCCCATCCTGCGCTTCCGTTTTTTCCTGCCCGTATTGGTCCTCAGCATATTTCTGGCGAGTCTTCAAATATTGCACTTCTTCATTGAACAGCTCTTGGTAACGCTGATGGTACTCCCTGATTTTCGCCAAGAGAGGTCCAACTCGCCTATCTGCTACGACGTTTGCTTCCTCTAGATATCGCTCAAAATCGCCCTTGAACAAGAGAAACTGGTCGTAAAAGGTGTTATCCTGTGTAATAATGAATTTCCTCTCGTACCGGATTTCCTCTAAAAGCGTGTCCGCGAGCTTTTGCTCGTAATCTAGGATACGATTGTCGGTCTCCAGGACGGACCGCGTAATGGTGTTGAACCGCTGGAGCTGCCCAATGGCATAGAAGCTCGATACTAGAACCAGGACAAAGATTGCCAGATAACCAAAAACCACTCGTGAAAATAGTGTTAACTTCACGTTAGCTGACTTCGTTCAGGCCGGAAACTTTCTCACGGGCAAAAAAACACGGCTCTAGGGCTCAGGCAAACTCTTTTTGTCCGCCTCCACCGCTAGCAGCTTTTGACCGAATTGATCGAGGCGCTTCTCAGCACTCTGAAAACTCGACTGAGAATGACCCAGATGTTTGCCCAAAAGGTTGAATTCTTCCTTGAATCTGGAAAAGTCCCCTTGGAGCCGGATAGGATTCTGGAGAATATCTTTTGCATGATCTTCGATCTTCATCCCTTTGAGTCCCAAGACAATCGCCTGCAGATAGGTATAAAAACTGTTCGGAGAGACCGGTATGACCTTTCTGCCGAGCGCATACTGGCTGAGGCTCCTCTCTCCTCCTAAGGAGTCGTCCTTGATAATCGTTTCGTAGTAAACGTTCTCGGCCGGAATATACATAAGTGCAAAGTCATAGGTTCCCTCGTCCGGCAAAATGTATTTGCTTGATATCGCGTCAATATGCTTTTTGACATCAGCCACAAATTGCCTCTTGGCTCTCCCCTTTTCCTCATCCGTGGTTCCTTCGAGCATCCGCTTAAAATTCTCCAGCGGGAATTTGGAGTCAACCGGGACTAGCGAACCACCGAGCTTAATAACCGCATCGACTTTGTCGCCGCTTCTGAAAGCGAACTGGGTCGCAAAGTATTCCGGCGGGAGGATTTGAGCCAATAAGTCGCCGAGAAAATACTCTCCCAACCCGCCCCTGAGTTTCGGAGAGCGAAGGATCTCTTGCAGAGAGGCGATGTCTTTACCCACTTCATAGATTTTGCGATTGGCCTCCTCCAGCCCTCCCAGACTCTTCTGCACATTTCCCACGACTCGCGCCGCGTTGTCGAGCCTCTCCCCAAGGGTCTGTTGGGTCCTTTGCAGGACTTCCGAGTTCTCCTTCAACCTCTCGTTGACGTTAGTCACAACCTGTCCCAATTGCTGGTGAAGGAGCTGCGTGCTGCTGTCCAGGAGTTGCGCGAATTGTCCCCGTAGCTGGTCAATCTGCTGTTGAATCAGCACGAAGGACTGTTCTTCTTTTTTCTCGCCGACAAGGACTTGTACGCGGCGCAAGAGAAACCACCCAAAAGCCGCAAGACCGGCTACGAGGCCAAAAGTCAAAAAGATAGGATTGACCGATTCCACGATTCCGTGCCGGAGCTATAGAATCCGCAGGGCGTATTCTAGGATCTCACTGAGTTTGCGGATCTGGGTCGCCCTTATCGACTTTTCTTCAGGCGGGGAGGAGAAATAGTGATCCAGACTCCTTTTGAGATTCCACTCTAGAAGCTCCACACACTGCTCGATGCTCGCCTTTTCCGAGCGCCGGCGCCGCGCCCGATGCAGCTCCTTAAAATGGATCACCTGACCCATACAAATGAGTAGCTTATGGAGGAGAGAACCCCCTTGTCAAGGGGAGGGCTGCTGTTGCGTAACGCAGTGAATGGCGCCCAGCCCCATCACCAGCGGTGCGCAAGGAATGCCCACAATTTTACGGTCGGAGAACAGCTCGCCGAGAATCTCTAAGGCGGACGGATCGTTGGCATGGTCGTAGGTAGGGACGAGGACGACTCCATTGGCGATATAGAAATTAGCATAGCTGGCTGGAAGTCTTACACCCTCGTAAGTGACACGCCCCGGACAAGGCAGCGGGATAACAGAAAACTTTTTTCCATTTCGGTCTGTGGCGCTTTGCAGACGTTCAAAATTTTCCCTGAGAGAAGCGTAGTTCTCATCCTTCGAGTCTTGCTCGAGAACGCACACAACCGTGGTTGGATTGACGAACCTTGCGATATCGTCAATGTGCCCGTCGGTGTCATCGCCAACAATCCCCTCGCCGAGCCAGATGGTCTGATCGACGTTCAAATAGTTCCTGAGAATCTCTTCAATCTCGCCCCGCCCCAAGTTGGGATTGCGATTTGTGTTGAGAAGACACTGCTCGGTTGTGAGGCAAGTCCCGCAGCCATTCACATCGATCGAGCCCCCTTCAAGGACAACCCCGGCGTTAAAGACCGGCACCCCGAGGAGCCTGGAGATCTCCTTGGCCACCGAGTCGTCTTGCACATAGGACTCATACTTCCGTCCCCAAGCATTGAATATCCAATCGTTGAAAGCCAGGCTTTTTGGATGCCCTTCTTTGGTGACGAAGGTTGGACCGTAGTCACGCATCCATACATCCACAGTTGGAATCTGGTAGATGGATACATGGTCCATGGCGGTCGCGACACGCTTGAGCCGGCTCTCTGCCTCAGCCCGAGCGCGTTCGTCGTTGACAAGCAGGCAGACCTTTTCCGTGGGCGCGATGGCCCGGATCATCTCTACCCAGATCTGCTTGACGAGCTCTAACTGGTCGGGCCAGGTTTCCAGATTGTGCGGCCACGCAAGCCACGTCGCCTCATGGCGTTCCCATTCCGCCGGCATCCGATAGCCGAGTTGCCGAGGAGAATTGCTCGCCCCAGCGGGCTCAATTCTTGACTGAGAGGTTTCCAAGGGAGGAAAGCGTAGCAGTTTTTTTGTGTGAGTCGTCATCCAGGAAGCGCGCAGTCAGCGCCCCGTAGGCGTCGATGCGCCGGTCTCTCAGAAACGGCCAGCTCTCACGCGCTTCAGCGATCTTGTCAAGATCACACCGTGCTATGAGGAGATCTTCGCGGCCCGTTCCTGCGCGGGCAACGATCTCTCCGTAGGGGTTGACGATAAAGGAATTTCCCCAAAACCTGATTTTTCCCTCGCGGCCCACACGATTTGTAACGGCTACATATACCCCGTTAGCCACAGCATGACCACGCTGGACCAATTCCCAGGCGCTCCGCTGCGCCTTGGCGACTTGGGGCGGCTCGTTGGAAAGCCATCCGATCGCCGTGGGATAAAAAAGGATCTCGGCCCCGGAGAGAGAGGTCAAGCGAGCAGCTTCGGGAAACCACTGATCCCAGCAGATCAGTACGCCGATCTTGGCCGCCTGTGCATCGAAGCTTAAAAAACCCAGATCCCCAGGGGTGAAATAGAATTTCTCGTAAAAGCCGGGATCGTCGGGAATGTGCATCTTGCGGTATTTCCCCAGAATCGCTCCATCTGAACCGATGATCACGGCGGTGTTGTGATAGATTCCCGCTGAGCGCTTCTCAAAGATCGAGCTGATGATAACAACCTTCTTTTTTTTGGCCAGGCGACTCAGAGCTTCCGTAGTCGGTCCCGGGATCGGCTCGGCCAGCTTGAAGTTCTTAGCATCCTCACTCTGGGGAAAATAGCGCGAGCGGAATAGCTCCTCAAGACAGATAATTTGCGCCCCTTTTTTCGCCGCCGCCCCAATCCGGGTCACAGCCTTTTCCAAATTGGCCGCCGGGTCTTCGCTTGCGCTCATCTGAATGAGGCCGATGCTGACTTGCCTGTGGCTTTTCTTGCGGGACACCCTACAGACCCTTTTCTTCCCTCTCTAAAAAAAGACACCCCATGGCGCTACTTCAGATGTTGGGCGAAGAAGGATTTGAATTTCTCCCAGGCATCCTTGGCTGAATCTGCGTGGTAGCTCGGTCGCTCGTTGCAGAAGAATCCATGTCCCGCTTCCGGATAGACCTTCATCATGAAAGTCTTATGACTATCCGTCAGCGCCTTGTTGATCTGCGCCACGTGATCTTGGGGAATCAATGGATCCTTGAGACCGAAGAAGAGATAGATCGGGCAGCCGATCTCGCCGGTCCGGGAGAGAGGGCTGGGATTTCCCATCGGGATGCCGCCGCCGTAAAAGCCGACGGCCGCCTTAACGTCTTTATTATGGTGGGCTGCCGAGAGATAGGTAAAGCGCCCACCCATGCAGAAACCGGTCACACCAATGGACCCGGCCTTGACGTAACTCTGCGACTTGAGATGGGAGATGACTGCGCCCACATCGCTCATGACCTTGGGATCCTGCAGGCGATTCATGATGCCGACCGCCTTCTGAAGTTCGGTGTAGGGAACCACTCTCTCCGATTCCCGATGATAAAGGTCAGGAGCAATGGCCACGTACCCCTCGCGGGCGATCCGCTCCGTGACGTCTTTGATATGGCCGTTAAGACCGAAGGCCTCCATGAGGACGACGATAGCCGGTCGTGCGCCTCCGTCTTTGGGCTTGGCCTCGTAAGTCTCCATCTTCCCGTCCGGGGTGTTGAGTTGAAGAGTTGAAGTCGCGATGTCCATAACGCTCCTCCTGTTGAGAATGTCTTACAAATCAAAAATCGCTTCTTGTCTATCAGATTTTTTTTTAAGGGTCTACCCCTTTCCCGCTCCAAAAAGAATCCGCGAGGTGCCGTCTTAGAGCACCAGCTAGCGGCTGGCGATGATCATCGCTCCGGCAACCATTAATACCGCACCGCAGGCAATTCTCAAAGTTACTTTTTCCAAGTCCCTAAGAAAAAGGCTGCTGAGCAAGACCGAGAAGAGCGGGGTTGTATTGACAAGCGGCGCGATGACAGAGACCTCCCCTAAATTCAAAGCGGCGAAATTCAAAAACTGGGCCACCAACGAGACCAAGGCCGCGCTGCCGAAGAAAGGGAAACTCTTTTTGTCCACCCTTATCAGGTGGAGCCTCCCAGTTGACACCAGAAAAAGGAAAAGAAGGATCCAGGAGGTAGAACTCCCAATCGCTGCCCCAAAAATAGGTTCGGAAAGAATTAGCAGCCCTCCTCGGCGCAGGTTTTGAGAGACAGCGCCGAAGAATGCCGCGCCCAGCGGAAAAATAAGATGCCATAGCTTCCAACGGTTTTCCGCGCTCTCGCCTGAAGTGATCAGCCAGACGCTGAGCACGATAAGAGTGGTTCCCCAATAAACATAGGAGCTCGGTTGCTCATGGAGGAAGCTCAGGGCGAGAATAAGCGCAAGGAGAGGTTCCAGGCCTCGAAGGGGAGCGGCCCGCGACACTCCCAAGCGCGTGATGCCGATATAAAAAAAGATCCGCGCCAAGAGCGGCTGCAGACAACCCCCAAGGATGAAGTACCTCGTAGCCGGCGAGAAAATGAAATCCCGAGGTAAAAAGATGACAACGTAGATCCAGAAAGATAGAGCCGCAACAGAATAACTCAAGAAGGCCGCCGCCACGATGTTCGAGGTTCGGGCTCCAAGGCGGACCAAAATGGCATCGATCGCCCAAAATACAGATGAGAGTATCGCGACAGCTTCGGGGCTCATTGAACTGGAACAGCTTTCCGGAAGTCTAACGGCGTAAAAACCTTAACCCACAAACGAAAGTAGATGACACTAACACCAACGAATGCTGCTCGACAAGTTCGAGACTTCTTCAAGAGTCGGTTGACGACTGATTTCGGCAAAAGACCATTGAAATCGGGTCGGCAGGTGGAATAGGATGCGCACGGTAGAGAACTTTTCTTCATTCCACCTCCACCGGATGGTTTCTAGAGATTCCATGAAAAAAACAACCCAAGGCTCGCAAAGCTCAAAGCGCAGAGGGGTTAGCAAACCGGTCTCCCACCTGGGAAAACTACCTAAAACACTGCCGGCCCTGGCCCGGGCTCAGAGAATAACCGAGCAAGCTTCTCGCCTCGGCTTCGACTGGCCGGATGCACAGCAGGTCTGGAGAAAAATCGAGGAAGAATGGGAGGAGCTTCGGGCCGCGATATCCGCCGGCGACCCGAGCCACATCCGACATGAAATGGGAGATCTGCTTTTTTCCCTTGTCAATCTATCGCGCTTTCTCGATCTCGAGGCCGAGCGGGTTCTATCTGAGACCGTAGAGCGCTTCTTACAGCGCTTCTCATACATAGAAACAAAGATTCGGGATCGAGGAAGAACCTTGGCTGAGACCCCACTGGAGGAAATGGACGCTCTCTGGGAGGAGGCCAAGAGAAAGGAGGCCGCAAGTAGCCATGGGCCAATCTGATTTTCGCCTCGTGTTTCTTGATGCCGCCACTTTCGGCGACGTGTCGCTCGAGCGCTTCAACGCCCGGTGGGATTGCACCATCCACGCTCTTACTGCGCCGACAGAAGTCTTGCCGCGGTTGCAAGGATACCAAGTGGCCATTGTCAACAAAGTGATCCTCAATAGATCAATACTGGAATCGCCGGCAGCCGCCGAGCTCAAGCTAATTGCCGTGGCAGCCACAGGCACGGACAACATAGACTTGGTCGCCGCTCGAGATCGTGGGATAGGCGTATGCAACGTGCCTGGGTACGCTGCGCAATCGGTCGCCCAGTTCACAATCGCTCTCATTCTCGAACTTGCGACGCGCGCCGGTGGATACGGAGCGCTCGTTCGTCAAGGCGCGTGGGAGAGAAGTCCGATCTATACCCGGTTTGATTTCGCCACAGTCGAGCTTTCCGGCAAAAAATTAGGGATTGTTGGCTACGGCAATATCGGGCGAAGAGTCGCGCAGATGGCCCGGGGGTTGGGCATGGAGGTTTTGATTTCAGCGCGCCCCGGATCGTCGGGTCCCGCGCCCGGGGAGCGCCGCGCGCTTGAAGATGTGCTGGCATCTTCGGATTTCGTCTCGCTTCACTGTCCTCTTACCCCGAACACCAAAAACCTCATTGACAGCCACGCGCTGGGACTAATGAAGCCCAGCGCCTTTCTCATCAACACGGCGCGTGGCGCGCTCGTCGACGAGGCCGCGTTGATCAAGGCGCTGCGTGAGAAAAAGTTGGCCGGGGCGGCGCTGGATGTCATCTCCCGTGAACCGCCGCCAGAGGATCATCCGATCATCAGAGCTGCCAAAGAGCTGGACAACCTATTAGTCACTCCACATTGCGCCTGGAGCACGCGTGAAGCGCGCGAACGCTTGATGAATGGGGTGATGGAAAATATCAAGGCCTTCATCGAGGGAAGGGAAAGGAACGTGGTCACCTGATTAACGACTATTGAAGAGGGCTACCTGCTACAAGATCGCTGCAGGTGGCTGATTATTACAGTCGCGGTTGACCGCCTAGCTCCAAAATTATGTCTAACTACAGAGTTTATTGTATTAGGCTGCGCAGTATATCCAGCTAACAGACCACGCTCATAGCCGATCCGCAGGGCTGTGAACCCCACGGCCGCCTCGATTCAGAACATGCGTATAAATAATGATGGTGGTGTTCGCGTCTGGCGCCGTAGCAATTCTTGAACTGTCCCGCTATCAACACCCGGACGCCCCGCTGAATCCACAGCCATCAGAACGGAATATCATCGTCGAAGGGGGGGGTTTCTCCGCTGGCAGGAGCTTCTGTGGAAGGTCCGCTTTCCGCCTCCGGCGCCACGCGCGCGCCTCCGCCGCCTCCCAAAAACCTCACTCGCTGGGCTACGATCTCGGTCACATACCGCTTGGTCCCGTTCTTATCGTCATAAGAACGGCTGCGAATGCCGCCCTCGACATAGACCTGCCTCCCCTTGGCCAGATACTGTCCGCAGGTCTCGCCCTGTTTTCCCCAGACGATAATGTTGTGCCACTCGGTCCGCTCCTGCCGGTTGCCTTCGGCATCCGTCCACACCTCGGATGTCGCGATGGGGAAACGCGCGACTGCCCGACCGTTGGGCGTGTAGCGCACCTCGGGATCTTTGCCGAGATTGCCAATAAGGATAACTTTATTAACTGACATCGAATCCTCCTCGCTGCACCAGAGAAACAGAATGAAGACTTTTTAAACCTTATCCCTGGCGAATTTTTTAGTCAACAAAAAAATCCCGTCTGGCGGACGCCGGGAACTTTTATTGCTTTTTCACTTTTGGTGGACTAAGATAAAGTACTTTTCGTTGATTTTTTAACCAATTAGCTGTAGTTAAAAATCGGTTTTATTCTATGTGCTGCAGCTTTAAGCTGTTACTGGTTGTCCTGCTGACGCTGCCCGTAAGCTCCGCGGTTTTCATCTTGGGTCTTTTCGACCCCAAGGGGAAATTTGTCTACAGCCTGGAGCGTTTTTGGACTTGGGCCATTCTGAAGATCGGCGGCGTCCGTCTTAAGATCCGAGGCCTCGACCAGATTGACCCGAGTCGCCCATACATTTTCATGTCGAATCATCAGAGCAATATAGACATTCCGGTGCTGGTACAAAGTCTCCCAAAGTTTCAACTGCGGTGGCTGGCAAAAAGGGAACTGGTCTTTATTCCATTCTTCGGCTGGGCTATGTGGTCTGCTAAACATATCATAGTGGATCGCTCCAGCCGCTCCCGCGCGATGGCTAGCTTGAGAAAGGCAAGGGAAAGAATCACAGGGGGGATTTCGGTGGTCTTTTTTCCTGAGGGGACCCGGAGCCCCGACGGAGCATTGCTTCCTTTTAAGAGGGGAGGATTTCTGCTCGCGTTGAAAACGCAAACCCCTATAGTTCCGATCACCATCAACGGCAGTGGAAATATCTTGCGCAAGGGAGACTGGCGCATCCGGAGAGGCGAGATAGAGGTCATCGTAAGTGAGCCCGTCTCCGTCATGGAGTCCCATGCCGGCGATCTCCGGAGCATGATGACTCACGTTAGGAGGCTTATTATGAGCCACATTCAGCAGGAGGAAGAGATTCCAAATGGAAAACCGGATAGCATGCAGTCTCTGGCGCGAACGCGCATGTTCCTTTAGGAAATAACAACTTATGGAAGCACTAAGAGTCATTCCGCTCGGTGGATTGGGAGAGTTCGGGTTGAATATGATGCTTCTGGAATATGGAGACGCCGCTATAGCGATCGATTGCGGCCTGATGTTCCCCGGGACGGATCTTTTGGGAATCGACTTGGTGATTCCCGACGTGAGCTATGTCGCGGAAAGAAAGAAGAGATTGCTTGGCGTCGTCCTCACGCACGCCCATGAAGACCATATCGGCGCTCTTCCCTACGTTTTAAAGCAAATGGCGGTTCCCATTTTTGCCACCCGGCTTACCCTCGGGTTATTGCGCAATAAGCTCCGCGAGCATGACCTCGACCGGACCACGGAGCTCAGAGAAATCAAAGCTGGCCAGGCCTTCGAGATGGGGCCTTTTAAGATTGAAGGAATACGCGTCACTCACAGTTTGATGGACTGCGTAGCCTTGGCCATCGATACCCCGGCAGGAGTCATCATCCATACCGGCGATTTCAAAATTGACAACACTCCATCGGAGGGGGAGCTGTTCGATTTTCAGGCATTTTCTGCCTACGGAGAGAAAGGGGTGCTTTTGCTCCTTTCAGATTCAACCAATGTGGAGCGTGAAGGCTATACCCCCTCGGAGCGGGAAGTAGGACGAGCGCTGGAAGGGATTTTCCGCGGAAGTCGTGGAAAAATTTTTGTCGCCACCTTTTCTTCCAACATCCCGCGGATCCAACAGGTCATCGAGCTGTCAGAGCGCCTGGAGCGCAAAGTCGTTTTGAGCGGCCGCAGCATGATTCAGAACACGGAGATCGCTTCCGACTTGGGCTACCTCCGGCGTCCTGCCGGAGTCATGACCGAGAATGAACGATGGCAAGGGCTGGATCGGGACCAGATCACGTTTCTTACAACTGGGAGTCAGGGTGAGCCGCTCTCAGCGCTTCACAGAGTCGCTTTGGACGATCACAAGACCATCAAGATCGAGCCGGGGGATACGGTTGTGCTCTCTTCAAAGTTCATTCCCGGCAATGAAAAAACTATCGCCAACCTCATCAACCATCTTTACCGCCGCGGCGCCGAAGTTCATTACGAGAAGGTTTCTGAAATTCACGTCTCAGGCCACGCCAGCCAGGAAGAATTAAAGACCATGCTCCAACTCACCCGGCCCCGCTACTTCGTCCCGATTCACGGAGAGTATCGTCACCTGGTCCGGCACATCCAACTCGCCCGGGAGGTCGGCATCCCGGCTGAGAATTGTTTTCTTTTGGAAGACGGCGAAGTCTTGGAGCTAACGCGGAATAGCGCCAGAAAAACCGAGGCCATTTCCTCCGGAAGAGTCTTCATTGATGGGAAGGGCGTAGGGGATGTTGGAGACGTGGTGATTCGGGATCGGCGCCATCTATCTGAAGACGGGATGGTGCTTGCGGTCATGGCTATTCATCAACAAACCGGCGAGCTGGTGGCGGGCCCAGATCTGATCTCGCGCGGCTTTGTTCGAGTCGAGGAGGAGGAAGATGTCTTGGAGCAGGCGAAGAAGGTTGTTTTGGAGACTTTGAAGGCGATCAATCGAGAGACCCGAACCGACCGTGGAGAGTTGCAAGAGGAAGTGCGCAAGGCCTTGCGGCGCTACTTCAACAAGGCCCTGGAGCGCCGCCCGGTCGTTCTCCCCCTGATCATGGAGACGTAGAAAATCGGGCTCTTGAGGGACATTTTCCGCTGAGAGAGAAGCATGGAAAAGGGTTCTAGGCTTAACCGGGAGATTTGGGCTGGGGTGATCACCGTCTTTTGCCTCCTGCTCATCTTGAGTCTCTTCTCCTTTAATCCAAGAGACCGGTCGTTTAGCGCCCCTTCGGGAAGCGTGGAGACCCACAACTGGGGCGGCATTGTCGGCTCCTATTTGGCCGATATCCTCCACCAAGGGTTGGGACGCGCATCCTATCTGCTCGCCGCTTTTCTTCTCGTCGCTTCGTACAATTTGTTTCGCAACTCCGATCAAGGAATCCGCCTAACAAGAGTCGGAGGCTATACCCTTCTGCTGTGGAGCGTGGCCGTTCTGCTGAGTTCCATCAACAAGGCCGAGATTGCCAGCGAGGCGGGAGGGATCATCGGGGATATAACAAAAGAGCTTCTCATCTCTCTTTTTAGCCGTGTCGGGGCTTACGTGATCGTCCTTGCCACTCTTCTCCTTTCTTTGATGCACGTTACCCAAAGCCCATTGGCCTCCATTCTGGAGCAGGGAAAGAAAGTCACCGAAAATTTCCGCAAACGCGCCACGCCCATGTTGGAAGCTCTAAACAAGCAGTGGCGCGAAAGACGAGAGAAGAAAAGCACGGAAAATACGAAGAAAGAGCGACGGGAGTTTGTGCCTCCACCCATTGTCGTCAAGGAAGAGACTAAAGAGGAGCCGTTCAAGAGACCAAGAAAGAAATCGGCTCCGGCACAGGCACAACTGGCTCTGCCTCAGATGGGCCAGGGTTACACACTCCCCTCCACGGCTCTATTGGATTCCCCCGATGGAGAGCACATCAAGATCGATAAGGAGGCCCTGGAGGCCAATTCTCTCATCTTACGGAAGAAATTGGCCGACTTCGGCGTCGAGGGGGAAGTCGTGGCGGTGCGACCGGGACCCGTGATCACCATGTATGAGTTCAAACCGGCCCCTGGCGTCAAAGTCAGACGGATCGTTACCCTAGCAGATGATCTCTCTATGGCCCTTAGGGCGGTCAGTGTAAGGATCTTGGCCCCGATCCCGGGAGAATCTGTGGTCGGGATTGAGATACCCAACCCGAGACGGGAAAAGGTCTATTTGAAGCAGGTCATCGAATGCGACGCCTACCAAAACGCGGAGACGAAGCTTACCCTCGCTCTAGGCAAAGATACCTCGGGTTCTCCGTTCGTTACAGATCTGGCCCGGATGCCCCATCTGCTTGTCGCCGGAGCGACCGGAACAGGAAAGTCCGTATCGATCAACGCCATGATCTTGAGCGTTTTGTATAAGGCCACTCCCCAGGACGTCCAATTTATAATGATCGATCCCAAAATGCTCGAGCTTACGGTTTATGAGAACCTACCTCATCTGCTGGTCCCAGTAGTCACAGACGCGAAAAAGGCATCTGCGGCGCTGTTCTGGGCCATGGATGAAATGGACCGCCGCTACCGTCTGATGCACGAAAAGGGGGCCAGAAGCATTGATCACTACAACCGTCTATTAGAAAAGGAAGCCGTTGATAAAGGGGTGGTCGAACTCAAGGAACCGGAAGAACCTGTCGAGAACCAGGAATTAGCGGGGAATTTGAAGGAGAAAGAACCTTTGGTGCACGAGCGACTTCCCCGCATCGTCATCGTCGTGGATGAGTTGGCCGATCTGATGATGTCCGTGGGCCGAGATATCGAAGAGTACATCACCCGTCTGGCGCAAAAGGCCAGGGCCGCCGGAATTCATTTGATCCTCGCTACTCAGCGTCCGTCGGTGGATGTCATCACCGGGCTGATAAAAGCCAACTTCCCCGCACGGATCTCATTCCAGGTGACCTCCCGGGTGGATTCGCGCACCATTCTCGATTCGATCGGATCCGAGCGGCTGCTGGGAGACGGGGACATGCTTTTTCTCCCTCCCGGAACCGCGCGCATCATCCGCGTTCACGGCGCTTATGTCGCCGATCAAGAGATCCGAAAAGTTGTGGATTTCATCAATCAGCAGGCAAAGCCGCGCTATCGTCCGGAGGTCTTTGATGCGAAGAAAGAGATCGAGGCTGACGACACAGATGAAGACTATGACGAAATGTACGACCTCGCTGTAGCGTTGGTCACGGAGACTCAGCAGGCCTCGATCTCTATGGTCCAGAGACGGCTTCGAGTGGGATACAATCGGGCGGCGCGAATGATCGAGCAGATGGAAAGAGACGGAGTCGTGGGACCTTCCGAAGGAGCAAAACCGCGTGAGGTCTATGCGAGGAAGTTAGATGAATAGAAAGCTGATAGGTTTCTTGTCCCTATTCTCTTGCTCTTTTTTTCTCCTTGGCGTTCTCGGCGCCGCAGAGGAGTCTAAGGACCCGCAGGCAATTGTCGATGGTCTCCAGAAGAGCTACGACTCCGCTGTTGACTTTGTGGCGGAATTTCGGCAAGAGACTGAGATCAAAACAGTCAACCGAAATCTGAAATCTTGGGGCAAGGTCTATTTCAAACGGCCGGGAAAGATGCTTTGGCGCTATGAGGAGCCAAAGGGTCAATGGGTGCTTGCAGACGGCAAAAGCCTTTATTATTACCAGCCGGAGCAAAAGCAAGTTTTAAAAAGCCCTCTCAAAAACGCTTTCCGCTCGGACGTTCCGCTTTCGTTTCTGCTCGGAATAGGCAACCTCAAAAGAGACTTTAGAGCCACCTTGAAGGGTTCAGAGCAAGGGGATTACATCTTGCAACTTGGTCCGAAAGGAGAGATGGGAGGGGTGGGAGAGATTTTCCTGGGCGTTGAGTCCCACTCGTTCGATATTCATTGGGCGCGCATCCGGGATGCAGCGGGCAATCTAACGACCATCCGCTTCTCGGGCATGCGCAAAGGCACGGGACTCAAAGACTCTCTCTTTCTCTTCAAACTTCCCGAAGGCGTCGATTTGGTCGAGTTGGGCTCCCAGTAATTCTATGGCAGAAAAGATCAGCATTATCAGTCTGGGATGTGCGCGGAACCTGGTAGACTCCGAGGTCATGGGCGGAATCCTCCGGGAAAATCGCTATCAGGTCGTATCGGAGCCCGCAGAGGCCGATATCGTCCTGATCAACACCTGCAGTTTCATCGACGCCGCGAAAGAGGAGTCGATCGAAACCATTTTGCAAACCGCGCGCCTAAAAGAAGAGGGTAAACTGCGCACCCTCGTGGTCGCTGGTTGCCTATCTCAGAGGTATCCAGAGGAGCTGACCAAAGAGCTGCCCGAGGTGGACCTCTTTATAGGAACAGGAGAAGTCCCTCGAATAGCCGAGATCCTGAGGGAATTTCACGACGGCAAGAAAAAAAGGCTCTACGTCGGGATTCCGAGCTATCTTTATGACCATGCCGTCCCGCGGCTGAGAACCACCCCTTCCCATACCGCCTTCGTCAAGGTTTCGGAGGGATGCGACCACAAGTGCGCCTTTTGCATCATCCCACAGCTTCGCGGCCCCCACCGCAGCCGCCCGATCGATTCTGTGGTGCAAGAGACAGCGATGCTGGCCGAGCAGGGAGTTAAAGAAATCAATCTTATCGCCCAGGATCTCACGGCCTATGGCAGGGAGCGCAGGGATGGGACCACTCTCTATGGATTGCTCCGAGAGCTCGTGTCCGTACCAGGGATTCAGTGGATCCGGCTCCTCTATGCCTATCCCAATTATCTCGAGGAGACTCTGCTCCGTCTGATTCACGACAACGAACGGATTTGCAAATACATCGACATGCCTTTTCAGCATATCAGTAGCCCTATCTTAAGAAGGATGCGCAGAGGTAAGAGCGGAAGTAATGTCCGTGAGGCGATTCACAAGATCCGTCAAGCCATCCCCAACGTCACCCTTCGGACATCGCTCATTGTGGGCTTCCCGGGCGAGACGGAAGAGGAATTTCAGGAACTCCTCGACTTCGTTGCGGAGGCCCAATTTGACCGGCTCGGCGTATTCAAGTACTCCATCGAGGAGGGAACAGGAGCCGCCTTAATGGCAGAGCAAGTCGCTGAGGAAGAAAAAGAAAGACGCTGGCAAGAGGTGATGGAAGTTCAGGTGGAGATCTCTCAAAAAAAGAACGAGGCCTTGCTTGGAACAATCCAGCGGGTTATGATTGAGCCCCTTGATGGGGAAGAAACCGAAAGGCTTTTCGGACGGACTCAAGCCCATGCCCCCGAAGTAGACGGCGGGGTTTACATGGACAAGGGGAAGAAAATGGTCAAACCCGGTGATTTTGTGGATGTCCGTATCACGCAAGCCCCGGACTACGATCTTGTTGGAGACATACTAGATGCCTAAAGCAAGTAAGGAACAGAAGGACAAGAAGGCGAGAAAAGAATTCCTTCAAAAGGCTCGGGAAACCCTGCTCGAGACGAAGAAGCAGCTCCTTCGCGAAATTCAAGACCGCCTCAAAGAGGAAACCGAGGGAAGCAAGGATGAAGGTCGGGATACTTACGATCTGGCCAGCGACGAGAGAGATCGAGAGATCAACTTCATCTTGAATGATCGCGAAAGAGAAAAACTGCTGGCGATTGAAGAGGCCCTTCAGAGAATCAGCGAAAAAACCTACGGGATTTGTGAGTGCGGCTGTGATAATTGCGAGGGTGAGATCGGGTTAGGACGGCTTAAGGTCCTGCCCTTCACTCGCTTATGTGTGAAATGTCAGGAGGAAGTGGAAAAGGAAAACAAGCTGCAAAAGAAGCTGGAGGATGAGCGAAGCTACCGCAAACTCGCCATCGCAGATACCGAGGAAGACAGTTTTTAGTCTCCCCGTAGGTTTTCCCACTTCTCTTTCATCTCTTCTATAAAAGCGGCCTGCGAATTCTTCCCTCTCCTAAGACGAAGAGCATGATCGCTGCAGTAACCAATACAGCAACAAGAGTAGCGATAGCAGCCTTCGTGGTATCGAGCTTGTGGACCTTTTCTGTGCCTAGGAAGATAAGATAGAAGCTATAAAGATAAGCGAAGACACCTAAGGCCGGGACCCACGCCATTGCTAAGCAAGCGCCGGCGTAGGCACAGACCCGCAAGGTCCCTTCATAATCCCCTTCTCCGTGGAAAAGAAACTGGGAGGCAAGCATTAAGATGCCCGGTCCAAAGATGTAGGTCAAAAACAGCAGGAACAGGGAATTCAGACCTTCTGCCAAACCACCCACGACGACGATGAGGATAAAGTAGATCAGGGCACAGATGCCGAGGAAGATGAGAGGGTTCTCAAATCCTCCGCTGGACGGCATCTCCTGATAGAATCCTTGAGGATCCGTCACAATCTTCTTCCAGATTCTTGCGAACCCCTTGGGACCGTCTTGGAGAAGAAACTCAGCGTCGCTCATAATCCCTCCTGTGACCGCCGCCACACGACCTATCCCATGAACAATATAGATGAAAAAAGCGCGCCGAAGCAAGCTAGAATTCTCCTCCAACAGATCTATGAGGCAGCTATCAAAGCGGTCCAGCCCACCCTGCTCTTAACAAAATCACTAAAAATTTCAGATTCTTCGCTAATCGTGGAGGGGCCACAGGGACGCTTCCGCTTCCCCCTAACAGGGCATCTCTATGTCATCGGAGTAGGAAAAGGGGTCGATCTCACTGGAAAGCTTTGGGAGGATCTTTTCGAGGATCAACTGACAGAGGGAATACTTTTAGTCCGGGACCGAATTTCCAACAGACCGTTGAAACGGACCTCCATTGTATCCGCAGGCCATCCTATTCCAGATCAGCATGGCCAGATCGCAACCCAAAGATGCCTTCAACTCCTTAAGAGGGCAACGAGGGGCGATACGGTCATTTTTCTGCTCATGGGCGGGGCATCGTCTCTTCTCGTAAAGCCTGCGCTGGGTCTCACGTTGGAGGATAAGAGGACCGTTACCGATGGTCTTTTGAAAAGCGGAATGACGATTGCAGAGATAAACTGTATACGCAAGCATCTCTCCAGCGTTAAAGCAGGAGGGATATTACGCGCCGCCTATCCAGGAAAAGTGCTCACCCTCGCCGTGTCCGACGTCATGGGAGATGATCCAACAGTCATCGGCTCCGCCCCTACCTTTCAAGACCCCACGACTTTCAAGGATGCCTGGAATCTCTTGGAACGCTACGACCTTTCGAAGAAAATTCCTGCGCGAGTAAAAAACTACTTGCTTCAAGGAGTCCGTGGAATGATTCCGGAGACTCTAAAGCCGGGCAATAAGCTTATGGCTCAAAGTTCTTTTCTCCTCTTGGCCAACAATAGAGATGCCTTGCTCGCAGCAAAGAATAAAGCCGAATCACTGGGTTTTGGCACAACAATCCTCACAACCGAGATGAGCGGCGACACGCAGACCAGAGCTAGAGAGCTCTGTTCTTTTTTGAAAGGAATATATCATGGCCAAAGAAAATACCGTCCTCCTCATTGTTTTTTGCTAGGGGGAGAAACAACTGTTAAAGTACAGGGGAAAGGTAAAGGAGGCAGAAACCAGGAATTTGCCTTAGCGAGCGCTATAGCATTAAAGGATTTCTCTGGCGCTTATATGCTCAGCGCGGGCAGCGATGGAAGCGATGGGCCAACCAACGCGGCTGGAGCCTTTACGGATGGAAAAACGGTCTCACGAGGTCATACCATCGGACTCGATCCTTATAGCGCCTTGCACGACAACGACTCTTACAACTTCTTTAAGCCGCTGGGAGATCTCTTCTCCCCTGGACCCACGGGCACCAATGTTTTGGACTTTAAAATTGTCCTGCTTTACTGATTCTTCTGGGTACTTTCGTTTACTGAAATAAGCGGATTTTTTGAAGGGAGGTTGGGGCAGGCTCCGATTCGAGCAAAGCCTTGCCCCGGTTTCAAACGAAATGACTGAGAAGCGAATTTACTCGCCTTTGGCGGGTACAAAGTTCAGACCGGTAGCGACTTTTTTCTGTTCGTTCCTGAGACGGGCTAATTCTTCCTCTGCCGCTTTGATCTTCGAGTCCAGAGCCTTATCTTCCCCGACCTGATACTCGATCGTCGCCGAAGAGCCCAGTCCTACTTCGCCCATCTTGGTATCGCTGGTCTCCGTCTTGGTCACTTTAGTTTTCTGGTCGAAATCAAAGGTCAGCAGTTTGCCTTCCTTGGTGACCAAAATCATATAGTTTTTCTCTGTATCTAACAGCCCAACGTCCCCAGATGCCTTCTCCGCCTTCTTCGCTGCCTTCTCTGCTTTCTTCTCCTCCTGTGCCATAGAAGGGACAAGCCAAGCGAACGCCACGGAAAGTGAGAGCAAGGAAACGGCTAGAAAAAATACATTTCTCCTCATAGTTGTTCCTCCTTCTTGTGGTCCCAAAACCACACGACCCGTATTAACTAACCCGTACAAATGACATTCACAATACTCTATAGGTATGATTTTATCCCGCTCAAACCGCCCATAAAAAGCAAAAGTAGGACTAGGGTCGTAGTTAAAAGAGTCTGCATTTTTAGCAAAGCGTTGGCTTGGAGGAAATTTTGGGGTATCTTACGCTTGCTCTATTTTCATCCAACTTCTGGAGGAAAAATGACTCCCATTAAAGTTGTCCTTGCCGATGACCACGCGCTTTTTCGCGAAGGGCTGAAGCGAATCCTATCCTTGGAAAAGGACATTCTTGTCGTTGGCGAGGCATCTCGCGGAGATGAGGTGGCCAAAGTCGTAGACCGAACGAAACCGGACGTTTTGCTCCTGGATCTTAAGATGCCAAAAGGGGATGTGATTCAGACTCTCCTCGAGGTTGGAGAAAAAGACCCTACTACCAAAATATTGATCCTCACTGCCTTCTCTGAAGATGAAAATATCCTTAATGCTGCTAAGGGGGGCGCTAAGGGCTATCTCCTCAAAGGGATTTCTTCGTCCGTCCTGTTAGAGGCCATTAAGACGGTCTACGGCGGTGGAGTGTGGGTGGATAAGGAGCTGTCCTCCGCTGACGCTTTTGAGGAGATCGTTCAGTCGCAGGCCGTCAGACAGAAAGGCGAACCTGTAAACGACGCGCTGAAGAACCTGACCAAGAGAGAGATGGAAATCTTGCGGCTGGTCGCCGAGGGATTGACAAACGAGGAGATCGGAAAAAAAATTTACATCAGTGAAAAAACCGTTAAGACGCATCTCACTAATATCTTTGATAAACTGAAGGTCAACAACCGCTTTAAGGCCGCATTACTCATCATGGATCGACCCGGAGATAGAGAAACGCTATCGGCCGCCAAAAGCGGAAGAAGCCGGAGCTGATGAATCATCCTTAAAAAGCTTATCTCCAAACCGAGACGCCGGAGCTTTGCGGAACAAAAGATGACGCCCGAAGATCAATGGCTCGCGCAAAAAGAAAAGATGCTCGCCTGGCTGAGGCTGGGCTTTTCCATTGTGGCTATTTTGGTCATCCAGCTGAATCCCGAGAGGACTACCCCTTTCCGAAATGTTTCTAACGTATCTCTTTATTCTTTCTGCCTCTATAGCTTTTTGATCGTCTATCTCACCCAATGGGGGACCTCGGATCTCAGGAAGGTTGGACTGGCTACAACCTGTCTTGATCTCCTTTGGATTTCCTTGATGGTGTTTTCCACAGGCGGGTCTCGGACTCCATTTTTCGTCTACTATCTCTTTCCGGTTATTACGGCTAGCTCCCGCTATGGAATAAAAGGAGGCCTAATCGCGGCATTCGTAGGAGTCACCCTCTACGGGTTCATTCGATTCTCTGCTATTTGGGAGAACCCACTGGGGATCGATATCTATATCATTCGCAGCATTTACCTCGTCGCCTTAGCCTACATCTTTGGCTTTGTAAGCGAATTCGAGAGAAAACAGAACGAAAGATTATTGGCCCTCTACAAAACTGCCGCGGAAGCCGCGACCCGGGAGGAAAGACGAAGAATCGGGCGGGAACTCCACGATCGTCTGCTTCAGACGCTCGCTAGTCTCACTCTCCGCCTTGAAACTTGCCGGAAATATTTTCTGCAATCTCCCAAGGAACTCGACCAGGAGATAGAGTTGATGGAGAAGACTGCCAGAGGCGCGATGGGGGAGATCCGACAATTTCTTTCTGGAAAAGACAGCCGTGGATTTCCTCCCGGAACTCTAATAGAACAGCTCCGAGAAGACATCCGCTTTCTGAGAGATGGGCTTGGACTAACAGTCATTTTGGAGAACGACCCGGAGGAAATTAGTCTTCCTTTGGGAGTCGAGGAGCATCTCTATTATGTTCTGAGGGAAGGGCTCCGGAACATCGCCCGCCATTCGCACGCCTCGCGGGCGGAGATCCATTTGAAAGAGACCGACGGCGAGATCCAAGCATCCATATCGGACGATGGGGTAGGTTTCAATCCGGCTCAGGCCAAGGACAGCAACTGTTTTGGCTTAATCTCCATGCAGGAGAGAATTGAAAAACTCGGTGGGAATCTCTTTGTGGAAACGGCCCCAGCGAAGGGCACAAAGATTTCTTTCCGAGTGCCGGTAAACTCAGAGACACTTCAAGAATGAAAGGACTCTCGCGCGGGCCAGCGCTCAGGCTCCGAGTGAATCGAAGCCTGAGCGAATCGCAGAGTAAAACTCTTATTCCCCTTTGGCAGGCACAAAGTTCAGGCCGGTAGCGACTCTCTTTTGTTCGTTCCTGAGGCGGGCTAATTCCTCTTCTGTCGCTTTGATCTTCGACTCTAGCGCTTTGTCTTCCTTAACCTGATACTCGACCGTCGCGGAAGAACCCAGGCCTACTTCACTCACCTTGGCATCGCTGGTTGCCGTTGCGGTCACCTTGGTCTTCTGGTCGAAGTCGAAGGTTAGCAGCTTGCCATCCTTGGTAACAAGAATCATATAGTTTTTCTCTAAGTCGAGCAGCCCAACGTCCCCAGACGCCTTCTCCGCTTTTTTCTTCTCTGCCTTCTTCTCGTCCGCCTTCTTTTCCTGCGCCGATAGCGTCAAAGCCAAGCTAAGCGACAAAGACAGAGCGCAAACACCAGTCAAAATAGACTTCGCCTTCATCATAAACCCTCCTTGTAATTCTTGAAGTTTAATACGACTCAGATCGTATCTTTATATACGACTTAAGCCGTATAACTTGAACCTATCCCGCTTGTCAAGCGGAAAATGGCAGGCCAGCTAAAACCAGAAGCGACGGTTGGTTTAGGATGCCGGTCCTGAGGACAAAACGCCGAAACGGTCGCGGCGATTCTTCTGCCAGCACTCTTCCGTACTCTCACGACACACCGGCAATTCTTTCCCGTAACTGATTGTCGACAGCCGCTGAGCGGTTATCCCCAACGTCAGCCAATAGTCTTTGGCCGCCTGAGCCCGCTTCGCTCCCAGTGCCAAATTATACTCATTGGTCCCGCGCTCATCGCAGTGCCCCTCGATCTGCACCCGGGCCGATGGATTCGCCTTCAGCCAGGCCGCATTAGCCTTTAGCGTTTCCCGGGCATCGACCTTAAGATCATACTTGTCATAATCAAAATAGATCTCCTTCAAAGGACCTTGAGCAGGCGCTTTTCCTTCTCGGTATGCCTCCAGACTTGAAGCCGGAGACGATTGCCGATTCATTTGAACAGGCTTTTGCTGGGCACTCATCTGCGAAGGAGTAGAAGAAGAGACCTCCGGTTTGGTCGTGGCAGGTGGCGTGCAGCCAATTAGAAACAATCCAACAAATGCCAAGGCGCAAAACAGTGTGCTTGATCCTTTAACCATACTTTCTCCTTTCCCTGTCCCTAAGAATACAAAAAACTCTCCTCCCATGAAGATCTAAAACATTTTTATACCTTCTTTTGACGGCTGTCAATCTAAAGTCGTAGTCAGGGGCAAAATCACCCTGCCTTCCCTTGGATATCGGCTACCTTGAGCTATGATTCGGTGTCAGATAGACTTGTGTCGTGCTTGCTAAACGAATTATTCCCTGTCTCGACGTCGATGCGGGACGGGTTGTCAAGGGAGTAAAGTTCCTCGGCCTGCGCGATGCCGGTGATCCCGTAGAGATCGCTCGCATCTATGACCGCGAGGGTGCCGATGAGCTTTGCTTCTTAGATATCACGGCCTCTCATCAGGATCGGGGAATTATTCTGGATGTAGTCGCCCGCACAGCGGATGAAGTCTTCATGCCCCTGACGGTCGGCGGAGGAATCAACAAGCTCGAAGACATCCGCAGGCTTCTAAAGGCTGGAGCCGATAAGGTTTCCATCAATACCGGTGCCGTTGCGCGACCGGAGCTCGTCCGTGAAGCGGCCGAGACCTTTGGCAGCCAATGCATCGTGGTGGCGATAGATGCTAAACGCGTAGAGAGTGGCTGGGAGGTCTTTACCCACGGCGGGAGGAGATCCACGGCTATCGACGCCTGTGCATGGGCGGAAAAGATGGAGGCCTACGGAGCCGGCGAGATCCTTCTCACGAGCATGGACCGGGACGGTACTAAGAAAGGCTATGATTTGGACCTGACTAAAATGATCTCTGACCGGCTCAGGATTCCGGTAATCGCTTCTGGGGGGGTAGGAAACTTGGAGCACATCTACGAAGGTCTTACCGCTGGCGAAGCTAGCGCTGCCCTCGCCGCATCCATATTTCATTACCGAGAGTACACCATCACGGAATGTAAAAAATATCTGGCGGAGCGAGGGGTTTCCATCAGGATGCCGGTCCAGGCGAGATAACGTATCCGCTAGAAACTCCTGTCTTCAAGAATCGAAATCTCTTAAACTCGTGGCTATCCACATACAGGTCCGAATTGACCCTTTAGAGTTGAAGAAAAAACTTGAGCGGATTGTCGGCGAAAGAAATCCTTCCACCACCCCGCGCCGATTAGCTGAGGCGGAGCGCTATATAGAAAATGAATTTAAAAGCTATGGGCTTGACGTGGAAAGCGATCCTTTTACCTATTGGGGAAGAAGCTACCGCAACATCGTCGGCCGCGGCAGAGCCAACCCCGATTCCCCTTTGGTCATCCTGGGAGCCCACTTTGATTCCGTCGAAGGAACTCCGGGCGCAGATGACAATGCCAGTGGAGTGGCTGTGCTCCTAGAGACGGCACGACTTCTGGCTGGTGCCAGGCTTAAATATCAGCTTTTCTTTTGTGCCTTTAATCTGGAAGAGCAAAACATGATCGGTAGCAGCCACTTTGCTAAAAAGCTTAAGAACGCAGGGGCAAAGATAAGGGCGATGATATCGCTAGAAATGGTAGGATTCATAGACCGGCGCGCTGGGAGTCAAAAGTACCCGGTCGGTCTAAGCTGGTTCTATCCTGAGCGAGGAGACTTCATCGGAGTCATCGGCAACTGGCATTCCTACTCGCTGCTTAGGCAATTCTCCCGCTCGATGCAACGGGTGCGCGGGCTTCCAGTAGAGACTCTGACAGTTTTGGGAAATGGATTCTTGGTGCCTGCAGTCCGCTTAAGCGACCACTCCGCTTTTTGGGATCTCGGCTATCCGGCCTTGCTAATAACAGACACCTCTTTTTTTCGTAACCCGCACTACCACGGCGCGTCCGACACCCTCGAAACCCTAGACCTAGAGTTCATGGGCAAGGTGTGTGAAGGCGTGGTCACGGCGGTGCTGAATTTGTAGCAAAGAGGGCGGAATCCGAAGATAGAGGATAGAAGATAGCGATCCTCGATCCTCAATTCCCGATCCTCGACTTTCTCACTCAGGCCCGCTTTCTCGGGGGATCAAAAAATGGCGGCTTGACCACAGTGGCTCTCACTTTTTTCCTTACGTACTCCACAGTCATTTCCATAAAGAGCTCCGTCCCGGGTTCAGAAAACTTGCTTTGCACAGTGGCCAGAGCAACATATTTCTTTATCGTCGGAGACCAACCGCCGGTGGTTGCCTGTCCCACTTGCCTGTTATCCCGGTACACCGGCACCCCACCCCTCCATGCGGCCGTCGGGAGCTGAGCGGCCAAGCCAACCTCTTGATAAAGGCGCTCATAGTCGTCCCAATCGATCTCCAGACCTATGAGTTGCCTCGCTGATCCGCGTTGCTTCTCTTCCAGCAACGCCCTGCGGCCGACAAAATTTTCCTTGTCGAGACTGACTGTCCAGCCCAAGCCAATCTCGAAAGGTGAATACTTCTGTGAAGCAATCAACGCCTTTTCCGCACTCGTGTAATCGACCTCCAGCAGGATGAACCCGGCTTCCAAACGGGCCATATCCAGCGCCAGCATTCCTGCGGGGGTAATCCCATAGGGCTTTCCAACCTCCATGAGACGATCCCACAACTCCTCCGCCTGCGCTGCAGGAACCCAGATCTCAAAACCTAAATCGCCGGTGTAGCCGGTGCGCGAGATCATGGCCCGAATTTTTCCGGCGTTGGCGAACGTGAAGCGAAAGAATTTTAACCGGTCGATGTCACCGTCGACGGCTTGCCTCAGAATCTCGCGCGAGGTGGGCCCCTGGAGAGCCACCGCGGCCACCTGCTCGGAAACGTCTTCAATGTTTACCTTCATCCCAGTGGCATTCATCTGGAACCAGCGAA
>Ga0099830_10000126_pt1 | contig 27407 bp, 24 predicted proteins | sample CZO8metaG_4_FD_79337 | JGI IMG/M metagenome (GOLD analysis project Ga0099830, IMG submission 79337) | Vadose zone soil microbial communities from the Eel River Critical Zone Observatory, Northern California, USA - CZOApr15con2H3.8 metaG | ecosystem: Environmental > Terrestrial > Soil > Vadose...
ACTGCCACCGTCGCCGCCGCCGCGTGTTTCTCCGAGCGCGGCTCGGGACCGACCGTCAGCGGCGCGGCGGAGTGCCAAGTGCCGGTGGCGACGATCGACTCGACGCATTTCATCGTCGCGATCTCGAATTTTGCGTTTCACCCCGACTCTATCAAAATCCCGGCGGGCGCGACCGTCACGTGGATTAACTGCGAGCCCGTTGGCACCGAGCCTCACACGACCACATCGGATAGCGCCGTGTGGAATTCTCCGGACTTAAGCACTGGGGATCGCTTTTCTCATACTTTCGCGACGGCGGGAGCATTCCCCTATCACTGCACTCCTCATCCATTCATGCTGGCGAAGATCATTGTCCAATAACCCTCAGCCGTCTGAAAGGAGGGGAGCTCGTTCCGAAGCTTCGTGCGGTCTCACTTCATCTGGCAGGGCAAGGAGGATGCGATGCGTATAACGCGCATGCTGGCGATGTTTGCCGCAGTTGCAGCCGTTGGAAGCTGCTCCAACAACAACACGACCGGGATTCCTGCCGGTCTTGAGGTATTTACGACCAGCCTCAACGGCGCAAACGAACGTCTCACGCCGGTTACCACGACGGCGACAGGCACGGCGATCATCACGGCGTTGGGACACCAGTTGAGTTGGAAGGTTGATATTACGTCGGCAATCGACAGCGTCACCATCGGCCACATCCACAGAGGCGTCGCGGACTCCGCCGGCGGTGTCATTCAGAACCTGTCGCCGACGCCAACAGGGATCGGCTTCACGGGCACTGTGGCTTTGGGCTCAGCAGTCGTGGTGGATAGTGTCCTCACGCTGATGCGGGCCGGGAAAGCCTACGTCAACATTCATACCAAGAAGAATCCCGGCGGGGAGATTCGTGGTCAGCTGGTGAAGCAGTAACTACGGAACGGCTTTGACGGTGTCCTGGGCGCGGCGTCGCTCGTCGGCGTCGCGCTCGGCTTGTTTCCGCTCCCGGAGCTCGCGCACGTAGCGGCGGAATTGCTGGAAGGATTCGGCGCGGGCGGCGGCGTGCAGGAGATCGTCCCGCATGTCCTGGAGCTGCCGCGCGCGCATGCTCTCGTCGAAGTTGCCCTGCGGCAGGAGATTGCCGAGCAGTGCGAGGGCCATCGTCGGAATCTTGATGCCCGCGACGTGAATGTAGGCGGAGTCGATGCCCCATTCCGGCTTGCCGGGCGTGCCGCCGATCGTCCACGACGGCCGCTGCCGTTCCCGTTGGATCACGTCCAGCACTTGATTGAGCGAGTCGACCATCGCGCGGAGGCGTGTCACCGCAACGTTGAGGCGGGCCGTCGTGTCGCCGTACAGCGCGTCCGCGACCGCTGCGGGCAAGCCCGGCCGCGGACTCACCCAGAGACGTCCATCGCCGACCTGCGGCGCCGGCGCGACTTTGCCGGCGTTGGGATCGTAGGCCGGCAGGCTGACTCCCGTGTCTGTCAGCGGAGTAACGGCGGGTGGAGGCGCGGCGGGTGGAGGTGTGGGCTCCCGTCGCGAAGAAACGATCGTCGGCCCTTTCGCGCGAATCTCGCGTGTGCCTGGAACGAACCGCAGTGTGTCGCCGATTTCGAGCGGCTGCAGCACGACGTAGTTGGCTTTGCGCCGCGGCGCCTGCCACGGCACGACGACGAACAGAATCACCGCGACGACGTGCAGTACCGCCGTGACGATCCACGCGCGTCCAACGGGAACCTTTCCAACCTGACGCTCAAACAGTGGCGAGCACCTTTCCTAAGCGTTCCGCCGCCTCGATCAGACGCGGAGTCGGAACCGTGAGTGCGATCCTGAAAAACCCCTCTGCTCCGGCGCCGAACGCACTGCCCGGCAGCGTGACGACACCGACGTCCTCGAGCGCGCGCATCTGGAACGCGGCGGACGCGAGTCCCTCGGGTAACGGTATCCAGAGATATAACGTCGCGCGCGGCGATTCGACATCGAACCCATTGGCGCGCAGTGCCGGCAGTACCGCGTCGCGGCGCTCCTTAAACTGGGCCGCGTAGCCGCCGGCGATCGACTCGGCCTGCTTCAGCACTTCGGCGCCCGCCGCCTGCACGGCGAGGAAGGCACCGGTGTCCACGTAATTCTTCACGCGCGCGAGCGCGGCGATGCGATCCGCCCTGCCAACCGCCCAGCCGAGCCGCCAGCCGGTCATGCAGAAGCTCTTCGACAGCGAATGGAATTCGACCGCGACATCCATCGCGCCTGGAACTTCGAAGATCGACGGCGCGACGTACCCGTCAAAGGTGATCTCGCAATACGGATTGTCGTAGGCGAGCACGATGTCGTGTTTACGGCACGCCGCCACGACCCGCTCGAGATACTCGCGCGATGCGATCGCCGCCGTTGGATTGTTCGGATAGTTGAGATAGACGAGCTTCGCCCGCTTCAGCACGGCAGCCGGAATCTCGTCCAGCTCGAGCAGGAAATCGGTGCGCGTGGTCAGGTTGTAGAGATGCGGCTCGGCATCGGCGAGGATGCTGCCGCCGTGGTAGACCGCGTAGCCAGGCACCGGCACGATGGCGGCGTCACCGGGATCGAGCACCGCGGCGGCGAGATGCGCGATGCCTTCCTTCGAGCCGAGCAGCGGATGCAGCTCGGTGAAGGGATCGACGCTCATCCCGAATCGCCGCGCCATGTAGCCGGCCGCCGCTTCGCGGAACGCCGGGAGGCCGAGCTGGAAGGCGTAGCGGCTCATCGCTGGATCGTGGAGGGCGCGTGTCAAGGCGTCGACGGCGACGCGCGGCGGTGGGAAATCCGCATCGCCCGCGCCCACGTCAATGAGGTCTACGCCCTGCTGAATCAGCCGCCGCTTGATCGCCGGCAGCTTCTCCATCGGATAGGTGGGTAAGGCGCCGACACGTTTACTGAAACTCGCCATGCCTAAAATCTAGCTCCAGGATAGCGGACTGCCGATGCTGTGCATCGCGAAGAATTCCTCCAGCTCGCGCCGAACGTCGGGCCAGTTGCCGATCGCTTTGGAGGCGGGTGGCAGGCCCTCGAGCATCGTCGCCCCATACCGCTTGGTGACGACGCGCCGGTCCAGAAGTACTACGGCCCCCACGTCGGACTTGCTGCGAATCAGCCTGCCAAATCCCTGTTTCAACTTGAGTGCCGCGAGCGGCACGAGATAGTTCGTGAACCCATCGACGCCCGCCTCGGTGAGACGCTCCAGCCGCGCGGCGGTTAGCGGCTCACTCGGCACCTTGAACGGCAGCTTGGCGAGGATCAGCACGCGCAAGGCACGGCCCGGCACGTCCACGCCTTCCCAGAATGAATCGGTGCCAAGCAGAATCGCGGACCCGGCGTCGCGGAAGCGGCGCAACAATTGATCGCGCTGCCCTTCACCCTGCACCAGCAGCGGCCAGCGGCCGCCCACGGGCCCGCGGATCGCCTCGGCGGTGCGCCGCAACGCCGCGTGGCTCGTAAACAGCGCGAAGATGCCGCCGTCGGACGCATGCGCCAGCTCGATGAGCACGCGCGCCACTGCCGCGCCATGGCCCCCCCCAACCTCGCTGCCTTGGGGCTCCGGGATGTCCGTCGGAATCCCGAAGACGCACTGCGCGCCGAAGTCGAAGGGCGAGGGCAGTACGGCGCGTGTCGTGACGCGTGACGGAGGTAGCGACAGGCCCAGCCGCTCCTCGAGAAACGTGAACTCGCCACCGGCCGCGAGGGTCGCGCTCGTCAACACCACCGTTTCCACGCGATCGAACAGCGCCTCTTTCAGGACCGGCGCGAGGTCGAGCGGCACGGTGGACAGCGTGAGATTGGGCGTCCGGCGGCCGCGGCGTTCCATCCAGCGCACGGCTGGACCGGCGGGCGGCCGGAAGCCGACGGGCTGCAGTGTGCCCTTCAAGCCATCAGCGGCGGCGTCGAGCCGTCTCACGACGCCGCGCAGCTCACCGACGAGTCGCGTGCGCATCTCGGCGGGATCGTCGATGGACAAGCGATCGGCAATCGTCTCTACGCCGTCGCGCAGCTTGCCGAACGCCACGAGCAGATTCTCGAGCGCGACGTCGAGCCCCTCGCGCCAGACATTGTCCTGGGCGAACGAATCGGTGAGCCGCAGGACCGGGGCGCTGCTCTGCTCTCCATCGAGTCGTCTCGCCAGCCGGCCGAACAGCTCGTCCGCCCAGCGGCGCGCGGCCACGAGCGCGTCGAACACGCCGCGGGTCAGCAAGTCGCGGCTCGCCGCGGCCATCAAGTCGTCGCGGGTCCCGAGCTCGGCGGCGAGCGCGGGCAGAAGACCGCGGCCATTGCGCTCCAGCCTGCCGAGGAGCCGTTGCACGCCGAGCATGCTGACCTGCGTGCCGAGGTGCTGCGCCGCGACGTCTTCGAGATGGTGTGCCTCGTCGAGCACCAGCCGCCGGTAGGGCGGAAGCACCGCCGCTTCCTGCCAATTGTCGGACGCGATGCGCACGGCGAGGTCGGAGGCCAACAGATGATGGTTGACGACCACCACATCGGCTTCAGCGGCTCGGCGCCGCGCCGCGAACACGAAGCACTGATCGAAATGGGGGCATTTGAGCCGCGTGCACAGATCCGACTCGGCGGCGACCGCGTCCCAGACTTCGCTCGACGGCTCTTGCGCGAGATCGGCGAGGCTGCCGTCCGCCGTGCGCGACGCCCAGCTCGCGATCGATTCGAGCTCCGTCGCGCGCGCGTCATCGAACAGCGACTCCTGGCCGGCGCGCGCCTGCTCGAGCCGCGACAGGCACAAGTAGTTCCGCCATCCCTTGAGGAGCGCGAACGTGACGGCGCGCTCGCCGGTCGAAAAGGCGCGCGCCAGAATCGGAAGATCCTTGCCGACCAGCTGCTCTTGCAAATTGATCGTATTGGTCGAGACGATCGTGCGCTCGCCGTTCGCGCGCGCCCATTCGAGCGCGGGCACGAGGTAGGCGAACGACTTCCCCACGCCGGTTCCCGCTTCGAGCAACGCGATGCCGCCATCGTTGTAGGCGTCGGCGATGTACGCGGCCATGTCGCGCTGGCTGGGCCGGTCTTCGAACGCGCCCATCGCCTTCGCGACGGGGCCTGTCTCGGCCAGCAGCCCGGCCACGGCAATGGCATCGAGGCGCGCGAGCGAGCGGGCGCGCGGGCATTCGACGACGACATAGAGCGTGGTGACGTCGTTGTTGACGATGCCAAAGCCGACGCCTTCGTCGTGCAGGCGGGCGGCGACGTGCAGATCCGCTCCGGAGGGTTCGAGGAATCCGCTCGGATGATTGTGGAGCAACATCTCGCCGCGCTGAGCGACGCCGGGCAGCGCCAGCACCGCGTCGATCGTGCCCCGCGCGACGACGCGCGCATCCGTGATCGTGCCGTTGGGATCCGCGCGGACGACGAAGGACACCTCGCGCCCATGGGCGGCGGCGATCTCTTCCTGCAGCAGCGTGCGCGCGGTCGCCGAGAGGCGCTCGACGCTCACGTCTTCAGCTCGCGCTTCTTCGCTGCGGGAAAGAGGACGTTATTGAGAATGAGGCGGTATCCCGGCGAATGGGGATGCAACGAGAGGTCGGTCGGTGGATCGCCGATCTGATGCTGCGGGTCTTCGGGATCGTGGCCGCCGAAGAATGTCCACGTGCCTTTGCCCAGATCGCTGTGGATGTACTTCACCCATGGCGCTCCTTCTTCCTCGGCGAGGACCGTGGCGCCGGGTTTCAGGCGATTGCGCATGAACGACGTCGTCAGTCCGTAGAAATCCGGAATCACCTGACGATGGTTTTGGACCAGCATCGTGGGCACGGGGTCGATCTTGGCGCTGAAGTTGAACAGCTTGAACGCGCCCAGTGGTTGACGGCGCGAGCCGGCGTTGACCTGGTGGCCATCGATGTCGGAGAAGCTCGCGATCAGCGGATTCGGCTCGATATGCCCACCGGTGAAGGCGAACGTTTGCGACCAATCGAGCTTCGCATCGGCATCCGGGTCGATCGGCGTGCCGTCGGCGAACGTCGCCGCGATGTCGACGTTGTGCGCGGCGAGCGCGAGATCGATCGTTTCGGTCGCGGTGCACATCGCGAACAAAAATCCGCCGTTGTCGACGTACGACCGAATGCCGCGCGCCACCGCTTTCTTCAGATCGGGGACCGTCTGGAATCCGAGCTGCCGCGCCATCTGGCTGTTGCTCTGTACCATGTCGGCGAGCCAGGGCATCCCGGAATAAATCAGGAAGAACTTGGAGTACTGGCCGGTGAAGTCCTCGTGATGGAGGTGCAGCCAGTCGTACTCGCGCAGTGTCCCGTTGATCACTTGCAGATCCCAGATCTTCGTGAACCCAATGCCGGCGTATTGCAGCGCCATCGTAACGGCGTCGTCCCATGGCGCGGCATTGGGCGGCACGTACACGGCGACCTTCGGCGCCTTCTCGAGCGGCACCGCGTCCATGTTGCTCGCTTCGATTGCACCGCGAATCGTGGTGACCGCGCCTTCGTCTACCGGCTCGGTGCGCACGCCGTTCAACGCCGCATCGCGCCGCAACGCATCGGCATCGGGAATGAGAAACGAGCCGCCACGATAGTTGAGCAGCCACTCCGCCTTCAGACCCGCCTGGATCGCGCGGTAGGCGACGCCGTAGGCTTTCAGGTGATCGGACTGGGCGTCGTCCATGGGAACCAAGAGCGACGGACTGAGGGCCAGACGGCCCGACGGCCAAAAGGCGAACAGACGCGCACTGGCCGTCAGGCCGACCGCCCGTCCGGCCGTCCGGAGAAAGTCCCGCCGCTTCACGATTTCGGAATCGCCCCCTTCGCCCGCTCGAGCTCGCGCCTCGCTTCCGGCACGACGGCGCTCGACGGATACGTGAGGATCAAATGCTCGAGATGTGGAATGGCTTCGCTGCTCCGGCCTTGGCGTCCCAGCAGCCGCGCCCAATCGAGCTCAGCCGCCGGAGGCGCCGCCCCCCCCGCCCCCTCCCCCTCGCCGCCCGCGCGGACGATCTCGTCGAACAGCGCGACGGCTGTGACGTCTTGTTCGCCGCCGAGATGGGCGGCGACTTGCCCGGCGAGCAGCAGGACTTCCAGCCGTCCGCCTTGGACGGGCAAACGGCCCGCCGCGCGCCGCAAACCGGCAATCGCGTTCGTCGAGTCCCCACGCGCGAGCGTGAGCAAGGCCGCCCCCAACTCCGGACTCGATTCCTGCTGGACGCGTTGCAGCAGCGCCATCATCGCGGTGCGGTCGGTCGCCGCCGCCCGATCGGTCGCATATGGTCCGGCGAGACGGAACGATTCCATCGCGTCCTTGAGATCGCCGCGATACAGCGCGATCCATCCGCGTTGGGCAACCGCCGTGACGCTCGAGTCATCGCCGAGCGCTGCCGTCGCGCGATCGAGCTCGCCGCGGGCGATGCGCGCCCTGGCGAGCGCGAGCCGCAACGCCGCCCGATCATCGGCCGACAAGCGGCTATTCGGGTCGGCAAGCTGCTTTTCGGCAACGTCGAGCTGCGCCCCCCCGTCCGCAATCAGCACCTGCAGCAGCGCCGACTGCGCAACGGAGTGCGCTTCAGTGGGCGCGGTTGAGTCGGTGGCGAGTCGTTCGAGAACGCCACGCGCGGCCACGCGATCACCACCCTCCAGCAGTTCGCGCACCGCTTCCGCGCGCGCTCGTGCCGCGAGCGGCCAGGGAACGAGATCCGCCCAGCGCTTCAGCGCGAGGCCACGCACGCGATGCGCCTCGGGCATCGTGAGCGTTCCGGCAAGATCCGCGAACCGCCGCAACGAACCCTGCGCATCGCTGTCGCTGAGTGTCGGCTCGAACACAGACCACGCTTGGGCCGGCTGCCCCCACGTCAACAACAGCTCGGCGGCGATCCGCCGGACGCGAGGACGAGCATCGGGACCGGTCAGCACGCGCACGATGCGGTCGTGGAGTGGCGGAGGACTCTCCGACAGCTGGGCCGCCGCATTGGGCGCCCCATCCGGTGAGCGCACCACCGCGCGCGCCCATTCGCGCGCCGACGCCTCCCAATTCCCCGCGCGCTGCTCGAGCTCGGCCAGCTCGATCGCCAGAGTCCCCTCGCCACCAAGCGTTTTTCGTCCGGTGAGGTAGGCCCGTCGCGCGTCGTCCCACATGCGGTGATCGACCAACGCGAGACCCCATTCTCGGTACGGCGCATCGCTGTGCGGCGCCGTGGCGGCCCAGCGGAGCGCGGCGGCCTCGAGCGAATCGCCTTCGTTCACCGCGGCGTACGTGCGCAGCTCGAGACTGCGGAGCGCCGGATTATCGGGCGCGTGTACGCGCGCCCTCTGAACCAGGGGCAGCAGCTCGGGCATGCGGTTGAGGACAAAGAGCACACGCTCGAGGCCGAGCAGGGCGGGAATGTTGATCGGGTCCGCGCGGACGATCGTGAGATACACGTTGGCAGCGTCGGCGTAGCGACCCGTGCGCTCGAGCTCGAAGCCCGGGCTCAAGGCTTGGGCCCGCGCCAATGAGGGCGCGGCAATCAGCAGCAAGAAGGCGAGCTTAAGGCTTGTTTTCATTCAACCGACGGAAGTATTCCAACACCAGTCGCCGCTGCTCGGGCGTCAGACCGGACAGCTCGTCCCACGTGGGATAACGAACCTTGGGACCAGATCCGGTCGCGCCCGGAAGCAGCGCCGTCGGGATGTGGATGCTGTCGCCGGTCGCGGAGCGGCTGACGCGCTGCTTTTGATCGTCCGGTTCCTCGCCGGTGAGACTGCGGCCGGCGTCGAGCAGCTTGCGATAGAGCTGTTGCTGCCGTTCGAGCGTGCGCCGGTCCAGTCGCCCAGCTTCGAGCTGGCGTGCCAGCTCGCGAGCTTCCTGCGCCAGGGCGCCGGCTGCCCCGGCTTCACCTTCGGCCTGCAAGCGTTCGAGCTGCTCCGCCAGCGCGCGCTGGCGAGCGGCAAGCTCGCGCACCCGTTGCATGACGGCCTGGCCGCCGAGCGCCATCATCGGCAACAAGCCTTGCGCCGCGCCGTTCATTCCCTGCTGGTCCTGTGCCATGCGCGCGAGCTGCTCCAGCGCTTCCTGGAAACCGGAGCCCGATTGCGCGCCGGAGACGCGCTGCGCCGTTCGCACGAGGGCGTGCGCGGTCGCGTTGAGCGCGTCGAGTGCCTGTTCAGCGAACGGCGCTGCCGCTGCCGCGTTCGGATCGCCCTGCTCCAGCTGTTCGCGCGACTGGCGCATCTGGTTCTGCGCGAAGCCGAGTGCGGCCTCGAGCTGTGGAGAGACGAGCGCGTGACGGCCCGCTGCCTTGCTGATCTGCTGCTCGACGGCCTGCGTTCCCTCTTCGATGGCTGCCTGTTGCGCGCGGGTCGACGCGCCGGCCTCACCCGCCCGGAGCGCATCGGCAACGTCTTGCTGACGGCGGGCGAGCGCGGCCGTTTCGGAGAGCGCGCGGTCCAGCGCGTCCAGTGTCTCGTGGCGCCACGCGGTGGCGAGCGAGTCGCGTCGCTGGCGCAGCTGCTCGGGCAGGCGCGCGAGCGAATCGGCGGCCTCCTGGCCGGAACGGCGTGCTCCGCGCGAATCGCTTTGGCTGGCGGCATCGGCGGCTTCCTGCATGGCATTCTGGGCGCGACGCGCGGCGGCCTGCGGCGCTTTCAGCGATACCGACCGACCCGCCCGCTCGACGCCGTGCGCAAGGGAGTCCGTCGCCGCAGCGAGGTCACGCTCGGCGGCGACGGCGGCGGAGTCGGCGCGTTGCGCGACTTCCTTATTCCACTCCGTCTGGCGCCGCTGCAGGTCCTCGGCGTCCTTCGCCAGTGATGCCAGCTCTCCTTCGAGTGCCGCGCGCTTGAACAATTCCTGGCTGCGCTCGAGCTCATGCCGCAGCTGTTGCTGCGCTTCCGCGAGTCGCTGCAGGGCCTGACGCGTCGCTTCAGGATCGAGACGCGCGAGCGCTTCCTGTAACTCACGGAGTCGCTGCTGCAGCTCGGGCGTGATGGCCTGCTGGAGCAGCTCCTGTACCTGGCGGAGGCGGTTTTGGAATGCCGTGTCGTCGACGCCGGCCGCTTTGGCCGCGCGGGCGATCTCCTCGACGGCCTGCGACAGCTCTTTTATGCGCTGCGACATCGCGGCTTGATCGCGCGCGATTTCTTCCGCGCGTTGCGTTGCCTGGAACGACATGGAGCCCCCCCCGCTCTGCGGGTTGGTCGCCTGCTGCCGGCCGGACGTGCCGGCCGTCGCCTCGCGGCTGCGCTGCTGCGCGAGATCGCGCGTGCGATCACTCAATTCGCGCTGCGCCGCGGCCACAGAATCGGCGGCTCCCGCCACCGCGCGCGCCGCCGCGCGTGTCTCAGCCCGCAGCTCCTCCATGCTCGGCAACCGCAACGCGATCTCGGCGCTACGGCCGCTGTGCGGCTCCGGCGCGTTGTCCCACGCTTCGACGTACAATCGCAGCGTGTCGCCCGGCAGGAGATTCCGATGCTCGGCATCGATGCGGCCCTGCACAATGGCACGATCACCGACACCACTGACGTCGAGCGATTCACGCACGACGGGATCGACGCGCCCGGTCCGGCTCACGCGCCAGCTCACGACCGCCAGCCGCGAGATGCCGTGGTCGTCTCGCACATCGGCGACCAACTGCTGATGGAGTGACAACGGCAACGTCGTGTCTCTACCCGGCACCGGAAGCGTCACGACCGGCGCCGAATCGGGCACGATCTGGAGATGCAGCTCAGGCGTCGTGCCTTCGAGCGCAGAGCCGTCAACCGTGCGCACCTGCAATCGCCACGTACCGCTGGCGATAGGAGTAAACCGGCCTTCGATCCGGTTGCCTGCCACACGCTGCGCTTCCGTCCGGCGACCTGTTTCCAGCGTCCACATGGCGCCAGCGAGTGGAACGCTCGCTGAGCCGCTCGTGAGCACGGCGGTCCCGGCCGGCAACGGGATGACATCAGGACCAACCAGTAGCGGCTCGTCCGAGCGGCCGAGATATGAAGGAAAGCGAGCCGTGACCCCGAGGTCCGCGAGGAAGGCCGGCAGCGAAACGGTGACCTTGATCTCGTGGCTCGTCCGTCCGCCGCTCGCGGCCTTGAGATAGAGGTCGGATTCGATCGGTCCAAGCTGCCGCGTCGCACGCCCGTCGGCGTCGAGCGAGAGCAACGTCGGTTTCCACGGCTCCCCCGGACCACGCGTCCACAGCGTGACGCGAACCGCACCGGGCACCGTGACCATCGCTTCCAGGCTGCCGCCACGCCGCACCGTGCGCCGATCGACGGCCAGTCGCACAGGCGCGTGCGCGTCGCGCCACGCGCGAACCGGATGCCAAAACGCCGCGGCGCGGCCAGATGCGGGCGCGCCTGCGACGAACAGCACCGCTCCCAGCAACGCCGTGCCGGTGCCCGCAACGAGCCGGCGTCGCGTGGTGCGCCGCAACGTGGCGTTCACTTGAGGCGCCGCAAACGAAACGAACGCCGCCGCTCGCGTATCGGCCGCGAGTAACAGCGCAGCGCTTGTTCCCTGGCCCTTGTTAATGGACGGGCTCACGACGCCGACGACGCTCCCCGCACGCCCACGGGTGGCAGACTCAACCAACCGGCCAATGGGAGCGGCGGCCGCCTCGCCCCGCACGCGTAACACGGCCCAAACCGCTGCGGCCACGCTCAGCGCGATCAACACCCAGGAGATGGTCACACCGGGCACGGCCGGCGCCAGCACGAGCCCCAACGCCGCAGCCGCGAGCGCCACGCCGAGACCGGCGAGCACGACGGCGAGCGCTCGAGCGCGCGCATGCGGAGCGCCCAGCTGATGCAGCCGCCGCGCCGTTTCCGTCATTTGATTTCGCTCACCGCGTAGGTGAAGAGATTCACGCCCATTCGCAGCGCCGCCTCATGAAGCTCCGGTGGATCATGGTAGACCTCCGGATCTTCCCATCCATTCCCGAGATCCGACTGGTAGGAATAGTATACGACAAGCCGGTCTCCCAAAAAAATTCCGAATCCCTGCGCGGGCAGGCCGTCGTGCTCGTGGATCTTGGGAATCCCGCGTGGGAAGGCATAGACAAGGTTGTAGATCGGGTGCGTCAGCGGGACTTCAACCAGCGGATGGTCCGGAAACACGCGCGCGATTTCCCGTCGGAACGACTTGTCCATCCCGTAATTGTCGTCCGCGTGCAGGAAGCCACCCTGCTCCAAATAGCGGCGGAGATTGCGGAGCTCGACGTCGGAGAAGCGCACGTTGCCGTGACCCGTCATATAGAGGTAAGGGACGTCCCACAGCTCCGGGCCGGTCAGCGTCACCACGCGCTCGCGCTCCGCGACCGGCAGGGTCGTGCGCTCGCGCAGCGCGGTCAGCAGGTTCGGCAAGGCGGAGGGGTTCGCGTACCAGTCACCGCCGCCGTCGTAGTTGAGGCGGCCGATGGTGAGACTGGCGGCCGGACGGCCGGACGGCCGGACGGTCGGAAGAACCAGTAGCGGCAGCACGAGAAACAATCGCTTCATAACTCGTTCACCAGCCGATACGCAGCGTTTCGTGAAATTCCGGTTTCCTCTGCCAGTCGATCAGCGACATCTTTGCGCGAAAGGCCTTCGGCCAGCAGAGCCTTGGCGCGCTCGCCGGTATCCGGAGGGGGGAGCCGCTCGTCGACGCGCTGCTTTCCAGTTCCCGCGATGACTACTGTAACCTCGCCTCGCGCGGGAGCCTCCGCATAGTGCTCTGACAATTCCTGCAACGTCCCCGAACGCGTCTCCTCGAAGACCTTCGTGAGCTCACGAGAGACCGACGCTTGACGGTCGGCTCCACACACATCGGCGAGATCGGCGAGAAGTTGCGCGACGCGGTTCGGGGCCTCGAAGATCACGACGGTCCACTCGCTCTGAGCGACGGTCAGTAACAAACGGCGGCGGTCGTTGCCTTTGCGCGGGAGAAATCCGAGAAACACATAGCGGTCGCCCCCGATGCCTGATACAGACAGGCTTGCCGCGACGGCGGTCGGGCCCGGAATGGTCACGACTTGAATCCCCCGCTCTCGCGCCGCGGCGACGAGGGCGACACCTGGATCACTGATCACCGGGGTGCCCGCGTCGGTGATGAACGCGACGTCGCGCCCCTCTGATAGGATGCGCAGCAGGCGTTCCAGGGCGCGCTCGGATGAGTGCGCGTGAAAGCTCACCAGCTCCGCATGGGAGCCGGTGTGGGTGAGCAGCGGTTTGCTGTGGCGGGTGTCTTCGGCGGCGACGACCGCCACGCGCTTCAGGGTGTCGGCGGCCCGCGGCGACAGATCGCCGAGGTTACCGAGGGGCGTCGCGACGACGTAGAGGGTACCGGCCACGTTACCACGTCACCCGCCAGGGGAGACGACCATAGAAACCGGCGGCCTGCAAGACATAGCGGTGCTCGCGGGTCGCGTCCTTCAGGACTTTCGGCGCCGTCCCCGGCATCATTACTTCCGCCCCCTCGAGCAGCTGCAGCGCCCAATCGCTGAGCGCCGTCGACAGCTCCTCCGGCCGCACCACGCCGTCGGGCGTGTCGCTGCCGCGTGGCACGCTGAGCAGCGCCAGCGCTTGATGTGTATCGACGATCGCCGCAGTCACCTTCTGTGCCCGCCGCTTCGCTTCGCCGGGGAACTCCCGTTCGACGGCGTCGACGATGCGCCAATACAGCTCGCGATACGTGTTCACCAGCGCCGTCGCGGCTTGCGCGGGCAGATCATCCGCAGCGGGGAATGTTCCCGCCGACATCGCGGGCTTCGTGTCACTGGGCGGAGGACCCGGATCGAACAGCGACTCGAGGTAGCGGGCGGGCGAAATGTTCTCCGGTTTATCGCAGAAATGCCCGCTGAGATACTTGCCCTGATCGAATTTGAGATACGAGACCCGACCGTTGGAAATCAGCTCCAGAACGCCGGTCACCTTTTCCTGCTGCAGCAGCGGGAAGAACTTCTCCGGTTGATTGACGTCGATGCCACGTGGTTGATAGGCACCCGCGCAGGCGGTGTACATCCAGGCGAGCTGCTCCATGGGCGCGGCGCAGTAGGTCAGATCGCCCCGCTCGACCTCGGTGCGCATCCGCTTCAGTGCTTCGGTGATCGTGATGACCTGCCGACCGGCGGTATGCAGCGACGCGGCGTTGACCGCCTCGCCCTTGCGAAAGAACAACAGCAGGCATTCGTCCGGGAGGTGAGCCGCGAGATAGCCGTCGATGCGCCCGTCGCGATCGCGCTTCGCGTAGGCGAGCAGGTTGTCGAGATGAATGAAGGCGAGGCGCGTGCGATGAATAAGCCGGTTCACCTGCGGAAACTGCAGATCCGCGAGGCGAACCGGCGAATTCGTCAGGCGAGCAGTGCTCGCGCGCATCGTCCTCCGGGGAGGAAGCTACGAAAGGTGCTGTTCGATCTTTTGCTCGAACGCCAACGACGGGTAGGCACCCACGATCGTGTCTACGTGGCGTCCATCCTTGAAGAATAGAATACTCGGAATCGAGCGGACGTTAAAGCGTATCGCGGTCGCCTGATTGGCGTCCACGTCCACTTTGACGATCTTTACCTTGCCGTTGTACTTGCCGGCCAGCTGGTCCATGATCGGCGCGACCATGTGGCAGGGACCACACCAGGTGGCCCAGAAATCGACGACGGCGAGCCCTTTGTGCTGCTCCACTTCTGCCTGAAAAGTGGCGTCTGTGATCGCGACGAGATGCTCCCCTTCCATGTTCCTTCACTCCCCTTCAGTAGACGTTAGTTTGACCTGCTATGAATCCTGCTGTCGCCCATATCGGTATCGCCGTGCCGAGCATCACGGAGGCACTGCGCTTTTATCACGACGTCCTGGGCCTCTCCCCCGATCGGGGGGGAGGGGGGCCCGAAGCCGTCGACGGCGCCAAGATCGTCAGCCTGCACTTTGGCGATGTCGACGTCGAGCTGCTCGAACCCAATGACCCGGCCAGTCCCGTGGCGAAATTTCTTGCAAAACGGGGACCGGGCATCCATCACGTGTGCTACCGCGTCCCGGACCTCGACGCCGCATTGGCGCGCTGCCGCGCGGCCGGCTACCAGCTCGTGGATGAGAAGCCCCGGCGCGGGGCCGGCGGACGGCGAATCGCTTTTTTGCATCCGAAAGCAACCAACGGCATTCTGTTGGAGCTAACCGAGTAGGTGAAACGCGGCGCCCTAGGGGCGAGTTCCCGTCCCCCTCGGCTGGCAAGGGCCTACTGGGTTCCCTGCGCTTTCGAGGTGCACGTCGTACACCAGCCATCCCCCACTGTGCGTCCGCACCACGTCGATCGGCAGCACCTGATTGCAACTCGTCCGCTGCAACTCGACCCGGAACGTGCGCAGATCGTCGTGCCCGGGCACGAGCACGGGCCCTTCGATGACGCGATATCCGGTATGCTCGAGGTATTTCTGAATGACCGTGATGCGCCGGCGCAGGACGTCGCTGTCCATCGAGCCCGCGGCGGGCCCGCCCTCGGTGCCCCAGAGCTCGCCCATCCGCTTCAGATCGTTCGCCTTCACGGCCGCCATGAACTGCGTGAGCGACTCGTTCATCGATTGCGGGACCGGCGTTTGCGGCCCGCGATTTCCACTACAAGCGGTCAGAGCGGCGAGCAGGACGAGCAGGGCGAGCCGTCGCTTCACGAGGCAAGACCTATGGTCGGGATGACCCGAAGGTAAGACACCATGCGTCTCTACGTCAACATCGATCACGTTGCGACGTTGCGCGAAGCGCGCAAGACCGACGAGCCGGATCCCGTTCAGGCCGCGGCGGCCGCGGAGCGGGCCGGCGCGGACGGCATCACGGTGCACCTGCGTGAAGATCGCCGTCACATTCAGGACGCCGACGTCACGGCACTCACGCGCAGCGTGCGGACCGTTCTCAACCTGGAGCTGGGCGCGCACGCCGAGATCGTGCGCTTCGCGACGCGCGTACAGCCCCGCCCCTTTCAGGCAACCCTCGTCCCCGAGAAGCGGCAGGAGATCACCACCGAGGGCGGACTGGCGCTCCGGCGCACCGATCGCAAATTGCGTGGCGCGATCGCGCGATTGCAGGATGCCGGAATCCGCGTGAGCCTGTTCATCGATCCATCGCGCCGCACCATCGACCTGGCGCGCGAGCTCGGCGTGCCGGCGATCGAGCTGCACACGGGCCGCTACGCGCATACCTGGAAGCGTGGAACAACGGCGTTCCAGGAACTGCGTCGAGCTGCCGCGCATGCAAAGAGCATCGGCCTGGCGGTCCACGCGGGACACGGCCTCACCTATCAGAATGTCAAGCCCGTCGCGGGGATCTCGGAAATGGAGGAGCTGAACATCGGACATAGCATCGTGAGCAATGCGGTATTCTGGGGGCTGGAGGAGGCCGTGCGCCGCATGCGCAAGCTCGTCGAGAGGTAATCCTCGCGCGCGTTAGTGCTCCATGATGAGGACGATATGCTCGCCACAGATGAACTGGCTAAAGCGCAGTCTACTCATCGCACGGTAGAAAGCGGTGCTGCATCCGGCACGCAACCCGTCGTGCAGCTCGACCACAATTACCTTGACTTTGTCCATCCACGGCTCGAAGCGCGATTCAAACACCTCCTTCTCGGCCCCTTCGATGTCCAGCTTCAAGATGTCAATCGTGCTCGTGCCTGCCAGAACCATGAGCTCTGATACGGTCACGCCTCGGACCTCGCTGGGGTCGTCGCGGGCTTCGGAAACTCGAAACGCCCAGTGTGGATCGTTGGGATTATCGATTTTCAGTGGAACGCTCTGGGACCACAGCGCTGCGCGGATCGGTGTCACCTGCGGGTACCGCTGAGTGTTCCGGAGCAACAATTCATAGTTCGATCGGTCCGGCTCGACGGCGAGCACGCGGGCATTCGGAAACCGCCGCGCGAAGAACAACGTGGCAAAGCCCACGTTGGCACCGGCATCGATGATGAGACGCGGCATCGCGTTGGGATACGGAAAGTCGTACTCCAGCGAGACAAAGACTTGCTCGAAGGTCGGTACGTCCGACGTACCGGTTCGTAAGAAGATCGGATGCTCGTAGCCGGGAAGACGCAGTCGCAAGGACGCGTTGCGCGAGCGGAACTGCAGCAACATGCGCGGCCCCCGTACCGATCCGAATCGGTACATGTACTTGAGCACACGCTTGATCTGATCCGCGGTCTCTCCAGAAAGCATACCGTTTCAGTCTCGGCGGCGGCGCACGCTGTCACGTTGCCACGGGGCGGATGCGTCGCAAGCTAGCCGCGCCGAGCAGCCCACTCAACTACACAAAACCCCCTCCTAAACTGGTGCGCGGCGCCGGGATTCCCTACCTTGATTGCCCATGACGACGCCTCCGGCGCCGCAGCCCCTCGGCATGACCGACTTCTTCGCCCTCGAGGCGGGGGAGTATCTCGACCGGCTCGATGGGCTGCTCCAAGCACCTGCGACGCCGCCCGCCGATGAGCTGGTCCGGCTCGCACGCGCCCTGCGCGGCAGCGCGCTCATGGCGAGCCAGCAGCCGATCGCCCGGGCCGCCATGGGGTTCGAGGCACTCGCGCGCGGCTTGCGCGAAGGGCGACGTCAGTGGGACGCCGCGACGAAGCAGATCGCGACTCGCGCGGTCGATGATATCAAGATCTTCGTTCGCAACGCCGGCAAGTGGAGCGACGCCGACACCGCCAAAGCCGAAGGACTCGCCAGCCAACTCGAGCAGTTGGGTGGACGGCCCTCCGCGCAGGTACGCGCGGCGGAGGCCATCGGCCTCGACGCGGGCGCGCGCGCTTTCGTGGCGCGCGAAGGGGCGGCCATCGCCAGCGCCCTCGATCGTGCCGGCCGAGTGCTCCGCAGCAATCCGCTCGCGCACGATCCGTTGCAGCAGGTGGTCAAGGCCATTCAACCGTTGCGCGGTCTGGCGGCGCTCAACGATTTGCCGCCGTTACCAGATCTGCTCGAGGGCATCGAGCGCGCGATCGGTGAGCTGAACCGCACAACCGGAAACCCACCGCAGGGTTGGGGCGACATGATCGCCGAGCTGTTTCAGATGGCGGCGACGTCGATCGCGCATGCCGCGCGCGAAGTCGCGGAGCGCGGCCGCCCCGATCCCGAGAGCGCCGAGTTCCGCAGGTTCGCCGGGCTGCTCGTGAAGTTCATGGACAGCGAGCCGGACATCGTCTCGATCGAGACGCTCGGGACGATCGTGCGGCGCGGAACGGCAGCCACGCCCACGCGCCCCGCGACACTGGGCCGTCTGGAGCTGGTCAGTCACGGCGAGCACTTGCGTCAGGCCGCCGACTCGCTGGAGCGCGCGCCGAGTGCCACGCAGCGCGAGCTGCGCGCGCATACACTTGCCGGCACATTCCGCGTGCTCGGCGCCGCCGGTGGTGGACCGGTCGCCGAACGGGTCGCGGAATTTGCGCAGGCCGCGCGGGAAGCGGTGTCGAGCGGGATCGCGGTGAATCAAGCGCCGCTCTTCGCCGCCGAGCTCCGCAAGGCGGGCGAAGTGCTCTCGGCATCGGGATCCGGTGACGAGACGAGCACGGCAGCCGCCCTGGCGGCCGTGACGGTCGCGATACGACGCCTTGGTGGCGGGGGGGCCGTGCCGATCGAATCCCTTTTGCTCAGTGCTCCACCAACGGCTCCTCCCGCGTCGCCGCCCTCGACGCCAGCCGATCGCGCGCGCAGGTCTGGAGCACAGCCGGAGCCCTCCATAAGTGCGCAGTCTGCGAACGACCTCGCGGGCACGTGGATGCTCTATCAGCGCATGGTTGCCGCGGGTGTGGGACCGGCGTCCCTGGACGAACTGATTGCCGGCCGAGCTAACGGAGAACCAGTCGAAATCGGGAAGCTTCTCTACAAGGGAGCAGGTGCCCGCCAGCGCGCGCAGGAATTGCGAGAAGCCGCAAAGCGCGCGAGCGGCGAGAGCCTCCGCGCGATCATCGACGAAGTCTGCGACCTCGTTGTCCTCGCCATCGAACCCGAGTAGCAGACGTCGTTGGCGAGGAGCCTGGCTCATCGGGCTCGTCGTCAGCGTCGCGCTGCTCGCCTGGGTGCTCCATCGCATCGACCTCCGGCAGGTGTGGAACGACGCGCGCCACGCCGATCCGCTATTGCTCCTCGCGGCCGTCATGCTCGCCACGGCTACATTTCCGCTGCGTACGATTCGCTGGCGGCTGATTCTGCGTGATGTCGACGGCCACCGGTTTCCCTGGCTCCCGCTCTGGCATGCGACCGCGATCGGCTTCATGGCAAACAACCTGCTGCCCGCGCGCGCGGGCGAGGTCGCCCGCGCGTACATAGCGACGCGTCAGCTGCCGGTGCGTTTCACAACGGCGCTGGCGTCGATCGGCGTCGAGCGGGTCTTCGACGCCCTGATGATGTTGGCGCTCATGGCGCTGGCGATCGCCGCGCCGTCATTTCCGCGGCATGCCCTCGTCGGTGGGCGATCACTGTCGACCGTAGCCACGACGGCGGCCGTCCTGTTCGGCGCGGTGTTGGTACTCGCGCTGATCGTCGTGCACCGCCCCGCTCCCTGGCTGGCGCTGCTCAGTCGAATCGCGAGTCGCCTGCTCCCCGCCCATGCCGCGGCTCGCGTGATGCATTGGACCGAGGGAATTGTGGCGGGCCTCGAGGTGTTGAAGAGTCCCGCGCGGTTCGGCGGTGTCGTCCTCTGGTCGCTGGCGCTGTGGCTCACCAACGCCGCCGCGTTTGCCGTCTGCTTTCGCGCATTCGGGATCCGCGTGCCGGCCGAAGCTGCCCTGCTCTTACAGGGGATCATCGGCTTCGGAGTGGCCGTGCCATCGACGCCCGGGTACATCGGCGTCTTCGAAACCGCGACCCTCTTGACGCTCAGCGTGTACGGCGTCGACCCGAACCTGGCCGCGAGCTATGGGCTGACCTATCACCTCACGACATTTCTCCCAATCACCTTGCTCGGTCTCTGGTCGCTCTCACGCCTGCACCTGGGGCTTCGTGATCTCAGCGCCGCGCCGCACGCCACATGACGGATGCCGTTCGCATCGCGGCGTATGCGAAGATCAACCTCTTTCTCCGGATTCTCGCTCGGGAGGCAACAGGATTTCATCAGATCGAAACCGCGTTTGCGCTGCTCGAGCTCGCCGACGAGCTGCACGTCCGTCGCACCGACTCCGGCGTAACGCTCGAGGTCAACGGACCTGATCTCGGGCCGGCCGATGAAAATCTTGCCGTGCGAGCGGCGCGAGCCGTGCTCGACGCGACGGGCAACCGGTTCGGAGTAGCGATCACGCTCACCAAGCGTATTCCCGTTCGGGCCGGACTCGGTGGCGGCTCGAGTGACGGCGCCGCGGCGTTGCATGCGGTGAATGCGCTCGCGGGCAACGCGGTCCCACGCCATGAGCTGCTGCACTTCGCTGCCCGGCTCGGCTCGGACGTCGCGTTCTTTGCCGGCGGGGCCGCGCTCGCGGTTGCGTGGGGCCGCGGAGAGCGCCAGTTCCGTCTCCCCGCTCCACCTGCCCTTCCCGCCCTCGTCGCGATTCCCCCGATCGAGGTGGCGACGGCGGACGCCTACCGCTGGTGGGACGAACAAAATCCCACGATCAGTGCGCGCGGACCGGTCGCGCTCGACGCCGACGCTTTGGCCACGTGGGGCAGCATCGGCCGGCTCGGTGGCAACGACTTCGAGGGGCCAGTCTTCGGGAAATATCCGGAGCTACGCGCGTTATACGAGCGAGTGGCTGGCACGGGACCGATCTGGGTACGGCTCTGCGGCTCGGGAAGCGCCGTTGCGGCGGTCTATAAGAAGGAGAGCGAGCGGGATGATGCGGTGCAGCGACTGGGGGAGAAACAGCAACGGCTCATCAAGACGGCGACGCGGGCGACCGTGGCGCAGGCACCACAGCCTTCAGATAGTTGATAGGGCTCCGAGGCAATTCATCCCTTCAGGTACAACCGTTTGGGATCGAGCACTTCGCGCAAGAGGCGGAGATCGGTTGGCGACGGCGGTTCGACACAATCGAGCGTGGACCTGCTGCGCAGCGCCCACCCAACGCCTGCCCGCACGTCCTCCACTGACACGCCGGGATACAATGCCGTCAGCACCAACTCCCCATTCGCGGCGTCGCGTTCGAACACACCCTTGTCGGTGATCACCTTGGCGACGCGTTGGCCGGGGCTCGTCACAAAGTCCACACGTTCCGGAAACGTCCTGGGCGAGATTTTCGACACGATCAGAATCCGATGGGCGTGGATCGCGATTTCCGCCGCGCCGCCGGAGCCTGGGAGTCGCACCTTGGGCTTGGTGTACGATCCGATGACGGTGGTGTTGATGTTGCCGTAACGATCGACCTGCGCGCCGCCGAGAAAGCCGACCTCGATCCGGCCGTTCTGGAGGAACAGCTGAAACACGTCCGCCATGCCGCACACCATCAGCGAGCCAGTGACGAGTGCCGGATCGCCGATCGACACCGGCAGGCGCTCGGGCACCGCGCCGACGGCGCCTGATTCATAGATCAGCACCAGGTTGGGAGCGTGGCTGCGCAGCGCGAGATTGCACGCAAGGTTGGGCAGCCCGATCCCGACGAACACGACTTCGCCGTCGCGCAACTCTCGCGACGCGACAGCGGTCATCATCTCGTCCGGCGTGTAGACGTTAGAACCCGTAATTCACCCCCGCACAGACCTGGGCGCGGGCCGTGAGCCGCTTGGCTAGCGCTGGTTGCTTGTCGATGTACGTCGCGCGGTCGGGGATGCCATACACGAATTCATCGAGATAGCGAGCCAGCGCGGCCGGATCGCGCGAGATCGCTTCCCACGCCACGTAGAAGTCGTTGTCGCGATCGTAATAGCCCTGCGCATACGACGGGTGCGCACCCCACGGCTCGACGACGACGGCGCTCACGATCGGAGCCGGGATCAGCGTGCGGTTTGGATCGGAGCGAATCACGCTCTCGGCAACGAGCTCCTCCACAACGACGATGACGCGCCGCGACGCGAACGCCGCCTCTTTCTGGACGCCGAGCAGTCCCCAGATCTGTGCGTTCCCCTGTGGATCCGCGCGTTGCGCGTGCACGATGGTCACGTCCGGATTGAGTGCCGGGACGGTTGCCAGCGATTCGCCCGTGTATGGGCACGTGATCGATTTGATTTGTGGGTTCGCGCGCGGCAGATCTGTGCCTGTGTAGTCGCGCAACGACCAGAACGGCAGGCGCGCCGCGCCGGCCGAGAAGCGCGCGACCATGCCGAAGTGCGAGTACTCCTCGAGCTCGAGCTTTCCGCCTTCGACGGCACGGCGAAATGCGTGCAGCGAACCGACGCCCGGATTTCCAGCCCACGAGAACACGAGCTTCTTGGCGCAGCCGGCCGCGATCATCTGGTCGTAGATCAGATCGGGAGTGAGGCGGCAGAGGGTGAGCGCGCGCCGGCGCTGGCGGATGATCTCGTGCCCCGCGGCGAACGAGATCAGATGGGTGAAGCCTTCGATGACGAGCGTGTCACCGTCGTGCACGAAGCGCGCGACGGCGTCCTGCATGGACATCAGCTTTGGGCCGTCAGCCATCGGCTGTCAGCTCAATCGCTCATCTCGGAGAGACATTCGTCGATGATTCGTAACGCCGTGTCGACGTCGTAATTGTCGACGACGAGCGGCGGTGCGAGCCGAAGCGTGCTCTTCCCCGCGCCCAGAAGCAGCAAGCCATTCTTGAAGGCACGGTCGACGAGCTCGCGAGGAACTTCGGGCGCCGGCTCGCGCGTAGCGCGATCCTTCACGAACTCGATGCCCACCATCAGCCCCCGACCGCGCACGTCCCCAATGTGACCGTACTTCTCCGCGAGACGTCGAGCGCCGGCCATCAAGCGCTCGCCGGTCTGCGGGACTTTGGGCAGCAGCTCCTTCTGGACGATGTCGAGCGTTGCGAGCGCCGCGGCGCAGCACACCGGGTTGCCGCCGAACGTGGTCCCGTGCGCGCCGGGCTTCCACTTCATGACCGACTCTTTGGCGATGATCGCGCCGATCGGCATGCCGCTACCGAGGCCTTTCGCGGAAAGCAGAATGTCGGGCTCGATGCCCTCGTGCTCGCACGCCCACATCTTGCCGGTGCGTCCGACGCCGCACTGGACTTCGTCGCACACGAGCACGATGCCGTAGCGGTCGCACAGCTCGCGCAGCGCCTTGAGATAGCCCGGCGGTGGTACCACGTAACCGCCCTCGCCCTGAATCGGCTCGACGAAGATCGCCGCCACACTCTCGGGCGGCACCTTCTTCGTGAACAGCTCGTCCTCGATCCACGACACGCAGCGCATCGTGCACGCGGATTCGCCGCGGCAGTACTCGCAGCGATAGCGATAACCGTAGGGGACGTGATGCACTTCCGGCAGGAACGGCGCGAAGCCGAGCCGCTGCACCGCCTTGCTGGCGGTGAGACTCAAGCCGCCGTACGTGCGTCCGTGGAAGGCGCCGAGGAATCCGATGATCGCGGGCCGGCCGGTCGAATGTCGGGCGAGTTTGATCGCGCCTTCGACGGCTTCCGTCCCGGAGTTCGTGAGAAAGACCCGCTTCTTGGAGGTTCCAGGAGCGAGCTGCGCGAGCCGCTCACACAATGCGGCGAAGCTCTCATAATAAAAATCGCTGCCGCAGATGTGCAGAAACTTGGAAGCCGCTTCCTGCACGGCGTGCACGACTTTGGGATGCCCGTAGCCCGTGGACGCGACGGCGATGCCGGCCATGAAATCGAGGAAGCGATTGCCGTCGACGTCTTCCACCATCGCGCCCTGGCCGCGGGCGACCGCCAGCGGGTATTCCTTGGGATACGAAGTGGACGCCCAGCGATCCTGCCGCTCGACGATCGCGCGTGCCTTCGGTCCCGGCGGCGGGACGACGATGCGGGGATAATCGCGCGTCGTCGTGCCTGGCGCGGCGCTCATGAGTCGATCACCGTGCGGCTCTGCTCGCGCATGAACTGCGCGACGTCCAGCGCGTCGTAGAACTGACGATGGAACAGGTCCCAGTCGATGTTGGCCGATGTGTAAGTGACCTTGTCCTCACCCCCTGGAGTGGTGGGCGAGACTGGGCGAGCCGTGGTCATACGCGCACTTTCATGGTCGATGCGGTCTTCTCGACCGCCGCCGTGAGTCGCCGCACGATCTCGGTGATCTCCTCTTCAGTCACGATGAAGGGCGGCGCGATCAGGGCGGCATCGCCATTCGTGCCATCGGCGTGCCCCACGTTCGGCCACACCGTGATCCCCGCCTCGATGGCCGCGTCCGCGAATTTCTCGGCGAAACGGGCGGAGCGCGGGAGTGGAGCGCGACTCGCTTTGTCGTCCACGAATTCGATGCCCGCGAGCAAACCGCGGCCGCGGACGTCGCCCACGTGGGGCAGCTTCGTGAGGGGCGCGAGCTTCTCGTGGAGCAGGCTCCCCATCTTTGCGCAGCGGTCCACCAGCTTGTGCTGCTTCAGGTATCGCATCGTCGCGACGCCGGCCGCGCAGGCGACGGGATGATGAGAGAAGGTCTGCGCGTGGATGAAGCTCCCTGAGCCGCGCGCTAGCGTGTCCACGATGCGCTCGGGGGCCGCAATGCCGGACAGGGCCGCGTAACCGCCCGAGACGCCCTTGCCGAATGTCATGATGTCGGGCGCGACGCCGTACGGCTCGATCGCCCACCACGTCCCGGTGCGGCCCACGCCAACGAGAACCTCGTCGGCGATGAAGAGGACGTCGTGGCGGTCACAGATCTCGCGCACGTGCTTGAAGTACTCTGGACGCGGAGTGGACGCGCCGGTCGAAGACCCGCCGACCGGCTCCGCGATGAATGCCGCGACGTTACCCGCGCCGAGCTGCTCGATCGCTTCCTCGAGCACCGCGGCGCTGCACACGGGGCATGCGGCGCCGCGACCGCCGCACTCGCAGCGATACGGGTACGGCGCGGGAATCCGGTGGACGTCCACAAGCCACGGACGGAACGGCGCTTTGTGCGCCTCGCGCGCCGAAGCAGAGAGCGCAAGCATCGTGCTGCCGTGGTAGGCGGGTGCCAGGGCGATGATCCTGTGCTTATCGGACCGGCCGCGCTCGACCCAGTATTGCCGCGCCAGCTTCAGCGCGGCCTCGACCGCCTCCGAGCCGCTACAAAGGAAGTAGAGCTTCGACAGGTCGCCCGGCAGCGTCTCGGCGACGAGGGCGGCGAGTTCCTCGACGGGTCCGTGCGTGAACTGGGTGCCCGAGACATAGCCAAACTGGCGCGCCTGCTGCGCCATCGCCTCGGCGATCTCCGGATTCGAGTGGCCGAGGTTGGCGACGTAGGCGCCGCCGACGGCGTCGAGGTAGCGTTTGCCGCGCTCGTCGATGAGCCAGCAACCTTCGCCGCGGACGATCTTGGGGTAGTCGTGGCCGAGCTTGCGATAGAAGACGTGGCTGTCGGGGTATTGGTACGCGGTCACGACGGAAAGCTACGACGGGCGGTAAAAAGGGGCGAGCATCGTCACTCGCCCCTCATTAACTTCAAACGCCGCAGCCTACTGGCCCCTCGTCCAATGGCAGGACAGCGGACTTTGGATCCGTTAATCTAGGTTCGAATCCTAGGGGGCCAATGCTGCATCAACTCCCGCCTGGTCCGCGCGTGGACATCCACAGATCCTGTAACCCGTACCCGCCCGCTCGGATCGAGGTAAAGATCAGCGTCTTTCCATCGCGCGAAAGACTGGGCTGCGAGTCGATGTCGGGCGTGTTGATCGGCGCGTCAAGGTGTTCGGGTGCCGACCACGGATCGTTCGTGCTTTGACGCGTGAAGCGGTAGATGTCGAAGTTGCCAAAGCCGCCGCTCCGGATCGCGGAAAGGAGCAGCTCGTGCCCATCCGTGCGCACCGCCACTTTTTGGTCGAAGCCGCTCGGATCGCTCAGCTCCGGGACAAGAACCGCGGGTCCAAGTGGCACGCCGTCATTCGAGACGGAAACCTTGTAGATGTCTGTCGAGCCACCAGGTCCGGGCCGGTTGAAATACACGGACGCGTTCGCCTCCCCACTAACCTTTACGTAGTAGGGGCCTTGCTCGGCTGCCGCAGTATTGACGTCCGGCCCCAGGTTCACAGGATCGCCCCACACATCCCCCGCTGCGCTCGTGCTGATCCGATGCGACACGTAGATGTCGGCGCCCCCGAAACCGCCGGCTTTCGTGCTGTAGAAAAACACCAGCTTGCCGTCGTCCGATACCGATGGGGAGGCCTCAATAGCATTGGTGTTGATGACTGCCCCGAGATTCATCGGCTCCTCCCAGGGACACGCCAAACACTGTCGCTGAGACATCCAGATGTCGTTGCCGCCGAATCCACCCGGCCGGGTCGAGATGAAATAGAGTGCGTGCCCGTCGGGGGAAAGCGAGGCGTTCGCGTCAACAAAACCGGAGTTGATCACGGGACCGAGATTCACTGGCTCGGACCAGTCGGAGCCGGCAAAGCGGTCGGCCCGGAGAGTGAACACGAGCCTGTCGGGCTCCGAGCGGCAAGCCACCAGCAGGGTGAGTGATCCCAGTGATGCGACGATATGCGCGGTTTTCATGGAACCTCCTTGCCACTCGATGTGCGGGTCGACATCCAGATATCCGTGCCGCCAAACCCGCCGGATCGACTCGACGCGAAGACCCGCGTTCGGCCGTCACCCGACAGGCTGGGTAGCTGCTCGGACGCCGGCGAGTTTAGCGGGAGCCCAAGGTTCAGCTCCCATGCGGCGTCGAACCTGCCCCGCTGAAGCTCGGCCACCCAGTCTTCCACGGCCGGCCTTGAGGGAGTGCAGCCGGATATAGCCCGGACGCGTTGAGTGTCAAGACGCTCCTCAAAAGATCGCGATCAGTTGTGCGACGATCTCGTTGCCCGCCGCGACCGGCCGCTCGGACTTGATGATCCCATTCAACTGAAAGCGAACTCGCTCACTCGGCGCCAGCAGATTCATTCCCAAGGTCGTCCACGTCAGCCGGGTATTTGTCGTCGTCGCGCCGGTCCTGCGCACATCATGTAGCTCCTCCCACTTCACCACCGGCTGAACCCACGGCCGCACTTTGTACGAGGCGAGGACATAGCCGCCGCGGGAATCGATGAACGTCGTGGGAGTAAACGGCCCGCGCCGGGCGATGAATTCGCCTTCGACAATGGCGCCGTGACCGACCCAGCGGCCATCCCCTCCCCATCCATGTTCGTCGCCCTGCGCCATGTACTTTCCGGCGACGGCGAGGTGCTCAATCGGCAGCACCGTCACCCGTCCAAACACCATGTCGCGCCCATCGAGATTGGCCAGCCGATTCGAGCCTTCGCCGTTCACGACCGCGCTTTGCACGAGCACATGCTTGGTGCTGATGAGCTGCGCGAGCGCGCCGATATCGCGTCGCGTGGCGATGCGATCGACCACGGCCGAGCGGTTCGCGGTCTGGAGCAGCGAAAACGACGTGAGAAACTCAAGCGAGAACGGCGTGCGGAACTGGCCGACGATCAAGGCCGGATGCAACGCCGCGATCCCGCCACCGGACGGCCGCTCCGGCAACACCAGCTGCAAGAACGCGTCGGTGAGCGCAA
>Ga0099830_10000127_pt1 | contig 27183 bp, 13 predicted proteins | sample CZO8metaG_4_FD_79337 | JGI IMG/M metagenome (GOLD analysis project Ga0099830, IMG submission 79337) | Vadose zone soil microbial communities from the Eel River Critical Zone Observatory, Northern California, USA - CZOApr15con2H3.8 metaG | ecosystem: Environmental > Terrestrial > Soil > Vadose...
GCAAAAATCGGCTTCAAGACCATCATCAAACCGGACATAGTTCTGAATGTGCAGGATGCCCTGGCGATCAATTTCACTTTGCCGATTGGGGCGGCCTCTGAGACCGTGACGGTCACAGGAGGTGTGCCAATGCTGAACACCGAGTCTGCAACGGTGAGCACCGTTGTCGACCGGAATTTTGTGGAGGGCATTCCGCTTAACGGCAGGAGCTTTCAGACGCTCATCGCCATGACGCCCGGCGTGGTTCTGACGGCCGCAACCCAAAACGAGCAAGGGCAGTTCAGCGTGAACGGGCAGCGGGCGGACGCGAACTACTTCACCCTGGACGGTGTCAGCGCTAACGTCGGCGTCAACGGCGGCTTCGGCCACGGTTTGGCTCAGGGCGCGGCGGGAGCGCTTCCCTCCCTCAACGCGCTTGGCGGAACCAGCAGTCTCGTGTCCCTGGATGCGATGCAGGAGTTCCGGGTGCAGACTTCCTCGTTTGCTCCGGAGTTCGGACGGACTCCGGGTGGGCAAATCTCCATCGTCACACGCGCGGGAACGAATAATTTCCACGGGACGCTGTTCGATTATTTTCGCAACGACGTGTTGGACGCCAACAATTGGTTTGCCGACCAGGGCGGACTGCCAAAACCCAAGGAACGACAAAATGATTTCGGAGGAGTGTTGGGCGGTCCGCTCGTCAGGGACCGCACCTTCTTTTTCTTCTCGTATGAAGGACTGCGGCTGCGCCAGCCGTTGACCCGCCAGACCGCCGTCCCCGATGCGGCGTCTCGGCAACAGGCCCCCACGGGCATTCAACCCTTCCTGAACGCATTCCCGGTACCGAATGGCGCAGCGCTGGGAAAAGGGCTGGCGCAGTTCAGCGCCAGTTATTCCAATCCTTCCACGCTAGATTCCTATAGCGTTCGCTTGGACCAGACCATCAATTCGAAACTGAACCTGTTTGGGCGTTATGGATTTGCGCCCTCCAGCACCACCGAGCGCGGACCGGCCATCGACAATGCCTCGGTTTTGAGCAACGTGGCAACGACCGCCTTCCGTTCACACACCTTCACGCTCGCGCTCGCCGCTAGCTTTTCACCGCGGCTCTCAAACGAGCTGCGCGCAAACTACAGCAACGTAAAGGCTGCTACCGACTATCGCCAGGACAGTTTTAGCGGCGCCGTGCCCCCTCCGTTTGCGTCACTTCTTCCGCCTGGCACCTCTCAAGGTTTTCTGAGCTTCTTTGTCTTCGGCGTGGGAGACCTCTCCCAAGGCAAGAACATCACCAATGAGCAGCGCCAGATAAATTTGGTGGACAACCTTGCGTTCTCGCGGGGCGGCCATCAATGGAAGTTTGGCGTGGACTATCGCTGGCTTTCACCCATCAGCCGCCCGATGTTTTATTCGCAGTTGCCGTTCTTCCTCGGGATAAGCGGGTTCGGCGGAGCGCTCTCGGGAGTGCCCTTGGTGACCAACGTCTATCGAGAACTCGAGAGCACACTGCTGTCGAAGAACGTCTCGCTGTATGCTCAGGATAACTGGAAGGCGTCGGCCCGGCTGAGCGTCAGTTACGGCTTGCGATGGGACGTGAATCCCCCGCTCGAAGGAAAGAATAGCGCCAGCACGCTCTACACTGTGGCGGGCCTGAGCAATCCCGCAACGATGACTGTGTCCGCCGCTGGCACGCCGCTCTACAAAACCACGTACGGAAATATCGCACCGCGGTTGGGCGTGGCCTATCGATTGAGGCAGCGCGGGGATTCGGAAACGATTGTGCGAGGCGGTTTCGGCATATTCTACGACCTCGGATCGGGATTTCTTGGATATTCGACCGCGGGATTTCCGTTCTTTTCCTTTCGCTCCGTTACCGGTGCTCCCTTCCCTCTCACGCCGCAACAGGCGGCACCTCCGACCGTCAGCAATCCGGCATCTGGAATGTACGTGGCAGCGCCCGACCTGAAACTTCCGCGCACGTATCAGTGGAATCTGGCGTTGGAGCGATCGCTCAGCGCCAACCAGACGCTCTCTGTAACCTATGTGGGCGCGCTAGGCCGGGATCTGCTTCGGCAAGATAGCTTGTATGCCCCCAATCCCATGTTCGGATATGTGGGCATCACGCGAAACACGGCTACTTCCGACTACCACGCCCTGCAGTTCAAATTTCAGCGCCGGTTATCGCAAGGTCTGCAGGCCTTGGCTTCGTACACGTTCTCGCATTCCATCGACGTTGCCTCCAATGATTCCGGTGCGTACAACACACCCGCTTCCGTGAGTGGGCCAAACTTGGATCGAGGGAATTCGGACTTTGATCTGCGACATTCATTTACCGCCGCTCTGGCGTACGACCTCCCGGCTCCGTCCAGCAAAAAGGGGGTGCGCGCGGTTCTGAGCGGCTGGTCTGTGGACAGTTTTGTCTTTGCGAGGTCCGCCCCGCCGGTCACGGTGTTGGGTCCCTACTTTTTTGTCGGAGGCTCATATTTCCAATCGCGCGCCAGTGCCGTTCCCGGTGTGTCTGCTTATCTGCACGGCCCGCAGTACCCTGGTGGCACAGCTCTCAACGCAGCCGCGTTTGCTGCTGCAGCCTCCGGTCAACAGGGGAACTTGGGAAGAAATGCGCTGCGTAGCTTCGGTGCATGGCAAGCCGATCTCGCATTGCGGCGGCACTTCCGCCTGACGGAAAAACTGGCCCTGCAGTTCCGGACCGAATTCTTCAATGTCTTTAACCACCCTAACTTTGGCAGCCCTGTCAGCACCTTGGGTGATCCACTGTTTGGACTGTCTACAGAAACTCTGGCCTCGAGCCTCGGAAGCGGCGGCTCGAACGGCGGCTTCAATCCGCTGTATCAGGTCGGCGGTCCACGCAGCATTCAATTGGCGCTGAAGCTGATTTTTTGAGGCCGGCGTGACCGAGATGAGCGCCGGATACTACAGCGCCGGGCGATTCTTGCTCCTTGTGTTCGTAACCGGAATCGTATCCCCGGTGCGAGCGCACGAAAGAAGAGCCTTCACTCCGGAAGACCTGTTTCAACTGCAGACCGTAACCGATGTTGTCGTCTCCCCGGATGGGCAATCGGTTGCGTATGTATTGCAACGGCCCATCGCTGCAACGTCAAGTTTTGGTCGCCTCTACCTGTGGGGGAATGACCGCGCCGATGTATGGGTACAAAACAGCAAGGAGACCGAGCCTCAAAATATTAGCAACGGACAAGTGGACGGCTCTGGCTTTTGGAAACCAGTTTGGTCGCCAGACGGCGAACGGCTAGCCATGCTCTCCACACGAGGCGGCGACGTCAGGCTGTGGATCTGGAACAGAACCACAAGGGTTCTCCAGCTCGTTTCCGAACGCGGCGTAAGCCCCTGGCCATTTGTCGGCAAGGCCGGCGAAGCCGAGAATTTTTTGTGGGTCTCCGACCATCAGCTGCTGTTTTGGGTCCTGTCACCGGGCCACAAGACCTCCCGACTGACGATCGATACCTCCTCGCCGGATATCGCGGCGACGAAATGGGCCCAGGCGCGCAATGGCAGGGAAACCACTGCGAGCGTTCTCGAAAGCGCCGCCGGAGCTTCACCGATCCTAGTGCGTCCTGCGTCGCAACTGCTGCTGGCCAATGTGGTCTCTGGGAAAATCGAAGCGCTCTGCACTGGAACCGCCTATGGAGACTATGACTTTGCTACATTCCGCTTGGCACCCAACCATCGCTTCGTCGCCTTTCTCCGACAGATCGACGTTTGGCATCCCGATCCCGACCAATCCGTAAAGCAGCTGATCAACCCGGTATATGAAGTCGTGATCGCAAGTCTCGACGGAAGTCGAAAGACTCACGTGCTTGCGGGTGTGCGGGAACCGTTCCCAGGTTCCTTGTTGTGGTCCCCGGACAGCTCGGAAATCGCGGTGATCGGTTATGACCCCATGAAGCCGTCGCAAGAAATCGTTTTTCAGTGCCATCTCGAAGAACAAACCTGCCACCAGGCATTCCGGCATTCCTTCACTCTTGATCTATACGCGAGAAATGTCGTCGGAACGCCACCTTACATATATGCGTCCGACCATCAGCTGGCCATCGAGGCCGAGCTACCAGGCTCCGGCTCGGCGCAACAACACGGCGCAAGCACGTGGTGGGTGCCCGATGGAACCGGCCGCCCGAGAGAATTCTGCCAGACATGCAAGGATAAGAAACCATTCGCAGCACAGCTAGTGACCGCCGGGCGCATGCACAAGTTGTTCGCCATCATCGATGGCAATGTGTGGAGGATCCGCCCGGATGGCGTTGCGACCAAGAACCTAACGCCTGGCCTCAACGACAGGATTTCGTCGATCGAGCGGCCAGCCTCGTCAACATGGGAAATGGCTCAGAAGTTCGTTCTGCATGCGCACAGCTCTCTTAGAGACAATTACTATCTGTTGGATGTGGATTCGGAAGATGTGCGGCCTCTTCCAGCACCTTCTGAAAACGCGCGCTTCGCCGGCATTGATGCGCTTGGGCATACCGTTGCATTCACGCGTGAAGACGACTCGGGAACCTACGTGTACCTGCGCACTGAAGCATCGGCGAACGCTGGATATCAAACGTTGCTCGAAACAAATCAGTTTCTCAGGGACATTCAAGCCGGGGAGCTTAGGAAAATCGGATACCGAAGCCTCGACGGGGAAGAGCTGAAAGCCTGGGTGATTCTACCCTATGGGTATACGGAAGGAAGACGCTATCCCGCGGTTGTGTGGGTTCAGCCTGGGACCGTCTACGGAGACAAGCCACCCGAGCCTCCGTATGCTCTGCAGGTAATCAATAATTCCCATCCGCTGAACTTGCAGCTCCTCGCGGCGCACGGCTACGCGGTACTGCTGCCGAGCATGCCGGTCAAGCCCTACGGACAAGCCGATTGGCCCTACATCGAGTTGATGAAGGGTGTGCTGCCCGCCGTCGACGGACTCGTCGAAACAGGCATTTCCGATCCTCACCGGTTGGGCGTGTTCGGACAGAGCATTGGCGGTTATGGAGTGTACGGCATCATCACGCAAACAACACGGTTTCGCGCGGCCGTAGCTTCTGCCGGTTTTTCCAATCTGGTGAGTCTATACGGTACGTTTGACGCGAGGCTGCGTTATGAGCCATTTGCCCATGAGGACCCTTTCCGAATGTGGAGCGCCGAAACAGGCGGAATGGACGCGCCCCCTTGGCGCCGGCTGGAACACTACATCCTCAACAGCCCGATCACCTACGCCGAGCGGGTCCAGACGCCGCTCCTGATCTTTCAAGGCGACCTTGATTATGTCCCGATCCAGCAGGGAGAAGAGTTCTTTACGGCTCTATACCGACAGCACAAAAGAGCCGAATTTGTTCGCTACTGGGGCGAAGACCATTTGCTCACATCCCCAGCGAATATTCGAGACATGTGGCAGAGAATTTACACTTGGTTCGACGAACTTCTTAGCGATAACAATTCAAATGCTGACAGCGACTACCCGGCGCCGCAGACCATGCATTTTTGTTTTCGGTCATCACAAGCGTAGCGAATTAGTCGCGCAGTCGGCCCTGCCGACGGTTCACCCGGCCATTCGTCGGCCCCCAGCCCCATTTCGGCTACCTCTATATATGTATATATGCGCGGCTCCGGACGCGTCTGAGCCGGTCTTTTGCGTATCCCTTAATGTCTGCGAATATTGGGGCCCCGGAGCGAGAGTTTCCCCTGTTCCTCGCTCATTTCTTTGGAGTCTGGATGTTCGTTTGTTCCCGGCGGAACCTTAGAAAAAGCCCCCGAACAAGCGCAGAAACAATCGCCACCGCAAGCACGATCAGCAGCACAGAGGCAATCACCGATCCCACCACAAACGCTGCCAGAAGGATTCCAACAATTGCCGCTAACGCAAAAAAGGTCAGAATCCCCGCCTTCAGGGTCCGCAGCTTGCTGCGCGGCTGCGTGGGATCCCCACCTTCTGCCTTTCTGCTAATCCTGATCCTGTACTCGACCATAACTATGCCGCGAGCAGCCGACTGCCCTTCTAACGGTACAAGTGTACGCTCCTCCGGTAGGATCAAAAACCGTCCGCCGAACTTGCAACGTTCCAGCTAACTGTTGGCCATCTCAGTTCCCCACGAAGTCTCGCATCCTGGACTGACCAGTTCGGGTAAAGGCCCCGCTCACCATAAGTTTTGATTGACGTCACCAGCTAGTTATGCAGTATAGTAGCGTCCGCGTCAACCCCCCGAGCTGCGAATTACTCCGAGGAAATTCACTTGAATCTAATTCTCATTGATGGAACCGAGGATACGCTGCTTGGTTTGCAAGACATACCTGACATGATCCTGGAATTTGGCAGTGCCCGCGCGCTTCCAAGCGGACAAGTTCGCGTGGCTGCATACGCGACCGACAGAGCGATCACTGAGATCGAAACACGGGGAGCGACGGTAGGCATGGTTGTGAACAACCAAGACCTCCAAGCACGCCTCGATGACCTTTTCCAGAAGATCGACGGAGGCGGAACGGGGGTTGGTTGACCTCAATGCCATATCCATCCAGCGTCGGTGCTATCGAAACTCGAATCCGCACTCTGGCCAACACGTACGCGCCAATCTGCAGCCGATTCGAATGCAATCACAAGACCTACGAAGGCGGTACGGCCGCAAGTCCGGGCCGGACTGTAGCATATCTCCGCATCGGCACCGGAACGGGTGCGGGGCGGCCGCGGATTCTCATCGTTGCCGGAATGCACGCGAGAGAGTGGGCCCCACCCGACGCTGCGCTCACGTTCATCGAAAATCTCCTGGCAGCGTACACGCACAGCAAGCCGATCGTGTATGCGAAATTCAATGACATCCGATCTTCCCCCCACATACTCTATAAGCGCTTCCTGATCCCGTACGATCCTGACGTAAAGCAGATTATCGAGAGGACAGAGCTCTATGTGCTTCCCCTGGCCAATCCCGATGGCCGGGCATACACCATGCCGCCCACCAAAGTTGTGGGTTGGCGGAAGAATCGCCGCCCAGCTCCGCCGGGAGCTACTTGCCCGCCACTTCCAGCCAATACATCCGCGGACGAATTAAAATGGCTACCCAACGATCCGGCTGGCGTCGATCTTAACCGTAACTTCGAGATTGCGTGGGACTTTAGGAACTATTACAGCGCAGCATTTTTCACTGCCGTAGCTGCTCACACGGTCCGCCTTGGGGTTAGCGACAATATCTGCGCGACTTCTCAAACCTATCATGGCCCGGCAGCGTCGCCGCGTATTCCAGAACCCGAAACACAGAATATCCAGGACCTCATCACCGCCAACAAGATCAACTTTTATTTGGATGTGCATTCTGCCGCGGGAAAATTCTTGTATGCCTGGGGGATCGCGCCAAATCAGGAGGTAGACCCCAGCAAGACATTCAAAAATACCGCACTGGATCAAAACTCCGGCGGTGCTGGACGCGACCCGTCTGGAGCTTCTCCAGCTTATGCAGAGTGGATGCCGCCCGGTGCCGAGAATGCACACAAGAAATTGGGAGGCCTGATCCGAGACGCGATACTGGACAGCACGGGTTATACCGCCCTCGAAGCGATCAAGAGCGCGGATCCGATCGCTCAGAACGCCAGGAACTCGTCGTTATATGAGGCTGTGCCGTCGATTTCACTATTTGGATCAACTCCGAATTTCGAAGCGGGTGTCTCGCGTGACTTTGCGTTCAGTCAACAGATCGGCGTGAACCCTGGTTCTCCAATCACTGCAAAGGCACTGGATCCCGTCTTCTCCTACACTTTTGAGTGTGGCCGCTTCGAGGACGGCTACTTCCAGCCCGATGTAGCCAAGGAATATCCGAAAGTCGAACGCGAAGTGGGAATGGGCCTGGCGACATTCCTTGCCTATGCGGCTAATTGGCACGCACCTATACCCCCGCCGCCTCCTGCACCCCCTCCCCCGCCTCCTGCGCCGAAATCTGGATCGCACAGTCTGTGCTTCATTGCAACCGCGTGTTACGGCTCACCGCTGCACCCGCAAGTCAAATTTCTGCGTGATTTGCGGGATCTTGAAATCAACACGACCGAGTTCGGGCGTCGCTTCATGCGCATCGTCGAGGCCGTATATTACAGCTTTAGTGCCTCCGCGGCCGAACACTTGCGCCGCCATCCGTTAGCCTGCACTCTCGTGCGCGTGGCGATAGTAGAACCAACGATTTATGTGATCCGGTTACTTGCTGCCTGGCTACGTGGAATGCGGCCGCCGGCGCGAAGAGTGCGGTGGTTGGTTGCGTCGTTGCTGGCGTTGACAAGCGTTTCCGGCATGGCCGCCCTCGTCACCGCAACAATTCTGCTGAGGCTCTTAGCGCGAGCGCTGGTCGGAAAGTAGGCAAGCACAATGGCTAAGGGTACGCTCGACCTAATCGCTCTCGAACTGGCCAAAGCGCTTGACCCAGTGGCAGAGCGCCTGACTCCTGGCCAGATTGTCGATCTCTTTGCGGAACTCGGTTTGCAATTCCCACCTGCTTTGCAAGCCGAAGGGGCATTTTTGGGCGCCCTCGCTACCGCCGCCGCTGACATCGCGGCGCTAGCACCACTCATTCCTCAATTGATCACCGCGATCGATGGCGGCGACGACGCCACGATGCTCAAGATCACTGGCCAGATCATCGATGTGGTCCGTTCGTTACTGCCGGCGCTGGACACCATCACGACTGAGCTGCAAAACCTGGCCGGGGCTTTGCCAGGAATGAATCCCGCGGATGTGACTGCATTCGCCGGCCAGCTGGCGGAAAGTCTCGTCGGCTACGTGGTGGTCAATTATCTCGAGGGATATCACCCAATCCTGCTGCAGATCCTCGCATTCGCAGGAATTGTGGAGCTGACCGACAACCCCGGCGCGCCCGCAGACCCCAGCAAACCTCCCTTCACGGAGCGGCGACTCAGGTTTGACCATATTGGAGCTCTTCTGAGCGGACCAGAGAATTACCTCCGCTCGGTCTATGGATGGGGTGACCCAACTTTCGACGGTGCGCTTTTGCTTGAGAGGATTCACGGCTTGCTGTCTAGCCTTAGTGTCCCCGCGAGCTATGACCTGGGAGCGTCGCCGCCAGCTCTGCGCCTTCTTCTCCTAACCATTACTCCAAAAACAGATATATCGCCTCCGGGCATGAAGGCTTCCCTCGATATTGATCTGCCCGCTGACTTTACCTTCAGCATTCCCATCATGGATGGTCGCTGGGCACTGGAACTGGATATCGGTGGGCAATTCGCGGCGGACGTGGGCATCGTGGTTCAGCCGCCTGCCCAGGTCAGCATCGTGCCTCCATCCGGTTCCGTACAGGGTAAAGTCGCAGGAGGACTAGCCCGCATCCCGTCGCCGCCGAGTGACAGCTTCGTGCTCCTGGGTGGAGCGGGAAGCAGTTTGCAAGCTTCGCGTATCAGTCTGCACCTGCTATCGACGTTTTCGTGGGACTCGGCTTCCTCCCAAGCGAAAGGCGACTTTGGGTTTGAAGGACAGATTAAAGGTGGAAAACTGCACATCGGAATGGATCAGGCGGACGGCTTCCTCGGCAACATTCTCTCCGGGGTCGCGCTGGATGCCAGCTTTGACCTCGGCTTTGGATGGACTGCTGGGGGAGGTTTCCACTTTACGGGAAGCAGTGCGCTTGAGATCCAGTTGCCGTCGCACATCGCCCTGGGACCTGTTGAGCTCAGTGCGATCACTCTGAGCATCGGCATTCAGGGCAGTAAGTTTCCCATTGGACTAGCCACAGATATCAAGGCTGCGTTGGGTCCGCTCCAAGCCGTGGTGCAGCAGATCGGGGCCTCTGTCAATTTGAGTTTTCCCGCGAACGGGCGTGGCAATGTTGGCCCGGTTCAAATTGATTTTGGATTCAAGCCACCCAAAGGCGTCGGCCTAAGCCTCGACACCGGAATCGTCGTGGGTGGGGGTTTCCTTTTCTTCGATCCTGACAAGGGCGAATACGGCGGAGTCGCAGAGCTGGCCATTGCGGAGATTGTGACGGTCAAGGCCATCGCACTGATCACCACCAAGATGCCCGATGGCTCGAGCGGTTTCTCGCTATTGCTCATCCTCACCACGGATTTCCCGCCGATTCAGCTGGGGTTTGGCTTCACGCTCAACGCCGTCGGCGGACTGTTGGGGCTCAACCGCTCGGCGCAGCTCGACGTGCTTCGCGATGGCGTTCGCACTGGCGCCGTCAACGACATCATGTTCCCGACCGACGTGATCGCGAACGCTCCGCGTATCATCAGCGATCTTAAGGCGGCGTTTCCGCCGCATGAAGGGATCCTTCTAGTTGGCCCGATGGCGAAGTTTGGGTGGGGGACCCCGTCACTGATCACCCTCTCGCTGGGCATCATTCTCGAGATCCCGCCCGGTAACATCGCCATCCTCGGAGTACTGCGGCTGGCGCTGCCGACAGAAGACGAAGCCCTGATCCAGATTCAGGTCGCCTTCATCGGCATCCTGGATTTCGACGTGAAGCTGCTGTCCTTCGATGCCAGCCTGTACGACTCACGCGTGCTGTTCATGACCCTCGAAGGCGACATGGTGGTGCGCCTGAAGTGGGGTGACAACGCCGGCTTCCTCCTGTCGGTCGGCGGCTTTCATCCTTTGTTTACTCCGCCCTCGGGGCTCTATCTGCCCGCGAGCATCAAGCGGCTGAGCATCAGCATTCTCGATTACGACTGGGCCAAGATTAAAGTCGACTGCTACTTTGCAGTGACTTCAAACACCGTTCAGTTTGGCGCGCACGCTTTCTTGTTCTTCGGAGTGGATGCCGCAAATATCTCCGGGCAGGTGGGCTTTGATGTTTTGTTCCAGTTCTCGCCCTTCCACTTCATTGCCCTGCTCACTGGTTCCCTGAGTATCTCCGTTGCCGGTTTCGATCTGCTCAGTATCAGCCTGCGCTGCTCGCTCGAGGGTCCCACCCCGTGGCGCGTCAAGGGCACCGGCAGCATCTCCATTTGTTGGTTCTTCAGCATCGACATCAGCTTTGACGTGACCTGGGGAGACCAGAAGGACACCTCTCTGCCGCCGGTCGACGTAATGCCGCTGTTCCTGGCCGAGATGAACAAGCAGGAAAACTGGAAGGCCCTGCCTCCGCCGGCCAGCAATCTCCTAGTCTCGCTGCGCAACGTGGATCCCTCATTGCTGATCTTGCATCCGTTTGGTTCGCTCACCCTGAGCCAGCGCGCGCTGCCGCTAAACCTCACCCTCGACAAAGTTGGAAATCAGAAACCGGACGACGTCAGCCTTGTGGACATCACCGCGGCGGCGAGCGGCGGCACGGCGCTCGTGATCACTGAAGAGGACGAAGAGTTCGCCGTCGCCCAGTTCCAGAACATGAGTGACCATGACAAGTTGTCGCGGCCCTCCTATCAGCGGATCAAGGGCGGCGTCACCATCGGTAGCTCGGACGCGATGCAGTCCAGCAAGATGACCCGCCGCTCGATCAGTTACAACATCACCATCATCGATAAGGAGCCGAAAAAACCTCTGCCGAAAGGCAAGCTCTACGCCGCCGCCGCGGGGTTGTTCCACTTGTTCCTGTCCGGCTCGGCCGTGGCGCGCTCGGCGTTGTCGGACCAGTTGAAATCGCAACTGCGGCCTTTCACGGACAAGATCGCAACGGGGACCGAGGGTTACGCGGTCTCCAGTACCGCTGATAACAAGCCTTTCGACGCCTCTTCCACCTTCTCGAGCGAAGCGACCGCCCGCGACTACATGCACGCCCAGGTGGCCGCCAATCCATCGTTGGCCGGGACGCTGCATGTGCTGCCAAGTTCCGAGGTGAATGCATCATGACTCCGCCGACATACTCGTTTCTTCCCTGGCTGCGCAGTGGCGTGGCCAACAGCATTCCGCAAGCCGACGGAGACGCGGGCGTCAAGGTGCGGGCGAGCATACCTCTCGATGTGACGCTCACGGCTGCAAAGCTCGACGGCACTTCCAGCACGCAGGTAATCCATAGGGACATCGATTTGTACGCGCCGCGTGACATTGTCGGCATCGACAGCAGAGCGGTGGTGAAGGTCGAGCCCCGGAACTGGATTACGAATTTTGAGCCCAACTACTTGCCGTATATCGAGTTTTACGATGAAGACTTTCCGTGGCGCTACACACCTGCGGCGGCGGACTCCGCCAGGAGCCGGCTGCGGCCCTGGATCACGCTGGTGGTGCTGAAAGAGACGGAGTTTACAGACGGCAAGAATATGGCCGGCAGGCCGCTTCCCTACTTCGATCTGCAGGCGGGCGTCGACGCCGCCAATGTCTTTCCCAAACCGTCCGAACTCTGGGCCTGGGCTCACGTGCACGTCAACGTCGATCTCTCGAACAACGGTGACGAGTCCATGCCGACGGTGCTGCAAAATCTCCAGCAAACGCTCGGCAAGAATCGCGATCTGGCGTACTCACGGTTGATGTGCCCGCGGCGTCTCGAGCCGGACACTCCCTACCACGCTTTTGTGATCCCGACGTTTGAAACCGGGCGCCTGGTGGGCCTGGGGCAGGATGTCCCGGACGCAACCGCGGCAACGGCGTCGGCATGGGACAGCCATCAGACGCAGTTTCCTTACTATTACCGGTGGTATTTCCGGGCTGGTGACTTTGGGGACTTCGAGTACCTGGTGAAATTGCTTCAGCCCAAGCCGGTGGACAGCCGGGTGGGTGTGCGCGATATGGATGTGCTGCATCCGGGCTCGAGCCTTCCGGCCATCGACGCCCCCGCGGAACTTGGCGGCGTGCTCAAGCTAGGCGGCGCGTTGCGCGTTCCACTCGACACCATGCCGGACAAGGATAAGCAGGAGTTTCAAAAATACGATCAATGGGATCAGCCGTTTCCGCATCCGTTCGAAACCGCCGTGGCGGCGCTCATCAATCTCGCGGACGATTATTCGCAGAAGCCGCCGTCGACGGTAAATCCTGATCACGATCCCGATCCCGTGGTGACCCTACCCCTCTACGGTCGCTGGCCTGCGCTGGTGAATCGCGTGCTCACGGCCGCGGACGGGACAACGCTGCCGAATGATCAGAACTGGATTCACCGCCTCAACCTGGATCCCCGCTTCCGGGTCGCTGCGGGTTTTGGCACCGAGGTCGTGCAAGCGAACGATCAGAAGTATATGGAGGCGGCGTGGCAACAGATTGGCGACGTGCTCTCGGCCAATGATCGAATAAGACTTGCGCAATTGTCGCAGGCATCCTCGATCTCGCTGTACAACCGGCACATCGTCTCTTTGCCGCAGGAGCGCCAATTCGTTCTCACAGCTCCGGTGCATTCGCGTGTCCTCGGCAGCCCGACCACGGTGGCCGAGCAGGTCCGCAGGAGCGTGGTGCCGGCGGTCGTGACCGCGGGCGTGTTCCGCCGCGTGACGCGGCAAGGCACGGCGCTCACAAACCGGCTTGCGCTGCCGCCGGGGGCGCCGGCGCGGATTCTCGCCAGGATCAACGCCGGCGAGCTTCAGCCAGCGCCGCCGAAAGTCGCTCCGAAGGGTGCCATTGGCATCGCCGATGCCGTCAACGCCATTCAGCCAACCGGCGAGCCGTCCTGGATTGAACGGCTCCTCGAGCGGTATCCCTGGTTGCGGTTCCTGCCGCTGATCGTTGCGGCAGTCATCGTTGTGCTTGCCGCACTCGTGTTTGGACCGCTGGTCGCCGTGGCGGTCGCTTTCGTGGCCATTCCGGTCGCGCTGGCTCTGTACGCACGCCTGAACAAGTGGAGCCAGGCTGCGCAGGCGCAAAAATCGATTCGCGAAGAGCAGCAGACGCCCACGGCGGTCGACAGCCTGCCTGTGGTTCAGAACTTCATCATCACGAGGCCCGGCACAAGCTTCACGCCCCAACCGGGCGCGAGCGACAGCGTCGAGGCAGTCAATTTCAAGTCCGGGCTCCGCGATGCCTATTGCTTCACGTCGATAAATTTTCCCGAGCCCGTGAAAGCCAAGCTGGACCTGAAAGCGTTGACGACCGTCACAGTGGCGGCGATCGATCCGGTTCTCACGATTCCGCGCCGTCTGAAACAGATCATCTACTTGCCGCCCTGGCTTGCTGACAACTTCAGCGAACAGTTCACGCCGGTGATGGCATACCCCGTCTTTGATGTGCCGATGTACAAGCCCCTGAGCGACCTGTCCGCCGAGTTGTTCCTGCCCAACATCAACTTGATCCCGGAGAACAGCATGACGCTGCTCGAATCGAACCAGCGCTTCATCGAGGCTTATCTGGTTGGACTCGATCACCAAATGGCCCGGGAGTTGTTGTGGAACGAATATCCAACCGACCAGCGGGGCAGCTACTTCCGGCAGTTCTGGGATGTGAGCATGCTGCTGCCTCCAAATGCGACACAAGCAGAGAAGGAAAAATTTCGCGACATTCCCGAGCTACACAAATGGTCGAAATTCTCCGAGCTTGGCGCGCACAACTATCGCGAGCAGAACGGGGCCCAAGCACTGCTGGTGCTGGTGATTCGCGGCGAACTGCTTAAACGCTATCCGACGGCGGTAATCTATGCGCAAAAGGCCGAATGGCAGCTCAAGGACGACGGCACGGTCGACACCAACGAAGACCGCGTGCTCGTGGAGCTGGCGGCGAGCGAGGAGGATTCACCACCGCAAACCAAGGTACGCTTGCCTCTGTTCGAGGCCAAGGTCGATCCGGACATCTACTTCATCGGCTTTGACTTGACGGCCAAAGAGGCCAAGGGCGGCGCAGCGGTCGGCGATCCCGGATGGTTTTTTGTCATCAAGGAGCGCCCGGGCGAGCCGCGCTTCGGCATGCAAGACCTGCCCGTGGGTACAACGCCGCGCCTGATCAATTGGAACGATCTGGCCTGGCTGGACGTCTCCGTCCCGCCGGGCGGTCTGATCCAGCTCAATCAGACGCTTACCTTTGATGCCTACGATCCCGGCGTGGACCTAGAAGATAAGCCCGATCCGGCTGATTCCCAGGCAGCTTGGAGCCCTTCCACAGATGCCGCGGAATTGGCCTACATTCTTTACCGCGTGCCAGTGCTCGTAGCCGTGCATGCTTCGCGGATGCTGCCATGAGCGGGTTCGGCGATCTTCGCGGGCAGCTCTCCGAGACGCGTGCACGAGTCGACGCGTCTGCGGTTCAATTTGCGTCGCTGCGTGAGCAGCTCAAGACCGTGCAACGCGAGATCGCCGCCCTGGAACGGCTCGACGGCGGCACGGGCTCCCAGCGCGAGAAGCTGGCCGCCCTGCACAATCAGGAAAAGAACATCAGCGCGGAGGTGGATGCGCAGGGGCGGCAACTTTTGGCGATGCGCAACGCTGCCACCCAATTGCTGCGACAATTGACTGAACTGCAGGACCCCACGAAGCAGCTGTCGCAACTCAGCGATCTAAGCCCCATCCTGCTCTTCCCGGTCCGGCTCGAGGTTCGCTTCCGCCCTGCAGCTGCGGGCGAGGGCGCACCCGGCGGCCAACTTTGGATCCGCATTTACCCCGATGACTGCCAGGTCGACAGCTTTGAAACCCTGCTGACCGACACGGAGGTTCAGAACCTGACCGCCTTCTGGACAGCAATGTGGCGGGCTGCGGGTGTCGAGGCTCAGGAAAGAGGTGCATGGCGCGCGCTGGTCGGCGGATCCGGTTCCGGACGGGCAGCGTATTTGATTGGCCAGTATGCCCCGACGAACCCCGCCGACAAACCCGCGAAAGCCAGCCCGCAGGACGTGGTGCTAGTGATCCTGCCGCAAATCGATGTGACCGCTGCGGAGCAGGCCGCCGCTTTTGCCTATTGGATGGCGCTCTGGAGAGCAAACGGAGATCGCGTGCAGGAACAGGCGGGGCTTGCGGCTTTGCGTGCCGCAGTGGGAGATTCCCGCGCGAAGGACATCGTTGCCGGCTTTGCCCCCGACGCCAACGGATGGGACCCGCCGAAACCATTTACTCGCGCGCTGGTCAACGTAAGTTGCTCCCTGCTGAGGCTCCCGGCGCCGCCGCCGACCAAACAAAGTTCGTGGACCCACGCTCCGCGCGTTGTCGGCCAACCTGATCGCTTCGTGGCCCTCCTGTATACAGGTGCCGCGATGAAAGCCGTCATCGGCAACCCTGTCCCGGAGGGGCTGGCCACCGGCCCGGATCCTTCGCTGCCAAAAGACCAGCAGATCAGTATCAAAAACGACGATTTGCAGCTGAACGACGACTTGCGCTGGCTTGCGGATTTTGAGAAAGCCGTGGCCGCCGGCATGGGCATGAAAGTGAACCTCACAGCCACCGAAGCGCAGAACGGCTTCGACCGCCTGCTCGTTGTTGGCGTGCGAGTTTCTTCGGACGAGAACGACGGAAAGCAATTACTGCAAACGCTGATCGCGCACCAGTGCGCCAGCAAGGGCGGTTATAGCCTGGTGCCCCAGGGAAGCCCCACCAACAACACTGGCTCTGATGGCGCAGCCTACACCTGGGTGGACGACCCTGACGCGTCCTATGACATCGTCTTCAAAGCCACAGAGGCCTACGCCGAGAGCATTGATCCGCTCGCGAAACGCGACGGCCAATGGCTGGCCGAAGCGCTCGGAACTGATGATGCGCTGATGAAGCGCATCCCCCATGCCAATGGAGTCGATCAGATGGAAGCGCGCGCGATGAACATCGCGCTCTGGAACGGCACCCTTGGCTACATGCTCGAAGAGATGCTGACCCCACTGTTTTCCCGCGCTGACATCGGCGCGACCCGCCTGTTCTTCACGCGAAGCGTCCTAGGGCGTGGGCCGCTGCCCGCGGTGCGGGTCGGCAAGCAGCCTTACGGCATCCTCCCGGTCACGTCCTTTTCGCGTTACCGGAGCACTCCGCGAACGGAGACTTCGCTCCGCGCGCTGGCTCTGGCCGATTCCGATTATCTGCAACGGCTGCACGCGCTGCTTTCGCGTATGGACAAGGACTGGCTAACCATGTCTAGCAGCGTGGCACGGGTCGGCCAGCCTGGCGACGCCCATCAGACATTGCTCGACATCCTGGGCTTGCACTCCGGCTCGGTTGAATACCACCAGCGGTATGCAGAGAGTTTCGATCAGCTCTACAACAAACTTGTCATCGAGTCAGGCCAGTTTTTTGGCGGGTTGTTGGCCGCGTGGCTGAAGATCCGCAGTCAAGAATTGCTGAGCGCCCTGGGCGCGGACCCTAATGCGCAGCCGCCGATTTTGGAGAAGTTCTTTTACGGGGACAGCCCGCTCCTGACCGGACCGATTGTCGACGACGCCCCAGTTTCGGAGTCCAAGCCGATTCGAGCCTACACTCCGGATAAGAAGAACTACATTGAATGGCTGGCGACGGCGTCTCTCGACGTGATTCGGCGCCAGGATTTCGGCGGAAATCCCCAGCCCACCGCGCTGCTCTACCTTATGTTGCGCCATTCGATGATGCTCGGCCAATGGGATGCCGGCACGCGGTTCCTGGAAGAGCATGCGCTGGTCGACCCTGCGGTTGCCCGTCTCGAGCCATCTTTTATTAATGTACAGGCCGCGGCGAATACGGGTCAGAGTAAGTTCCAGGATCTGTACCGGCCGCAGCCCGCAATTACCGGTAACAACACACAGAGCCTAGGCGAGTACGTGCTGACTCCGGGGGTGCTAGACACCGCCCCAGAAACCGAGGATCTGCGGGAGATCGTCGCGGCACTGAACGTCTTCGCGACATCGCCGACCGCCCGCCTGGAACGAATCTTCGCCGAGCACATCGATTGTTGCAGCTACCGGCTCGATGCATGGAAGGCCGCCTTCGCCACGGATCGTCTGGCAGAGATGCGTGGTTCGGGTGAATCAAAAAATTCAGGAATTCATCTGGGCGCCTACGGATGGCTCGAGAACCTGCGGCCAAAGCAAACCGCACTCCAGCCGGTTTCGCTCGAGGGCGACCTGGCCAAGACGTTCCAGCGCCCCGGCGATGCTGCGCTCGAGTATGATTCGCAAAACGCCGGCTACATTCATGCGCCGTCCCTCAGCCAGGCAGCTGCCGCCGCGATCTTGAAGAACGCGTATCGGGTGAACGCTTCGCTCGCAAATCCCGACGCCATGGCCGTCAATCTTTCCTCTGACCGGGTCCGGCAGGCACAATCAATCCTCGAAGGCATGCGCAACGGGCAAACGCTTGGCGCCTTGCTTGGCTATCGGTTCGAGCGCGGCCTCCATGATGATCACGCCTTGGCGGAGGTGGATAAGTTCATCTATCCACTGCGGCGGGCGTTTCCGTTGGTTGCCGATAAGCTGAAGAGTACGCAAACGGATGGCACCGTGGATATCACTCTGCTCGAAGCACGCAACGTGCTTGACGGAGTGCGCCTGATGAATCAGATGCGCACGGTGAGTGCGAGCTACCCGTTTGGCCTGGTGATCGGCACGGCACACGGCGAGGTTCCCGCGGCAACCGCTCAAGAAGTCACGGCCATCAACGCCGAGGCGGACAGGCTCCTGAATCTGTATGACGCGCTCGGCGATCTGGTCATGGCCGAGAGTGTGTTCCAGGTCGTGCTAGGAAATTTTGATCGTTCCGCGGCGGTGACCAAGGCATTCAGCAGCGGCGCATATCCTCCGGAAATGCAGGTGGTGAAAACACCGCGCACCGGGCTTTCGCTCACCCATCGAGTTGCTCTGCACCTGGACTCCGGCGTGAATCCTGACGTTTCGCCAAGTTCGGTGGCGATGACGCCGCGGGCCCGAGCCGAAGCGTCCCTGAATGAATGGTTAAGCAATAGGATGCCGCCGCCGTCCAGTGTAACCGTGAATGTCACCTATGCGACCCCAGCGCTTGCCGCACCCAAATCGGTAAATCTGATGCAAGAGGAATTGCAGCTGCAGCCGATGGACCTCTTATACCTGGTCAATCTCGATCTGGACCAGGCCATGACGGAACTTGATGATCGCATCGTGCAAGCCATTCGATACGGCACCGACGGCCATCCCGACATCACCGTGACCATCAACTATACTCAGCCGGTCAGCGGTACGGTCACGTTATTCGAGTTAGCGGCGCTCGTGCGCAGCCTGCGCCCGGTGGTGCTCAAGAGCCGCGCGCTTGGCCCTACCGACATGGCCATGCCGCTTGAATCCAAGTCCGAAGAGGAAGTTTGGGACGACACAGAGCTCGCGGCGCGCGTGCAGACGGCCATCAGCGCTCTTACCGCGCGCCGCGATGCTCTTCAGGCGCTCGAGACCGATCCTTCCGACCTCGATACTTACGTGCACCTGGTAACCGATGAATTGCTGAGAACCGCACTTCACGGAATGCCGCAGACCGGCACCGGGCAGATACACGCGGACATTCGCGCGATTTACGAGGCCATCGTTGCAAACATTCGAGTCCTCGTGAAGCGTTGGACGCAGAAAAGCACCGACTACGCGGCGTTGCTGGCAACTTGGCCTGCACTCACCAACGACGACGACCGCTTCGCCATGTTGAGGCAGGCAGAGCGCCTGATCGTCTCGACTACCACTGCCGTTCCGCCGGCCGATCCCAACGTCTATAAAACGAACATCGAGAATGTGAAGACCCAATTCGACGTGCACTTGACGCAATTCCAAGCGCTGCTGGCATGGAACGGCGGCAAGCTTGTGGATTTTTCCGCGGCAGCAGATGCTCTGAAACCGATCGCGGCGCAGCACGATGTGACGCCCTTTGACATCAACGATCAGAAGACGGCCATGACCACCTTGCTCGCGATCGTTGTTGCCAAGGTTACTGCCATCACCAATGATTTGACGCAGCGAATCAACGATGCCAATGCCCTTACTTCCGCCAGTGGAAAGGTGTCGCCTAAGGCGCGCGTACAGCAGATCATCGCCGCAGGGAAGCTTGTTCTCGGGAGCGAGATGCAACTGATTCCCCGCTTCCGGCTCTCCAACGGTCAGAGCGCCGAATTCCAGAACGCTTGGAACGGTTCCGCGGCCCTGCTTACGGATCTGAAAGCAGCAGGGCGCCGCTTCCCCGTCGACGATTGGCTCTATGGTCTGGCACGCGTTCGGGAGCAGCTGAATGCCTGGGAAAATGTCACCATCCTCAGTGAGGGGTTTGGCGCCGATCCCGCCGAGATCACTCCGGTCCAGCTTCCCTTCCTCGCCAATGATCGCTGGACCGCGCTGGAATTCGACACCGCGAACGCCCCCCCTGGCAACCGCCTATTGTACAGCGCACACTGGGCCAAGCCATTTGCTGCGGCGAGCGATCAATGCGGGCTGCTCATCGACGAGTGGCCCGAAACCGTACCCGGCCCTGACATTGTTTCCGGCGTGACCTTCCACTTTGATCGCCCCAATTCGCAGCCTCCACAAACCATGCTGCTGGCAGTGCCTCCGCTACTTCGCGGCAGCTGGAGCTGGGATGATTTGGTCGCGACCTTGAACGAAACTCTCGACGAGGCCAAGAAGAGGGGCGTCGAGCCGGCAATGATAGACAATTCGAACTACGCGCAATTCCTGCCGGCAACGCTGATGGCGGTAACGCTCTATGCCACGACCATCAGCACCAATCTGGCGCTCAACAATCAAATTTACGATCGCATTGGGAGTCCGTGATGGCCAACATTCCGGAGAAATACGTCGTCCCCGATCTAAGTTCGGCTCTGGCGGACCGTTTGCATCCGACGGTCACGGTGTGGAACCGGCTCGAAGGCCGACCGCGCCGGGCTGATTTCGACCGCGCCCTAAAAGCCGAGGTTCGGGACGCGCTATGGATGCTGACCAAACAGTGGCAGATCGGCGAATTTTTTGCCGACGACGCAGGTTCCCCGATTTTTGCCAAGGTGCGCATGCGCACCTCACGGCTGACCACGTACCAGCCTACCTCCGGCCCACCCGAAGCTTTCCAGGCGAATATTCCGCTGGAAGCCGAGGCCGAACAGCGCATCGTTCAATGGGAGTGGAACGGTCAGAAGATGCGCTTCGATCTTCGCGCGCAGCTCGGTCGGCAATGGCGCAAGATGCTGGGGGACGCGGCGCTGACCGGATACGAAGGGAAGTACATGGAACACTACCCCGTACAACTTCCGGTTCGCGACGCCGGCACCGATTACGTCTATGCGCATCGCCAGGGATGGCAGCAGTACGCGGCCCTGTCCGGACGAAGCATGGACGGTGGTGACTTGTATGTCTACTTGAGCGCGAACCCGGGGCACCGCGCCTCCGATGGCATCGCGCTTGCACTCCCGGGCGACCAGGCAATGCTCGATGCGCTGGGAGACGAGTTCCTGAAATGGTTCAGGGCACAGTATTTCCAGGCGGTGCGGGAAGAAGCTTGGAAGCCGGAATACTTGGAATATCAATTTGCCTGTTCAGCTACACAGGAGGGCAACGAAGTCGTGCTTGCCGCGGACGAGTATGCGCAGGGGCACGTGGATTGGTATTCCTTTGACCGGGCCACGCAGCTTGCTGGGCTTGGCGGAGCGCCGGCCCCGCCGGCTGGCGGAGAACAGGTGACCGTGAGTCCTTTTATCCCTGCTCCAGTGGTTTTTGAGGGCATGCCCGATCCCCGCTGGTGGACACTCGAGGACCGCAAGACCGATTTCGGCAGCGTCACGCCGGCGACAACCGATGTAGCGCAGCTGTTGCTGATGGAGTTCGGACTAGTGTACGCGAACGACTGGTTCCTCGTGCCGTTTCGTATTCCGGCGGGGACGCTCGCGCTGATCGAAGGGCTGGCCGTGACCAACGCCTTCGGCGAGCGCTTCTGGATCAAGGCTGGCGGGCTGGGTGCGGAAGACAACTGGCATCGCTGGGCCATGTTCGAACTCAGTTCCGAAGGATCCCCCGCCAGAGCCATTGCGGACACCAGCCTATTCATCCCACCCGCAAGCTCCAACACGCTGGACGGAGAGTCACTCGAAGAAGTTGAAGTGGCGCGCGACGAAGTGGCCAACATGGCCTGGGCCATCGAGCGGGTCATCCCTTCCTTGGCAGGTCCGGGAAGAGCGGGCAAGGACGAAGCCCGCGAGACACTGCAATATCAGCAACAACTTGTGGGCGTCGTCGCTCCCTCCGTTCCATACAAGGCAGCCATTGCTTACCTGGCAATGACCACTGTGCCGGAGCACTGGATTCCCTTCTTGCCCGTACATATGCCCGGATCCGTGCGCGAGATTCAGTTGCAGCGCGGCCGCATGTTGCGGATCATCGAAGGTGGTCCGACTCCGCCGCCGAAGGTGGCCCCGCGCACCACGCTGATGCGGCAAGGGCTCGAGCTCATTCCCAAGCAGTCCTATTTCATACACGAAGAGGAAGTTCCGCGGGCAGGCGTTACGGTAAGTGAAGCGTTCCGCCGGACGCGCTGGACCAAGGGCGAGGCGTACGTTTGGCTGGGGGTGCAGAAGCAAACCGGACGCGGGGAACGTTCGAGCGGCCTAGCATTTGACATCATCATCGACGCCAAGCCGCAAGCCGGCAAATAGCTTCAACGCCTGTCCGAGGTCGTACTCGGAGCTCGAGAGCGCACCGCGCTGATGCTCCTTCTATGAGTTACTCGCCGGCCTCTATGCAGAGGTCGAGGGCATCACGTCCTGCAGCTCGCCGTGCTTTTGATTCCCCTGTACGACGCCAGCACCGAGCTCACGGCGAGCACCTGCGATTTGTCGCATCGAGATCACCTCCTTCGATCGAAAAATGTTGTGGTTTTCTTCGCTGGTTCCTGCGCGGCAACGCTATGAGCAAAGAGCCGGAGCGCCCGGAGCCGTCGCGCCCCGGCGTTTGCTTCGTCACCCTACTCGTCTGCTTCGTACGCCGGCGTTGACGGCATTACATCCTGCAACCCTCCGTGCTTTTGGTTTCCCAGCACGACTAGAGCCGCAGTCCCCATGACGGCAACTTCTGGCTTCTGGTATTTCATCGAGATCACCTCCTTGTTTCGCCACAGCTGTGGCGAAATTTCTTACGGCCTTCCATTCGACAGGACAGCAGACCTTGAAAGGAAGCCGGAGCGTCCGGAGTTCCCGGGCGCTCCGGCATTTAGTTACTCGTCGGCCTCATAGGCCGGCGTGGACGGGATCACGTCCTGAGTGCCTCCTTGCTTGCCGCTGCCCTGGATGAGAGTGGTGGAAGTTCCCAGGACGACGACATTCGGCTTTTCGTATTTCATCGAGATCACCTCCTTTGCATGTCGATTTCTTCAGCTGAAGAGACCTTTGGTCGACGCGCAGGAACAACGTTCGACAGTGCTGCGGGAGCGCGTCCCTCTGCCCGAGCGAAGCCGGAAACCAGCTCCCGACGTTCCAGATCCCGAAGCCAGTACTCCAGTGATAGCGTGCGCATCAGCGCAGTCACCGCTATCTGTTGGCCATTAACCACAGCGGCTAGGGCATCACGCAAGCCGTTAGCGTCCACGATTCGGAGTGACGAGCAGACCAGCGAGTAACTCATCTCAACCAGTTTCGGCGATGCCGCAGAAACGGCTGCCATGGGAGCGCGGACAACAAAGGCCTTCCTCTTTCTGTTGAGGATTTCCTCCGGAACGATTCCCACGAGCGCGCGGCGCATGAGCGCACGGCGCTGGCCTGGGCGAACCAGTTGGTCTCGGGGAATGGCGTACAAGAATTCCAGAAGATCGCGATCGAGGTAGGGATAGCGCTTCTCGCACAATACTTCCTTTGGGGCCGGAGTACACGCCAGCTGCCTGCGTATAGCATCGAGCGTGGCGAGGTTTTCCTGGAAACTTGGCGGGGCGCCGAAGAACTTCCATCGGGATTCATAGCCGTGGAAAGCATCTCGGTAACGCCGCACAAATGGGTCATCAAGCCATGGCGCCGGCCGCTGGTGCAACGGGAGGGCAGCAATCGCAGGAGGACAAAAGCTGCGAAGCGTTTCAAAGAGCAGATGCAACCACGGCTTTCGCTGGTGGAGGGCCCAAGCCCGCAAACAACCAGCGAGTGTTCCCAGCCGCCGCGCCGCGAGCAGATCGCCAAGCTCCGGTATTGGAGTGGGCACTCCGCCGGTAACTTCATCGCCTCCGGTGCCCGAGAGCAGCGCGCGATTTTTGTGCGTCACCATCCAAGCCGCGAGTTTCGCCTCTACTCCCGGGCACCGGCCGCAAAATTCTGGAGTCGCCGCAAATCTGCCATTCCCCAGCTCAAAGTCGTACAAGTCAGGCGAATCGAAGTTGATGTGGCAGCCGGTGCGTCCGCGCTGTTCCTCCACTTTTTCGAAATAGGGACGCTCGTTCCAATTGGGCTCGGAAGCGTTGTAGTAGGAGACGGTGTCAACCATCGAGCTTTCCGCTGCCCGCTGAGCGATCAGCGCATCCGCCACGCAGACGATCGTGGAGGAGTCAATTCCTCCGCTAAGTTCCGCAAGGACAGGAGTGCCCGAACGCAGCCGTCGCCGCACGGATTGCGCAAAGACAGCGCGAAAGTGCTCCTCATATTCAGGGTCTGTGCGGTAGCGGACCCTTCTGCAAGGATCAAAATCCCAATACTTGCTAACCGTGTGCTTTTCGCCGCACACGAGCACGAAGGATGCCGGCGGGACGGAATGGATCCCGACGTAAGGGGTTAAATGAGTCGCAGGAAAAAACGATAGCCAGCCCGCGATGTATTCTTCCTCCAGCACAAAGGTTTTTCCCTCAAGCAGGACGAGCGGATCGAGAATCGTGCTCCAGGTGACCTGACCCTTGTTGAGCGCGTAATAAAGATGGCGGGCGCCGATCACATCTTTGGCCAGGAGCAGTGAGAGGTTATTTGGATTCCAAATCGTAAGGGCCCAATCCCCGGTGAGGCGGGCAAAGCACTTAGTTCCCCACTCTTCGTAAGCCGCCGCGGCAATTGACACATCTGTGGAACTGGCAGTCAGCGCACCTCGCAGCTCGCGGAGGAGGTCTGTACGGTTGTCCAGCCGGCCGTCCCAGGTAAGGACACTGCCGGACGACAGAACATGGGGCTGTTTCTCGCGGCGAGATTCATTCGTCGTGTGGAAGGCGTGGTAAATGATGCCGAGGTTGGTCTGGTGATAAGAGCCGCCGTCATCTGGTCCGTACGGAGCGAGAAGCACCTTGGCTTTTTCGAGGTAGTCCCGATCTACCGGCCGACCATCGACATTCCATCTTCCAAACTGGACACTCATAAGTTCCCTGCTTCAGCGCCTCGACGGGTCTCAGCACCTGTCGAGTACGGCGTACATTTCCGGGGTGTACGGCTTGTCGTTGACCACGCGGCCGCCGACTTCGACCCAGGCGTGGGCCTTGAATGGCATCTGCTGCGCGCCGATGACCATCTGAGCAGATACGCCGTGGCGCTTCAGTAGGCACGCCGTGGCTGCCGACCGCTGCAGGCAAAGCGCCTCTTTCCAGTACCAGATACCGGCGATGTCTACTGCCGAGCAGATTTTTTCGACAGCGTCCGCAGATGGCCTGTGCTTGCCGACCGGGTAGTTGCGCACCTTGTTGTAAAGCGCCGCGAAATTTCCGCGCGCCAGGTAAAGATCGACGTAAATCAGCTTCCAATACGCCTGCAAGACAAGAGAAAACATTGCGGCTCCTTGTTCTTTTCACATAGGCAGTTGCAGCTGGTCACAAGCAAATGCCATTCGGTCCGTCAGCGCTTCAATCCGCTCGCTCAGCGGAAGCACCGGGGAATGCCCGCGGAATTGGCTGTAGTCGAGAAAGATCGGATACGGAGAAGCGTTGGCCGCCTGCAGCCGCGCGGTCATTTTTCGCGCATGCAGCGGATTGCAATTGCGGTCGGCGTCGCCAGAAACAATCATCGTCGCGGGATAGGCCACGCCTTCGCGGACCTGATGGTAGGGGGAGTACCGCGCAAGAGCCGCGAAGTCTTCGGGGTCCTCCGCCGTGCCGTACTCGTCGCGCCAGACGTGCGCGCCGTCGAACAGGTGATAGCGCAGCATGTCGAGCATGGGAACCATGCACACGACCGCGCGAAATAGCTCCGGTCGTTGCGTCATGGCGGCGCCGACCAGCAGCCCGGAGTTGGAGCCCCCGAAGATGGCCAGCCTATCTGCAGGCGTTCGGCCTGACGCGATGAGCCACTCCGCCGCGGACAGGAAGTCGTCATACGCAACCTGGCGGTTTCGCCGCATGGCGGCCTTATGCCACTCCGCTCCAAATTCGGATCCACCTCGGATGTTTGGAAGGGCGAACAAACAGCCGCGCTCCACCAGGAAGGCGACAAACACGCTGAACTGCGGAGTCATGGAAACGCCGAACCCTCCGTACGACGTCATGATCGCCGGGTGGCAGCCGCCTTCCAGAATATCCCGGCGGCCGAAGAGAAACATGGGGATTTGCACGTCGTCTTTCGACGGATAAGAAACTTCGGTGTGAATGTAATTCGTCGTGTCGAAGGGAACGATTCTTTTGGCCCAGAGCGTTTGCTTGGCGGAAGTTTCGGAGTACCGCCAGATCGAGGCTGGCGCTGCAAAGGATTCGGCCTCGAACAGCAGCTCGTCGCTTTCCGCAAAGCCCCCGAGGAAGCGAAAGCTTCGGTCTTCTGGAACCGGCACCTCGCCTGTCTTCTTACCCGATAAGTCAAAGATGGACACCCGGGTTCTGGACTGCCGGACGTATGAAACAAAGACACGATCTCCAACAATGGCCCATTGGTGAATTCGGGCGTCGCTTTCCGGAACAATCTCGACCCACTCCGTTTTCCTGGCCACCCGCAGTTCGACGATACGAAGATTTGGGGCGTCGCGATCGGTAAGGGCCAGAACTCTTCCAGGAACGAGCAGCGGGCTCAAAACGCAATCCGTGCTCGCGACGAAGGTTTGCGTCGAGCCTCCACTGTGAAGTGTTCTTAGGTAGAACTCCGTGCTTGTCTTCGCGAAAGACTTATACACCAGGAAGCCAAGTCGGCTTCCCTCGGAGATTAGGCACAGCTGGATCTTTTCACTCTCGCCCGCGCAAAAGACCTCTTCATCCTGGTCCCGGCCGGTACCGAGGACGTGGCGATATGCGGCGCGATAGAACGGTCTCTTCGAATCCACCGGCTCGTGGACGTAGTAGAAGCTCTTCCCATCGGGCGCGAACGCAAAGCCGCGCAAATACCCTCGGGGAAGAACATCGGGAAGCGCCGTCCGCGTCTCGATATCGATTAGCGCGAACGTTCCCGTCCGTTCTCCGCCTTGCTTGATTTCATAAAGCAGGAGCCGGCCATCGGGCGACACGCGCAATAGTTTTACAGCGGTGTACTTGCCGGTACCCAGTTGCGCGGGGTCGATCAGCAGGCGGTTCGCTCCGTCAGCACGTTCCCGCAGGTAAATGCCCGGCTGTTCCTGGTCGGGA
>Ga0099830_10000131_pt1 | contig 26917 bp, 22 predicted proteins | sample CZO8metaG_4_FD_79337 | JGI IMG/M metagenome (GOLD analysis project Ga0099830, IMG submission 79337) | Vadose zone soil microbial communities from the Eel River Critical Zone Observatory, Northern California, USA - CZOApr15con2H3.8 metaG | ecosystem: Environmental > Terrestrial > Soil > Vadose...
CGGCGAATTCGAATACTTGAAGTCCACGATCACGTTTTCATCGCCATCGAAGAGGCTCTCTTCCCACGGCTGAGCGGCGCGGTGGGTCATGCCGGTAAAGCCAAATTCCGCGTGGTTGTCAAACTTTTCCCGATAGAGGCGGGAAAAAAGAGCAGCAGAAGCCGTGCCATCAAAGCAGCGATCGTGGAAACAGAGCCGGACCTTGGTCATGATTAGATACGTTCGCTCCGCCCCTCTCTCAGTCCTAAACGGCAGAGGGTGCAAAGCCATCCAAGATGTACGGCTAGACCAAGATTGTCAAGAAGAAATACCGCCAGAGAAAACTCGATTTAGAGAAAACTCGATGGAATAAGTCAGCTCACGGTATCGGTGCGCGCGCCGCTTTGTGGCAGAATGCGGTTGTGCTTCAACGACTGACCGAGCGCAAGGAATGGAAGTTCTTCGGCGTCCTGCCGAAGGCGGACCCGGGCCTCGCCGTCGCTTGGTGGGTGGCCCTTCTGCTGAGAGGGGTCCTGCCGGCGGCGTTCGCGATAGCGATGGGCGTGCTCGTCGGCGCCGTGCAAAGGGGCAGCGCTCTGGCCGGTCCGCTCGTGCTTGCAGGCACGATCTTCGTGCTGCTTCAGCTGCTCAGTCCGATTCATCGGGCGGTCAGCGCCAACCTCGGCGACCGCACTGCCGCATAGCTCTACGACCGGCTCACCGAAGCCTGCGTCCGCCCGCCGGGGATCGGGCACCTCGAGGATCCGACGCTCACCAGCGACCTCACGGTCGCGCGCGACTTCGACCTCGGGATGACCGGGCCGCCGCTGACGATCTCGATGGATTTCATCGCGACTGGCATGGTCGAGATGACCAGCGGTGTCGCGTCCGCCCTGATCCTCGCCAGATACGCGTGGTGGGCGCCGATCGTCCTCGCCGGCGCGTGGCTGGCGACGCACTGGCTTCTACGCGAGAGCGCTATCTGGCGCGACCGCAACACCGAGGAGGTGCGCGGCGCGCAGCGGGATGCCGACTACGCCTACCGGCTCGCGGTGGACCCGCCCGCGAGCAAGGAGCTGCGGCTGTTCGGCCTCGCCAGCTGGACCATTGACCGTTTCGTCGCCAGACGCACTCGCCTGCACGAGCTTCAGTACGCAGCCACCCGCCTGCGCGAGCGACCTGTCATCTGGAGCATGCTCCTAGTCGTCTCTGCGAACGTCTTGGTGTTCTGGTTACTGGCGAGCGCCGCCGCCGCTGGCCGCATCAGTCTCGGGGAAGTCGTAGTCTACGTGCAGAGTGCCGTCGGCGTGTCGATGATCGCGTTCGGCGGATTCAGTTGGGCGCTCGACGGAGCGGCTGCCCCCGTCGCCGCAGTGCTGCGACTCGAGCCGGCCATGCGTCCCGCCGGTGCGCTGCGCTCCGGCGATCGCTCCGCGGACGCGACGCCTGTGCGCGAGATTCGCCTCCGCGATGTCACGTTCGCGTACCCTGCAGGCGCGGCCGTGCTGGAACATTTCGATCTCACGATTCCCGCCGGCTCGTCGCTCGCCATCGTTGGACAGAACGGCGCCGGCAAGACAACGATCGCAAAGCTGCTGTGCCGGTTGTACGATCCGCAATCCGGTGCGATTGAGATCGACGGAGTGGATATTCGCGAGTTCGATCTCGCGTCGTGGCGCTCACGCGTTGCGGCCGTGTTCCAGGACTTCATCCGCCTCGAGCTGCCGCTGCGCGACAACGTGGCACCGGCAGGCGCGCCAGACGACGTCGTGCGCTCGGCTTTGGAGTCGGCCGGCGCGACCAAGTTAGCCACACTGGAGACGATTCTCGCCCGCGGGTACGAAGGGGGCACCGACCTATCCGGCGGCCAATGGCAGCGCGTCGCGCTCGCCCGAGCTCTGGCGGCCGTCACGATGGGCGCCAGCGTCGTGCTGCTTGACGAGCCGACGGCGCAGCTCGACGTGCGCGGGGAAGCGGAGATCTTTGATCGCCTGCTCACCGCGACGCGGCATTGCACGACCATCCTGATCTCCCATCGCTTCTCCACGGTCCGCCATGCCGATCGTATCTGCGTGCTCGAGCATGGCCGGGTCATCGAGCTCGGAACTCATGACGAGCTCATGGCGCTCGGCGGGCGCTATCGGACGATGTTCGACCTGCAGGCGCAGCGTTTCAGTGTCCCAGACGAGGAGGAGGGCACGACCTATGAAGTCCTCTCCTGATCGGGATCGCGCGCTCGGGACGCCTGGAACGATTGACCCGCTGCCTCCCGCGCTGTCGTCGATGTGGCGGCTGTGCAAGCTGGGGTATCGCTGCGAGCCGCGCTTGATGGTCGTGGCATTCGTGCTGTCGCAGCTCGCGGCGCTGCCCGATGCGCTCCTTGCTTTGTGGCTGATGCTGCTTGGCAAAGGCGTTCTGGAGCACCGACCCGGCATGGTGGAAGGTGCGGCGATTGGCCTCGGCGTGTCGACCGCCGCAACGTGGTTTCTCCGCACGGTCAGCACGCGCGTGCAGCGCCGCTTCCGCGACAAGGTGACCATCGCTCTTGAGTCCCATGTCGCACAACTGCAGGCTTCGGTCGCGACCGTCGCGCATCAGGAACGCCCGGAGTATCTCGATCGGCTCTCCATGCTCCGCAATCAGGTGTTCGTGCTCGACCACATGTACATGTCGCTGTTTTCCACGCTCGGGTGGATCCTGCGGCTGGGCGTGACGATGGCGCTGTTGGCGTCGATTCACCCGGCGCTCATTCTGCTCGCGGTGTTCGCGGTCCCGACCGTGTTGACCTCGACGTGGCGGCCCGGGGTCGAGAGATCCTCGCAGGAGCGCGGGGCACAAACCAATCGGCTGGCGCGTCACCTTTTCACCATCGCCACCACCGCGCCTCCAGGGAAGGAAGTTCGGGTTACCGGCATCGGAGAACTCCTCGTTACAGAGCGCCGCGCGGCGTGGGAGCGCTGGTACGGACCGGTGGCGGCCGCTCGGTGGGGCTCGGCGTTTTGGCACGCGCTGGCGTGGGCGATATTCGGCCTCGCGTATGTCGGTGCGGTGGTGTTCGTGTCGTCCGGCCTCCGCGCGCCGGCCAGCCAAGTGCTGCTGGTGCTCGCCGCAGGTGCGCGGCTGTCGGCATACATCGGCGCCACCGTCGGCGAGATTGGATTCCTGCGCGGATTCTGGATGGATGGCTCTCGGCGGCTCGCGTGGCTCGAGGACTACGCCGCCTCCGTCGCGGCGTCGGGCGATCTTCCGGTTCCCACCGTGTTGCACCGCGGCATCCGGCTCGACCACGTGTCGTTCGCGTACCCCGGCACTTCACGCGTTGTGCTGGACGATGTGTCAGTGACACTGCCCGCGGGCGCGGTCATCGCGATCGTCGGTGAGAACGGGGCTGGCAAGACAACCTTGGTCAAGCTGCTCGCGAAGATGTACGAGCCGTCATCTGGTTCGATCCTCCTGGACGACACGCCGCTGTCTCGTTTGCCGGCCGGCGAGTGGCGGGCACGTCTCGCGGGCGCGTTCCAGGATTTTTTCCGCTTCGAATTCCGCGCGGGGCACACGGTCGGTTTGGGCGACCTCCCCCGGCTGGATGACGAGCCCGCCGTGGTCGCCGCTATTGACCGTGCCGGCGCTGGCGACGTCGTCGCCCGTCTGACGTCAGGCCTCAACACGCAGCTCGGTCCGACGTGGCCGTCTGGAGTCGAGTTATCGTTCGGTCAGTGGCAGAAGCTTGCGCTGGCGCGCGGCTTCATGCGCGATCAGCCCCTACTGCTGGTCCTCGACGAACCCACCGCCGCGCTGGACGCGGAGACGGAACACGCACTGTTCGAGCGCTACGCCGCAGTGGCGCGCGGCACCGGCGAGAGCGACAGCGGCCGCGTCACGATCCTTGTCTCCCACCGTTTCTCGACGGTCCGCATGGCCGATCTCATCGTCGTGCTCGATGGGGCCCGACTCGTGGAGGTCGGCACGCACGATGAGCTGATGGCCAAGAGCGGTCAGTACTCGGAGCTATACAGTATCCAGGCCGCCGCGTACCGCTGACCACTGGGTGGGTGCAAACGTTTTTGGAGCGTAATGCCCCTGAAATTTATGCAAACCTACGTTCTCGGAATCGATGTTGGTACGGGCGGCACTCGCGCTTTGATCATGGACGGTGACGGGCGTGTCTTCGTCTCCGCCACCGAGGAGCACGAGCCCTTCGCCTCGCCCCAGCCCGGATGGGCCGAGCAGCGCCCGGAAGATTGGTGGCGAGCCGCGGGAATTGCTATTCACAAAGCGCTCGAGAAGGGGCAGCTTCGCGGAGAGCAGATTTCTTGCGTCGGGTTTTCTGGACAGATGCACGGCGCGGTGATGCTGGACGCCCGCGGCGACGTGGTTCGGCCGGCGCTGATTTGGTGCGACGTACGTACAGAGAAACAATGCCGCGAGCTGACCGAGCGCGTTGGCGCCGAGCAGCTGATCCGTCTGACTTGCAATCCGGCCCTCGCCAATTTCACTGTCACAAAATTGTTATGGACACGCGAGAACGAACCCGAAAACTGGAAACGCGTGCGTTCGATCCTGCTTCCCAAGGACTACGTTCGATTCCGCCTGACCGGAGAAAAAGCCACGGATGTCGCCGATGCTTCAGGGACCCTCCTGCTGAATGTAGCCCGGCGTCAGTGGTCGCCCGAAGTTCTCCAAGCGGCAGAAATCGATCGCTCATTACTGCCGGCGCTCCATGAGTCCGCGGAAGTCTGCGGGAAAGTCTCTGCCCTGGGCGCCGAAGCTACTGGTCTGTCGTCTGGAACACCTGTCGTGGCTGGCGCGGGGGATCAGGCGGCAGGTGCCGTCGGCATGGGCATCGTCGCTCCGGGCGCTGTGAGCGCCACGATTGGAACCTCAGGAGTCGTTTTTGCGGCAACGGATCGTCCAGCGATGGATCCTCGAGGCCGGCTGCACACTTTCTGTCACGCTGTACCCGAGCGCTGGCACGTGATGGGCGTAACTCAAGCCGCAGGCCTTTCCTTACGTTGGTTTCGCGATCAATTTGCCTGCGTTCCCGCGGCAGATGGACGAGATCCCTACGAGCAACTCACCGCCGAGGCGGCCACCGTTCCGCCTGGCGCGGATGGGCTGCTATGGGCTCCCTACCTCATGGGTGAGCGCACGCCGCATTTGGACCCAGCCGCGCGTGGAGTTCTGGCGGGCTTGACGGCCTCGCACACGCGTGCTCACGTGGTACGCGCCATTCTGGAAGGTGTGGCTTTCAGCTTGAAAGATACGTTCACCATCTTTGCCGAAATGAACGTGCCGGTGAAAAATATTCGTTTAGGCGGAGGAGGCGCGCGGTCGCCTCTGTGGCGGCAGATTCAAGCGGATGTCTATGGTCAGGAAGTGGAGATTGTTGAAGCGGAGGAAGGGGCGGCCTTTGGCGCAGCCATTCTTGCCGGAGTGGGAGCCAAGATGTGGTCCTCCGTGGACGCAGCCTGCGATTCGGTTGAGCGGATAATGGAACGCATTTCTCCCATTGCAGCGAATGTCGCGGTGATGAACGCTGCCGGCAACGCCTACCGCCGAATCTACCCGGCGATGAAATCCATTTTCACTTCGTAAATGCATCGATCCTAAGCCAGGGAGGAAGTCCATGACGAACAATGACGCTTACCAGCCGAAACCCAAACACAAATTTTCTTTCGGGCTCTGGACGCTCGGGAACCGCGGACGCGATCCCTTCGGCGATTTCGTTCGCCCGGTTATTTCTCCCGTCGAGATCGTTACCATGCTCGGTGAAGTGGGGGCCTGGGGCGTCAACCTTCATGACAATGACTTGGTGCCCATCGACGCCATTCCTGCGGAACGCGACGCCATTGTGCGCGAGTTCAAAAAAGCCTGCCTCGAAAACAAACTCGTCGTTCCTATGGCCACGGTGTCGCTGTTTTTTCACCCCATTTTCCGGGACGGTGCCTTTACTGCAAACGATCCGGAGGTGCGCGCCTACGCATTGCAGAAAACCATGCGCGCCATGGATCTCGGGGCGGAGTTGGGCGCAAAGATTTTTGTGCTGTGGGGCGGCCGCGAAGGCGTCGAAACCGACGCCTGCCGCCGTCCCGACGAGGCTGTGAAGCGCCTCCGCGAAGCGGTCAATTATCTTTGCGAATACAACATCGACCGAAAGTACGGGTTCAAGTTCGCGCTCGAAGCCAAGCCCAATGAGCCGCGCGCGGATATCTACATGGCCACCACCGGCCATTACCTCGGCTTCATTCCCACGCTCGATCATCCAGAGATGGTTGGCGTCAATCCCGAGGTCGCGCACGAGCAAATGGCCGGCTTGAATTTCCTGCACGGAGTGGCCCAAGCGTGGGAAGCGGGCAAACTTTTCCATATTGACCTCAACGACCAAATGCCGGGGCGCTACGACCAGGACCTGCGCTTCGGTTCCGCGAACTTCAAGTCCGCGTTTTGGCTTGTGAAGTTCCTGGAAGACGTCGGATACGACGGGTCGCGTCATTTTGATGCCCATGCCTATCGCACTGAGGATTACTGCGGCGTGAAGGACTTTGCGGTTGGCTGCATGCGCACCTATCTGATCCTGAAAGAGAAGGCGGCGCGTTGGAGCGCCGACAAAGAGATTCAAGCCATCCTCCGGGAGATCTCCGGTGGGAGCACTGGCTCTCCCCAGATCCGGCAGTATTCGAAGAAGGGCGCGTCCGCTTTGCTGGCCCAAGTTTTCGATAAAGATGCGATTTGTAAGAAGCGCTTGCCCTACGAGCGATTGGATCAACTCACCGTCGACCTTCTCGCCGGTCTGCGATGAAGACTCGGGCGATGACCTCTCTTGCCGCCTCGTTATTGGCCTTCGCGCCGAAGTCCCGGATCACTCCGCTGGATTGGGCGGTAATCGCTCTGTATTTCAGCGTTCTTCTCTGTGTGGCCTGGTGGGTGGTTCGCCGGGGAAAAGATTCCGCCGCGGATTACTTCCTCGCCGGGCGCAACCTGAGTTGGTGGATCATTGGCGCCTCCATCTTCGCCTCCAACATCGGATCGGAGCACGTAGTGGGCCTCGCCGGCGCTGGCGCGACCAGCGGTGTGGCCCTGGCGCACTACGAATTGCACGCCTGGTGCCTCCTTGTCCTGGCATGGGTTTTCGTGCCCTTCTACATGCGTTCGCAGGTTTTCACCATGCCGGAATTCCTGGAAAAGAGATTCAGCGCGAAATCGCGCTACGTTCTCTCTGTCGTCTCGCTCATCACCTTCATCGTCTCCAAGATCGCCGTGGGCATATTCGCCGGCGGGGTGGTCTTCGGCACGCTTCTGCCCGAGCTTCGTCTCAACATCGGCGGAATGGAGATCGACAGCTTTTGGATTGGCTCGGTTCTGGTCATTGCCCTCACCGGACTCTACACGGTTTTTGGCGGCATGCGGGCGGTGGCGTACAACGACGCCGTCCAGGTCCTCGTTCTGATCGTGGGCTCCGCATCGCTGACATTCTATGGATTGCACCAATTGGGTGGATGGAGCGAACTCCGCCACTGGTGTGGTTCCGACATGTTCAATCTGTGGAAACCGCTGATTCCTGCAGGGGTGCAAGGCACATGGTTTCCGGTGATCGAAACGAATGCCGCGGGGCATGTTGTGAAACAGGCTTGGTATTTCAATGACAATTTCCCCTGGCTTGGCATGTTGTTTTGCGCGCCGATTATCGGGCTGTGGTACTGGTGCACGGACCAATATATCGTGCAGCGCGCGCTGGGCGCCCCCAACGAAACGGTAGCCCGCCGCGGGAGCATCTTTGCCTCGTTTCTCAAGCTGGCCCCGGTTTATCTGTTCATCGTCCCTGGCATGGTGTGTTTCGCCCTGGCGAGAAGCGGCAAGATTCCCGAGCTGGCCGGAATGATTGGGCCGGACGGCCACGCGATTCCTTCTGTTGCCCAGGGATCATTCCCGATGCTCGTGCAATACCTCTTGCCTCCGGGGTTGCGCGGCATCGTAGTTGCCGGCTTGCTCTCGGCGTTGATGGGATCGCTGGCTGGGGTGTTCAACGCGTGCTCGACCCTCTTCACCGTGGACTTGTACGGGAAGTGGAAACCCGGGGCGACGCAGCATGAACTCGTGCGCATGGGGCGCATTGCCACTACGGTCATGGTATTCATCGCCTTCGCCTGGATTCCGGTCATCAAAAATGCGCAAGGGCTCTACGGCTACTTGCAGGCGGTGCAAGGCTATCTGGCCCCGCCCATTTTTGTGGTCTTCTTCTTGGGCGTGTTCTTCAAGAGAATGAATGCTCATGGCGCGCTTTGGTCCATGCTGGTTGGCTTCGTGCTAGGCATTTTCCGGATGATTGTGGATACGCCCGTGACGCTCGGCCTACGGGGATTTCAGAATGGATACCCGCATGGTTCTTTCTTGTGGATCGTCAACAATATTTATTTCCAGTACTTCAGCGTGCTGATCACGCTGGTCTCGGCGATCGTAATGGTCGCCGTGAGCTACGCGACTTCGCAGCCAGACTACGCAGCAATCAAGAACCTCACGTTCGCGACAACTACCACGGAAGATAAAGCAAACACCCGCGCCAGTTGGAGCTGTATGGAGGTCGGCGGTTCTGCCCTCGTGGTTCTTTGCATTCTCGGCGCCTATTTGTATTTCAGGGGCTAGAGCAATTCTGGCTTGAACATCTCGCCGCGCTCGCGCTGGCAATTGCCAATTCGCAAAGCCATCTTCGCCGTTCTTTTGTTCAGGAGAGCGCTTCGATGTTTTCGATCGGCCGTTTCCGCTTCCACTCGTAATCTTTCCGCAGCTTCGCTTGATGCTTTTTTACTTGCGCTATCAATTCCCCAAATGCCTTTTTGCAGCTAGTCCGCACGCTTTCCCCTGTCCCCGTGGCATGCAGCGTTCCCGTCGGCAACGACAAATTCAGCGTGCAAGATCTCTCGTCCGTCCGCGGGTTCTTCGCAAATGTCCCGTGCAATTGCACCAGGTCCGGCGAGTAGCTTTGCAGCAATTTCTCCAATTTACTTATGTGGCGCTCCACTTCGGCCTCGGCCGGCTTCTGCGCCTCGACATGCTTGTAACTGATGGACAGTTTCATGTTTGCACCTGTAGGAAAGTTTGAGGAAGGGGAGGGGGACGCGGATCCGCTTGTGGCAATACATCACCGCAAAAGCATAGCAGCCGGAATCGTTCGCGGCAACGCCGTCGCGCGTTTCTCACTTGCCGTGCGTTGACACTCGCGTTCCCTTCCCTCTACCCTGCTCTGGGCGCATTCCGCGCCGATCGCTCCATGCCCCAGCGCAAACCAAAATCTCCGCTCCCAGCCGGCGCGCCCGGTCCCCCGCCGAATGCTCCACGGCCCGGAACTCTCTACGTCGGCCCCGCAGGCTGGTCCTATCCAGACTGGTCCGGCTATGTTTATCCCGCGCGCCGCCCCAAGGGCTTCCATGAAGCCGCGTATCTTGCTGAATTTTTTGACACCATCGAAATCAACACGTCGTTCTACCAACCCTTGCGCCCCGACCACGCCGCGCAGTGGATCGATCATGTCCTCGTAAATCCGCGTTTCCTCTTCACCGCCAAACTCTGGCAACGATTCACTCACGACTCAATCCCCGGCGCCACCCCGGCGGACGAGCGTGCCGTCCGCGCTGGCTTTGACGTCCTCCACGCTGCCCGCAAACTCGGCGCCATTCTCCTCCAATTCCCTTTTTCGTTTCACCGCACGAAGGAGACCGTTTCGTATCTCGCGGCGCTGCTTATACGCTTTGCCGACTATCCTCTGGTCGTCGAAGTCCGCCACGCATCCTGGGACTTTCCCGAAACTCAGTCTCTACTGAGCGAATACAACACAGGGTTCTGCAACATTGATCAGCCCATCATCGGCCGTTCTCTCACGCCCTCCGACCAAGCCACTTCCACCGTCGGCTACATCCGTCTCCACGGCCGTCGCTACGACACCTGGTTTTCCGACGACCTCGCCGTCCCCGCCCACGAACGCTACAACTATCTCTACACGTCCGCGGAGCTTGCTCCCTGGATCACTCGTGTCCGCACCGTAGCGGAGCATTCTCGCAACACTTTCGTCGTCACCAACAATCACTTCCAGGGCAAATCGGTCGTCAATGCTTTGCAGCTCATCAGTATTCTCAGAGGCACAAAAGTCAAAGTTCCGGAGCCTCTCCGCCGGCATTACCCCGAACTCGAGGACATCGCGGACACCCCTCCCGCCGAACCCACCCTCTTCCCCCTCGCAGGATCAACAAAAGAGAAACGCAACAAGACTTAAACCGGTCATCCGTTTCCCTCTCACTCTTCTGCACTCCCTCATCGCACCGTAACTATAATATATAGTAATATACAGATAGAGTGAATTAAACCACGCTGGAGGATCGCCCACGATGCACTCGAACGGTAACCACTGGCTCACCGCTCAGGAAACCGCCGCCCAGTTGGACACCACCAGCTCCGAGGTCTGTCGCCTGCTCAGTCTCGGACGTCTTTCCGGAACGAAGGAGAAAGACCCTCGTCGAGCCGGCAAATCGCAGTGGTTGGTGGACCCGGCATCCGTCTTAAAGGAAGAAAAACTCCGCAAGATAAAGCTCGTGCGCAGGGCTCTGCGCCTCAAGCGCGCCTCCGCTCAGCAGTAATGCGAACCCATTTTTCTGCTAAGCCACTTTCTTGCGGATTAGTTGATGCGAGCGGCGAGTCGGCGGTCCAGGTTCATCGCGAGATTCTGGTCCAACACCACGGCCACATAACGTGAGCAGTTCTTCATCTCTTGGCTCGCCCACGTGGAAACCGAGGGAAGCTTTAGTTTGAATGCCCGCTCAAGCTTTGCAACCGCGCCGTAGTATAGGGACACTTCTTTGAGCCAGGGAGTTTTCTTTTTCAGGCCGGGAGACAGGTTGTCGCAGAGATCCAGCAGCGAACCAAAATCCTGTGCGCCAATAGCCGCTCCATCAATTCCGGCCGTCACCTGCAGCGAATCAGAGATTGGTTGGTTAGCGGCCGTGATCCAGATAGTCCGCCATTGCGAAACGGCGAACCGTCCCAGGGCGATACTCGCGAACACGAGGATGAAGAGCGATACCATATTTTGCAGAGCCAAGTATTGCCGGGTGAACGCGCCTGGCCAATGGGACACGAGTACCCCCGCGATAGAACTTTCGTGACATCTTCTTAAACCATTTAAGTGCTTGATACAAAACAGGTTACATGCCGCCGGCCGCTGGAATCCGTTCCCCCGTTTCACCCCTTCCCTTGAAGTAACTACTTTGTCGTCTCAGGCTGAACTTGCCTTGACCTTGGCGTCTCCTAGCCCTACCGTAGAACCAACAGCGAGTGATGTCGTTGCCTCCCTCTCTATGAGCGACTCTCAAAACTCTTCTCTTCCATCTTCGGTCGAGGCCAGCGATCAAGAGCTGACCCAGCAACTCCGTCAAATCGAACGCCGGGACTGGTGGGCCTGGGGATACTCAATCCTTGTGATGCTCTTGCTCACCTTTGCGGTCATTTCCTTTTCCCTTCCGGCTCTGCATCAGGGATTGAAAACCTTTTTTGACATCAAAGTCAGCGACGCCGTCTTTGGTTTGATCATCCTCGTTATAGTTTTCAACATCTACACCATCTATCAGCAAGTTCTGATCAAACGTCTGCGCCGCCAGCTCGCCGAAAAACAGGGGCATTCCGATATTCTGCGCAATCTCGCCATGGTTGATCCGCTGACGGGCCTCTACAATCGCCGTTTTGCTGTGCAGCGCCTCGCCTCGGAGGTGGCACGCTCCGAGCGCAGGGGACACCCCTTGACCGTGCTCACCCTCGATTTGAACGATTTCAAGCAGATCAACGACATGCACGGCCATCCGGCCGGCGACCAGGTGCTGCAGGAATTTGCCGCCCACCTCAATCGAGTCATCCGCGGCTCGGATCTTGCCGTTCGCCTCGGCGGCGACGAATTCCTTGTTCTTCTCCCCGAATGCACCCTGGAGCAATTGCACCTCGTTTTGGAACGCCTCGGCTCCTTGGAAGTGGACTGGCAAGGTCACAAGATTCCGGTCACTTTCTCTGCTGGGTGGCGGCAATATCAATTGGGCGACCGTCCCGAAGAGCTCCTCGCCCGTGCCGATCAAGCTCTCTATGCTAGTAAGCGCGCCAGCAAGAAAGCTCCTGCTCTCGCGAAAACAGTGGAAACCGATGCGGACCCGACTCCGCATCATGGTTAGCCTCGGCAGCCCTTACTCCTACCCGCGCCCTCTTCACAAAATTCCGTTCAGCGTTACAATTATCTGGACTTGGACGAGCCCCTGGCCGGGGCGGAATCTGATTCAATGGGAGGTCCCATGAGCACCACACTCCTTAACCGTCGCGCGTTCTTCCGCGTCTCGGCCATCGCCGGTGGCGGTGTCCTGTTCGCCCTGCACTCCGAACTCCTTTCGGAAGTCTTTGCCCAATCCTCGCAGGCGCCAGCCCCCGCTTTCGTGCCCGCCGCTTTCATTCGCGTCGCCGCGGACGGTACCGTGACGATCATGTCCAAAAATCCCGAGATCGGCCAGGGCGTGAAAACTCATCTCCCGATGATCATCGCCGACGAACTCGACGTCGATTGGAACTCTGTCCGCATCGAGCAGGCCGACCTCGACGAAGCGAAATACGGTCCGCAGCGCGCCGGTGGCAGCACTTCCACTCCCACAAATTGGGATCCGCTCCGCCGCGTCGGCGCCGCCGGCCGCCAGATGTTTGTCGCCGCCGCCGCGCAAACCTGGTCCGTCCCCGAATCAGAATGCCAGACCTCCTCCAGCCGCGTCATCCATCTGCCGACAAAACGACATCTCGCATACGGCGCGCTCGCCGAAAAAGTAGCCACGCTTCCGCCGCCGGATCTCAAGTCCGTCCAGCTCAAGGACCCGAAGGATTACAAAATCATCGGCCGCTCTATCCACGCCGTGGACAATCCATCGATCGTCACTGGAAAGAATCTATACAGCATCGACTTCCGCGTCCCCGGCATGCTGTGGGCCGTCTACGAAAAGTGTCCCGTCTACGCCGGCAAATTCCTCAGCGCCAATTTCGACGAAATCAAGTCTCAGCCCGGCGTCCGCCACGCCTTCGCTGTCGATGGAACCTCGGACCTGCTGGGTCTGCACTGCGGCGTTGCCATCGTCGCCGACGCCTGGTGGCAAGCCAACACCGCCAGAAAAAAATTGCGCGCCAAGTGGGACGAAGGTGCCACCGCGCAGCAAAGCAGTGAAGGGTTTGCTCGCCGCGCCGAGGAACTTTCCAAGCAGCCGCCCGCCATCACCCTCCGCAGCGACGGAGACGCCGACAAAGCCCTGCAGTCTGCCTCAAAAACCGTTGAGGCCGCTTACTTCTATCCCTTCCTCGCACACGCCCCCATGGAGCCCGAAAACTGCCTCGCCCATTATCACGACGGCAAACTGGAATTTTGGTCCCCCAGCCAGACCCCTGAAAATGGCCGCCTGCTCGTCTCCAAAGTCCTCAATATTCCCCACGATGACATCATCGTTCACATGAAGCGTGCTGGCGGCGGATTCGGCCGCCGTCTCACCAACGACTACATGCTCGAAGCCGGCGCCATTGCCAAGCAGGTTGGCGTTCCCGTCAAGCTCCTCTGGACTCGCGAGGACGATTTTCACCACGATCATTATCGCCCCGCCGGTTTTCATTTCCTCAAGGGCGGCCTGGACTCCTCCGGCAAACTCGTCGCCTGGCGCAACCACTTCGTCAGTTTCGGCGAAGGCAAGCAGTTCGCTCCCTCCGCTGGCATCCCTGCCAACCAATTTCCTGGCACATTTCTCGATAACTTTTTTTTCGGCGCCTCCCTCATGCCTCTCGGCGTTCCCACCTACGCTCTGCGCGCTCCCGGCAGCAACGCCTACTCCTGGGTCTTTCAATCCTTCACCGACGAGCTCGCGCACGCCGCGGGTAAAGATCCCGTTCAATTCCGCCTTGATCTTCTCAGCGCTCCGCGCGTCACCGGCGCGTCTTCTTCCAATCCCGGCGACGCGGATTTCGACGCTTCTCGCATGCAAGGCGTCCTCAAGCTCGTGGCCGAGAAATCCGCGTGGGGCAAGCGCACTCTCCCCAAGGACACCGGCATCGGTGTCGCTTTCCAATTCGCGCATCGCGGCTATTTCGCGGAAGTCGTCGAGCTCCGTATAGGTGAGAATAATAAACTGAAGATTAACAAAATCTGGGTGGCCGGCGATGTCGGCAGCCAAATCATCAATCCCATCAACGCCGAGAATCAAGTCCGCGGCGGCGTCATCGAAGGCCTAAGTTCAGTCATGAACTACGAAATCACCATCGACGCCGGCCGCGCCGTCCAAAGCAACTTCCACGAGTATCCGCCCGTACGAATGAATCAGGTCCCCGCCGAAATCGAAGTCCATTTCCTGAAAACCGACAATCCGCCCACTGGCCTCGGCGAACCCGCCCTACCGCCGGTTCTTCCTGCCGTGTGCAACGCCATCTTCGCCGTCACCGGCAACCGCATCCGCTCCCTGCCGCTCGCCAAGCACGGCTTCTCCTGGGCCTAGCATCGCTTTCTTGTAGGGGCACGATACATCGTGCCCCTCTTCGTCCCCCTCTGCAGACCTTGGGCCCGGCTCGATATATCTTTACTCGTACCTCAGCGCCACCAACGGATCCACCCGCGCCGCACGCCGCGCCGGCAGCCAGCACGCTACCAACCCGGTGATCAACAGCACCACCGGCACGCTCACCAGCGTCCACGGATCGTACGCCGACACGCCCCAAAGCTGCGTCGCAATCACGCGTCCGAGCGCGAGGCTCGCTATCAATCCTAGCCCCACGCCAATCCCCACCAGCCGCAGCCCCATTCGAATCACCATTCCCTGCACATCCGAGCTTTTCGCCCCCAGCGCCATGCGAATCCCAATTTCTTGCGTTCGCCGCGCCGTCGTGTACGCCAGCACGCTGTAAACCCCAATCGTCACCAGCACAAGTCCAATCGCGCCGAAAATCATCATCAGAAAAAATCCGAATCGCGGCCCCGCATACGAAAACTGGCTGATGTAACCTTCCAGCGTCCCAGTCAGTGTTAACGCCACATTCGCATCCGTCGCCCAGATTTCGTGCTCCACCGCATTCATCATCGCCAGCGGTTCGTTTGCCGTACGCACCAGAATTCCCCGGAACGCCGATCCCGTCACCGTATACGGCACCCAGATTTCCGGCTCGGGCGGATCTTGCAGCCCCCGGTTCTTTGCGTCTGCCACCAATCCTATGATTTCGAACGTCGGCTCCTTCACCGCGTCCTCAAACTCCGCGAGTTGCGCGATTCTTACCTGCCGCCCGATCGGGTTCTCATTTCCCAGATACTTCTTCACGAAAGTCTGGTTCACCACCGCCAGCTTGCGCGCTCCGTTCACTTCCGCTTCGTTAAAACTTCTTCCGTCTACAAATTGAATCTTCACCACACCAAAATATCCCTCACTGCACAGTTGGAACATCGCGTTCCATTTTTCCGCGTGCGTTTTTCCCGGAATCTCGATCTCGCTCGGAATTCCTCCATACGGCGGCAGTGTGCTCGTCTCCGTCGCTTCCACCACGCCTGGCAGCGCCTTCAGCCGTTGTAGCAATGGCCGGTAAAATCCCGCCACTTGGTCCGCCGTCTTATACCGTTCCACTGGCAGTGGCAGCCTCGCCACAAAAATATGGTCCGGTTGCAAACCCAGCTTCACGTCCCGCAATGCCACAAAGCTCCTCATTAACAGCCCCGCTGTCACCAGCAGCATCAGCGAAAGCATCACTTCTAGCACCACCACTGCATTGCGCAGCTTCCCGTGACGAAACCCGCCGCTAATCCCCTTCCCGCTATCTCGCAGCGGATCGTTAATATCCTTCCGTGCTGCCTTCAACGCCGGCACCAGCCCAAACACCAGCGCCGTCATCACTCCCACTCCCAACGCAAACAGCAATACGGGTGTATTCAGGCGGATCACTGCTTCCGCCGGAATGATGTCCTGCGGCATCAGCGCTACCAGCGATTTCAGGCCGCCCCATGCCAACAGCGTCCCCACTGCCGCCCCGCCAATCGCCAGGATCAGGCTCTCCACCAGTAGCTGCCGGATCAGTCTCCAACGGTTCGCCCCTAGCGCCGACCGAATCGCAAACTCCTTCTCTCTCGTAGTCGCCCGCGCCAGCAGCAAGTTCGCCACGTTCCCACAACCGATCAGCAGCAACAATCCCACCGCCGCCAGCACGATATACAGCGTCGTCTTGAATCTCCCCACGACCAGATTCGTCAATGATTCGATTTGCACCGTGAAGTGTTTCGGATAGTCCTTCGGGTACACCGTCGCAAGCCGCTTCGCCACCACCGTCAGGTCCGCTTCCGCCTCCTTTATGGAAACGCCTGGCTTCAAATGCCCTAGCAGGAACCAGAACTTCGGGAATGCCCCAGCCACCACCTTGGCGGAGGCTGCTCGGCTCGGTTTCTCCGGGATCCACATGTCCGCGTCGCCCCAGCCGAACCGAGGCGGCATAATTCCGATCAGCGTCCTGGCCGTCCCATTCAAAACAAATGTCTTGTTCACGATCCCCGGATCAGCCCCAAATGATTTCACCCACACCTTATAGCGCAGCACAAACACCGGCGGCGCACCCGACTCATAATCCGCCGGTTGCATCACTCGCCCACGCAGCGCCGACATCCCCAAAAACTCAAACGTTCCCGGTGTCACAAAATTCCCGTTAAAGCGTTGCGTCCCTTCACCGTTCCGGTACAGCACATCCGTTCGATCGTTCGCAATCACTCCGTCAAATACATGATTCTGCTCCACATAATCCAAAAACTCCGGCCCGCTGAACCCCGCCCGCCCTCCTGGCTCGCTCCGCTCTGTGTCATGAATCTGCAGGGACATGTACCGCTGCGCATCCGGATACGGAAACGGCTCCATCAGGATGTTTTCTATCACGCTGAAAATCGCTGTGGACGCCCCAATCCCCAGCGCCAGCGTCAAGATCGCCACCACCGCAAACCCCGGCGTCTTCCTCAAATTTCTCAGCGCATACCGGACATCCTGCCCCAGCGTTTCCATTGTCCCCCCCCTCGACCATCTGCGTTGCCCTGCCGATGTGTAGCCGCCGGGCTTCAGCCCGGCCGGCCCTCGCCTCTCAATCTATCTACGCACACCTTCGTAATTAAGTTCGACGCCACCGCCCCCAAAAAGTTGCCAAATTCGCCAAAAACTCCCTTCCAGGGGGCCCGGTAGCCGGCCGCTGTCCTTGGGCAAGATGTGAGTCCCACGCGGTACGGTTTTTCCCGAAAGTGTCCCGAATCGGATAGTTTTCCCACACTTCTTATCGCATCCTGTCCCCATGAGAATGAAAGACCTGACGCCCGCACAGTTATCCTCCGTCCCTTGTCCTACCTGTGGTGTCGCTGCCGGGCAGCGTTGCCTCCTGCATTCTGGTGCGCTGCGCTCCGAATTGCATATTGACCGGAAGCTCTCCGCGGCTGAGGCCATTGAAACGAAGAGATACCAGCGCATACAATCTCTCGCCAAGCGCCCTGCCGGTGACCGCCCCTCGATCCGCTAGACGCCTCTATATAGCCTGCCCTTGCGGTTTTTTTCCTGGCAAGGGTTGGGATTCTTCTTCACCATTTTCCAATTTCAATTTTCTAATTTCCGCAGTGTGCGCCGCCGCCCGTCCGTTTGATGTATGCTGGTGCGGATTTCCTCGAGTCAAGGATGGCCGGCCAATGCTGCGCAAATCCACCGCTCTGCTTTCTCTTGTCGCGTTATTGATGGCGATGGGCTATGCCAAGGCGGCGAACAGTCCGTCTCCGCGAATGGCAGCGATGATGTCGGCTTCGCTGCTAGATCGGACGCAACGCTTCATCGCCGTGAAGCACAAGCTCGGAATTGTTGCAACGGACTCACAGCAGACTGATCCGGCGAAGCCTGTTGTGGTGCAGCCGGGTGCCCCGGGTAAGCCGAGCAGGACGCTGCCACCGTCGACGAGGGCCACTCTGCCCCCACGGTCGCAAGCGGATGTGGAGTTCATGCAGGGCATGATCATGCACCATTCGCAAGCAGTGGAGATGACGGCGCTGATTTCGTCGCATACGGAGAACAAGGATCTGCGGTTGCTGGGGGCGCGAATCAGTAGCTCGCAGTCGGACGAAATTAAGTTTATGCAGCGGTGGCTGGCGGCTCGGGGAGAACGCGTCCCCATGGCGACGCCGGGAATGTCGGACATGGATATGTCGCACGAACCGCTGGCTCTTATGCCCGGTATGCTTACGCCGGAACAGATGAAAGCACTGCGGAAGGCGAAGAGCGCTGAGTTCGACCACTTATTTCTGACAGGGATGATTCAGCACCACAACGGTGCGCTGACCATGGTAAAGGATTTGTTCGACACCGCGGGCGCGGGGCAGGATGCCGACCTCTTCAACTTCGCGACAGATGCGGACAATACGCAAAGGGCCGAGATCAGGATTATGCAAGGCATGTTGGAGAAAAAATCGTTAGAGGAGAAAAGATGAACCGAGTGCCCGGTGTTGCCTTTCGTGTGGTGGGGACCGCGATTGCTTTATTTTTCGGTGTGAGCCGGATGCAGGCGCAGGAGCCTCCAAAGCCGCCACCAGCCGCGGAGGCGGAAGAGGACGAGGACGAGAATCCGTTTGCTCCGGAGCCGGCTCCGACGCTACCGGCGGGGATGACGGGGTCGGATGCGAACGATCCGCGCGCCAAGCTGACGCCAGGGCTGTATGACGCCGGTGAAGCGTCGATGGGCATCAAGCACCTTATGCTGCTCAAAAAATCTGACGCGTTTCAGCTGGGGGCCTCTGATCCCGATGATCCGAAGGTGCAGAAGATGCTTGGCCAGCTCCGCGTGGGCAACGCCTCCAAGATGCCAAAGCCGATGCAGCTGGTGGTCGCGCAGCTGGCTTTCGGGAACTCGGACTTTGCATTCCAGGGCAACCACCTGTTCCAGGGGAATTTTTATGGCCTGAGTATCTATGACATCTCCAATCCGGCGAACACCACGTTGCTGACTTCGCTGGTGTGTCCGGGCGGGCAGGGTGATTTGTCGGTCTACAAAAACCTGCTGTTCATGTCAGTAGAGATGCCGAATGGACGCCTGGATTGCGGCGTGGAGGGCTTTCCGGCGGAGCCTCCGCCGCCCGCAGGGGAAGAAAAAAAGAAAAAAGGCCCGCCGCCAGCGCAAAAAGACCGTTTCCGTGGTGTGCGGATCTTCGACATTTCCGACATCAGGAACCCGAAGCAATTGGCAGCGGTGCAGACGTGCCGCGGATCGCATACGCATACTCTGTTGATCGATCCAAACGACAAAGACAATGTTTACATCTACGTCTCGGGCACATCGTTTGTGCGTCAACCGGAAGAACTGCCTGGGTGCTCCGGTGAAAAGCCGGACAAGGACCCGAATACGGCGCTGTTTCGTATCGAAGTGATCAAGGTTCCGGTCGCTGCTCCGCAGGACGCCAAGGTGGTGTCCAGCCCTCGCGTATTTATCGATCCGCGGACGGGCGCGATGAACGGCCTGAACAACGGTGGCACCCATGGCAAGAAGGGCGCGGAGAAGCCAGCGGACACCAACCAGTGCCACGACATTACGGTGTACTCGGCGATTGGGTTGGCGGCAGGCGCGTGCTCCGGAAATGGAATTGTGCTCGACATCAAAGACCCGGTACATCCGAAGCGTTTGGATGCGGTGAACGATCCGAACTATTCGTACTGGCATTCCGCTTCGTTCTCGAACGATGGGACCAAAGTCGTGTTTACCGACGAGTGGGGCGGCGGCTTGGGGGCGCGGTGCCGTCCGAACGACCCGAACAAGTGGGGCGCGGATGCGATCTTCCGTCTGAAGGACAACAAGCTAAGCTTCGCGAGCTATTACAAGCTGCCGGCTGCGCAGGGCGACAGTGAGAACTGTGTGGCGCACAACGGCTCGCTGATTCCAGTTCCGGGCCGCGATATTGAAGCGCAGGCCTGGTACCAAGGCGGCATCTCCGTTGTGGACTTCACCGACCCGGCGCAACCCTTCGAGATTGCCTACTTCGACCGTGGGCCGATTGATCCGAAGATGCTGGTGCTGGGCGGGGAGTGGGCGGCATATTGGTACAACGGCTACATTTACGGTTCGGAGATTGCGCGCGGCCTGGATGTCTTTGAACTGACGCCAACCAAGTTCCTGACCCAGAACGAAATCGACGCGGCGAACACGGTTCGCGTGCCTGAGCTGAATGTGCAGAACCAGCAAAAGATCGAGTGGCCTGCACAACTGGTCGTCGCGAAGGCGTACGTGGACCAGTTGTCCCGGTCGCAGGCTTTGCCGGCAGACCGAATCGCAGCTCTCCAGAAGGCGATCCAAAGCGCAGAGAGTTCGCACATGAGCCAGAGCAAGCTGGCGAAGTTGAGGCGCATGGCACCGTCATTAGAAAAGAGCGCCGCCATGGCGAAGAGCCCAGCTGACTCGGCACGGCTGCATGCCTTGGCAGATATCCTGAAGCATCCGTCAACGTAACTCTCACTCTTGCACTCTTTCACTCTCTGACTCCTTAACGGGATTTTGACTCTGACTCTCACTCCGGTCCGCCGTAAGCGCCGTAGGCGCGTCAGACGTTAGCCCGGCGCACTTGCCCTGAGCGGAGTCGAAGGGTAAGCGCTGGGTTCGTGTGTCCAAATCCCAAGCGCCCTGGGCGCGACACATGTTGCGCGCCCCTTCTTTGGGGGTCGGACCTTTAGGTCCGACATAACGGAGCCTCCTCTCCCGCTGTCATCCCGACCGGAGCGGCCGGCTTTTTCCTCCCCGCGCGAACGCGAGCGCCGGCCGCGCAGTGGAGGGACCTGCTTCGCTTCTTTTCATTCCCCTGTTCATGACGGCCTCTGGCCGGGTGCCCCATGCGCCGCCTTCGCGTGTGGGGATTTTGACTTTGACGTTACGGCCACGGGTACAATTGCGACAGTCGCGACGATTTTGGGGCCGCGATGCGTCATTTGGGGAAATGCTTTCCAAGACCTATCACCTCGCGCTCGACGGATTGAAGTGGAGGGTAAACGAACATCCAGGTAGCATCACACGTACTTTGTAGTCTGCCGCAAGGTATATGATCTGCGCTGGGGCGGTGCCCGTGCGTTGCACTGTCACCTGCTCAGGGCCCAGCTGAATCTCATGCCTTTTGGCTTCGCGGATGACGGCGTCACGGAGATCCTCATCCGTACTGAAGTTACCCAACCCGATTCGGGCGCCGCCTTGTGCCGCAAGGTCCCGCAGGTCCTCGTGGAGTTCAAGATTGGCCAGTTCGAACGACGCAACTTGCCAGCCCGCGATGATGGCCAATGCAAGAACAGCTAGTCCGAGGATGAGCTTCACTTTCCCCATCACGACAACCGATAATTCAGCGTATCGGAGCTATGCACTCGCGCCCGTTTATCAACACCTCTTCGCGAAGGTATTCGTCGGACCAGACGGTCCGGGAATTAGCGAATTCCTTGTCTATTCTACGGGACTGACAGCTTTTCGTGAACACCGATCCCATCCGTAGGCAACTCCTTGTAAACGCTTATCAGACAAGTCGTTTTTCATTTTTCCGGTAACCCGACTTGCGTCTACTTGCGCGCGAACGGCACCGGCAGCAGCTTTGAGGGTAACGGCCTGGTGCCGTACCCGTCGGTTTTAAGGGTTCGGTTTTTTTGACGATTCTGCAGATTTCCAAAACTTTTTCAAATCCCATCCCTCCCGCAACCCCTTCCCACTGCCACTTACGAGCCACTGTGTCCCCGTTACCATATCCCATTCGAATCACTAAGTAGTTAGTAGTTGACAGTCGTGCTACCTGTCGTATGAACTCGGCCGCCCCTCTTCAGTTTCACCACGAAGGCTCCAACCCGCTCGGAATCCACTTCTCTGGCTCTCGCCGCCGCGCCTTTCGTGAGACGGCCTGCGCCTTTCTTGGGGACAGTCGTCTGTCTTCTGCCTCCTGCGCGCGACAGTTCCCCCTGGAAACAGCGCTAACGCAACCACTCTGCAACAACCTATGTAGAATGATAGAGTTGCAAAAGTCTATCAAAACAAACAACTTTAACTCCCTTCAGAATCGATACTTACAAAAAACAGGGGGGTGGGGAGTGTTATGGTTACCCAACGCCTTTCAACTTTCAACTTTCGACTTTCAACCTCCTTCACGTGTTTTCATGCACTTACAACGGAGCGCAAGGAAGGAAAAGCATTAAACGATCAGAGAACAATCGCGAAATCTGCGGGGCCGATTACTTCCAGCGTGCACAGCGGAGGAGAGAGCTGGAACGGTGTTGAGAATGGCGGGGAGCGCGAGTCCGGCTTCCAGGAAGGAGCGGCGCGAGGATTTCATTGCGTGCTACTTCTTGAATAGATCTTCGAAGGCCTGCCGCGCATCGTTGTGCCGCGGCGGCGCTGCCGGCGCGGAGCTGGCCGCTGATGGCTGCGAATAGGAAGTCGGCGCGGTGTCTTTCTCGACTGTCGTGCGGAATCCGTAGAACTTACAATCGTTCTTCGCGTCCTTGGGCGAAATGCGCTCCGGGATCGGCTGCGTGCATTCAAACTGCGCTCCGGAATCGAAGAACCGGCACTGCTTGCAACAATGCAATTCCTGCTGGCACTTGGGACACGTTCCGTTAGGATCGAATCCCGGCGCCAGCACCGCCCCGCAGTTCGAGCAGCGCGCGCGCGTCACCGTTCCGACCATGCGCGGCGTCCGCGGCCCGAATTGATCCGCGCCCCGCGGCCCGCCCGAGGGTGGCTTGCGGTCGTGCGTTTTTTCTTTTTTTTCGCTTTTTTCCGCGTCGCGGTACCCGCGGTGACTGTACTTTCGATCCACAAACGCCTCCGTCCGCCAGTCTCGACGGACTGCAATGGCTACAACTTACGCTTTTGCGCTGTCGCGCTTGCCAACTTGGCTTTGTTCCAATCGGATTGCTACACTCGGCCGGACTGCGCAAACATTCCCTAGAGTTTCCTTGCAGAGTTGCGTACGTCCGGGAGCAGAAGATGGGTCCTTTATGTTTTTAGTCCTCTGGGAGTACGAAGTCAAGTCCGGCAGCGAAAAACAGTTCGAGGACGTGTACGGCCCGGCCGGCGACTGGGCCCGTCTCTTTCGAACGGATTCGCACTACCGGGAAACCCGTCTCCTCCAGGATCCTTTTCGTTCGAACGTTTATCTCACGCTCGATTTCTGGACCTCCCGCGACTCTTACGAAAAATTTCTGGCCACCCACAAAGCGGAACAAGGCCATCGACGCTCCCGGCGAGAGCCTCACTGCGAGCGAACGCCGCCTCGGCGCTTACGAAATGGTGACTCCATGATTCGCTGCCAGTTTTCCATTGACGTGAATCAGTTCTCGCCGCGAAGTGCGGCGTCGAGCGATTTTCCGAGCCACATGGCGACAAATCCGTCGGGCTCCAGATCCGGTTGGAGAAATTTCCGTGGCGTGCCGGCAACTCGCAGCACTGCTTCCGCTGCAAGATATCCGCTGCGCACCGCGCCTTCCATCGTGGCGGGCCAGCCCGTGGCGGTCCAATCTCCCGCGAGAAATAATCCGCGCACGGATGTCTCTTGTTTCGGCCGCCAGCGATCCACTCCCGGTTCCGGCGAGAAAGTTGCGGCAGCTTCTTTGATTACCGTGGCTTTCACCAACTGCGCGTCGCGCGCGGCGGGCAGCGCGTGGCGTACTTCGTTGAGGCAGAAATCAATAATTTCCTGGCGCGACTTCGGCAGCAAATCGTATGACGCGCTGATCACCAGTTGCAGGTACTGTCCTCCGTCTGTTTTATTTGCCCTGCCGTTTGCGTCCCCATACAATTCTGTTTTGTTGAAAATCCACTGCGTCGTCGTATCCAGCAGAGTCACAAACGGTTCTTTCATCACTTGGCGGTCAAACCAGAAATGCACACCGGTGATGGGCGAAACTTTTATTTTGTCCAGGTTCGCGAGCGACGGGTCGCTCTGCTTCACGCTTTCCGGCAGCAATTCCGCGAGCGCGGTGTGCGGCACGGCGAAAACATACGCGTCTGCATTTTCTTCTTTTCCTTCGTCGAAGCGCACGGCGGCGATTTCGCCGTTTTCGATTTTCAAGCCGCGAACCGGCGCGCGCAGATGTACTTCCCCGCCGCGCCGTTCGATTTCCGCTTTACAACCGTCATACAAATTTGCGAGCGGCACTGCGGGAACTCCCATGCGGTATCCCGTGCGGTTCGAAAGGAATGCTTTCCAAAAGACATCCACGCCGAAGCGCGCCTCGGTGCGATCCAATTCTTCGTCGAGCGCGCTCACCAGCACCACGCGCCAGAATCGTTCGATCGCGCCTGCTGTTTGTCCGCGCCGGCGCAGCCACTCCAGCATCGAGATTCCGCCATTTTCTTCGAGATCCGCGGGGTGTCCTTTTGCGCCCAAAATATCCAGCATCGCGCGCGCAATGGAAATCTTGTCCATCAGCGTAAGCGGAGCGAAAGCAGCGAAGGAGCCGGTCATGTGAAACGGAGCGGGAAACATGCCAGCTTGCATCTCGCCGCGCCGGCCCTGGGGATCGAGAAAAAAGAGGCGGTCAAAGAATTTGATTTTGTCCGCGGAACCAACGCGCTTGTAAAAATCAGCGAGATTTGTGCAGCAACCGAGGGTCACGTGCTGGCAATTATCGACGTGCTCGCCGTCCGGCAACACGTAGGACGTTGCGCGGCCGCCAAGGAAGGGACGCTGTTCGAACAGGCGCACACGCCAGCCGGATTCAGCCAGCGCGACGCCGGCTGCCAGTCCCGCCAGCCCGCCGCCGATCACGATCACGCTTTTCAAGAATATTCTCTTCCGTGTGGCGCGCGAAACGCGCCTTGGCGATGAACATCATTTTCTCAGCTTTCGAAAGGCGCACTCGTTCTCCGAACACCGCGAAATCAAGCGACTCGATGCGTCCGAGAAGCGCACTGTACGTATGCACGAGAAGCCACAATGCGCCGCGACTGTCCTCGTCGATCAAGCCGAGCAAAGCGGAACCTTCCTCGTACAATTGCCAGGCGCGCTCGGATTCGAATCGCAGCAATTCGCGAACGCCGAGCGTTGCTTCGCCGCGGCCAAAATCTTCGGGCGACACTCCGTAGCGCGCCAAATCTTCTTCGGGGAGATAGACGCGCCCGAGTTTGTAATCTTCATGCACGTCGCGAATGATGTTGGTGAGTTGAAAGGCGAGGCCGAGTTGTTCGGCGAGATCGAGCGCGCGCGCGTCGCGGAAGCCGAAGACATGAGTGCAGGTGAGCCCGACCGTGCCGGCAACGCGATAGCAATATTCGCGCAGGCGTTCGAACGTCGGATACGCCCGCACAGTCAAATCCATTTCCGCACCGCTGATGAGATCGTGCAGATAGCGCGCCGGCATTTTGTACCGCTGCATGGTATCGACGAGCGCGGGCAAAATGACAGTGGCGGCGCCAAGACTTGCGGCCGGGGACGCCACCGCGGCATTGCCGTCGAAGAGTTGCGCTTCACCCGTGATGGCTTGATCCAAGGCGGCGCGCCATTTCGCGAGGCCTCGTTGTTTTGCGGCGAGATCGGCGCCTTCGTCGGCGACGTCGTCCACGAGGCGCATGAAAGCATAGAGCGCTGCGAGGGCATCGCGTTTCGAATTAGGGAGCAGGAAAAAAGCAGCATAAAAATTGCTGCGTGAAGCGCGCGCGATGCGATGGCATTCGGAGTAGGAGTCTTCGAGCACGACGCGCGTTTCGGGCACGCCCTCTTCCGCCCGCAACGTGACGGGAATTCTCCCGGACTTCTCCGGCTTCCGGTCCAAGCCGGCCAAATACGCGAGCAGGGCGCGCCCCAATAAACCTGCCTGCTTCACCTTGCTGATGGACGGGCGATTGTGAAGCGTGTCGTAGCCCACGGCTTTGATGGCGTCGAGGACGGCTAGGCCGCCGCGGCTGAACATTTCAAGGTCAATGCTGAGGCGGCCGTCCACCATTTTTGCAAGAGGCATGCCCTCGGCGAATAATTCTCGCGTGCGCGCAATCAAATCTTTCATCAAGCGGACATATCGTTCATCGAAGCGGCGGTCGACGATGTCGTTTTCGGTGAGGCCCTGCGCGGCGGCGGCATCGAGCGGAATGTAAATGCGGCCTTTTTCCAAATCACGCGAAACATCCTGCCAGAAATTCGCGAGCTGCAGAGCCGTGCAAGTGGCGTCGGAAAGACGCCGGCGTTGCTCGTCGCGATAGCCGCAGAGATACAGCACCAAGCGCCCGACGGGATTTGCCGAGTACACGCAGTAGTGCAGAACGGAACCCCAGTCCGGGTAGCGCTTGACGGCCTGATCCTGGCGGAAGGCTTTCAGCAAATCCGCGAAGGGCTGCTTGGGAATATCCTTCGACACAATCGTTTCGCGCAGCGCGACGAAGACCGGGTGCGAAGGCTTGCCTTCATAACACGCGTCCAGCTCATGCTCCCACCAGCGGAGCAGTTCGATCGCGCGCGTCGCGTTGGGGACTTCGTCGCCGAGGTCGTCGGCCCAGCGGCAATAGGCATACACATTGTAGAAATGCTGATGGAGGTGCTTCGGCAACAGCCAGGACACGACGTTGAAGTTCTCGTAGTGATGGGTGGCTAGCCAGCGGGTGTATTTCTGCGCGGCTGCGGGAGAGCAGCCGGGATTCGGGGCGTGGCGGGTGATGTCAATTTCGCCGGGGAGCAACATCAGAAGAGAGATTCCTCGCTGCGCTCGGAATGACGGTGAAAATTCATAGGAGGCGACAACAACACGAGCCACCCGGAGCGGTTCAAGGCCTGACGGCCAACTTGATCTCGCCGCTGCGCGACTTCATGCGTTCGAAGGCCTGGGGCAAGTCCGCGAGACGAATTTCCTCGGTAACGAAGTCGTGCGCGGAGATATCGCCGCGGCGGATGGCCTCAAGCGCTTCGCGGATA
>Ga0099830_10000135_pt1 | contig 26788 bp, 29 predicted proteins | sample CZO8metaG_4_FD_79337 | JGI IMG/M metagenome (GOLD analysis project Ga0099830, IMG submission 79337) | Vadose zone soil microbial communities from the Eel River Critical Zone Observatory, Northern California, USA - CZOApr15con2H3.8 metaG | ecosystem: Environmental > Terrestrial > Soil > Vadose...
CAAGTGACCGATGCTGTTGAGAATCAATTCACTATCTGGAGCAAACCCAATCAAGCATTGTGCCAACTATGCGCAATTACATAAGACGCTATGTATAGTTTGAAATTCTCCATCGGCCTAACTAAGTGAGTCGGTCAGCCTATCCCAATCGATGATTTCATAATTATGGGCAATCCTGCAATCTTTTTCGCCCCTTAACAACAAAAAACCTGACCCGACAAACACTGCGCTATTGTCAGCCTTTGCCGGCTACAGTCGGCCCGAATCAATCCCAAGTTGATCCGCCGGACTATGAACTCCCTTACCGCCGCGATTCAAGACATGGGTATAGATCATCGTGGTACTGACGTGCCTGTGGCCTAAAGGCTCCTGAACCGTTCAGAGGGCTCGGCGGCCGGCTAGGATTTTTCTTACCTTCTCCGCAATATCTTCTGCCTTCATGATATCACTGATGATGGCGGCGCTGTCGGTGCCGGCGGCCCAGACCTGAGCGACATTGTCCTCGGTGATGCCGCCGATGGCGACGATGGGAATTTTAACTACCTTACGGACTTCTCGAAGCATGGTGAGACCGCGCGCGGAATAGCCCGTATCCTTCGTGGCGGTTCCGAAGATCGGGCCGAAGCCGATGTAGTCGGCGCCGCCTCTTTCAGCTTCTTGAACCTGCGCGAGGTCATGCGTGGAGATCCCAATCAGTTTTTCCTTTCCCATCAATCTTCTGGCGATCGCGAGAGGTAAGTCCTCCTGTCCTAAGTGGACTCCGTCAGCGTGAGAGGTCATGGCGATATCCACACGGTCATTGATGATCAGCAGGCAGCCTGCTTGACGGGTAAGCTCCCTAGCCTCTACAGCTAAACGATAGAACTCGTTTGAGCTCATCTCTTTGGTCCGGAGCTGGACAAGTTTTGCGCCTCCAGTCAGGAGATCGGTTAAGATTCTGATTGCGGGCCGGTCCTTGCTTTGGCTGGGATCTAAGATCGCGTAGAGAGGGGAAGGAAGTGACTTTCGGCTGGTTAGCGGAAAGGTCTCGTCACTCATCGTCTTTTTTGACGCTGATGTGGAGCTCGGTGATTTTTTTCCGTAAGGTGTTGCGGTTGATGCCTAGGATTTCTGCCGCCCGGACCTGATTTCCTTGCGTCTTTTTTAGTGTCAGCTCGATCAAGGGCCGCTCCACTCTTTCCACCACCAAAGAATAAAGATTGTCCACATCCACTCCTTTGGTCCTCTCGAAATAGTCCTCGAGCTTGTGCCGGATGACCTCCTCGAGGGATAAGTTGTCCACCTCACGCGAATGGCTGGTCTGGCTCCCCTGAAGAGTAAAGTCCTTGGGGAAGAGAATCGGTCCGGGGGAAAGGACCGCGGCCCGGATCAACGTATTCTCCAACTCCCGAACGTTCCCCGGCCAGGAATGAGATTCAAGGAGCTTCAGCGCTTCGGGGGAAATCCCGGAGATGCGGGTTCCCATCTCTCGATTGATCTTCTCTAAAAAGTAACTGACCAAGAGGGGAATGTCTCCTCGGCGCTCCCTTAATGGGGGGAGAAAGATCGGGATGACCTTTAGGCGGAAGTAAAGATCCTCGCGAAAGCGCTTTTCTTTGACCGCTTTCTCAAGATCCTGATTGGTCGCCGCCAATATCCGAACATCGCCCTTCAAGACCTCCCTTCCGCCTACCCGGCTGAACTCCCGGTCCTGGACGACCCTGAGCAGTTTTGTCTGGAGGTCGAGAGGCATGTCTCCAATCTCGTCGAGAAAGAGGGTGCCCTCTGCCGCAAGCTCAAACTTGCCGATTCTTCTCTCCAGCGCTCCGGTAAAGGAGCCCTTCTCATGGCCGAACAATTCGCTTTCCAAGAGCTCTCTGGGAATGGCGGCGCAGTTGACGGTGATGAAGGGCTTATTCCAGCGCGGTGAGTTGTAATGGATGGTTTTGGCCACGAGTTCCTTTCCCGTGCCGCTCTCTCCATGGATCAGGATGGTCGCGTGCGTATCCACGACCTGGCCGATGGTCTTGTAGACCTTCTGCATGGCCGAGCTCGAGCCGATGATATTCACTCCGGGCTCGAATCTCTTTTTCACTTCTTCTTTGAGCTCGCGGAAGTCCCGGCTCAGCTTGCGGCTCTCCAACGCCCGGCGGATCAGGACCAAAATCTCCTCGAGATCGAAAGGCTTAGTGACGTAATCATAGGCGCCATTCTTCATCGCCTCGATCGCGTTGTGCATGGTGTTTTGGGCGGTCATGAGAATCATGGCGGTGTCGACGCCCGCCTCTTTGCTTTCTTTGAGGAGCGTAAGTCCATCCAGATCCGGCAGCCGGATATCGATCAGCGAGACATCAAAGCGATTCTCGTGAAGGCTCTGCCTGGCGAGTTGCCCGCTCGCGACCGTCTGCACCCAATATCCCTCATCTTCGAGGGCCTTTTTCAGAACCCAGCGCAAGGACTCTTCGTCTTCAGCTATGAGGATTTTTCCCTGGTCCATCACCCTTCACCCTTCAACTTTTAAACCCTTAAACCCTTTCTTGGTCAGCCACGAGCAATGAGACCCTGAAAGTTGTCCCATGGCCTTCATGGCTCTCGACCCGGATCAGGCCGCCGTGTTCTTTGATGATCCGATAGGAGATGGCCAGGCCGAGACCGGTCCCGTTGTTTTTTGTCGTAAAGAACGGGGAGAAGATGTGGGTAAGATCTTCCTCCTTGATGCCGGACCCGCTATCGGCAATGTCCACCCAGATAAAGGTTCCTCCTCGCTTTCCTTCCTCCCGGATGTGAAAATCGGTCTCTATCCGGGTCGTGATGGTGAGGCACCCCTGTTCCTTCATAGCTTCCAGAGCGTTCTTGATCAAATTGAGAAACACCTGGGTGAGCTGGGCTCGATCCCCTCGGATCGGAGGCAAGCTGGGATCGAAGTTTTTCTTCAATGTGATTTTACTCTCCTCGAGAGTCTTTCCCTGTAGGAGCAGGATGTCCTCCAGGAGTTCGTGGATGTTGAGAGGCAGCATTTCGAGCTTTACAGGCCGCGAGAGGTCGAGGAGCTGTTCGATCAGGAGATTCACCCGATCGGCTTCCCGTATCATGATGTCCGTATATTCGGCCAGGGAGCGATCGTGAGCCATAGAGCGACGGAGCAGTTGAGCTGCTCCCTTGATTCCCCCCAGCGGGTTTTTAATCTCGTGGGCCAATCCCGCCGCGAAGGTTCCGAGCATCGCGAGTCGGTCGGAGCGCTTCAAATCCTCCTCGAGTTCTCTTCGACGGGTCAGGTCGCGCAGCAGTAAAATGGTTCCGAGAGATTGACCATTCTGGTCCTGTAGAGGAGAGACGCTTAGGTTGACGGGGATTTGACGTCCCCAGGAGTTGACGAAGTCTCCTTCAGTGCGGCTACTGCTCTGTTGCGGGGGCTGACTCTTCTTGACCCTGTCAATGAGCCAGGGATTTCTGTGAAACAGGCGTGAATAGAGTTGCTGCAAGGCCTGCGATGAAGAGAGATCGGTTAGAACCTCGGCTGCTTGATTAAAAAAGCAAATCTTTCCGTCCAGGTCCACTACGATCACTCCCTCCTCCAAGCTCGTGAGGACATTTTCCCATGGGATTTGGGAGCTGGGAGGGTTCTTTTCATCGCGTCTCCTCATCGTGGTCATTCATGCAGCATTACCCAATACATAGCAGATAAACTCTTTTCATGAAACATCAGAAAAAACACGGTCTTGCATTGCGGATGCCGTCTGTGGTAAAAAATTCTTACACTTGCGGGTTACTCCTCAAAGTGGGCTTTGCCCGCTTTTTTATTTTTGGGGCGACGATGGATTCCGATTCGACCCTGACGCGGGTATGGGAGATAGCGGCTCCATTGGCGGCGGATGAAGGGATGGAGATCGTCGATATCGAGCTTCGACGCGAGGGGAGAAGGGGAGGAAGAGTGCTCAGGCTTTATCTGGATAAAGAAGGGGGAGCCAACATCGATGATTTGACTCGGGTGAGCCGAAAATTGAGCGAGCTCTTGGATACCCGTGAGGCCGTGGATGGGCCTTATATCCTGGAAGTTTCTTCGCCCGGCATCAACCGTCTCCTCAAGAGATTGGAACACTTTATCCGCTTTACCGGAAAGAGAATTCGGGTTCGGACCCGAGAGGCGATCGAAGGCAGAAGGTCTTTTTTAGGGCTTCTCAAAGAGGTAAGAGACGGGGGAATCGTGCTCCTGCAAGACGGAACAGAGTTTCACATCCCTCTCCTCGCCATTGAAAGGGCGAATTACGAGCACGACTGGAGCGTATAAAAATGGCGCAAGATTTGAATCGAGTCATAGAACAGGTCAGTAAGGAAAAGGGCATCGATAAGTCGATTTTGATCAGCGCCCTGGAAAACGCCATGGTCTCCGCAGCGAAGAAAATGTTCGGGCACCAGCGCAAGATCGAAGCGCAGTACAATCCCGAAATCGGAGAGGTGGAGCTTTTTGAGGCCAAGACCGTTGTTGAGGAGGTCAAGGACTCTACCCTTGAGATCACTCTGCAGGAGGCGCGGGAAAACCTCGATCCGGATGCCGAGGTCGGCGATGAGCTTCTCTCCAAATTGGATACCAGCTCCTTCGGCCGCATTGCCGCGCAGGCAGCCAAGCAGAACATAGTCCAAAAGGTAAGAGACGCCGAGAGAGAGATCATTTACAACGAATTTAAAGGACGCGAAGGGCAACTGGTCAATGGGATCGTGCAGCGCTTTGAGAAGAAAAATATTATCGTGAACTTGGGCAGAACGGATGCGATTCTTCCCGAGAAAGAGCAGGTTCCTCGAGAGCGTTACCGTCAGAGCGACCGGATTCGGGCTTATATCGTGGCGGTGGAGATGATGAGCAGAGGTCCGCAAATTGTTCTTTCCCGGACCCACCCCGGAATGCTGATCAAACTCTTCGAGCAAGAAGTTCCGGAGATCTACGAGGGGATCGTGGAGGTCAAAGGAGCGGCGCGGGAGCCTGGAGGCCGGGCAAAGATTGCCGTTGTCTCAAACGATCAGGATGTCGATCCTGTCGGGGCCTGCGTCGGGATGAAGGGAACGCGGGTGCAGGCGGTGGTGCAGGAGTTGCGCGGAGAGAAGATCGACATCGTTCACTGGACCGCCGACCAGGCGGAGTATGTTTGCCGCGCTCTGGCTCCGGCAAAGGTCTCGAAGATCATCATTGATGATGAAGAGCACAGCATGGAGGTCATTGTTCCTGATGACCAACTTTCCCTGGCTATCGGCAGGAGAGGTCAGAACGTGCGGCTGGCGGCCCGGCTGAGTGGATGGAAGATCGATGTCCGTGGCGAGTCCGAAGCCGACGAGGAGACCCGCCGCGCGCGCATCTCTCTCGGCGCTATCCCGGGAGTGAGCGACATGGTGGCGGAGTTGCTCTATCAGGAAGGTTTCAAGTCCGCGGAGGAGGTGGCGGAAGCCGAGCTGGAATCCATTCTTGAAGTCGAAGGGATCGGGCCGGAGAAGGCCGAGACGATTTATAAGTCAAGCCGGGAGTATGTCGCGGAGAAAAAGCGCAAGGAAGAAGAGGAGAAGGCAAAGGCTGCTGCTCAAGCTGAGGCGGAATCTGCTACGACGAATGAGCCCAAGAATGCGACAGAGGACCAGGCACAAGAGACGACGCAGGTAGGTGAGAAAGGTTGAAGCGAGGCCACCATCCTCGAAGGAGCTGTCTCGGATGTGGCACAAGAGATGATCAGGAAAAACTCCTGCGTTTCGTTGTCGGTGAAAATGGCGAGTTGCAGCTCGCTAGGCACGGAGAAGGACGCGGGGGTTATCTTCACAAAACAGAGGAATGTTGGCAATCCTTCTTACGCAAGAAAAGTGTCTATCGGTCGCTCCATTGTGAAGTCGGGCGCGACGCAAAGGAAAGGCTGGTTCTAACATTACGGCGGTCGGTTGCTGGAGCAAGAGATGGTAAAGACAAGAGTCCACCTGCTGGCTAAGGATCTCGGTATAGAGCCCAAGGATCTCATCGCCCATCTGGAGAAGTTGGGGATCCGGGGGAAAAAGATCCAGAGCGCTCTCGAAGATGACGAGGCGGCTCGCGTTCGTGCCGCCTTAGCCGCATCTCCAAGACCTCAGGTGGTCATCGGCGAGGAAAAGGTCGTAGCCGACCGGGTGGTGACTGCAGAGGACCAGAGCTTGGGTGAGATCCAGGCCCGGGAAAAAGTCGTGGAGCGGCGGGTTCGGGCGAATGTAATCCGCCGTCGCACGAGTCGAACAGAGATCATTTCTCAAGGCACACCCGCAAAACCGGAACCCAAAGAGCCGACGGTTGAAGAAACGAGCGCGCCTGAAATTCCTGAGGCGGCTTCTTCTCGCGAGGAAGCGGTCGCGGAGATCGAGCATCCCACACATGAGGAGAAAAAAAAGGAGCTCCCGGCTGTCGAGGCCAAGGCCGCGCAAACCCTCCATGTAACGCCGGCCGCCAAGCCCGAGGTCCTGCCCAAAACGGTCCAGGAAAAGCCTGCGCCCGTTCCCCCAGAGGCGCCCAGAGGCGCCAGAGTCCTGGGCCGCATCGACTTGAAGCGGACAACCAGAGTTGAATCCCAACCTGTCCCTCCCACACGGCGTCCTGGCCCAACGGAGATCGTCCCGCCTCCTGCGCCGAGGGCAGAGGTCCAAAAGGAGGTTCCACGTCCCGATGGCAAGGGGGCTGTTGAAGCCGGAGGAGAGGAAGGGAAGCCGACAAAGACTGTCCGACATAAGAAGCGAGTCGTCAAGAAACAGGAACTACTGGATGTCAGGGAGCGAGACTTTCGTTCCGGTCGATTCCCAAAAAAGAAGCGCGCGCTGCCGGGAAAAGAGCAGAAGAAAACGGAGATCACCGTTCCTAAAGCCAGCAAGCGGATTGTCAAAATATCCGAGGTCGTCAGCGTCGCGGATATGGCCAGAATGATGGGGGTCAAGGCGGGTGACGTGATCAAGAAGCTGATGGGGTTGGGCATGATGGCGACGATCAATCAGGTGCTCGACGCCGACACAGCCACCCTCATTGCTTCCGAGTTCGATCATCAAGTGGAGAATGTTGCGTTCGATGTCGAGACTGCCCTAGAAGTTGAGCATCAGGTCGAAGATCCTGAAGGCTCGCTCCAACCCCGGCCACCCGTCGTGACAATCATGGGGCATGTGGACCACGGGAAAACATCGCTTCTCGATGCCATTCGCAGCGCCAACGTGACGGCCCAGGAAGCCGGCGGTATCACCCAACACATCGGCGCGTATCACGTGCAGGTCGACGGCAGGAGCGTGACCTTTTTAGACACCCCTGGACACGAGGCGTTCACCGCCATGCGGGCGAGAGGGGCTCAGGTGACCGACCTCGTGATCTTGGTTGTGGCCGCGGATGACGGAGTGATGCCGCAGACCGTGGAGGCGATCAACCACGCCCGGGCTGCTGAGGTGCCGATCATCGTGGCGATCAACAAGATCGACCGGCCCGACGCCAATCTTGAAAAGGTCAAAAGGGGCTTGGCCGATTACGGATTGGTCTCAGCGGAGTGGGGTGGCGACGCGACCCTCGTTCCGGTCTCGGCTAAAACCAAAGAGGGCATTCCCCAGCTATTAGAAATGATTCTGCTCCAGGCGGATGTTCTCGAACTCAAGGTGAATCCGGAGAAGCTGGCTCGAGGGGCTATCGTTGAGGCCAAGCTGGATCGCGGCAGAGGGCCCGTGGCGACTGTTTTAGTTCAGGAGGGAACGCTCAAGGTCGGAGATCCGTTTGTCTGCGGCGTTTTTTACGGCAGGGTCCGCGCCATGATCGATGACGGGGGTCTCAAGATCGAGGCAGCCCCACCGGCGATGCCGGTCGAGATCTTGGGTTTCCAAGGCGTGCCGCAAGCGGGGGATTCCTTTATTGCCTTGAATGATGAAGCCAAGGCGCGGCAGGTCGCGGAGTATCGGCAGAGCAAACAGAGAGAGTCGGAGTTGGCGAAGACGAGCAAGATCTCCCTGGAAGAACTTTACGATCAGATCAAGACGGGAGAGGTCAAGGAACTTAGAATCGTGCTTAAGGCCGATGTCCACGGTTCGGTGGAGGCTTTGACCGAGGCGATGAACCGCCTCTCCAGCAATGACGAGGTTAAGCTCCGGGTCATTCATGGTTCCGTCGGCGGGATTACCGAGAGCGATGTGCTGTTGGCCGCTGCCTCCAATGCTATTGTGATCGGTTTTAACGTGCGGCCGGAGACCAAGGCGGCCAACCTGGCGACACAAGAAGGGGTCGACGTGCGGCTCTACACGATCATCTATGATGCGTTGGCCGACATCAAGGCCGCCATGGAGGGATTACTGGAGCCGACTTACCGGGAACAGGTTCTTGGGCGCGTCGAGGTGCGGGAGATTTTCAATATCCATGGCGTGGGAACTGTGGCAGGTTGTCATGTGACCGATGGGAAGATCCAGCGTTCCACTCCGATACGGCTGCTCAGAGATCAGGTAGTGGTCCACGAAGGCAGGCTCGCCAGCCTCAAGCGCTTCAAGGATGATGTCCGCGAAGTAGCGGCGGGATACGAGTGCGGTTTGGCGATCGAAGGCTTTCAGGATATGAAGAAGGGAGATGTGATCGAGGCGTTTGAGCGCGTGCCCGTCATCCGGCGCATGACCCCTCCTCCCGGAGGACGCGAGGCCTCTCGGGCCTCGGCAGGAGACAAGCGATAGGAAGAAAACATCCGCAGCCTACCTCTTCCCCCATGATCGTGGGGGTTCTGAAACTAAGCCTCCTTCTCGCCGAGAATCACTCCCTAAAAGAGAAGCGGGGAGTGCTGAAAAAAATTGAAGCACGGGTATCGCAGCAGTTTAATATTTCTGTGGCCGAGTGCGGCAACCAGGATCTTTGGCAAAGCGCGGTCTTGGGCTTCAGCGTGGTCGGCAGCAGCCGCCAAGTCGTGGAAGCGACGCTTCAAAGCGTGGTGGATTTTGTCGATCAACTAGGGCTTGCTCAGGTGTCTAATGCGGAAACGGAGCTATTTTTCTGTTAGTCAATGCTAGAAAGCCGTCAGGACAGGGCTGAAGGCTGAGTCCTTTTATCTATGGATAACAAACGCTCAGCTCGGCTTGGGGAACTTCTCCTGGAGTTAGTCTCCCAATTACTCAGAAAAGAGGTCAGCGATCCCCGGATTGGACCAGTCACCCTCACAGGAGCCGAGGTCACTAAGGATCTAAAACAGGCGCGGATCTACTTTAGCCTTTTGACCGGAAATGAGAGAAAAGAGGAAGTCCTTTCGGGGCTTAAGAGCGCAACGGGCTTTATCCGCGCCAAGATAGCCAAAGAGCTGAAGCTCCGCTTCGTCCCAACAATCGAGTTTGTTTATGATGATACTCAGAGTCACGTCCAACGCATTGAAGAGCTTTTGAAGCAGATTAAAAAAGAGGAATAGAAAATAGAGATGAGCACTCTGTTTCTCTTTGCCTTGCTCCATCTTGCCCAAAGAGTCTTCCTCTAAGCTGGAGTAAACGTCCACCTTATGCCCAGAAATCCATCTAAGGTGAATTCGACATTTAGAGCCGTGTACGGCCGCCTCATCGTCGGGTTGCTGCACTGCATGGCCTGGCTGCCGCTGCCGATGTTACATGCGCTGGGCGTGCTGGCGGGCTGGCTGCTCTGGCTGGTGCCCAATGAGCAGCGGCGGATCGCGGCTGTCAATCTGAAGCTATGCTTTCCGGAGTTAAGCAGCTCGACCCGCCGCCGGCTGCTGCGCCGTAATCTGGCAGAGACCGCCAAGGGCATACTGGAGCTGGGTCCGCTGTGGCTGTGGGAGGGGGAGCGGATACTGACGTTGATCCATGCCGTAGACTGCGGGGAGACGCCTCGCGCCGCCATGGACCGCGGCGTCGGCGTCATTTTCATCACCCCGCACCTGGGAGCCTGGGAAGTAGCGGGCCTTTATGTCTCCAAGCACTATCCCCTGACCATTCTCTACCGCCCGAGTCGGGTGGACATCGATGACGTGATCCGCGCCGGGCGGGAGCGGCTAGGCGGGCAGGCGGTACCTACTGACACCGGCGGGGTGCGCGCCTTGCTTCAGGCCCTGCGCGAAGGCCGGGCCGTCGGCCTTCTGCCGGACCAGGGCCCCGGCCGCGAGGCCGGTCTGTTTGCACCTTTCTTCGGGCGAACCGCCAACACCATGACCCTGGTCTCGCGCCTAGCCATGAAGAGCGGCGCGCCGGTGTTTCTCACCTATGCCGAACGTTTATCCCAAGGCCGGGGTTATCACCTGCATTTCGAGCCCCTGCCGGCGGTGCTAAACGAAGGGCCGCTGGAAGCATCGATGGCGGCTCTGAACGCTGCGGTCGAACAGGCCGTGCGCCGCCTGCCTGAGCAGTATCTGTGGGTTTACAAGCGCTTCAAGTCCCGCCCCAGCGGGGAGCCGCGGTTTTATTAAACTATCAGCTCTAAGAGGAGTGTGTGGGTGGCCTTTCATTATCCATGCTGGACCGCTCGGTGCGGACCCACATGCAGGGCTGACGCATCTTCTCACTAGGCGCGGCTTTAAAAGCCACGTCGGCCCGGGACAAAATTTCACCGGGTCCAATTGAAGAATTCCACGGAACTGGTCATCCTCCGGAAACGGTTGAACACCGCAGCTCCAATCCACAACGCCAATCCGAAAATGATGACATCGGTGACCGACGGGGTCCGCGACCGCAGAAAAATCTGGCATCCTTCGAGGAGGCTGCCCAGCGCCAAGCCGGCCGTCGCTGCAATTCTGCGCCGCCGGTTGAAAGCGCCGCCACCGTTCCATCCCGACAAAAGGAACCCGAAAGAACCGGCTAAAAACAACTTCTTTCCCAGATCAAATATGGCCGCCGGCGGATCGGCGCCGTAGTAATCAGCTAGCGGAAGCCATTCTATCTTCGCGATCCTTGAATGAATTTCACTGACCGATTGAACCCAATCAAACGGAGTGAGCTCCGAATATGCGATCAGTACAACCCATAACACCAACAGGCTCTCAACAGACCGCTCCTGGAAAATACGAATCTCAGCGATCGAAGGAACGATGAGCACGCCGAACAAGGCCCCGGCTGAGCTTAGGATGACGTTCTCGATGTTTGGCACACGGCCAACGAACAACAATTTTCCAGCTTCCACGATGAGAGAAAAAAAACTTGATACGACCCAGGCCGCTAGTATCCGTCGAGCCGGTTTCTTTTGGGTAAGGTTCCGAAAAGCTAGGTAGCCGATTACAGCAAAAACAAAGATCTTCTCCACCAGAAGGTCTGCCCAGAATCGATGCAGTCCTCCCGCGAAAGGTATCCATTGGGTGCGCTTCAAATTGCCCCAAGCCGTCGATACATCCAATGTGATTTGAAATGGATAAAACGCGTCCGCAATCGGTACTAACGCAACAAAAGCCAACAAAATAATGGAGGGACGCTCCCGTATCAATTGCAAAACGATCGAACCCAGTCGTCCGCGGAGAGCGCGAAATAGAACATGGGCCCCGGCGCCTCCTATGGCAGATCCAAGGCCATTGCAGAAGGCGTCCATTAGTGACGGTGTCCTACCGGGAGAAAAGACTTGCCCCAACTCGATACCCAGACCGAAGATCAGTCCTATGGCCCCGGCTGCCAAACACGCCAGGGATATCGAGTCATCCAAAAGACCGCGGACTCTACTTCCGGCCCACAAAACCCCAAACGGCACAAATAGCAGGATGTTGCTGACAACGTCGGGGATTGAAAAGTTTCTGACGCCCTGTTGATACGGCGCCGAGAAAAATATGGAAAACTGAAGACGTATGAACCCCATATCGGCGTTGAAGTGGAATGGGATGAACGATCCGTAGAGAATAAAAATGCAGTACCCGAATAACAACCAGCGGATAGAGCGCAGCTCAGAAGGATTCACGGTCGTTTGAGAAAAGCGGAAGACAAAAAAAAGAGTACACGATTCCGTATCCAGATTTCAATCGAATATCCATCGGCCACAGAACCGGGGCAGTGCGCTTTCGAGGGTTGGGGCTCCTCTGGAAGACGTTGCTGAGCTGGAGCAATTGTCCACCTATGCCCAGAAATCGATCTAAGATTGACATGAGACCACGTTGCCGGATACGCTCTGCATAAAAATATGTTGGCACGCGATTATTGGAAGAATTCTTGAGTTTTCAGTGGCTGAACCTCAAAACAAATTCCTATCATTTTGCCGCGGGAGTCCGTGGAGCGAGGGGAGTCCCGAAGCCGACACTTTTTGTCACAGAGCCAGCACAGACTTGACAGCCTTCAGGGAGAGAGTAAAGATTTCCATTTACCAGATGGATACCCAACAGGTCAGACGGAAGGAGGGAAGGCTATGAGGAGCGAGGGAAAGGGGGAGGGACGTTGCTCGGTCTGGCACCCGATGGCGGCCGTGGTAGTGGCTCTGGTCCTGGTGGGGGCCGACGCCCCTCGAGCGCAGACCCAGGGGCGGGTGATCTACATGGCTGCGGTGGAGATGAAAGGCGGGGCCCAACAGGAGAAGGAACCATACCCGGAGGTTCCGCTGCCCTCAGGCGAAGGGTACATCAAAATCCCGCCCAACCCAGCCGGACGGTGGGAGGTCTCAGCCTACCAGTGGTCGCCTGGGACCATTGTGGTGCAGCAAGGGGAAACGGTGACTCTTGAGATCGCGGGTGTGAACGGCGATGTGCATCCATCAAAGATCCCAGGCATTGTGGATTCTTTCACGGTCAAGCGCGGGCAGATTACCCGGGTCACCTTTACCGCCAGCAAGCCGGGTCTGTACCCCATCATCTGCACGAAACACCAGCCCAACATGCAGGGCACCCTGGTGGTCCTGCCAAGGTAGTTTGGTGCGTAACCAAGGAATCCGACGATCTTCGGAATAAAACGGATAGAAGAGACCGTCCTATCTCCGGTTAGCCTATTTCCAGCGGGGAGAGACATAAGACCACGTTATTGAATACTCTCTTTCCAAAAATAGGGGTCTGAAATTGGTCTGCTCTTTGCGGCAGGCCCTTTCGGCACTTAAAGCCATGTTGGCACGCGATTGTTGGGGGAATTTTTGAGTTCTCGGTGGCTGAACCTCAAAACAAATTTCAATCATCATTTCATTTAAGCGGTCTCCTCTTAATTGACAAACCAGGGGGCCCTTCTTCGGCCCAAGTGGTTCAAAAAGTTAAAAGCATTCTTGGGGCAAAAAAAGTCGGACACCTGGGGACGTTGGATCCTTTCGCCTCGGGTCTTCTTCCGCTGGGAATCAATGATGGGACAAAGATCGCTGACATTTTTTTGACCGAACAAAAGGGCTATAGCGGCGTCGTTGCCCTGGGTGTGGAGACGGACACTCAGGATTCAACTGGAAAGGTTCTGAAGAGCCACGATGTCCCTTCATTTGGCGAGAAAGAGCTTGCGGAACTTCAAAAGGCCTTCACCGGCCCTTTGTCGCAAACTCCGCCGATGTTTTCCGCACTTAAGAAATCAGGGATCCGACTGTACGAGCTTGCCCGGCAGGGGAAAAGCGTGCCGCGATCACCGCGCGAGATTTCAATTGAGAGACTCAAATTATGGAAGCTGGATCCGACGGAGTTGGGTTTCGATCTCCTTTGTTCGAAAGGGACTTATGTTCGTACGCTGGCGGCCGATATGGGAGAGTTCCTCGGCTGCGGCGGGCACCTTAAAAGCTTGCGGCGTCTTTCGTGTGGTCATCTCAATGTCGAGCAGGCGGTTTCGCTGGATGAAATTGCGCGTTTAAGAAGCCTCGGTGAAATCCCGCTTCTTTCTCTCAATCAAGCGCTCAGTCGTCTTCGCTACATCTGCTTGGATGGCGATTCATTGGCCAGGCTCAGGAGGGGCCAGCAAGAAATTTTAGCTGAACTGGGAACGCCGAAAGAAGGCGAGAAGATCGTGCGCTTGGTGGATTCCAACGAAAATCTTGTCGCCTTAGCCGGATGGGTTGATGACGCCGGCGGCGGGCGCTGGCGTCTCCTGCGGGTTTTTTCCTCTCCATAACCTGTGCATATATGGGAAGAAAGGAGAAGTAAGGTGAGACGAAAAGAGTGGGCGTACAAGAATCTTATTCTTGGGGCGGAGTTTGACAAATATATGGTCGATCACCCAGAGATCGCTGCCAGGATTCCTAACAGGTCGACAATGGTTATGCTTCCGGAGTACGATCAGGAGCTATACAAGGCAAATCTCAAACTGGCGCAAAAGAAAATTGACAAAGGCGAGAAAGTAGTTTTTGTTCGCATCAAAAAGCTTGCCCCTCAAAGATCGAGAATTATCCGCTCACGGATCGAATTCGCGGCCTAGTCGTATTCCCAACTTCAGTCCGCTCGCTCAATCTCTCCGCAGGCTGTTGCGCGTTCCAAGAGCTTACCTGAGTTGATGGCGTGAAAATCTGGGTTGCCGTCAAACCCCAAGCCAAAAGAGAAGAGGTTAAGAAAATTTCCGAGGGGGAGTACGTCGCCTCGGTTCAGGCACCAGCCCGCGAAGGCAAAGCCAACCAAGCGCTGATCGAACTTCTGGCACGCTACTTCTCTATTCCGAAATCCGCTGTCAGAATTATCCGCGGACAAACCGGCAGAAGAAAGCTGGTGGAGGTTGAATGAGAATTAGAGACGAATGGGCTGCGCTTTGAAGGAGAATTGAATCTAATCTGGATCTTTGAACGCCGGAGTATGATTTGAAATCCTCTTCTGTGCGATTTTTAAAAAGGGGCAATTCCTCGGAAGTTGACTTTGTCAGTCACAAAACATGCCGGCGCATAAGTGACCTTAAGTTAGGCAGGCTATACAACCAGCCGTACCTGGACTGTCTCGGGGCTTTAATCATTCTCTTAAACTTTATTCTCTCCTCTTTTGAGGCAAGGCTGTTTTCGTCACCCCTACTAAAGCCTACATTCGCCCCAGGCCAGGTTTCCCATTCTTTAAACACAATGGGATGAGATTCCCTCAGATCTTTCTTATAAGCTCCGTTTGCATGGGAGTGTCCGTTAGGAAATCTAATTCGCCCCGTCTGGTGAAACTTCCGAACTAGGCTTGGTGGATATAGATCCCCTAACGGGTGCCGACGCGCATCTTTTGCGTACCGAGCCTTTTTGGGCAGGTACTTCCATATATCTGGAAAAGAATCGAATGACTTTTCGACCTTTCCGAGGAAAACGAGAGGTGTGATTCTAGAATCTTCCCTTCGACCTTCGGTATCCCCCAAGACCGCAACATATACTGGTTCTTTGTCCAATCGTCCGCGGCCCTTGTGGATAACTCTAAGCATCTCTAGTTTGCACGTGCATAATGTAGCATACTTACTCATCAGGTTGAGTCCACATCCAGTTTGGTACAGCCCAGGCTTGCGATCTTCCCCATCAATCCATTCTACTGAGTTGATATAGTAGAAGCGGATTTGTGCCTCCTTGTTACGCATATCTTTGTAAAGAGACGGCAAGCGACGTCTGCGCGGAAGGCGATAAGAGGCTTCGCTACTTCCCGAACGTGAACAAACACCACTTTCACAGCGGGGGACAGGCTTAGTGTTAATGTTGGGCAAGTTTTTACAAAGCGACTGCTGAACTTGTTGCCGGAGCATTTTGGAATGTACTTTAACCAAGGGGAGAGATGTAAATCTCCGTCACCGCACACTATGGGGAGAGGCTTTTTTAACAACGGATTCCCATAATCCCTCCCCATTAGGACGATATGCTGTCTTCATCATGGTCAGGTCACATTGTTCGCTTTTAGGATAAGACGTTCCGCCCACGATACCACCTCTGGATATTCGCGTGAATCCAATACAAACTCCTGACCGCGCCCATCTGACTCTAAGATCGTATGATTGCCTTTTCTGCGGAACGATGCCTTGTCAGGGTGATAGGTCAATGGGACACACCCATCACGTGGGTAGAGCCATCTGGGTAACTGCCACACGCTTCGCCGCAAGCTTTCCGGTGCTGTAAGACGGAGACACTCGTGATAACGGGCGAACTGGCCAGCTCCTGCTATGCCAGCCAGATTGTATCGTAAGTGCAGCGTCTTACTAGAGATGTAAGCTGTGCCATAGCCGTCGCGAAAGTGTGGATGGTAACGTGCCCAAGCGAAGTCTGAAAACTGGCGGTCGTTGCACGAGATTACCGCGCCAACCTGCAACCAACCATAAATGACGTGAAGATCGGGTGCGTCCTGCCTGTAGCGATATGTGCCCTCCCGCAGCTCAACTTCCCGAAACCAACCGAAGAATAGAAACAGATCTCCAACGGTAACGCCGTGGGTTTGTAGATGGGACTCCGCAGCGTCCTGTCCTTGGCCGAAGATGGGTCTCCATCCGGGCTTCCGAGCGTAACTGCTGCGCCGAAGATCCGGATCCAAGTGAACTTGTCGGTTGGAGCGAAGCCGGCCACCGGAGAGGTCTTCCACAAGTTTGCCAATCGAAACTGCGCCAAAAGTCAAATCAGTATAGGTGATCTGGCTGGAACCCGGAATTGGCAGTGACACAAGGGAGCCGTTTAGGATAGGGCTAGCTAAACGGCCAGAGCTCGAGTCAACCCCTTTTCTGCTGAAAATGATGCGCATCGTGGCCTCTGTGACTTAGCTAACTAGTGATATGCCAGATCGAGCGACCCCTTCCATGCACCTGGGCCTAGTAAATTGGCCTCGATTTACAGCACACAGTGCCTATCTGTCAACGGTCACAGATGACGCAAATTGGGGATTTTTTCTGGGCCACCATCTACTTTTTTCTGGAAGATCGAACTGATCGACGCTTCAATCGCATCTCATTCAATTAATCTCCACTCGATTTTTGATTTTGCTAAAAGCGCGGTTCCGGGTTTAGATCTTTAAAGAAAATTCCGTGCAGGTGCTAATTGATTGGGCCAGCTACGCTGTTTTGGCCAGCGGTCTCACAGACGGAATCTTATCGGCGGTCAGGGGTTCGACAGCGGATTTTGGCACCGTGATTACGGCGATGCTTTCGCCAATCGCGTTAAAAACTTCGAGAGCATAACCATCCTCGCCATCCTTGCCCGGTAGGTGTTCGACAATTGTTGCCACGTCGCCCTTGCGAAGCCCTTCGTCAGGGATATCTATCTTCAAGGCTACACGTTTGAACAGATCTATTTCCATTGTCCTGCCTCCTTAATCTGGCACCAGGGTGACGAATCTTGTCTCTCCAGTAGAGTGAAGGCGAATCCACACAGTGGTCACGTGGAGAGCCCTACCGTTTGGCCCTATGAGTTGGCCTTTCATATGATATATCTCACCATACTGGTTTGTCCGTATCAAGAGTGCGTTTCCCTCTTCAACGTGACGTCGCAGGTCCGCCTCTAGCTTGCGCCAGTTTGCTAACGAGTAACCGGCCATTGCCAAGAAGCCAGATTTGTCGTCTTCAAGTCGAGATGTGAGAAGATACTCCCGTATCTTTCTTTCGCTGATGACTGAATCCCGGGGGAGTTTCACAGGTACAATCTTACGACAGGCTTTCTTCAGAATGAGAGATATTTAAGGTTTTGCAGATCGCTTTCTTAAGGAGGCAGTCTCTAGAAGGGCGCTTTACCCTCCAGCAGCGTGCCAAGTTTGCTGGCCGGGAATCGGATTCCCATATAGAAAGATCCGAACTGGCCGTAGACAGCGCTAGCCTCGTCGAAGCACATCTCATAGACGAGCTTTTTTCAGACTCAGTTACACCTGATTCATGACGTACAATCTTCTGCGCCGTTTGCTGCTTACAGCACCCGCGTCCGGTCCGAGGATTCATTGATTGGTAACCAAGCCTTCTCCTGGCCCAGCGAGTCTAGTAAGCGGAGATTAGGAGGCAATGAGGGACTCAACTCGACGCCCAGCTGCTCGAGAAATGGGAACAAAACTCTTCGAATAACTGATTGCCAAGTATGCCGCGTCGCAGTGCGCTTCGCAGCCTGGCGTAGGCTCAGAGCTCTCTCTTTAAAACCCCGCAGGTAGACAGCATGGTGGACAATTTCTCGGGCCTCACTTGTCTGAATCGAGATTGCATCGTGGCCATGCGTAACATAGTCCTCTCCGGTGGACCCCACAAAGGCTATGCCGCCCACAGCCATGGTTTCCAACCCTACCAGTCCAAATGGCTCAATGCCGCTGTTAGCCAGCACAGCATCAGCTACATGAAATAGAACCCTGCGCTGCTCCTCGGAGAGGTAACCCTCAAGCACAATCATGTCGGCTGACCTTGCCAGACGTATGGACTCCGCAAGGGCTTCTATGTGAGGCTCCGCCCAATGCACCGAGGTCACCTTAAGGCCTTGCTGAGCTGCCCGAGCGAGAACTTCTCGCCTATGATCCCCCAGGCCGCCACGGGCTAAGAATAACGGCCGCAGCCCGAGGCGCTTCAATTCTACCACTACATCTACAGCCATCTCCCACCGTTTATCCGGGTCCCAACGCGCTACCTTCACCAGCGTCAGTCGGTCGTGGAAAAGCCGGGACAAGCTCAGGCAAGCTCTACGGTCTACAGGCTTTAGCCAAACATCTGGAATCCCATTGGGGATGACTCGAGCGTCTATCCCATAAGCCCACATAACGTGCTTCATGTACCGGCTGACAGTGGTAATGGCCGCAGCGCGTCTAAGAGTTTCCCAGGGAATACGGTGGAAGCCGAAGGTGTTGTTGGCGTTCCACACCAGATGAACTCGATTCTGCCAGCCAAAACGGGCTAAGATCTCGCAAACGGCGAGCACTGAAGCCGTTGTGTGCCATTCCTCTGCTAGAACCACAACCGAACTGCCCTGGAGGATTTTAGAGCGCAGTAGCTCAAACTCCAGCCAGCTGGGCAGGAAATGATTCCAATCATATAGCTTGCCCTCCTCGCCATCGTACACGCCCCCAGGATGGTGGCGGCTGATCCACTGGCACCAACGATGAAGGTGGAGCCTTCCATTTTCCGTTACCTCATGCCCTTCAAGATAAGGGTCACCGATAAAGAAGAGATGAGTCTCAAACCCTGTTCCGGCAAGGGCTTTTGACAGCCCGGAAACACGACTTCCCAGCCCCCCGGCATGAGAGTAACGGTCCGGTCCCTCAAAGCTCAGGATAACGAAGACTACATCGGCCATAATTTTTTGGGCGGCGACAGCCCGTCTTTAAAGAGAACTAAAGCCGTTTAGCGGAGAGACGGCGGAATCTCTTTTAACGAGAGCTTGATCGTGCGTTTTTCCTGAACTAAATCCAGCTTTTCTTCCCTGGCAAGCCACCCGATAGCCATGTGCACCATCGGTTTGGGCGCATGGACTCCCCACTCGACAGCACTGAGACTTGAGTTTCCCTTTGAGTGTAAGAAATGCCATACCTCGCCTGCGGTCTCGCCAATCGACTGAACTTGCCATATCGACCGGATTGAATCCTTCATTTCAGCCTCCTCAAAATTTCAGTAGCAAAAGAGGCACCGTACGACGAATCCTAGGTAGGGACCCCTTTTAGGTCTTGGCAGGGATGAGGTGGTGCAACCGCATTACGGACGGCTGCCTCCCCATTCTACGGGATCTTTGCCAGGATCCTTTGCGTCTCCTCAGTCGAGAAGGCCCGCATGGTCTGCGTGCGGACATTGCCCAGGGAACCAGTACCTAAAGCCCACGCAGTGATCGCTTCGTCATTCGGAGCATCAACAATGAGCACAGCATCGTACTGCCCCAATGTCCAGTATATATCCTTCACCTTGATGCCCAGCTTCTCGGCCGCAGCGGTTGCAGCTTTACCTCGATCAATTGTTTGTTTGACATTGCGGATTCCCTGGTCGGTAAAATTGATTAGAACGATAACGGTCGCCATAACGACCTCCTTTCAGGATTAAAGTTAATAAAAAAGCCAGCACACCCCTGGGAATATCCCAGAGCGGCTGGCTTTCAAACCTTCATTTGCCCTACCTCCTTTAGACCTCACATCACAATAGAAGGCGTGTCAAAGATGGAGAGACTCTTTGCTAACTGTTAGGCCTCTATCTCTAGTAAAGGAGAGAAGCCATGTCAACAGGGCTTGCGATGTTTTTTAACGGTCAAACCGCTTATTCAATTAATCTCCAGGCGCTGTCCATTGTTTAAGAGCAGCTTTGCAGGCTTGGTTCTAGAAGGATAGTTTCGTGGAGGTGCTGATTGATTTTCTCTCTCAGCACTTCCTTTTGGTGGCGGTGCTTTTGCAGAGGTCTAGCTTCTATTTCTTGACTTTCTTCCCAAATTACTGAGTCGTAGAAGCCTGGTCCTTTCTTCCACGTGCCTGAGCTGCTAGATCACAATCTCCAGATGTAGTTCGTCTGCTACGCGGGGGGTTTTGCCCCGGCCTTTGTCCTTCGCCAGGTCTACCAAGCCTGCCTGGGCTAAGCTCTGGATATCCTCGTAGACCCTCTTAAAATCGCGGTGGGCTAAACCTGCAAGCTCGTTGATGGAGCCTGGCTGGCGCTTGCGGATGAGGCGGATGAGCTCCAGCCTCTTGGGAGTCAGGAACCGCCTTAAGGCCTCGGGACTCGTGAAGAAGAGGCGATGGCCTTTGGGCCTAACCTTTTTTCCTGCCGCAACGCTCTTCACGGTTTCGGCTGCCTCTCTCAGTACGTCATCGGTGCTGCGGATGCCGATCTTGAGTTTCTTAACCTTCATGATCTTTGCCTCCTAACCATTGCAATGTCAGTTTTAAAGTCAGCGACTAAGGTGTCTACGCCGCTGTAAATATACGGACCCTCCTCGGCCAGGACATGTCGATGGTGACCTTTGGGCCAGTGGTTATCGTAGCCCACCACTCTTTCCCCCTCGGGCGAGATCAGGGAGAGAGAATAGTCGATGCCATCCGGGCTCGTTCGACTCACAGGCACTTTCCAAATCCTAATGATCATCCGCCAGCCTTCTTCGTCGTAGATATCGTCATGTTGGAGCAGGGTTACGCGTGGCTTCCTCGCCATTATGGCAAAAAATGCCATAATGCGCTTTTCATGTCAATCAAATCTCGGGAGAAAGAGGAAAGAAGAACAAGCCGAGTGTCACAGAGAAAATAAGGCTGGAGATCGTCGCTAAAGAGGATTGACCGTTAGTTCAAAGCCTAAGCTGCGGTAGGTGCTTTGCCCTCAAGCAGTGTGCCGAGTTTTGCCGCCGGGAAGCGAATTCCCATATAAAAGGAGCCGAACAGGCCGTAGACGGCGCTGGCCTCATCGAAGCGCATCTCATAGACGAGCTTCTTGAAGACCAGCGGATCATCGGCGAAGAGATCGACGCCCCATTCCCAATCATCGAAGCCGATGGAGCCGGAGATGATCTGCGTCACCTGACCTGCGTATCTCCTGCCGATAACGCCATGCTCAGCCATCATCTTCTGGCGGTCTCGAATCGGGGTCTGGTACCAGTTCTTGATTTCGCCGCGCAGTTTGTTCATCGGATAAAAGCAGACATAGCGCCGCGCCGGAATCGGCGGCCAAAGCCGGGGAGCGGCGATTTTTCGTTGGTTGGCTAGTTCCGCCTCGACCGCCTGGTTCCACTCGGGCGAGGCGGGCTGCAGGCCTTTCTCCTTGAGAGAATTGTAGAGGCGGACAGTCGCCTCATATAATCCAAGTTCGACGACAGAGAGATAGGAGGTCGTTGGCTCTAAGAACTCCGCCAGCTTGAGCTTAGCTACGTTGAGCTCCGAGCTGTTGAGTCCTTCGAATGTGCGGCGGAAGTGGAGGATCATGAGATCCGCTTTGTGTCCGAGCATAGAAAAGAGCCCGCTTTGATCCTCCTTGCCTTGCTCCATCGCCCCCAGCGATTCTGCTGCTTCCCCGACGATTTCTTTCCTGGTAGTTTCGTTGATCTCCTTCCAGGCGGGCCAGAGGACACGAAACATCTGATGCAGGATGCAGGAGCCCTCCAGCGCCAGCGGCACTGGAGGAAACTCGCTTGTTGTCATCGTTTTTTCTCCTTATGCAAGGTGAGTCGTGGCTACGGTTTACGCTGACGGCGCGTTGGTTCCAGCCACTGGTTGCGGCGGCTCTTTCCGTCTGAGTCGAGCGCGAAGCGCCTGGAATCCGCGCCTGGCCAGGCGGAACAGTTTCGGAATCAGCCACGCGGCGAGGGCGAGAAACGCGAGCACTAGAACCAGCATGATCAGCGGGTGGTTGAAGACGAGCCAGATCCCGCCCAAGACCGCGAAGTCTTCACTGATGCTCGCCAGCCAGTTGCTGAACGGTTCCGGACTCACGTTGATCGCCAAGCGCAGCGTCGCTTTGGTCCCATGCGCGGCTAAGGCAACTCCGCCTCCGGCCAGGAGCGCAGCCAACTCCAGAGCGGGATTGACGGTTCCGAGGGATCGCGCCGCTAGGATGGCGCCCGCCGGAACGCGGATGAACGTGTGCAGTATGTCCCATGCGTTATCGACGTAGGGCACCTTGTCGGCAAAAAACTCGATGGCATACATCACGCAGGCCATTCCGATCACCAGCGGATCGGTCAGAATCTGGAGGCCAGGCGGCAGTTGGATCATCTCCATTCTGCCTGCGATGCCGAGGGCGGCGATCGTGGCGTAGAGATTGATGCCTGAAGTCCAGGCCGTTCCCAAAGCCAAGCTGAGTGATTCCAGGACGCCCATAGTTCAGACCTTACGCTCCCTCACCATTAGACGTTCCACTTCTTCTCTACTTCATCTTTAAATTCTTTGGTGAAGGCGTTGACCGCCGGAAACTCCTCCAACCATTTGTACGGGCGGCAGGCGTCGATCAGGACGCGGTCTGAAGTATAACCTTTGGGAGATCTCTCTTCCGGTGGCATGGCGGGTTCGCATACCGAAGCCCAGACGCTCTTGATAAGGTCGATTCCATCCCGCACGTAGCATCTGGTCGCAATCGCCCAGATCACGTCGTAGGGATTGGCGATGTCGATGTCGTCGTCCACGACCACGACGAATTTGCCGCCATAGGCTCCCGCGCGCGCTCCGGCTGCGACGAGCAGCGCCTGCTTCGAATGGCCCGCGTAGCGCTGATGGATAGAGATCACCGTGAACGGCCCCGGCTGCCCGCCGTAGACAAATCCCCACACTCCCTTGACGTCCGGTATTCCGGCTTTCTCCAACTGCTCCCATAACGTCGCCGCGCCGAGAGCTATCGGAAGGTAGCTGGCGGGCGGCTTGAGCGGCGGCGCGCCCAGAATGATCGGATCATTTCTGTAGTATACCCGCTTGACCACCATCACCGGAGTTTCCCCTATGTTGGCGTCGGTGAAATAGCCCGGCCACTCGCCGAAAGGCCCCTCGCGCGGCATCTCCTCATCCTTCATCGGCGGCATCTCTCCCTCCAGCACGACTTCGGCATTCGCTGGAATCGGAAGGCCGGTCGCGGCCCCGCGAACGACAGGCACCGGGGAGCCCTGGAGGAAACCGGCAAACTCGTACTCATTTACATCCGGCGACAAGGGCATCTGCGAAGCAAGAAAAACGCTCGGCCCCTGGCCCAAAGTGATAGCCACCGGCAAGGGCTTGCCTAGAGCGCGGCTGCGCTCGAATGCCAGCCTGCCGTGCTTTCCCATATTCATCTTGACCGACACCTTGTTCTTTTCCTGAATCATCACCCGGTAGGTGCCGATGTTGATCTTTCCCGTCTCGGGATCTTTCGTGATGACGCCGCAACCGGTTCCGAGATAAGGTCCGCCGTCGAGTTCGTGCCAGAGCGGAGTGGGGAACTTGTAGAGGTTCACCTCGTCTTCGCTCATCTGGTTTTCAAAGACCGGCCCTCCTTCGACTTGCCGGACCGGGACCGGCTTGAAGGCCGCGAGTTTTTTTCGCCAAGCATGGAGAAAGTCAACGCCTTTCAGCTCTGTCGGGAGTCCCATTGCCGGCGCGGTTCGCTTGCAAGTTCTAAAAACATTCGAGATCACCCGGAAACCCTCCGGATATCCCTTGAAGTCGCTGAACAACAGGGCCGGGCCTTCTTTTTCCGCCGCGCGCTCCGTCAGGGCTCCGACCTCAAGGTTGAGATCGACTCCCTTGAGTGTTTTCACTTCTCCCATCTCCTCCAGGCAGCGGATGAATCCCCTCATGTCGGTCACATCTTGCATAACTGCTTCCTCTCTCCGGCCATACTATTGTGGCCTGGCTGACGTGTCAACTTTTCTCGCTTGGTTTGATGTTCGGACTTAGTCCTTCGGTTCAAATCCTTTGGACCTGCCATCAAGAAGGGCGGATACGCAGCTCTTTGCTCCCGGCGACTTTTTTCCGCCAAGGCTAAGGTTTGCCCTGCACGTTGATGGCCCGTATGGCATCAGCGATCTCGCGGCTCAAGTCTCCCAGAGCCTCACTCAATGCAGCGACGGATGCTTCTGTCGATCTTGATTTGACCTGACGCACCAGGCGGGATTCTCTGACGCTGAGTGGCTGTTTGTTGCCGGTGTCGATGACGGCCCAGCGGGCCGACAGTTCGACCTCCTGCGCGGCGTTGGGCTCGAAACGAAGCAGCTCGATCTCCACCTGATAGCCGGGTCGTTGATTGTTTTGCCAGGGGTAACGGATCATTTTGTTGGTCCGGAGCAATGCGGAAAGGTTTTGCAATAGAACGCGGCTGAAGTTTTCTTCCAGGGGCTCGGCCCAGCGGTCGTTTTCTGAGAGAGCAAATCGATTTTGAGAGATCCGGGTAACCAGTTGTTCGCGGTCGAGATAGCCGGGAAATCTGATCGGGCCGATACCGAGAGAGGGCCGGTTTGGGTTCGCAACATTTTTAGTGCGGGCCTCGTCGGATTGGGGAAGCGGCGTCAATGTGAAAAACCTGGAGGAATCGGGCTTCGGCGAAAGGTTGGCGCAGCCTGTAATCGTCAGGCAGATAAGCGCTGAGGCCGCCAGTGAACGCAGACTTTCCATCAGTCCTCCTTGCCTTCCGGCTTCCCGAATACGAGCGCCCTCGGATTACGTTCCAGGTAGTTGGCCATCTGCCGCAGAGAGCGTGCTGCGGCGGAAACTTCGCGCAGGCTTCTCGTGAGTTCGTAAAAGGTCGGAGAATCGGGATCTATCAAATCCCGGATGCTGGAGAGGGTGACCTCAGTTTCCTTCATGGCCTCACCCGCCTCCTTGAGCGCCGTCCGGGCATCGGCTGAGGTTTGCTGGAGGTTGCCGGACAGCTCTTTGATGTTTCCGTCGATGTTCGTTAGAGCGTTGCGGACGGTGGCGATCGCCTCGTCGACTTTGGGCATGGTCTTCTCAAGGGCTTGAAGCGACGCCTTCAGCGCCGGAGAGTTGACCGTGGCGTTGATCCCGTCAACGGTCCGTTGCATGGAGCCGATCAGTTTTTTGATGTCGATCTCCGCGAGATTGTCCATGATCCGGGCGGCCGCATCCTGCGCCTTTTCGAAGGCGGTGGGGATGGTCGGGATTTCCTGGTATGGCTGCGAGGTGTCCGGCGGCTGGACGAAGTTTGGAGGATTGTTAGGAACGAGATCCAGGCCGATGTAGAGGAGGCCGGTGAGGAAACTCTCTGTCTGGAGCTGGCCGCGCAGACCGTGGTCGATGGCTGTTTTAAAAGCCTCCGGGTCATCCAGAAAATCTCCTTGGCCGCCTCTTTTGGTGATTTTTTCCGCATCGATCTTAATGATCACGGGGATGCGCTTGATATTCATGTCCGGTTCAAACTGGAGCAAAATATTTTTAACCGAACCGATCTCGACCCCTCTCAATTTCACGGGCGCCCCGACGCGCAGGCCGTTGATCGAGCTGTCGAAGTAGAGGATGAACTCCTTGGAATGGCGGAAAAGGCGGCCGGAGCCGAACATCAGCACCGCAACTACGACCAGTGTCAGTGCGCCGACGACAAAGGCTCCGATCAGAGTCGGGCGGATCTTCTTATTCATAGTTTCCTCTCTTTTCCTCGGGTTAAGAAGCGGAGCACCCTGGGATCTTGAGAATGAGCGAGAAGTTCTTTGGGGTGGCCGCCGGCAATGATGGTCTTGCTTTCCATGTCGAGAAAGACGCTGTTGTTTGCGATGGTGAAAATGCTGGCGAGCTCGTGCGTCACCACAACCACCGTGGCGCCGAGGCTGTCGCGCAACTCCAGAATCAGCTCGTCGAGCAGCCGCGAACTGATCGGGTCGAGTCCCGCCGAAGGCTCATCGAAGAACAGGATCTCGGGATCCAACGCCATGGCCCGGGCGAGCCCGGCCCGTTTTTGCATGCCGCCGCTGATCTGAGAGGGGTAATAGTCTTCGAAGCCCTTCAGCCCCACCAGGGCGAGCTTCAGAGAAGCAACCTCACGAATTTCCGCGGGGCTTAGATCCGTGTACTCCTCGAGCGTCAGGCTGATGTTTTCCGCAAGCGTCATGGAGCTCCACAGGGCGCCGCTCTGAAAAAGGACCCCGGTCCGTCTGAGAATCTCTTGTCTTTGCGCCGAGTCCGCCTTGGTGAAGTTTTCGTTCCCGTAGAAAACCTCTCCTTCCGCCGGCTCGTTGAGCCCGATCAGATGGCGGAGAAGCGTGCTCTTCCCGGAGCCGCTCTCTCCCATGATGATGAAAACCTCACCATGTTTGACGGCGAAGTTGAGATCGCGCATCAGGACGAAACTGCCGTAGGCCATGGTGAGGTCGCGCACGGTAATAGGGGGCTTGACGCCGTTTCCGTTGGCTGCTTCGCCGGCCATTCAAATCCCCAAAACGTAGAAGCAGACCGAGAAGATGCCACAGGCGACGACGATCGCGACGATTCCGGTGACCACGGCGGAGGTGGCCGCGTCACCCACGGCAGAGGAGCTGCCGCCGCACTGAAGACCTCGCAGGCAACCGGAGAGAGCGATCAGCACCCCATAAACCGAGCTCTTGAACACGCCGCCGAAGATGTCGGTCAGGGTGACGGCGTTGGCGGTCTCCCGAAAGTAGACGACCCACGGCAGGTCGAGCATTCCG
>Ga0099830_10000146_pt1 | contig 25998 bp, 17 predicted proteins | sample CZO8metaG_4_FD_79337 | JGI IMG/M metagenome (GOLD analysis project Ga0099830, IMG submission 79337) | Vadose zone soil microbial communities from the Eel River Critical Zone Observatory, Northern California, USA - CZOApr15con2H3.8 metaG | ecosystem: Environmental > Terrestrial > Soil > Vadose...
ATGAGTTCTTACACAGCACACCGTCAACGCAATCGCTGGCGCGAAAACAGCCTGGAAGGTGCAGATGAGAATGTAACGCAGAATTTCGACTGGCAGCTTATCGGGAAGTTCGGCCCCTACCTTGCTCGCTACCGCAGGGCAACACTGGCAAGTGTCGGACTGATGCTGCTCTACACGGCCTTCAGCCTGGCGAACCCCTACTTGATTGGAGTAGCCATCGACCAGTTCATCAGCCGCAGCGACTTGCAGGGGCTGGCGTTCATCGGCATGCTCCTGCTGGTAGTGAACATTGGCATGTGGCAGGCCCAATACTGGCAGGTCTGGACCATGTCGTGGGCGGGCCAGCAAATACTTTACCACCTCAGTTCCGATATGTTCACACACCTGCATAAACTTTCTTTAAGTTTCTATGATCGCACGCAGATTGGTCGAGTCATGTCGCGCTTGCAGAGCGATATCGATGTGCTAGAATCAATGTTGAGTTCTGGCCTCCTCTCAATACTTGGCTCGCTTGTATCTCTGGTAGGTATCATCGGGGCAATGCTGGTGATGAACGTCCCGCTCGCGCTGCTCTCTTTTACTGTACTGCCTATCATGATGGTGATTGCGGCTTACTGGCAACGCCACGCGCAGCGTTCCTTCCGGCTCACACGTGCCGCCATCTCCATGGTCAATGCGACGCTCCAGGAAAACATCACTGGTATGCGCGTGATTCAAAGTCTGGCTCGTGAGGATCGCAACCGGGCTGAGTTCGACGAACTCAATGCCTACAATCGCGATACCAACCTTGAAGCCAGCCGGGTAGCGGCCTTCATCTTGCCACTGGTAGAGGTGGTAGCTGCACTAGCAATTGCCCTCGTGGTCGTGTATGGGGGCATCCTGATCTCACAGGGCAAGCTGCAGGTGGGCGTACTCGTTGCTTTCACGCTCTACATTAACCGTTTCTTTGACCCCATCCGGGAACTCAGCCAGCAGTATACGCAGTTACAACGTTCCAGTGTGGCTGCGGAACGTATCTTCCAGATTTTGGAGATGCCGGTTGACCTGGTGGACAGCCCACATGCAGGAAAGCTGCCGCAAATCCGCGGAGAAGTGGAATTTCGCGACGTTACTTTTGGCTACAGACCTGATAGGCCTGTGCTGCATGAACTCAATCTGCACATCGAGGCCGGTCAAACGGTTGCCATCGTGGGTCCGACAGGGGCAGGTAAAAGTACCATCGCGGGGCTTTTGACGCGCTTCTATGATACCCAGGAAGGCGGCGTGCTGATAGATGGTCATGATGTGCGCGACGTAACGCAAAGTTCTTTGCGCAGTCAGATCGGCGTCGTACCGCAAGATCCTTTTTTGTTTACCGGCACCATCCGTGACAACATCCGCTACGGTCATCTCGAGGCGAACGACGAGGAGATCATGGCAGCGGCTCGCGTGGTAGGTGTACACGATTTGATCATGCGACTTCCTGAAGGATATGAGACGGCCATTCGTGAACGCGGGCGCAATCTGAGTGTAGGCCAGCGTCAACTTCTCTCCTTCGCTCGCGCCCTACTGGCCGACCCGCGCATCCTGATCTTAGATGAGGCCACCGCCAATATCGACACCGTCACTGAGTTGCTGGTACAGCAAGGTCTGCAGCGACTGTTACGAGGGCGCACAGCCCTGGTGATTGCCCACCGTCTCTCGACGATTAAGGGTGCCGATAAAATCGTGGTATTACAGGCTGGCCGTATTGTCGAAGAGGGCACACATAGCGAACTGCTCCAGCGCGATGGAACGTATGCATCTCTGTACGCTATGGGATTTCGCCATACCTTGCAAGAGGCGGTATAGAGAGTAGGGTTTTCATCCCTTTTTTCGTCACTACAAATAGAAGGGAAATAAAGATGAAGCTAGCCGTCCGACTTCTCCCTGAAACAAAATCGCTACACCTGGCACCGGTGTAGCGATGCTGTTTGGAAACAAGAATAAGCCTGGCGACCGCAAGGATTACGCCTTCCCTATTCTTCTGCTTCAAGTTCGCCATGCCACAGCCTCTGCATCTCTTCGCATCTCTCAAGCAAATCATCTAAACGCCCTTCAGCCTCTACTTTCCCTTCCTTGAGTATGATGATGTGGTCGGCATCGCGCAGGGTAGCGCGTCGATGGGAAACTGCCAGGCAGGTCACACCGGGTTGTTGGGCGATGCGCTCCCATAGTAGCTGCTCAGTTTCCACGTCCAGGGCACTGGACAGGTCATCGACAACGAGCAGTTCGGCGTCGCGCACAAACATACGTGCCGCTGCGGTACGCTGCATCTGACCGCCGGAGAGCTTGACGCCACGCGGCCCAACCAGCGTCTCCAACTGCTGCTCCAGTTCAACAATATCGCGCTCCAACACGGCGGCACGCAGGGCGGCTGGCAGGTTTACCGCCTCCTCCGGCAGGCCCAGCAGGATATTGTCCTTGAGTGAGGGTCAGATCTGCCCGCAGCTTGTTGGTTGCCGTCAGTCCCACGTTCTCGGCAACGTATGTCTCGGTGACCGCAACCATTTGACCGAGTATAGCCACCACAAGAAACGCCAGGGCTATGTAAACAAGCGTCTGTAAGGCACCTCTCATCGTGGCCGTGTCGATGAATAAAGCCAGAATTTGCGGGTTGGCAAGTTGGAGGCCAATATTGCCCAATAGCAGCACAATGAGCAGGAGCACACGCATCCCTTGAGGCCTGAGATAGGTTGCCAGCAAGCTCCCATAACGATTGACTGAAAGAGCCATGAATTGTCCCTCTTGCTTCGACATAAATGTTGTATATGTAAGTTTACCATGCTTACAGGATTTTCAACGAGGAAGCGCAGCAGTTTGGGCGTTTGACAGAGTCAAACGCCCAAACTGCTGCGCTTCCTCGTTGAAAATCCAAACAGAGCCTCTACTCTTGTGGCTTATAGGGGCCGGAAATGCGTTCAAAGTTGGGACGATAGCGAGTTGGGTGATAGTCGATAGGGTTCACGCGGCGGGCGGGTAAGTTTTTGCCAGGGATATCGGTACTAATAAAGGCACCATCGCGATGCGCTGCCATCACGCCATGTGTACCTGTCGCCACCTGGCTCATGATTAAGTTGGCATAGTAGATCGCCATATGTTTGTCGTATACCTCCGGTTCGCCGCTGCGCAGGAAATAGGTCAGATCTATTGGTATAAAGCGCACTCTTGGTAGGCGACTGGAGAGTTGCTCGGCCAGGAACTCGGCCACGTTGGTTTTTTTGCGATGGCCGTAGGCGTCGGGCAGGCCGACTTCCGGCGCGGGCACACCAAGGTTGGCTCCCTCCGAAAGCACCACCGTCGAATAGTTCTGCGGGTTCCGCCGATCCTTGACGATAAGTTCGGCCAGGGTGTCAATATTGGCAGGCACTTCGGGGATCAAGAGGCGGTCAACCCAGGCAACAACGGCTGTCTCGAACGCGGTGAGACCAGCATCGCGACCAAACATACGGAAAAGCACGGTTTCACTATGTGACCCTGCCGTGGAACGAATACGGCTGATAAACTCTCCCGCCCGGCTGATTGCCGTTTGGAAGCCGATGCAGTAGTCAGTGCCGGGCACATCGTTATCCATAGTCTTGGGAATGCCCCAGACAGGCACTCCCTTTTTCGCCAGTGTGACTGCATAACTCAAGGTGTCATCCCCACCGATCACAACAAGGCCATCCAGTTCAAGAAAGCTCAGGTTCACCAACACCTCGTCAGTGAGGTCGATGCGATCGTCCGCTGCATGACCCTCGCCATGAGACGCCAGGTGCGGCGGCAGGTCGCCGACTCGTACACGGGCCGGATTTGTACGGGTGGAGCGTAGAATGGTGCCTCCCTGCCTGTCGATAGTGCGCGTGTTCAGCCTGGTCAAGGGCATCAGGTAACTGCTCTGCCAGGTGTCGGCTACTTCTGACCGAAAAATAAGTGCATCGCGCCCGCGAGACCGGTCAAGGTAGGTAATGCCTTCCCACCCTGCTCGCAAACCCATGATACGGATGCCCAATGTTTCGGCACGGTAGACCAGGGCCTTGATGGCGGCATTCAGTCCGGGTACATCTCCACCGCCCGTAAGCACGCCCAGCGAGCGGATGGGGCTTAGCGTCTGTCCTGGCATAGTAAGTCCTTTCCTCTATTCTTCTTCGTCCTCGTCCTCATATTCTTCCTCGTCCTCCCAATCATCCTCTTCTTCATAGGCATCCCCTGTATAGCCACACACGCCTACTCGCGGGGAGTTGACCACTGGCAACAACATATCTTCGCCATACTCACTCTTTTTAGCACACTTATCGCACAAAGCACCGTCTTCCGCGTCGTAATAGCCCGCGGCTACTTGAGTGGCAGGTTTTCCGCAGACGCGACAGGGTATAACGGGCGGGTTATTGCGTGCCATAACCTGGATGTCGTCTGCGTCCTCGTCTTCTTTGACAACGCCTTCGCGCTCAGCCACTACTTTGAGCGCCAGTTCAGTAGTTGAGCCAAAGTCATACTCATACAAGAACTTCTGCCCAACTTTGAGCACCTTGCCCAACTCTACATTCATGTCCAGCTCGGCATCTTCAGCATCGGCGATCAGGCCCGCTTGCAGAAAAGGAGCCATCAATCTGAACTGCGATTGGATGTGTGGCGGTAAAGCGGTACCCAACTGGGCCTCCATAAACTTCAGAAGTTTGGCTGTAAATTCGTCTGTTGGCATGTCAACGATATTCGCCTCAAATTCTTCACGTAACATATCGCCCAGCAGCATAGAGACTTCATATGGTGAGAGAGCTTCCACTTCGGCAGGTGTCAGCTCGGGAAGCTCAGGCTCCTCTTCATCCTCATCGCTTTCCTCTTCTACGACCTCCCCTTCAATCACATTCGCTGGACCTCCTAATCCCAAACCGAAGCCCCACATATCTTCCATCTGTGATGTATACGATCTTTTCCCAATTTTAAATTCACTCAGGTGATCGCAGCACTCAACCCAGATATCGCGTAGAAAGCCGTCCAGGTCAAGCAAGGTCAGGCTCGCCGGCAGTTCGAGATGCATCCAGTACATTGGGCGATCGCGGCCCTCAACGAGCAGGTGAAACAATCTGCTCTTTTCTGGCGTTGCGGAGTTTTCAGCCTTCTGACCGGCGATTCTTTGCTTGCAGGACTTCAGGTGCTGGGTCATCTTGCCCTTTTCGAACTCTTCTTTACAAAAATTGCATATGCCCGTAGAGGTTGTTTTTGTGGTAGGTGCTTCCGCCATATATTTTCTCCTTACTTCTCAATTTCGGTTTTATATTATCCCTGGGTACCAGTACCTGTTTCCACCTCTTGCGGAGGGGTTCTGAGCACTTCGGGGCGCGCTATAAGCATCCAGACGAAGTAGACCAGGCCGAGGGCGAACATGATCAGAGAGTAGAGCCATGGACCGGCGAATTGCCGGTCGCGGAAGATCGATAGCTCGAAGACCAACCAGACAATCGAGAGGATAATGATTGGCCACTCGAACGCTCCAAGCCTGAAACCCTGCGTCTCTGGCAGTTTGCGATGCGCAGCTACGTATAGCACGACCGTTGCCAGGTAGATGATGGCCGGCAGTAAGGTCGCTGTCCCAAACAGATTGGTGAGGGTGGTAGTCTGGTTATAAAAGATGCCAAGACCGGCAAATACTGCCAGCACGACTTCGTTGAGGATAGCCAGCATGATAGTTGCGATCACCGGTGTGCCCGTTGTGCGATTGATGCGGCTGAGCAGGCGGTGTGCAGGGAAGCGTTGATCTCGTGCCATGGCCCACGTCATACGTGTCGCCGTAATGAAGATCACCATGCCACAGGCGAAGATGGAGAAAATGACCAGCACCAGGAAAATAGTGCCGACGATACCGCCAAGTGTCTGGTTGATGATATCGGCCACCGGCGATGAAGATTTCGACAGAGCAGTAATATCTCCTGAGGCCAGGTTGAGTGCGAGGAGGAAAGCGAAACCGACGATACCGCTCAAGAGTACGGAAAACCACATGGCGAGAGGAACGACTTTATGGGCATCCTGCGTCTCCTCCGCGAGATTAGCGGCAGCTTCAAATCCTACAATGGTGAAGGCGCCAAGCAGAAACGAGAGCAGAAAGGGGCTGGCTGCTGTCAGCCCTCCCAGGGAGAAATAACCGGCGGAGGACACAGTGCCCATGCTGAAGACGTGATCTGGATGGAATTGCCCGCGCAGCGAGCCAACCACCAGGAGGAGAAGTGTTAGCCCCACAATACCAATCACCTCGGTACCAACGGCGGCATTGTTTACACGAGATGACCACAGTGTAGAGAAAATGATCAGTGCCGCCTGCAAAACTATCACTATGGCGGTACCGTACCAGAAATTCTGGAGTGTCGCGGGATAATTAAAGAAGGTGGGCAGCACTGTCGAAGCCAGGGCATAGTCAACGGCCACCACGTCCACTACCAGGAAAATGAACGAGACCCAGCCGATGAGCCAGCCAATCCTGGGGTTCGTCAGGCGTGACGCCCATTGATAGGAATAGCCCGCCAGGGGTATGCGCGATGCCAATGCGGCAAAGACCAGTGCCACGAACAATTGACCGATGATGACGATAGGCCATGTCCAGATTCCTAGCGGCCCACCCCAGTTTAATACTGATCCATAGGTGGTGAAAATGCCGGTGGTGATGGAGATGAATGAGAAGCCCACGGCGAACGAGGCAAAGCGTTTCAGTTCGCGCTTAAATTCCTGCTGGTAGCCAAACTGTTGCAGTGTCTGATCCTCTGAGAGGTTCTGCGAGTTATCGGCGAGTGACATAGATGTGCTCCTTTCGATCCAGCCAAAAAAGGCAATGATGACGTGTCGAGAAGGGTCTCCAGTTGGGTATGCTCAGTCTGCATCAAACTGAGCAGAGAAGTTTTCCGGTTAGAATCTTACATCGAAATTGCTCCAATCTTTGGTTCTATCATCTTACTATGCTCATGACCAAAAGCGCAACAGCGCAACACAGCATATTGCTTCTCAACGGTAGAGTGTGCTATTATCGGCTCAACTCGAATATTTGTGAAGGGAAGTCATGTAAGACGTATGCAATTCACCAGCCAGCAGCAGCAACTCACCACCTGCCCACAATGCGATAATGTGGTGCGCGTCGACGCGGAATTTTGTAATATCTGCGGCAAACGATTGAGACCTCCAACCAGCACAGCCCGCTCTGGAGGATTGCCAGCGATTTCTCAAGCCGGGGACGAGGAGGACGACGAATACGAAGAGGACGAGGATGAGGACGGCGAAATAACTGTTGAGGAAAGCATTGGTATAGCGCATCCCGGTCCAACTCCCACCACGCCAGGCGAGATACTGAACCTTTTACGCCAACTGCAAGATCAGTCAGTGCAAATAGAGCGATACTTTCCGGCGGACTTGCCCAATAAAGGGCAGAAACTGCTGGCCTGGAGAAAACAACTGCAACGCGCATATGCCTGTACGGAGCTATTTGAACGCCCGCAACTCCAACAAATTGAAGCGCAACAGGCACTCAAACTGCGCCATCACCTGGCGGAGGCAACTCGCGCCCTCGACTTTACTCGCGAGTACAGCGTTAAATTGATTGGTCATACCGGTGCGGGCAAGAGCACGCTGCTGGCGGCCATGCTGGGCCAGGATATTTTCCCTCGCCTGGCGGGTGGAGCGGTGACAGGTGTATGCACCAGAGTTCGGCTATGTGGGGAACAAGAGCCTGAAGAGATGCGTGTCCATTTCCTGACTCGTTCAGGCTTCGATGACCTGCTCAAACAGACGCAGCAGGGCATACAGAATGCAGCCAACCAGCGCATACGTGAAGCACTCGCCAGCGAATTGAGCATATTGCTCAAAGCCGGTGAGGTATTCGCCGCGCACTATCTGAAAGACGAGCAGCCGCACATTGAAGTGATAGCGCGTGACCGTTGGAAGCAGGAGAGCAGTCGCTACATCGAGGAACCCGCGCGCGACAGCGCGGAGCCGCGCCTGATACGCCTAATAGACTATGTTGAATACACCGTCCACGCGAGCGCACGCGCGCTCCTCCCACCAGGGAGCGTACTGGTAGACTTGCCAGGAGGAGCAGCCGGACAACTGCACCACGATGCCATTTTACGGGAAGAATTGCAGACGACCGACGCTGTGGTGCTTGTGATTGGGAACAATCGTTTTGGCGACGACGACCGCACGCAGCGCATTTTTGAGCAGGTCAGGCGCAAAGTTGTGCAGGGCAGGTCTCCCGATGTTGCGGCCCAGATGGTCTTTCTGGCGGTAACACACTGGGATGAAATAAACTCGGCGGCAAGCCTGGAAAAAGCCCTGGGCAGTTTGCGGCCCCTGCTGCGTGACTTGCCGGCGAACTACAACAGTTATCATCACCACGGGCCGGGGAACGGCTACTTCTTCTATCCCCTGCGTGGACAGGACGCGCTGATGGCAACGCTGGGCATCGAAAAACAGAGACTGGATGCCGACCGCCAGCAGGAAGGGCGAGACTATGCCGGGCGCATCCTCAGTGCCTACCCCGACCTGTTGAAACTGGACTCCACACTGCCAATCACAGCGGCAGCACAGGATTTCCAGAAAGTGACGCTCAAGCAGCACGAGGCGATGCTGCGCCTCAGTGGGCTGCCTGAACTGACCAATGATCTGCAAATATTTCTGACCAACAACCGCTATGAAGTGCAACTGCGACAGGCCGAGACCCAACTGGTGATGGCTCTACAACAGTTAGAAGACCTGTGCTGGGAACAGTTGAATCAACTCGGCGTGAATAGTCGCGACTTACAGGAGCTACAGCACGAAATGAACATGCGCCAGAGTAAACGCGGCGCGACGCGCTTCGAGCAGTTACAGCGTCGCACCAACGCCATGCACCAGGCATGGGGCGAAGCACTCCAGCAGTTCGACATCGTGATTCACACGGAGCAGAGCGCATTTCACGACGCCCTGGCAAAGGCGCATGACCGGGCTTCACGCCGCATCAAAATCCGCATTCTACAGGGCCATTTCGACCACTTCATCAAGGTAGGCAATCGCACGCAGGGAGATTCGCCCGCCATGGAGATCGGGAGCCGCTGGACAGATATCGACGGCTGGAGCTTGATTAAAGCATTACGGGTCAGCTTCAGCGCGGCATTAGAGCGGGAGATCAATGAACCGGCCCGCACCCTGGCCGAGGCCTTCCTGATCCCCATTGCCAACAAGGAGGAAATTGACGGCTCGCTCGACATCAACCACGTGGCACTTGGCGAGTTTGGTGGCGAGCTAGACGAGATTCAGAAGTCCTACAACAAGCTCAAACGCAGCATTCGTGAGAAAGCGCGCGATATTTGCCTGTATGTGACCATGGGCGAGCTACTCAACGAGGATAAATATGCACCAAGCAAAGACGATGCTGCCGTTGGAGCCCTCTATCGCCTCGTTGCCGCCCAGAGCAAGCCAGAGGACATCATCCAGCAGGCGCGCCAGTTGATGGGGCCAATCCTGGATGTCATCTGCGGGCAGTTGGCGGAAAGCACCGAGCGGCGCATCGCCCACCTCTTCCGCTACGAACTGGATAAACTGGAGGTACGCCAGATCTATGAAAGCGATCGCCTGGATACATCTCCCACCAACGTCCCAGGCGTTTTCGCCGACCTGGTAAACCGCCTGTATAGCCTCTTGACAGAACGGGTACTCACGTCAGACGCGCTCCGCCAGCAGCTTGACTCATTACAGGCTCAACGCGAGGCCAACGTCGATCGCTGGGTGGAACTCATCCACGACACCGAAGTCCTGAAAACAGCACACCGCCAGGGATAATCATCCCAAATGGTTCAAGAAAGGGGAGTTGGGGTGCAAGACGCTGTCTTGCACCCCAACTCCCCTTTCTTGAACCATTTGGGATGACCCATGTATGCGGCAAATGCCTGGTTATGTAACAATAACCAGTTTGATACATTCTCCATAAGAAATATACCAATTCGCAACCCTTCTGCAACCACCATATTGTTAGATATGAGAGGGCAGGCCAATTCACAGACCGTCCCGGCATTTCCCTATTTTGCTCACATGGCTGCACATTCCTGATATTATTGTGTACTTACGTAGCATATATGCTCACTGAGGAGAGACAAGCATGAATGGTTCAATCAAATTGAAACTCGTCCTGAGCCTGATCGCATTGGCATTGATAGCAACTGCTGTCTCCATACCAGTCTTTGGCTTCACCCGTGCCGCGCCCTACGCCGGCCCTAAAGCTATCGCAAGTGGCATTGTTCCTACTCCTACCGGTCCTCCCCCGAAACCCACACCGCCATACGAGCAGGCAAATTGGACTATTCAAGAAGGAATTCCATACGCAACGCTGCCCTTTGGCACATTTCTGTTAAATATTTATACGCCAAAGCCAGCACCTCAAGGCAATACTCCCATTGTACTCTTCTTCCACGGCTGTTGTAATCCAGCTACCAACAGAGATAACGCATTACGGCTTGGACACACTCCGGCAGACCCACATGAATACATGTTTCGCGAGCTGCTGAACAATGGCTACCAGGTCGCGACACTGGACTTCCCGTCAGAGTATCCCATAGTAAATGCCCACGGTGCCGAGGCCGGCAAAGCGGCTGTGCGCTTCTTCCGTGCCAACGCCGCAACCTATAAAATTGATCCCACGCGCATCATCGCCTGGGCATCAAGCGCGGGCGGTTGGATTGCATCAATTATGGGGACAGTAGATAAGAGTGCCGGACTGGATATCGGCCAATACCTGAACTATTCAAGCAGAGTCGAAGGCGTGCTTGACTGGTTCGGCCTTGCCGACCTGCAATATATCACCTCCGACGACGCCCCATTCCTGATCCAGGTAGGCACGCACGACGACCCCATGGTCATATCTATCTCAAAAGCCCTGTTCAACGCACTGATCAAGGCCCACGTTTTCGTGCAGCTACAATGGGTACTCAACGCGGGGCATAAATTTGTCTCCAAAAACGGCTCAACCAACCCCGATTATCAAGGCATCGCCAATACGGCAATAATCTTCTTAAACGCGATGGTGAGGGATAACCCGAATCCACAGCCACAATAAGCAGCCCGTTTCCAGGGCACCCCTCGCGGCTTTCAAGGGTAGGGATTTTGGCAGACCATCGAGGGCCGCGTAGGGGCGGGAGTGGGGTTGGGAGTGGTGGGGGCCCTTGTGGCCGCCCGCGCCCTATTCCATTGACCGAAACGCCCACTCCACCCCTGGGCGGCCACAAGGGCCCCCACTCCACCCATCTCCACCCCCACCCCTACGCGATGATGCCCCTCCCCAGGCGGTTTCCCAAATACCCACCTCCGAAAGGGCCATCCCCCATGCTCCTCACTCACCTCGTCAATCTCCCCCATCGACGTCACACCCCATCCCTCCCTCGTATCGCCCTGGCACGCGCCTCCAACGGCAGTGCCTCGCCCTCGCGTTTCATTTCCCGTAAAAGGTAGGCATAGTTTTCCAGCACATCAGCGATGAAGGGATGTTGTGAGTCAAATATTTGCTCACAGATCGCCAATGCTCGCTTGTATAACGGTTCTGCCTCCTCATACCTGCCCTGTTTACAATATAGCACTGCCAGGTTATTGAGGCTTTGTGCCGTATTAGGGTGACTTGCTCCCAACGCCTGCTCCCTGATCGCCAACGCTCGCTTGTACAACGGTTCCGCTTGTCCATAGAGTGCATGGCCTTTCAAATAGATTGCGGCTCGATTGAGGAGGAATGCCGTTTCTGGAAAAGCAAAGGCATACTGGTTAATGAGATCAGCGCACACCTGCGCATGGGCAATCAGTCGTCTACATTGGGGCCACGTCTTGAACTCAACATCTGGAAATGCCTGGCTGACGGCTCTCACCGTTCGCTCGGCCCATTGCCGTTGCTTGCGCTTCTCCATGCTGGCTTTGAGGACCACCTGCACCAGGCGATGGATGGAGAGGGTGTTGTCCTCTCGATTGCGACGCACCAGCGAAAAGCGCAGTAGGGTCCCAACTGCTTCGTCGAAGAGGGTAGCATCCCCGGCAATGGTTTTGAGATGTGGCCCAAGCTGAGAGGCTCCCTCCACGATCAATTCTTCCGGGATAGCATCGGGAGAGAGGTATGCAAGGAATCGCAGCATGTCAGCAGCAACCGGACTTAGCTGTTCGATCTGCTCAAAGGAGAGGGACCAGGTGCCATCAACAGGGTCGGGATGCTCTTTGCCCATTCCTCCACGCCGTTTGAGCAGGGCGATTTGTCGCTGTCGATAGCGTTCCAGGTAAGCCGCAACACTGCATCCCGTTTCCTCGATATAGGCTCCTGCCTGGTCAAGAGCCAGGGGAAGGCCATCCATCTCCCGCACAATCGCTTCCGCGCTACTGCGTTCCTGTGCGGGTGCCTGTTCAAGAGGGGTATCAAGTGCAAGCACCCTGGCTCGTCGCAATAAGAGCAACACGCCCTCCTGTTGATCCATCTCCTGCACCTCGATGCCATTGGCAAGTGTTCCCGCGGCCTGTGCTCTGGTCGTCAGTAGAAGATGCCCCTTACCACCTGCAGGGAGTATCTCTTCTACCAGGGAAAGATCATCGGCATTGTCCAGGATCAGCAGCCACCCATCGTGCTCTTCTAGCCACCGCTTGACCGCCATAACCACTTTATTCTGATCTTGTTCCTGCTTCTCTGGGAGATTCAACAGGCTTGCCAGTTCCACAAAGCCCGCAATCAGCACATCGCGGCTGGCGGCACTGACCCACAGGACAGCCTGGTACTTGTCCCGGTAGCGATAGGCATACTCTACCGCCGTCTGCGTCTTGCCGATGCCTCCCAGCCCATGGATGGCCTGCGCCTGAGTTAAGGCTGTGGCTTTGTTAGCCGTGAGGTCGCGATGCAAGTGGGCGAGCAATGTTTCGCGTCCAGTGAAGAAGGGGTTGCGACGATAGGGGATGTTCCAAAGGGGGGCAAGTGTGACAGGTGTGACAACTGTGACAGGTGTATTCGATTTGGGAGTACCTTCGATTGTCTTGCTTTCAGGTACACCTCGAACTGTCTTGAATTCCTTCACCACCTGCTTGATGCCCTGGGCTACATGATAGAAGGCTTCATTCAGGTCGGACCATTGCTTGATGGGGACACCATTGGAGGGAAGGGCACTGAGTTTTTCAAAGGGCGTGCCTTCGTAATCCACCGAATACAGGAGAATAGGAATGACTTTCGCCTCTCCCGTCTCGTGTCGCTGCATGGCGCGGCGCACTTCGGTGTCGTAGCAATAGTCCGAGGCCAGGTAATCGGGACTGACCAGCAGCAGGATGATCTGGGCGTCATTGAGGTGGTTCAAGCTTTCCTTTGCTGTCTCCATGCCCGCGTTGATCAGGCGATGATGCCAGCCGCGAATGTGCCCCTGACGCCGCAAGATGGCCAGGTGTTTCTCCAGTTCGCTGCGCAGTTCCTCATCCCGCAGGTCATACGAGTAGAAGACCGTGATGGTCTCTGGTGCTCCAGCTTCCATTACTCATCGCTTCCCTTCCATGGTCTCATGAATGAGCAGGCCTATTTTCAGGGCGAGGACAAGCCATCGCCCCTACTATGGACGCGCTTCACTGGCCAATTCAGCGTTGCCATAGTAGGGGCGATGGCTTGTCCTCGCCCTGGTTCCTCTCCACGACCCTCTCGCCCTGCTGCGTTGCGCTTGTTGTTTCGTTCGCCAGCCGTATCAAATTTGGGGTTTGCGTGTTTTGTAGTGTATCGCATGGAGGGGCTAATGGCAAGAGTTTTGGTAGTTGCGAAGCTCTCTGCTGCCGCGGCAGCAGAGAGCTTCGCAACTACCAAAACTCTTGCCATGCATGAAAACAAACAAACAAACAACAGGAGGAGAGCATTGCTGCTCTCCTCCTGTTGCTTCCCCCCCCCGGGAAAGATCTGTGTGCTGAGTCACCAGTCAGGTCATTCTCTAGAACATTGCCCGAAGGTTCTGTTCTAGTTCCTGCTTCATCCAGAATTGCCTGGCTGCACTTTGCCAGACAATATATTCTGTCCACAGGCGTTCATTCCCGCAGAACTGACATGCGGTACATGTTCCATGCTATATACTAGAAAGGATCATATATAGCAATGAGATACCCCCCCCAGAGTATCTCCCCCTTGGAACATCTATCCCCCACAAGTATGATACTATCCACTGGTAATGTTATGGTTGCCATCGTGTTAAGATAGTGTGGAGATTCATTAAAATATATCTATATCGGGTTAAGAAAATAACGTTGTTTTTTCGGCAGCAAGAAAGGCATTTTGATGTTTACAGACGTGACACAACCTCATTTTTTGCAAGCAAGCGGGCTTGAACACTTCTGGGGGGTAGCAGAAAACCCACAGTATTTGCTCTCGGCTGCCATGCTGGGCGGCGAAATAGTACGAGTGCGTTTTCTCAGAGGCGCTGAGGTCACACAGACACTTCGTCATTTACAAAACGCACAGGCGGACGTGTTCCGCTACCAGCTTGCCGATAGTACAGATGGCACGCTGCCCTATCACTCGTGGATTGTCGCCAGGGGTGATGAACAATGGCCCGGCTATCTTAGTGAAAGCGAAACACGCACTCTGCTGGAACCATATCTACAAGGATTTTCCTTCTCGTCCACAGCCCTGAGACTAAGGCGACCACTCACGCATAACGAGCGCATCTATGGCCTGGGCGAGCGCACTGGCACTATGAACAAGCGCGGTCAGGCATTTCCCATCTGGAATATTGATCCGCCTAAAGGGCACAATGCCCAGACAGAGACTATGTACGCCTCTATTCCCTTCTATCTTGGTCTCTCCATAGAGGATGGCAGGTCCTACGGAGTACTGATCGACCATACAGGACGGGTGGAGATGGATATGGGTAAAACCGATAGCACAAGCGCCAGTATGAGTGTTGAGGGTAATAGTTTGACCGTCTACTTTTTCGCTGGCCCCACAGCGGCAGATGTGATGCGCCAATATACACAGCTCACTGGACACATGTCTTTACCTCCGCGCTGGGCCATTGGACACCACCAGTGCCGTTGGAGCTATGCCGACGAGCAACAGGTGCGGCAGGTCGCCACCCAGTTGCGGGCGCGTAACCAGCCCTGCGATGCCATCTGGCTGGATATTGACTACATGGATGGCTATCGCGACTTCACCTGGAATACCGCTGCATTCCCCAATCCAGGGCAGATGATAGACGAGCTCCATGCCCAGGGACTCCACCTGGTAACCATTATCGACCCCGGCACGAAAATTGACGAAAACTATTTCGTCTACCAGCAGGGGATGGAGCGCGATTACTTCTGCCACTATGAAAATGGAGACATCTTCAAGGGCAATGTGTGGCCGGGTGCCTGTGTCTTCCCCGATTTCTCACAGAGCGAGGTACGCAGCTGGTGGGGCAACCTCTACCAGGGCTTGCTCGATCAGGGGGTGGATGCCTTCTGGAACGATATGAACGAACCTGCCCTGACCGATATGATGGTACTGACTGAAGCACCACAGGGGGATGAGATAGTATTGAACGAACCTGCACCTGCGGATTTGACGATACTGAACGAGCCGGAGACCAGTTCCACCAGGTCAAATACTATGGCCGACAACGTACTGCATTTCGCGGGCAGGGACCAGCCAATGGGGACAGATGGTTGGCCGCTGCTTCACAAATTCTTCCACAACGCCTACGGTATGGAGATGGCACGCGCCACCTATGAAGGTTTGCTGCGCCTGCGCCCCGGCTCACGACCATTCGTGCTGACTCGCTCAGGGACAGCCGGAGTACAACGCTACGCGGCCCTGTGGACGGGAGATAACACCAGCCAGTGGGCAGATATCCTGATGGCGATACCGATGTGCCTGAATACCGGCATGAGCGGCGTGCCCTTTGTCGGCGTGGACATCGGCGGTTTCTGGGAGGCTGGCAATGGCGAACTCTTAGTGCGTTTTGCCCAGTTAGGCGCACTGCTGCCGTTCTACCGCAATCACAATGCCCTCGGCAACCCTGACCAGGAGCCGTGGGGCTTTGGCGAGCCATTTGAGAGTGCCTATCGTAAAGCGATTGAATTGCGCTATCGCCTCATGCCGTATCTCTACACGCTCTTCCAACAGGCGGCCACCAATGGCACGCCGGTCATGCGTCCACTCTACTTCCACTATCCGCAGGACGAACAAGCATGTGACGTGCAAGACGCCTTCCTGGTAGGCGATGCATTGCTCTCCGCGCCTGTCTACCAGGCGGGTGCGACTCACAGAAGCGTCTACCTTCCGGCTGGCACATGGTTCGATTACTGGAATGGCAAAGAGTATCCAGGTGCTGGATGGAGCGATATAGAGGCACCGCTAGCACAGTGGCCTCTGCTGATTAAAGGCAATAGTATTCTCCCCACCGGCCCACTGATGCAATACACCGACCAGTACCCGATCGATCCTCTCACCATAAGCTGCTATATGGCAAGCGATGGACTGGCAACCTATACGCTCTACGAGGACGATGGCTCAACCTTTGCCTATCAGAGCGGGGCCTTCGCCCAGACATCCATCAGTTGCCGCGTGCTTGATGATTTTGTGACCGTAGAGATCGAGGAACAATATGACAAGTTCCGACCCCAACGCGAGGAGTACGAGGTGGTTGTATATGTGGGTGGGCGAACACTCCAACGCCGGGCGAAAGCCGGGCAGGGGAAGATAATCATCCGGCTATAGGAAAATCAATACTATAGGAGCTGAGAATTGGCAATTGTTGCTTGCTTTCAAGCAACAATTGCCAATTCTCAGCTCCTATTTAACTTTTACTGCCACAAGGCCACTTTCCCTGCTAGCTCCTTTACAAAGCGCGACTCAGCACCTTTTACTGTGAGCAGGTAAAGGGCTTCGGCGGCACGAGTCATTCCTACATAGCACAGCGTGCGCTGCTGCTCGATATACAATTGTGCTTCTTCCGCCTCGGCATGTTGGAGGCCCTGGGTTGATGGCAATACTCCTACCGTTAACCCCACCAGAAAGACGACAGGAAACTCCAGACCTTTTGCCGAGTGGATCGTCAATATTTTAACACGCTCCTCCAGCAAATCGAAATCGCTGTCTTTATGCAAGACGGTGCGCAGGCCAGCTTGCTCTAACTCCCGTTGACATTGTTCGCATAATTGATTTGTGGGACATAACACGGCAAAATCTGAAAGACGAAAAATCTGGTCACTGACCAGGTCGAGGATACGCTCTCTTACTAACTCAATTTGTCCATAGGTATTGGCAGCCTTCACCAGAATAGGCGATGGTCCCTGGCGTTGTGTCCATTCAGGATCAACATATTCACTGCTCGACCGCATCAATACGTTCTGCTCTAACAGGTATGCCGCCGCCTCGGCTATCTGGCGCGTATTCCGGTAGTTTTTCCGCAGGATAGCAGTTCGCCCGCGAGCCTGAATACCCGCCTGCTTCCAGGAAAAGCCGCGCGAATACAAGGTTTGAGCGGCATCTGCCAGAATCATGACGCTGCTCATCGGCCCCATGATTTCACCTGAAGACGGCCTCACAAATTGCTGTATCACACGCAAATCAACTGGCGTCAAATCCTGGGCTTCATCGACGATAATATCATCAAAGGGATCGTCTACAGGCTGAACAAGTAAGGTATCCAGTACGGCGGGCGCGAAGTCCGACCAATCATGGAGCTTCGCCTGTCCCAATCTTCGCTGGTAGGCTTCATAGACTCTCCAAACCGCTTCACGCTGCTTCGTACTCAGGGCAGTCTTGCGCCCATACCGTTCAACTACCTTGTACTCTTCTACACTTTTCATGCCAAGCCCTTTGATAACGCGCCTGATCTCCTCCTCAAAGAACTTTTCATCTCGCTGTAATACGACTGCCATATCCTTCATCCGCACTTCCTGCAAAGCATCGTGGAGAAACTTGCGGGTCTTCCCCTCTTCGCTTCTATTCAGCACCATGGAACGCTTACTCATAAGTCGCCCCATCAAGCTATGCAGTGTCATTACCTGTAAATTTCTGGGCAATGGGCCGATCAATTCTTCAATCAATACCCTGGTCACGGATGAAAGTGTGTGATTATAGGTCAGTACAAGCACGCGCCTGCCTTGTTCTGCCAGGTGAATAGCCCTGTAAATACCCACGGTCGTCTTGCCCGATCCAGCCGCTCCCTTGAGCAAAATCAGGGGAGCGCGTTCCATATCAACATACTGTTGCTGCTCAGGACGCTGGAGATTCAACATCAGGCGTTTGATCTTCCCTTCACAATATCCCTCCAGTTGATCGAGAGTCGAGCGATACAAGAGACGTGAGGAGTCAAACATTACCTCTTCCAGTTCAGTTGAGGTGCTCAGCTCTTCCAGCCACAAGCGTGTCTGTGCGGGCAAGCCATCAATAGCTAGGGCATCTTCGAGCGATGAGGCTTTTTTGACAGGCTGTACCAGAGACGAAGGCACCCCAAGTACACGCAGATGGGCATTCTGGAATAGGGCAAAGGCATTAGGCGTGCCTTTCTGGGACAAGATAGGAGTGGCGGGCACAGTGTGCCTTATACTGGGTGTCTCAAATACCCTATTCTTCGGCTCTTCCAAAGTGTCAGATGTAACCGCCGTTTCAGGTGTAATTTCCATGCGACGGAAGCGCGTATTGGCGGCAAAGCCCCGCAAATGAACATTATCTACAATCGAATGAGGACCTAAATCCCACAGGTGAAGATTACCCTCTTTGATCTCGTAAAGGAGACGCACACTTTGAGTGATATAGCAGTCCCAGATATTTGCCTTAGCACTTTGCAGACGATGCGTGTTCAGGGAGGGATGGCCTGGATTTTCCGCAAGTAGATGAAGCTTCCTGAAGACATTTTCATGCATTGACAGAGTAAGCCGGTTTAGAGCCTGTTCAAAGGCCTCGCTCATTAAGAAATCCACTATCATATTAATCCTTCACTTTAAGCAGTACAGTAGTATAGTACGGGTTTGTAAACATATTGTCAAGTTACTTTTGGATAACATACTTTGCATTTCATAGAAGTGAAGAAGGGGCAAGCTGGGCAAACACGCGTGTTTGCCCAGCTTGCCCCTTCTTCACTTCTATGAAATGCAAAGTTAAGATTTCTCTACCAAAATCATCATAGAAAGTTATGGAATTGATAACTTAAACCATTGACTTCATGATAACCGCATGGTATCCTTTACTCAAGAAATGTAACAGCAGTTTCATTCAAGCAGACTGTTTTGTAGCGTAATGCATATATTGACCTTGTATCACAAGTAACTTTGAGAGGTGCTACCTTGGATTATCGCATTTCACTGGTTGGCTTATTGATTGGCTTTCTCGTCGGGCTGACAGGCATGGGAGGCGGTGCTTTATTAGCACCCATTATGATCCTCTTCTTTCATATTCCCCCGGTGTGGGCCGTTGGGACGGACATTGCCTACTCGACGGTCACAAAAGCGGTCGGCTCAATCGTCCATATCCGTCAGAAGAACGTCAATTTTAAGGTTGCCCTCTGGCTTGCCTGTGGCAGCGTGCCCGCTACCCTGCTGAGTGTCGCCCTTGTACAATATATGCGCAAACAATATGCCGATGTGATCAACAATCTGATTGTACATACTATTGGTTTTACCCTGTTGTTGGTGGCAGTATTGTTGATTGTCAAACCCTTTATCATGCGCTACGTCGAACGCAGGAACCTGGAGGCCCAGAAACAAAAGGCCCTCAGCGGCATTGAGACTACAAAAGGCCCATCAGCCTGGGAAAAATGGCATCGTCCCGCGTTGACCATCTTCGTAGGGGCATTTGTAGGTTTCCTGGTTGGCCTGACCTCCGTTGGCAGTGGCACGCTGATCATCGTATCGCTGGCCTTCCTCTTCCCCCGGTTGACGGCGAAAGAACTGGTCGGCACGGACATTTTCCAGGCCTTCATGTTGCTCGCCTCCGCGGTGATCGGCTACCTGAATGCCGGTACCATCAACTGGACACTCGTGATGTTGCTGCTGATCGGCTCGCTGCCGGGCGTCTTCCTGGGCAGCAAGTTGAGCAAGTATATTCCTGAGCGTTTTATGCGCCCGGTGCTGGCAACCGTCCTGGTGATTTCAGGTTGGAAGCTGATTTAGCAGACTGCCACTCGATTTTACATGAATGCGGGTGTGCGTGCGATTTTTGCATGGCTGAGGCAAGCGCAGCCACTACTATACGACGCGCCCGCCGTGCGTGTATAGTAGTGGCTGCGCTTGCCTCAGCCATGCTCGCCCACCGCGCTCGATGTAAAAATCCTACACACACCCAGTGAGTGCGCAACTCTCGACTCTTGACTCTGCATAGGGTAAAATAGCCAGGGAATGTAATCCCTGGCTATCATGCATTTTGGTGTACTGAAACGTGTAGAGGTACTTATAAGTATTGGTTATCTTTCGATGATGTCGAGAGGATGAGATAATGCAATGCCCTCGCTGTAACCTGGAAAACGCTGGTGCAAGTGCCTACTGTGAACGATGCGGTACGCTTCTCCTGGATTTAACCCAACACACTCCAGAAGAGGTAGAATACAAGGCACCACCTCCCCCACCTTTGAATGGACACAATGCAATTCCTCGTCCGGCTCCACTCGAAATTACTGATCCTCCTCCATCTCCACCCCCACCGCCTCCACTGCCAGAACATGCTATGCAGCCTCAACCTGTCGCGGAACAGCGTTATTTTCTTCCAGATATGGGACGCTCACGCATCGGAGTATTCAGTGGCATACTCTATTTTATCGGTACAGTGATTGCGATCTTTGGTATGCTGAGCATTCTTGTGACGTTCGGGACAGGCAGCTCTTTAGGCCTCGTTGGACTCTTGCTTGCCGTGGCATTGCTGATCGCGAGCATTCGCATTTTTGTACACCAGAGGAGGCGCACCTCCAGTTTACGCTGGTGGCAGCGCATATTATGGATTTGTGGAGCTTCACTAGGCGCAATTGCCCTGCTCATCGGAGAAGACATCGTCTCTCCTAATGCCACGCTGACCACTTATTTTACCGGCTGTGTGATTTTGTTGTATGGCCTGGCGTGGGCTGGCATTGCTCTCTGGTAGATGCTTCCTTTATTCTTCAGTTCCACTGCTGAAAGATTTGGTGTTTGAACTTCGAGGATCTGGTAAGGCATCTCGAAACTCTTCCATTTGCTTCCAATCTGGCTCTGGAGGTGTGTAGCCGAGTCGAGGTGTATAAACCGAGTATTTGATGATCTGCATTTTATGGATGTAACGTGGACAGTTCGGGAATATTTGCTCTGCATGGACACGAACAATGAGCTGTGCCCCCGGATACTCGGACAATAACGGGTCGTCATCATGTTCTGTTGCAGTACCATTGACGCGCATTCGCCCAGGATGCTCAAAGTCAATGAAGAGCATCCCAACATGAGGGTTTACGAGCACGTTCCCCAGGCTCTTGAACATCCCATTGCCATCATAATCAGGAAAAGCCAACGTATTTGAGTTAAGTACTCGCACAAATCCAGGCATACCTCCCTTATACGAGCAATCTGGGCGACCTTCTGCATCAGCTGTAGCTAAGAAAAACATCGGGCCACGTTCAATAAATGCACGATCCTCATCAGTAAATGTATCATGTACTGTGCGCTGTTCAAGTCGGTCAGCAATACGCTGACTATCGAACTGATCCTGTAATTGACGAGAGCCCCAATTATACATTCTGCTCATGAATATGCTCTTTCTGCTGAGATGCTAACCTTTCCAATATCATTATAGCTATTTTCTGAGGGCATTTCCTGGATTTTCTGGAGGACACTTCCTCACTCAAAGGCCAACTTACAGAATCTGCTAGCCTCCTCTAGGGTCAGTTTCCCTTCGTTTTGCAAGGTAGGAAATGCTCTCTGAATCACTTTCATGAAACGTGGTCACGAAAGGCGGCAATCTGGGCACTGTGTTCGCGTTTATGCCCGTAGTACATGTAGACAAGAAGATCATCCAGAGCATAGGCATTTCCATACCACGGCAGCGTTCCTGTCTGACGGAAAACCTCTGGGGAAAGCTGCGCAGCCATTGACATGACCTGGACATGCGTATCATTGAACTCTCCCAATACTTCGTTCACGGACTTCTCTTTGCGTGCGTCTACCTCGGCGTCGTTAAATCGACCGCCCGGCTCACAAAACTTCGCCAGATAGAGTCCAGATGCGCCGGTACTGCCGCCTACAAAGGTATTCAGCACATCTACCAGCACATGTTCATAAGATGCCAGGTGGGCAATGATGTCCTTCACAGACCAGACCCCGCATGCACCTGTGGACTCCCACGCTGATTCGGGGAATCCTTCAACGGTTTGAAGTACGGTTTGTTGACCATACCTCAGAATATCAACTGCGTTCATTGGTTGTTCCTTTCTGCGTTTTTCAATTGCACTTCTTCTCGTCAAATGCGTTACCATAATCCTGCAAACTGGAATTGCCATCAATTTCAGTTTATCTGCCATCGTTGCACCCTCATATCTTTCTTATTGTCCTTGTTGACCGGCTAACACTCTCATTGTAGTCAATTGGTATGGCTATTCCATCGTGGACAAGTACGGAGGTTATGCGAAAGTAGTACGGAGATTTTATGAAAAGCCGGTACGCAGAAAATGGTGAAGAGAGCTTTTATTAGCCTTGCGCCAATCCTCTTTCGACAGCCCAGGCTGCAATCTGCCGGCGCGAGGTGAAGCCCAACTTGAACATAATATTACCTACATGGGTTTCGACGGTCCGTTCGCTCACAACCAGCACATCAGCGATCTCACGATTGAATTTCCCCTGAGCAATCAGTGCAGCCACTTCACGCTCCCGCGTGGTCAATCCTCCAAAGGCCTGTTTCATAGCCCGGCCTGCTGATAGCGAGCGCACACGGGGTAACATGGTGCTTGCGTGTTCCAGGAAATTGTCCCGCAAGCGTTCACCTGGCACATTGGCAGCCAGTTCCTCGATGAGCGTTCGAGCGTTCGAAAACGCTTGTTCGGCTTCTGCACTGTGTCCTTGACCCTGATAAAGATTGCCAAGATCCACCGCGATGCGCCACAACCTCGGTCGTGTTCCCTGAGCAATTGCCATCTCTTGCGCTGCTTTCAGTGCAGCTGCGGCTTCCTCTTTCCGCCCCAGCGCGGCCAGCACTTCGCCGCGCAATTTCGACACACGGAGTATTTTTCCTCCCCTAGCTACGTTAGCGGCTGACGCGATCAATTGATCAGTGATTTCAAGTGCTTGAACAGGATTCCCCTGTACAAGTAAGAGTTCTACTTGCGCACACCACATCAATCGCTGTGCCATGGTTTGAGCAGGAGTATGGGGATCGAGAGCGGCCTTGAGAACCATTTCTGCTTGCGCAAGATCATGCAACGCGAGGCAGTTCGAGGCGAGGTAGCCGGTGGCAATACGGGTCCAGAACAGCGAGCCAATCTCACGAGCCAGCATCAACGCCCGCTCAAAGTACTTCTGCGCTGCTGACAACTCAAGCAGATCGCCATACAGTGCTCCCAGTACGCAGCTGCTAGCCGTCATCCACTGCCGGTGCTCGGTCTCTTCCACAATTTCAAGGCTCCTCTGTGCAGCTGGAAATGCCTCTTCGTAATCGCCCTGTGAACCAAGACAAAGAGCCAGTTGAAAAAGTGCGTAGGCTTCAGCCGGACGCTGCCCGATCTCGCGTGCAATCTTCAGTGCCTCCTCGGCGTCAGGAACTACGTCGGCCAGGCGGCTTGCCGCGGAGACCATTGAATCGGTCTGATATGTCGCGCCGCGCAGTGCCAACGTGGCCAGGCTGGAGGTCAATCCCTGCCGGTTATCTAGCTGGCGAAAGAGCGCGACGGCCTGTTGGTAATAGGCCGTGCCCTCTATCAAGTCGCCACCAAGATAACTCACCATTCCCAGCAGGTCAAAGGTCTCAGCAATGCCATGCTGATCTTGCAGCTTCTGAAAGATGGTCAATGCCTCCCGGTGATAGCCAAGTGCCTCCATTGGCTGTTCGACATTCAGGTGCCAGTTGCCGATACGGTTAAGACTATGGGCATGCAACTTCGCATCTGTGAGTGCCTGTGCGAGTTCAATTGCACGGCTAAAGTATGTTTTTGCCTGTTGATAATCGCGTCCCTCCCAGAGGAAGCCGAGATCAATCACACTTTGCCACTCCGCAGCACCGTCGTGTACGCTTTGAGCGGCATTCAACGCTCGCATGTAATCGCTACGCGCCTGTTCAAATTCACCCAGCGTTTCATGCGCCTGCCCCCGTGTTCGATACAAGGTTGAGGGTACCGCTCGACCCAGGCGCTGCGCGGCCTCCAATGCTCGTGTAAAATGCTCGATGGCAGCCTGCGGTGCGTACAGGTGTTGCGCCTTTTCACCGGCACGTCGTGCATACTCTAGCGTTTTCTCCCAGGCACCCGCTTCATAAAAATGATAGGCCAGGTCTGCGAGGTGGGTATCAAGGGCAGAGCTGTAGAGTCGCTCCATAGTTTCTGCAATGGTTGCGTGTAGTGCTTTGCGCTCGCGAGCCAATAGTTCGCTGTAGATGGCCTGTCGTGTCAAAGCATGACGAAAAGCGAATTGTTCTTCTGATTCTTCGACGACAAATTGGGCAGCGATCAGCTCCTTCATCGAAAGCAGCAATCGCTGCTCGTCGTCCTGTGTCAATCGCTGGAGCAAGGCGAAATCGAAACGGCGTCCGGCGACAGCCGCCAGCAGAAGCACCTTCCTGGCAGATTCGCTCAGGTGGTCAGTGCGCCGCTGCACGGCATCCTGAATGCTGCGAGGAATGTGCAAATCACCCAGGGATGGGAGAACCCAGGCTCCATCAGCATAAAATATTTCGCCTGACGTGAGCAACGCCTTGAGAATCTCCTCAATGAAAAAGGGATTACCCTCCGTCAGAGCGTAGATGGCGTCCAGCAACTTTCCTTGCGTGAAGCGGGATACATCGAAGTCAGAACGGCGCACATCGAAAATGGCTCGCAGCATGGCGGCAACATTGCTGCGTGCGAGGCGGCCAAGTGGAAATTCCTGAGCCAGGCGTTCGCGATCCACTTGCGCGAGCATATGCGCTAAGTTTGGGCGAACTTCATCATTGCGGTATGTCAGCAGGACGAGCAGAGGTTGGGAGCTACAGCGCCGAGCCAGGTAGTGCAGAAATTCCAGGCTGACATCGTCACACCAATGCAAATCTTCCACAACGAGCAGCACAGGTTGTTTCGCTGTCTGGTTGATGAAGAATTGTGTCAGTACAGCGAAAAGCAGTCGTTTAGCCTGCTCGGGATCGGATGATACAATGATTGCTGTTTCAGGTGATGGGGGAATAACATCGGGCAGCAATGGAAACAATGTATGTGCCGAAGGTCCCAGGTCAGCAGCTATCTCAGTTGGGGCGCGATGAGCAAAATGCGTACGCAGCAAATCAAGAAGAGGAGCATAGGGGCAAGAAAGATCGGTCGGGAAGCAATTTCCCTGGAGAAGTAGAAAGCCCTGAACTGCGGCATACGTTTTTGTTTCGGTAACAAGACGTGATTTGCCAACCCCTGCTTCGCCGCTAAGCAAGACTATCTGCCCTTTCCCATTTTTCGCTCGATCACTCAGAGCATGAAGGGCAGCTAGATCAGGCTCGCGGCCAATCAAGGTCGGACAAACGACAGGTTTGTCGAACGGCATCCTCATAACTTTCCCTGCTTTTTGACAATATCGACTCGTTGAGTGAGTTCAGGTACTGCTACACCTCTTGTGGCAAGCCCGACATTAGATATTGTAACATGTGCATATCAAACTTGTTTTTCGGACATACCAGCTTAGAATCAAGAGACCAACTTTTTCGGCCCAGGAAATGCCCTGGAGAAGTTTTATAACAACTAAATTAATACGTGTCTCTCCCATACAGGTTAGTGATACATGATTCTGCCCCACCCCAGGGCGAGGACAAGCCATCGCCCCTACTATGCCCTTCCCATTACCCAAAACTTTTGTGTTATGTGGAACCGCCTGGGAAGCGGAACGAGTGTGTAGGGGCGCAATTCA
>Ga0099830_10000149_pt1 | contig 25839 bp, 25 predicted proteins | sample CZO8metaG_4_FD_79337 | JGI IMG/M metagenome (GOLD analysis project Ga0099830, IMG submission 79337) | Vadose zone soil microbial communities from the Eel River Critical Zone Observatory, Northern California, USA - CZOApr15con2H3.8 metaG | ecosystem: Environmental > Terrestrial > Soil > Vadose...
CGATCATGGCGGTGAAAGTCGAAACCCGCCTCGACCATCAGAGGGTAAAGCTGCGGGCCGATCAGCGCGTCGCCTCCGGCCTCCCGCTGCAGTGTGATTAGGCGCTGGATCGCCGCATGTGCCGCGGCGCGGTCGGGATGAAAGTGGGTCGATCCGTGATCGCCCTCGATAACGGTGATGGAACCACCGGGTCTGAGCAGCCGGCTGAGAATCGACGCGCGCTGCGTTGCTTATCAATCGCGGAATGACAGGCGACCCATCGGACACGCGGCCCGTCGATTTCTAACTGCAATTACCCCTTGGCTTTCACCGTGGCTACGAAACATTTCCCGCGACGCCACTCTCATTGATCAAGAATGCGTCCTCCTCGAATCTTCCGGACCCGCTAGCGAGGCTCATCTCGGAGAGCTTGGTTGGTCTCGTGACGGAATGTTGACAGGGCCTGATACACCTGCCGACGGGCACGACTGATGCCGCCTAAAGGGCGGTGCTCGGGCAAGCAGCGCCATGGGTTGAACGACAGGTTGTCTCCGAACTCGCGCCGTTCTGGCGTATCGAATATCTGTGAAGGAATCGTGAGTGTGGCAACCCTGCGAAAAGGCGAACGCGCTTCATCCCAGGTTGTCCCCGGATCCTCGATCGGCATTTTGTATGGATCGACCTGGAATTGCACAGAGAAATCGAAGACCGCGTCACCCGAAGCGAGTTGATCAACCATCGCCTCCCTAAGGTAATCGTTCGAAGGGTTCTTTGGCACCGGTCCATGGCTCGCAGCACGGGGTGTAAGCGAATATTTCACCGCTTTGTCGCCCAGCAACGAAGGAACGACGCTGAAATATCGAATCTCCAGCGGGTTGCTGAAGCAACGCAGCGAGCTCATGAGATTCCTGAGCACGCGAAGATGGGTTAAGAAATACCACGCGATCGGAATCCTGCCGCCTATGAGGGCCTTGACGAGGCCGTCGAATTCCGCGACATTCTTGGTCACAAACCGGCTGTCACTAATAAGAATGAAGTCCTGCGTCGTCCCAGGAGCCCCGTCAGGGAGGAGCCTTGCGCCCTCGACCCCCATAAGCTTTATCGCAACTCCTCTAATGTCGGCCTTGGCATCAGTAGATACCGTGCCGTTCTGATTTGAAAAACGAACCCACACTGGAAATGTCCGGCTCCGTTTGAACACACCGATGCTCAATTCCCCGGGGAGATCCGGGACGATGGAAAAATCACCGCGAACGCAGCCGTGCATTTTTGGATGAGCGTCGCGGAGAGTTCTGGTTTTTGCGTAGTCGCGCTGCATTTTTGCGCGCAGCTCACGAATGAGACTGTCGACATGTTGCTGTTCGTCGGCAGGCGGGTATTCGGCAGCAAGCTGTAGTTGCGGCGCTGTATTGAAAAAACCCATATCGGTCTGCTCTTAAGTTGGATCTATGATACCCAGCGCAATGGTGCGAAGGCAGGTCAGGCTCGGAACGAAGAAGTAATCGCCGCCGCGGGTCTCCACGAAGGTCGGCATGTGGTTACAGAAATAGGGGGGTTTATTCGTGACGACGTCGCCTTCGATGGTCATCCGCCCGCCACCGAGTCTGCCTTCATTGGTGCCATGATTGCCCAGCAGTGGATCAGGATCGTTGGCGAGCCCGAAGTCGTTGCCGTAATTCATCCACTGCTGTTGAACAAACTCAAACTGGCGGCTGAGATCGGCGTTCACGATCAACATAATCACGCCGTGGTCACCGTCATCTCTTGTGGGGTCGTCTACCTGCCCGTAGGGCAAACCTCTCCGAAGAATACGACGCCGGTTACTGAGTGCGCCAGGTACGGCGAACGCGTTAGTCTTTCCAAACTGAAGCGCACTTCGGGGATTCGTGCGGCGCATATGCGAACCGAAGGGGCACCGGGCACCGCTGGTATCGTCCCTGTAGTCAAAGGCCACCAACTGCAGGCTTAACTCCGCAAACCGGGTCTTTTCCTGGGGAGTAGCCGACTGAGTCCACACTTTTACTTGTAGGGGCGCAAGCTCCGCAACGAATCTATTGGCACTCTCCTCGGTCGGAAATGAGACCAACGGAGCACCGTTGCGCCACCGCCCGGCAAACTTCGCCGCCAAAGCCTCCTTGCCGTCGGGGAATCTTGCACCTTCCTCATCTAGGTACGAATGGAAGGACCCCACATTCTGGTGTAGCTTTCGATACGCGATGAAAGTCCCGTTCCGCGAAAACAAGGGTGGACCCGGCGCCTCCGGGTATTCGAAAGCCTCATCCGGGTGCCCTAGAATGAACTCGCCCGCAGCAAGGGGCGCCCAGCCAGCGGGGGTGCGCGGGTCTCCACCCGTGGGTTTGCCTCCGCCGATGACAAGATTCGGATCCTCGCCGCAACCTTCGAAAAACGTGGTGGTAATCCCGTCGCTATAGCCGAAGTGTTCTTTTCCCCCGGGATAACCGAGGTTATCCTTAGTTGAGAGAAGCGCAGCCGCGGGTTGATAGGGCAGGTTGTCGCCACCCGCGCCACGATGCCCCACCAGTTGGCTGACCCCGGGATTGGCCGCCAAGATCCGCTGAATCTCCTGATAGCGGCTATCTAGGTCCTTCTCTTCTTTGCCGTCGATGGTAACCATGATGTGGACGTGCTGCTTGTTGTCGTCCTGGTTGTTCCAAACCGGATCCCAGCGGTGGTAGAGGCTCGGACCCGTGTCGCCAATGATTTCGCGCCGCGCCTTCATACCCATTGAGAACGCCTCGGGAAATCCGTGCAATGTCACTTCCGGAGTGTCGAGGTGGCGAAGTCCCTCATAGGTAAAGCCGATGTTGGTACCCACCCGGGGCGTCTTGGAGAGATCCTTCCAAGGCGTGCCCAGGGTCACCAGCGGCACGATATCTGCCACGAATTTGCGGCCCGCGACAGGTACGTCTACGTGAAAAAATACGTACCGCGCTACAACCAACCCGTAGCGGGCGTACGCCTTGACGACGTTGCCCTGGACATCGTCGAGATCCACTCTGGTAGTCACTTCGAAGCTCCTTCGACCCTATCCAGGTGATACGCGCCAGGTGCCCAGGTTGGGCCATCTAGATTTGTCGGCTGGGTACGCTGGACAAATCCCCGAAAGGCCTCCTGCAACTCCGACGCACTCTTTCCTTGGTTCTCGAACGCAAATCGTGAGAATTCCTGCTTCAAATAAAGATTCTTGAGTTGCTCGACCAAAGGCTCATCAGTGGACCCGTTGAAGAAAAACGTAGTGGTGACCTGGCATTTCTTGACGTACTCGATAAAACTCTTAGCGTCGCGTACGGCCTCGTGACCGACACAGTGCCAGAGGATAGCAAGCACATCTTCTTGAAGGGCCTTCCACATGCCTGCCAGATAGGGCTCGAGCTCCCCATGGAAATTGGATGAGAACACCAGATAGTCGGACTTGAGATGTTCGAGAAATGCCGGCTTTCCTTGATAAGGAACGTCGCTCAGCACCCAGAATCGGCACAGGTAAGTGTTAGGAACCTTTGCCATCGGGCTTTCCTCGTTCACGTGCAGCGTTTGCAATACATTTCGGAGAAGGGCGGTGTAGGTTTGACCGCTATTACCTGCCGGCGAGTCCGACGGTACTCCGCGCAGAATAGGACAAAGAACCGTGAGCGCGTAAGCATTTCCGCTCTTGTTTGCCATAGGCCTGGTTCTCCGATTTTGCTCCGGGTATACTAGCGCACGCTTGGGGCTAGTCGCTTAATTCCTTGCGCTCTACTCCTTCTTTACGTAGGTTGCGCTCTACCGCCGACGCGGACAAGCTGACAACCGGGTTCGGTCCCATCTGGCTGATGTCATGTTGCAGATCAATCAGCAAGCGATTGTACTTCTGCATAAATTCTTCGGGAGCGGCCTTCTGGGAATCGCCGATGAAGGCTAGCAAGGAGTCTTTTACCTTCTTCGCCGACTTCACGTCATTGGAGGACGCCATCGGATAAGCATTGTAGTAGTAATCGGTCCATATCTGATTGGAGGTGATGTACCTGTGAAACGGAAGCATCGGAACAGACTTGGGATACTTGATGCTCCCAAACCAAAACAGATTGAGGCCTCCGGGTATCGCCGAAGAAAACGAGTCGACATACTGATTCCAACTGCCGTTAAAATTGCTGAAGAAAATCATATACGCATATTTCACATCTTCTTGGGGCTGATCCGAACTAAGCTTGGGGAATTGGTGCGGCATTACGATGACCCAGCGCGCATAGTGAATCAGCGACAGGGTTACCAAGCCGGCGGTAGTCGCGGGACGTTTGTGAGCGATCCAGAAAAAAAGACGATTCCACCACGCGGTGTACCAGCGCATAGGTGTTACGGCATTCATCGCATAAGCTTTTCCGGCGATGTTTGACATGATCGGTAAGTGTATACCCACAGGACATTGTCGGGTAATCAGCAAGTGGAGAGATTCTGTCGAGCCGAGAGTCCCCTAACTCGGTCATTCCCTATCACTGTTTTCACCACAGACTTACAATAAGTTTCCCTCCTTCGCGCGTTTCGAAGGCCTGGCATTGCGGCGCTCACTCTGCGTCTAATCACCTCACCTTAGGGAGGCTCTTCAACCCCGCCTCCGCTGGACATCCCCTAGACAGCGCCTACCCCTAACATGAGCGAAATGAATCGAAATAGCCGGCGTCCCTCACTTGTGTCTTGAACTAAATTGAACCAAGCCGGCGACGTGGTTTTGGGGGTTTTAAGCATGGTGGCCAAAAACGGCGTGGAACCGCTGTCGATTCTTGAGGAAGCCCAGCAACTCATCATCGTTTGTTCTTCTTAATGGCAGCTGCCACGACCTTCAGGCAAACGGGGTGCACGCCCAAAGTGATGTTCCGGCTGATCGAGGCCGATCACTACGTCAACAAGAAGATCCTGGTCGTGGGCGGTCGGAGAAAGTGCGGTCGAAGCGGCCATAGGATTTGCGCGTCACCCCGGCAAACCGGCTCCCCTCTCCTACCGCAGCGCGCAGTTCAGTCGGATCAAGGACCGCAACCCGAAACCAATCGAAGACTGTTTGGGGTCGGGCAAGATCGAGGCCCTCTTCAATACCAACCCGGCGGAGTTCAAGGCCGAATCTGTGATCCTCGACGTCCAGGGTCAGAAACGAGAACTGCCCAACGACTTCTTCTGGGTCTTCGTCGGTGGAGTGCCTCCCTACGACTTCCTCAAGGAGACCCCCATTCGCTTTCGGTATGCGTGACCAGACATAGGAAGCCAGCAGCGAGGCCAAGCGCGCAGTCCAGGAAAAACAAGCGCTGGCCAAGGCCAAGCACCTCGGGGTCAGAGTCGCGGGAGTTTGGTACTGGGAGGGATTGTACCCCGTCGGCGTACACTCCCACATGCTTGCGAGAATGCCGAGAACTATGCGAAGGGGGGATTCAGGTGGGGAATGAACGTTGGCGCAGTCGATTCGTCGACTGCGAGCGCCGCCAGCGTCAGCTTAAGGAGGTCACTGACTTGAACTGCTTGCGGCAGCTGTTCTGTTTATCGTCGAAGGGCTTGATTTCGCCGTTGCTGTCGACGCTGATCGCGCCCAGCGGGGCATAGTGATGCTTGATGCCAAGCGGCGGCCCTTGCCAAAGGCGTGCCGCTGGTGTTGCCCTGGACATCGGTAACGGTTTCCGTAGGCCATTCCACATCGGCGGTGGCCGTGCGCGCTGGAATCAGCCAGTAATCGCCGGTGCGGTATTGTTGTGGCTTCCCGGGAGCTGCCGGCTCGAATTGGATCTCTACGCCGTCTTCTAAAGCCAACCAGAAGTCGCCATCACTCTCTTGAATGAATGCGGCGTTGTCGGGTCCCAGAGTTAATCCGCCCTCGGCCGGATCGCCGGCTTGATGATCCCATCGCCGTAACAATGGATGTTTGCTGGGATCGGCTCCCAATGCGCTGGCTGCCGTTCCGGTCAGGGTCACCTGGAGCTTACTGCGGTCGATCGACTGAACCTCGAGCAAGGTGCCCGCCAGATTTCGCAGGACATAATCGTCGTCCTGAATCTCGACCCGGTTCCCTGCACTTAAGCCAAAGCGGTCATCCCGTCCGAGATCTGCCAAGGTGAGAGTGGTCTGGCCGTCGCCGGTGGAAATGGGCCCCACAATCGGAAAGGTGACCGATCCGTTCTCGCGCGACCATTTGAACGTCGCACCGCTGATCGCCTTCGCTTTGACTGCCCGTCGCCCCGATTCACCTCCACCACCGTCGGCACTTCCGCCGCCGCACCCGGGGTGTGAACCTCCACACGGTAAGAGCTGATTTTCCGCGCCGTGATAGTTGGCATCGGGCGCAATGATGCAGGGATCGGTCGCCGCCGACTTCCGTAACGCGCGCGCCTTCAGCAGGCCGTGGTTGGGTCCAAAAAGGGTTGGGGAAAAACTTGTCGTCGTCGGGCGTAAAGCCATCGCAAGGCTTGCCGCTGTTAGGGTCTTGGACCTTTCCTTTGACCACCTTTACCTGCCAGATGATCTTTGCGCGGGTTGCCGTATCTGGCCCGCCCAGTGCCACCTCGCGGATGGAGCCGTCTTCAATGCAGGTAATGTGTCGCTCCCACACATCCAGGTAGACCAAGTAAGCCCCATTGGCACCGGTGGTTTGCGCAAGTGCAGCTGTTTCCGGAAGGTCAGGCTGGGTCAGGTAGGTAAGAACGCGGCGGATGCTGGGATTGATGCCCTTGGTAATATCTACCGCTGGCGAAAACGTCAGTGGGCCGCCGGCTTGATTCGCAGTTGCGATTTGGGCCACGGTCGGATTGAAGCCAGGAGTGGCAAAGGGCTGCGCTACGTCATCGAACAGTTCGACCAGTTGGTCCGCTTCGAATGCCCTCCCATCCAGGGTCCATTGTCGCACGGTAACTTCATTGGGTATGCTTGCTGAAGCAATGACGGAAATTGTCCCCGCGTCCGCTTCGCAAAGAATACCGTCCACGTAGTAGCGGCCGAGCTCAATACGGAAATCACTCGGGACCGGCACGGGGGCTAGTGCGAAAGCGGAGCTGCCGGGCCCTCCGGCCGGTCCGATCAGGTCAGCTCCCAACGTGCGCAGATAGCGCAACAGGATCGCAGCCTGTTCGTTCCAGTCGCTGTCCAGTTGCACTCTTCCCTGCTGCATCAGGACGCGAGTGAACTGTTTCAAGGGGTCAAATGTATTGCGAGTCAGATCAGCCTTCATGGCATTCCTCGTTTAACTGGGCGAAAATGATGCCGGCGTTCATGCCGGCGGGCGTGTATTCTTCCATGCGGACGCGGAGACTGTTCGTGCGCTGCGGCCGATAGAGGTCGTGAAATACCACCAATTCTGAATCGTCATCGGCGCCCCGCGTGATCTCATCGGGGCAGGTGTTCCTGATCTCCGCGCATCTTGCCGCGGAACAGACTTATGTGATCGACCTGCGGACCAACCGAATCGTCGCCGTCGCAAACCGACACACCCGGCGTCGAGGGGTGGAATATGTTCCTGAACTCAAGAAGCTATACACATCGAACGCACACGACGACACGATCGGAGTGGTTGACCTCAAACAGATGAAGGTCATCAAGAAACTCAAGACTGCGTCCAAGCCGGACGGCAACACTTACGCCGCTCCCTTCCATAAGCTGCACGTCTCCGATGAACGAGGGAAAGCCGAAGCCATCGTCGACGTGCAAAAGGACGAGATTGTAGGCACGTTACGTTTCGACAGTGAAACCGGGATGCCACAATATGATCCCATCGCCCGCAAGGTGTACGTCAACCTGCAAGACCAGAACATTTTTGCGGTCATTGACCCGGTGATGGACAAGATTGTGGGTAGATATTCGGTTGGGCAATGCAAGGGCAATCACGGAATGGCGCTAGACCCGGAGCACCAACGCGCGTTCCTCGCGTGTGAAGAGAACAACCTGATGACCGTTTTCGATCTCGACAAGCACACGCCCATCGCCTTTCTTCCGCTGGCGGATGGACCCGATGTCATCAAATTCGATGCTGGTCTGGGCCGCATCTACGTCGCGTGCTATAGCGGCGCCTCTCCGTTTTCCATCAGGATGATCCAGACCACTACCGCAAGCTGGAAGACTTTCGCGTCCAGCATGCAGTCCATAGCCTGGCCATTGATTCCAAGACGCATCGTGTTTACACGCCGGAGCAGGAAGAGGATGGAAAGCCGGTCGCACGGATGGTCCTCTACGAGGCGGTCACTGATCCTTAGCAGGCCCGTGGGGACCAATCTCGCAGCCGCTAAGAGATCCGGGAGCAATGATGAAATGGATTACTCGTGAACACATCAAAGTGGACCGGGTCGCTTGCTCGTGGCTGATCCGACGCTTCATCAACCCGGACGCTCAGTTCCTTTTCGTTGACGAGGGCCAGCTGGTGGAGAGCGCTGCCCGGTCCGCGCTGTAGTTTCGAAGCGATCATTGAGGACTACCATCTTCAAGCCCCGGGACTGGCACGGCTCGCACTGATCGTCCGCGCAGCCGACATCAAGGGCCAGGAACAAGTTGCTGTCGAAGGGATCGGCCTGCGGGCCATCGCACAGGGCTTTGCTGCTCTGGGCCTTTCCGATGAAGAGCGATTAGCGCGGCAATTCCCAGTCTATGACGCACTCTACGAATGGGCGCGTCAAGCACCGTGAGTTTGCCGGTGTCGAAGAACCTGCTCTTGATCAATGCAGCGGCCTTCCAGCGCTCGTTCTTGGGATCTACTTGATCCGTGGGTCGCCGTGAGTGCTCTGGGAAGAGCAGCGGCCAAGTATTCTCCGTAAACCAAGAACCCCGGCGCCGTTTCGAAGGTGCAGGAAACTGTCGTCAAGCTCGCCGGGTTCCACCCCCTCTTTGTGACAATGCGATCGTGTCAAAGGTCCGGTGTTTTGCGAGTTGAGCGACGGTCTTGATTCCTCAACGATAGTCTTAGCCGTTTGTCCTGTTGACGAAGCCCGTCGGCAATACGGCCCACGGCTACTTCACGGGAAGCCTGGCCCGATCGACAGGCCACAACGGATGGCGTTCGATCTCAAGTGTGACGATTCTTCAGAAGTTTTATGAATTTTTTATGCGGCTTAGTATCAAATCTAAAAATCCTATCGCTTGGGACAACCTATGGGATTCGTTTGTGAAGGGGGCTAGATGCTTGTCTCTGTATCACATTTGATTGCGAATCGTACTGTGATTGCCATGTTGGCCCTCTGCACTTTGGGCATGGCATTCGTGTTCCGGATTGTCATTGTTGTTCTAGTCAATCAACGATTAGAGGGTCGGCGGGAGAACAACGAGTCTGAGAGTCAGGCATTGATTTGTACCGATATCGCTGGACCGAAATGCAGCAAGGGTAAAGGGCCGAAAAGTATCCGACTCAGGTTTGTGAGATGAGCTCTAGCCTAAATGAAATGCCCAGACCCAAGTTTTGAATCGTGGGCACTCCGCGACCAGCCTCTCCCCCGAATGCGCCTTTTACATCTGGCCATCACTAGATCAGAAATGTAATCAATAGGGTCGGCACGAATTCCTGGGGCGAACAAACAGCGAATCTGCTAATATCCCTTCGTGGAGGAAGGTCGCAAACGAGTGCTCGCGATTGTGGCCGGAATTCTGGTCGCGCGCCACCTCAGAACCGCCGAAGACTTGCATGAGTGGCGCTCGACTCCCAGAACTGAATCGCTCGTTTCGAGCGCCGTGAACTGGGCGGAACGAATCATGCGCAAGATTGACGATCGCTTCGGAAATTCCTAAGCGCGGCGCTGCGGTGGTGGTTCTCACCTCATCTCGGCGATGGGCATGGTCACGACTGTGACCCGTCCAACGATATCGGCTTCCCCAGGATAGCGGACGTGTCTGGCTGGTCTCCGCGATTGTGGAGAGGGAATAAGAACGAGCTGGTTCCCGTCCACCTCGCACCAGCTGCACATGTAGGTGTCGCGGAGATCCACGAAGTAAATGGGGCGATCGAATTCGTTCTGCCAGCCCTTCGGCTTTATCTTGGTCTGACGGGCATCGATCTGCACAAGAGAGCCTGGGCGAATGTGCGGATAGAGCGTGTAATCCTCCATCCCGATGTATCCATAAAGAGAAGTCCGCCAATCCGTTTTCTGGAGAAGCCCGATGGGAACCTCACCCCAGCGTTCAAACATGCGCGAGACCAGGTTGGTTTGTTCCAATCCCACTTTGTCGCGAAGTCCGAGCGGCGCCGTGATCGTTCCGTTGGCATCAATCGCAGGAGAAGGGATTAGACAGGTGCGCGGCAAATCCACGAGCCCTTGCTCTCGGCCGACCTGGCGGACATCCAATCCGAAGAAGGCTAGAATTTCGTCGAGAGAACGTTGATAGATAAGACTAAGACTGTGAAGTTTGTAGAGCTTGGGCTTGAATTTTCCTGCCTCAACATCTGCGACCCATGTGTGCGAGATATAGTAATCCGAATCATTCCTCTTCAGCGCAATCGCTTGACTCATGCTCTCTACATCGCGAGTGGACAGGCGCAGACGTTCTCGTTCGGCTCTGAGCCGCCGACCAGCATCCGGGCCCGATATCGTGGCCAACATCGACTGCTAACCTCGGAGTGTGGCGCGTATCTTATCGCAAATTAGTCTCTTGTCTACAGAGATAATGACAGATTTCCGAAAATAGAAACGGGGCCTAGGAGCTCCAACTCTCGGCGACGGCTGCCCGTCGGCTGATTGAAACCCTTGACCGGAATTCCGACCAGTAATTGACGCCGACTACTTATTCGCCTCAATCGCCGAAGCTGCACCTGTACGCAGTCATGCTGATCCACTGGCCGCGATTGCGGACACGCCACCAATATTCGTGACGGTTTCCATAGCTCACGTTTATACCGACCGAGTCTCTGCGAGCACGCATGTGAACGCGGCGTCTGATCAGTGTGCCCTGAGCGCTTGGAGTGCGCTCAGCAAGTACGAGCACCATCAGGTAGAGCCAGCGCGGAACACGAACTCCTCGCGGAAAGACGTAGAGAGGCTTCCGTGCGTTCCAAGCGTAGCTCGCGAATGACCACCAATCTCATCGAGCGAGTTCGGTCCATTCTGGCCAGCAAGGATCTCACCCTTCATCAAGCATCGCGCAAGTCGGAAAAGCTATACGGCCGTTCGTCGCCCTACTTCCTCCCTCACAATCTGTACTTCGATCTTCGGCTCGGTACTTCCAGCCCCAGCATCTATCAGCTCTCTAGCCTTAGCCGAATTTCGGGTTATCGTTTGGCTGACTGGTTACAGGTTTTTGGCTTTCATCTGGAAGACCTTTCCCGGTTGCAGATTCAGCTGCCGTCAAATCGCACCGTCCTCTTGAATTCCTCGCTCGATGATCCTCATTCCTTGGTTCCGTGGCTCGACAACAGGCCGCGTACCACTCCCGCCCCGCCGGTTGCTCCTCTCGCGCATCTGTTGGAATTCACGCATCGCAGACGGCTTCGGTCCCTGTCAGGAATCACCGGTCGAGGTTTTCTTTACGCTAAGATCGGTAAAGACGACGTACTGCCTTTCCCAGATCTGCTTCCAGGCAGCATCGTACGAGTAAATCCGAGGATTGATGATGGCTTGATATCCAGAAAAAACGGCACAACATCCCGCCAGATCTTCCTCATTCAACACTCCAAGGGGTATTTCTGCTGCCAGCTGCGGGTCATCGGAGATGGCCTCATCGTACCCGTCAGCGCCCAACTGCCTTATGCACAAATAGAACTGCATTTTCCAGACGAAGTAAACCTGTTGGGCGTCGCAGATCTGGAGATTCGGCCCACGTTAAATGTAGAGCAGCCCGAGGTTCCGAAAGAATTGTCGAAACATTGGAAACCTGGGCCTCTCACTCCAGAACCGAAGTTAGGTCACCTCGTGCGCAGCTCACGCACCAGATTGAACCTGTCCCTCCGGGAGGCGTCAACGATGACACGCCGAATCGCAGACTTACTCGGTGACGAGCGATATGTCATATCCCAGAGCTCTCTATCAGACTATGAGGTACTCGATACCCCGCCTCGTCACTTCCACAAGGCCATCAGCCTGTGCGTTTTATGCGGTTTCGAATTTCCCGTGTTCCTGAGAGCAATCGGCATCGTTCCGGAAGACTCTGGCACTGAATCCATGCCTGACCACTTTGTTTCCAGATCCTCCCCTCAAGGCGTTCCCAACATCACACCCACGGATGACAAGGTTGATGCCGACGGTTTTCTCGAAAAGCTACTCAGGGAATGCGGCGGAGTTCCATTTTTCCTGCGAAACTCCATAGAAGGAATTTCTGGTTTGTCCGGCTCTTCCTTAGACGACTTCGTCTGGATCGGTGGAGAACAGAACGCACTTCATCCCTATCTGACAAATGGATTGCTCGTCCTTGTGAATCGTCGCAAGAAGAGGCCCATGTATTTCCGATCGAAGCCGCTTTGGCAACAGCCGATATATGTCCTCCAGAAGCGTGACGGAACATATTTGTGCGCGTGCTGCGGCGTCGAAAATGGCACACTCATAGTGCATCCGTACTCCCACCAGTTCTATCGGCCCATACAGCTTCGATACCATCACGATGCCGAAGTCATCGGACAAATTGTCGCGATTGCGAGAAAGCTGCTTTAGTTCTGTCAGTTTTCCGCACAACCAACGGACGTACCACCCCGCATCTCGGCCGAGAATTCTGGCAAAATCCCCCGAGTTGACCGAAAGACGAATATTTCGCGCGTTTTCTGGACGTCTCCTGTTGCACAGTCTAGTTTGCGCCAAGTGGGGTATGACCATCTCTTGTCGGGTCCGCGAAAACATGAATTTTGTTGGTTGCCAAGTGAACTGCGCTGGCTCTACCGGCAGACGAGGCCCCTTCTCCATCTTCACCTGGCCAGTTTCCTGTGCTTTACCGCAGGAAGTCTTCTGGCACTTCTCACTCCACTCGTTCTCAAATGGCTGATTGATCAGGTGCTCCCGCAAAAGCAAACTGGTTTGCTAGCACTTGCTGTTTTTCTGGTCTTCCTTGGCTATCAAGGTAAAACGACCCTGACGAGTTTTGGCAGTTACCTGATGTTGGGCGCGGCACAGAAAATGGGCCTTCGGTTGCGGATGAGCCTGCTGCGACATCTCGACACGCTCTCGGCGGACTACTATGAAGACACACCGGTGGGGACGGTAGTGTATCCCTTTCGCGAACCGATCGACGAAATCTCCTATTTCGGATCGGATCTCCTGCCCGCAGTTCTGCGAATGTTTTTGACCACCGGCTTCACGATCGCGACAATGTTCACGCTCAGTCCAGCTCTAACAGTGGCGATTCTACCTCTTGTCCCTGCATTTCTGATTGCTCGGCAGCGCTTTCGGCGGAGGCTCACTTTCGATTCCGACCTCGTCCAGGTCGACCGGGCATTATGGAGTGAATTCCTAGAGGAGCATCTTTCTTCGGTGATCCCAATACAGCTATTGGGACAGCAGAAGCGTCAAGAACGCAAGGCTTTCCAGCGTCTGGCGCGGTCGGTGCGGTCACAGCAAAGGCTGTTCAGAAGTGGGCTGCGGCTCACAGTGTTCAGTTCCTTAGCCGTTATTCTTTCCATGTGCGCAGTGATTGGCTATGGCGGTGTGAAGGTGCTCGCGGGCGCTCTAAGCGTTGGTAGCCTAGTGGCTTTTTACAGCTTCATCATTCAGCTCTTTGAACCGCTCAATGGTGCCGCCGAACTATACACAAGGGCACAAAAGACCTTTGCCAGTATCCGTCAAATCCAGGTCGCGTTTGTCTTGACCCCAAGTGTTGAAAATGCGCCCGTGACCGTCCCAATCTCACATCCAGCGCAGATTGATTTTTTTGGCGTCGAGTTTGGCTATCGGCGGCAGAAGAACATGCTTCACATTCCCACTCTTAAAATCGGGGCCGGTGAAAAGGTTGCTCTTGTTGGCGATAACGGCGCCGGCAAGAGCACGGTCGCTAAACTCATTGCCAGAGTCTACGACGTGGATGGCGGCGCTATTTGCATCGGAGGCGAGGATATTCGAAGCCTCGACCTCCAGAGCCTCCGCCGCAGTGTGTGCTACCTGCCCCGAGATCCAGTTCTCTTCGACGGTACACTGGCGTCGAACCTTCACTTTGTGAAACCGTCAGCCTCGAATGACGAACTGAGCGAAGCCATGCGATCCGCCGGCGTCTCAGCTTTCGCCGCAACTTTCCCGGAGGGTATCGATCAACGGGTCGGCCCTGGAGCGTGCCAGCTCTCGGGCGGCCAGCGGCAACGCCTCGCCCTCGCCAGGGCATTGCTTCAGCGACCCTCCATCCTGATTCTGGACGAAGCGACCTCTTGCCTCGATCTCTCGTCCGAGCGACTTCTTATAGGAAACCTGCAAGGTAGTCTCCCAGCATCCACCCTGATAATCATTTCTCACCGTCTTTCGACCTTGGACACCTTCACGCGAGTCCTGGTTCTACGTCAGGGACGTATCGTCGCAGACGGCAATCCAGATTCATTTATCACAGCTCACGGCGCCTACTCCAAGTCACCCGCCCCACCCTCAGCCGGGAAACCCGAAACACTTCGCGACCTATCGTTGTAACGGCAGTCGGCGAAAGCACAAACAGCAACCGTCGGGCGGACGACGCGGAGTGCACGGCGCACTTCCGCTAACCATGTCGCAAAAGCAAACATCGTGATTCGCTCTGCTGGAAGAACCTACGCGATATCTCGTTTGCACAGAGCGACATTCAGCAGGACCGTTGGCTTACCGAAAATTTCGAACATTAGCTGGTGTTCACACCGGGACAGTGGCAGAGTGCGCTCTAGCACATTCGTTTCACGACAAGATGAGAAGTGAATGAGGTCAGCGATGTATCGAGTTTCAGACACGGTTCGCAGCACACACAACGAAGATGGCGGGATCGTACTCGACATTCAGAAGGGTCATCTTCTTCGCTTGAACCACACTGGTTCGGCAATTTTTCAACAGATAGAGGGCGCCCAGACAGAATTGCAGATCATCGAGGGCATCAGCCAGAACTTTCACCTCTCGCACGAGGTTGCGCGTAAAGATGTCACTCACTTCTTGCAATCCCTCGAAGCACAAGGGCTCATCTACCGCCAGTGATCGGAATGACTCCAGAGGGTGCCTGGCGGGCTGTCGCGTCCGCAAGCAGGTGTCAATATGAGATTGCTCTTTTTGCAAGCATTCGTAGGATTGGTCTTCTTTGACTTAGTAGTGCGGCGTCGTGATTTCTCAACGATGCTTAGACTTGTGCGAACTCGGAAAGTCGCTAGTCGCACCGCGTCCCCCGAAATTGTCGACCGGGTCTGCACTGCTCTGAATAACGCTTGCGTCTGGTATCCAAAGAGCGTCCCTTGCCTGCAACGTTCCGCAGTTGGAGTTTGTTTGCTTAGGCATTGGGGCATTCCGGCAAAGATGGTTATCGGAGTGCGCGTCATGCCGCTACTCGCGCACGCATGGGTTGAAGTGGACGGAAAAGTAGTGAACGACATTCCACGCGTACAGCAGTACTACCGGTATCTCACTTCCGACTGATGTCCCTCAGGAGAACAGAAATGAGCGTTCAGACCGGAATCCGCTACTTTGACGGAAGGGAGACCTCCTCTCAGGAAATCGGGTTTCTTCTTGATGGCCTGGAAATCCGTGGTCCCGACTACGTCAACATCTTCACCTCGCGGTATCTCGGCATGGGCTACCGCGGATTTCTTGTCGCACCAGAGGAACAAGAGAATCAGCCTCTGATTGGACGCAACGGGTCCGCCCTTACCTTTGATGGTCGACTGGATGGCCGCGCAAACGTATGCGCCAGACTGCCATCCCATCCCACTCAACTGGATGACGCGTCACTCGTCCTTCTTGCGTATGAGCTTTTTGGGCAAAGCTGTTTCGAATTTCTCAAGGGGGAGTTTGCCTTCGTCTTGTGGGACCAAATTCAAAGGTCACTTTTCTTTGTTCGATCGCTCTGCGGCACACGCCACTTGTACTACACCGCGGACAGTAAGCGGGTGATGTGGTCCTCAGAGCTGGATGACCTCGTCATGAAATCGGCAATAGATCCGGTTGTGAACGACAGGTACGCGATTGGATTTGTGTACTACCAACCTGACGTCGACGAATCGCCATTTCGCGACATAGCTGTGGTTCCGCCTGGCGCGTACGTCCAACTGAAGTGCGCCGGCCAAGTTTGCCCTCCCGTAGCAACCTGGCACCCAGAGCGCTTGTCCACACTTCACCTTCCTTCGGACTGTCTGTACGAAGAGGCCTGGCGGCACGAGGTGGAGTCTGCCATCACAGATCGGTTACGTGTCAAAGGTCCGGTGTTTTGCGAGTTGAGCGGCGGTCTTGATTCCTCAACGATAGTGCTCTTAGCCGATCGCATTCTCACAAAGAGTGGCAGGAACCCGGCGAGTTTGACGACAGTTTCCTGCACCTTCGAAACGTCCCGTGAATCCGACGAGAGCTTTTTCATCTCTCTGGTAGAGAAAGCGCGCGGTCGAGCCGGCCTTCACGTCCCTGAGGAATCGCTGAACGCGACACTCGGTATGCATGATATCGAGTTCACCGGACTGCCCAACACCCAGCACCTCTTTCCCGGGCGCTACTCGACAACTGAAAGATTAATGAAGACGGCAGGCGCTCGGGTCTTACTCAGCGGAAATGGAGGCGACGAGCTTTTCTGGTCAGACCCCGCGGGTAGCCCCGAACTTGCGGACCTATGCCTTCAAGGGCATGTTTGGTCAGCGCTCTCATCAGGGCTTGCCTGGAGCCAATCGGCGGGAGTGCCCTTCTGGCATCTGTTCCTTACACAAGCCGTCGCCCCGATCACCGCAGGAATGACCTTTGTCCCTTGGCGGCCATCGGACGGAATATTGACGTCCTGGATCACCCTCAAAGCGAAACATTGGCTAACGCAACCTGGGCGACGCCTGGGGTTGCGCATGGACACGCAGACCGACCCGCCCAGTCGAGGGATCCGACTGCTTTCGATTCGTTCTTCGTGTGCCTTGTTATCCGCTGGCTACTATCACGAATACTACGGCATCTATTTCAGTCATCCGTTTTCACATCAGGGGCTGATCGATTTCATTTTGGCCCTTCCCATGAGTCAGCTCACGCGGCCAGGAGAGAGCCGCTCCCTCATGCGGCGCGCTACTCGCGGCCTGTTGCCGGAGAAGACGCGGACGCGCCGAAGTAAGGCAACCCTTGATGAGCCCGTCTGTCGGACTTTGGCGCGCAGCAAGAACGTGCTTGGTGCTCCTGAGTGTATGGAAGTGTGTCAACGAGAGTATGCCGAGCCCAGAGCACTTGCGCGGGCGATCGCTGAGGCCAGTTTAGGCAACGTCGAGCAAGTATCAGGACTGCTTCGTTTGCTGAGTCTGGAGCGTTGGCTGCGCTCGCTCAAGCAAATCGAGACACGCCGGTCGAACTTGAAGCCTCATTGCAATCAACAGGCGCCCAGCGCGATCGGTTTGTCCAATTCACCCGAATGGTCCATCCGCCCTTCGGATTCAGACAACCCTTAAGAGGATGGAGAAAGGAGGATACCGTGGAATATGAAACCCCGCAAATCGAGATCGTCGCCTCAGCTGGTGAACTGATTCAGTTCAAGCCCAGTGGAAGGGACGACCTCTCGGGCTCCGGAAAGAGCAAACAGCAGCAGATCAGCGCTGCGCTCGAAGCTGATGAGTAACCCGCCGGACAACTAAGGGGGAGCTCGGGGTGCAAGCCGCCCCGAGCTCTTTCCAGCCTGACGACCTGAAGTGTGTCCCGCCGCGCCTGCGACCCGCCAACTATGGTGCCTTAGTTTATTTGATGCTAACAGTCAGAGTCATACTCGTTCAGGGACGTTCAAAAGGATTACGCTTGGTGGGTGCCCCGCACTCTTTTTGTCTTCTGGGGGCCGAGGCGGATCCGGACAATGTCCTAGAGGCCGTCCGTATCCATTTTTTGAATGCGTGGCGTAGCGAAGTCCATGCCCTGCGGTGGCTGTTTCCAAACGACATCCTGTTGGCTGCGGACGTGTCGGACCCATTTCTCGTTCTGCATGTCGACACGATCGGTAATCTTCCTGTTGGGAACACAGCGGTGGTTAATTCTCAGGAAATCAGCCAAGCCCCGGCCATTGATGCGAGTTCTTTACTGATGGAGTCAACACGGCCTTGTCCTTTCCAGCCCTGGAGTGAACCCGACTGGTTGCGGAAATGTTCTGATTGGCTTGTAAGGAATCTTGGACCCGATGCTGTGCGAGAGATTCGTCAGATCCGGGTCAATGCGACCGGGGCAGTTCTCAAAGTTACGGGTCGGAGGTTCACATATTTCTTAAAAGCACTGCCATCCTTCCTTTCTTACGAAACTCGATTACTGACGCTTCTGGATGGGAAGCTCCCCGAAGTGTGTGCGACCCTGCTATACGTGCGCCCGGATGACAACACGCATATCACGCAAGAAATTGAAGGGTGTTCCCTGGCCACGATCGACGAACCGGGAAAGTGGGAGGCGGTATTGGCGAGTGTCGCACGAATGCAGATTGCTTCAGCCAAATACGCGAACGATATGCGACTGGCCGGGGTGCCTTCTCGGAATATTCGAGGTCTGGCGAATATACTGGGAGAGAACTTGAAAGGCCTATTGAACATGCAGGAAGGAGCGCCCAACCGTCTGCGCGCGGCTGAACTGAGGAGGATTCCAGCAATGGCCTCAATGGCGGCGGACGACTGCAGGCGGCTGGAAGAATGCGGCCTTCCCGAAGCCGTTATACACGGCGACCTCAACGAAAGTAATCTCTTTCTCACCGATACCAACGACTCAAAGTTGATTGACTGGTCTTTCTCTCGGGTCGGTCATCCGTTCTTCATTCTGGGGCATTCACTCTTTTCGACTTACGATAGGCAGCATCGAATGTTCAACGAGCGTGCCCGTCTGAGAGAAGCGTATCTCGAACCCTGGCGGGCCTATAGTTCAGCGGAGCGACTTTTGGATGGCCTGCACGCAGCGCGCAGACTAATTCCCATCGAAGCCGCACAATGCCTGGCCGGTTATATCCGAGGGCTCGAAAAAGAAGAACCGGGAAATGTGAGATACATCCCCAGGCTGCTGCGCAGGGCCCTGTCCGAATTCGGCCTTACCCGACTATCCTAGTCTGTACCGTGCGACTAGTTGTGGAAGATTTGTTCTGGCAACCGTTTAAATTGAGTGGCAGCGCTCATTGGGGCAGACCATCTTGCCTGGCTCGCATTGTCTCCCAACGGTGGTATTGGACGGACTTTTGCGGGTCTGGATCTTCGCGCTTATTGAGCCAAAAATCGAACCAGTCTACATTGCCCTGCAAGGAGACGTAACGGTGCCACGGCTTGACCAGTTCATGAGCGTCGTCTTGCATTACGACCATCTCGACAGGTTTCCCCAGAATGGAGAGAGAAGAGAACCATTCCCATTCTCCGAGAATCGTCAGCGGTCTCTCAGCAACAATGCGCATCGGCGTTCTAACCTTGTCCACGTTAAATCCCGAGGCACGCTCCATCCAAAGCCGTAGCCCCGTGCCGAATGGCTTGTCTCCGTCGTACACCGATTCAACTCCCAGGTTCCGCCCATCGCTTGGACCAACCAAGATGTATCCCCAATAGCCGGCATCCCAGCCATCTTGAACAGAGGCAGCTGCAAACCGGGTATGGGAATGCGTCAGCGCGAACTTGACGTAGGCGCAAGTCCGACTCCACCCGACCAGGCCGACCCGCTGAGGATCAATCAGTCTCTGCTCGTCCAGGTGACGAACCACGGCGTCGAGCTTAGAACTCTCTCTCTTTAACTCAGAGAACGAACTCGCTTCGGCGTAGTCGTTGGCCAATTGAAACACCATGATCCCGTGGCCGGCGAGAGGCTGCGCGGCAAAAGCAGAGGGATAAGGACCATCGATCATAAACTGAGCTGTATCGAAGCCATGCCCTTGTATGACGAGGGGATATCTTCTGCCGGGGACATAGCCTGTTGGGAAATAAAGGCCACCATTCACCTCATATCCTTCCGACGTTTTCCAGTTGAGAGGCAAGACGCGACCAAACTCCAATTGGGCGAAGCCGGGATTGAGATCGAGCAGCAAGGCTTTCTTCTGAGACGTCGAGTCAATCACGAATAGCTTCGGGGCAGCATTCAAGTCTTGCTGTTCGACAATAAGAGGGAGAGGGTGAGACTCGCCTGCAGCCGCAGCCCCGACACTCGCCCAACGATTACCGCTGTGTTTGTACCGAACGGTGGGAGCCGTCGTAGCGCTCCCTCTTTCGTTAAATGACAAAGTGTCAGTGGCCCAGTCCCAGGCCAAAAGCTTGAAGTCATTAGGGCGCCTGTCAACGACGTGGTATTGATGGCTCCCGGCGTCTACGTCGACTGCAAATGTGCCGGCCCGCCTGAGCCTGCGTTCGTTATCATTCAGGGGCTCGTCAAGGGGCAGGAACACGTCGGATAGGACAATCGACCTGCTGTCCCCTGACCAGGCAGCTTCGCTGCCAACTTCGCCAATCGGGCCATTCAGCAAGATCGTGCTTTTCCCCGATCCCATGTCAATCAGTACATATCGTCGGCGAAAGATGTTGCCTGGTCCGGCAGGCCACTCTGCCGCTTCATTCCACAAAGTCTGAATCGCCGTCTTGGTTCCATCCGGCGAAATGTACGGGATGATTTCACGGGACAAGATAGGACTAGGCAACGGTATTGAGGATTCAGTTCCACCTCGATCCACGTAAAGGCGCTGGTCTGCAATGATATCGTCCGCCATGGCGGCGCTCCCCTTCTTTTGTTCGACCAATTGGAACAGCGAATCGTCTGGTTCGACCACGTATCCCGCATGCAAGGCAGTCCCATCAAAGAGCTTTCGGGTTGGACTGTCCGCCGTGAAAACAAGAGTGTGACCGTCGGCCGTGGCGCTGTACGACAGAACATTGGTCGGATGATTGGTCAGCTTGGCAAGAGAGCCGCGTTCTGTATCGAGGGCATAGACCTGTTGCAGCTCGCCTGTGGATTCTCCCAAAAAGGAAATTGTTTTATTGTCGGCTAGCCATCGGACGTGCCTGATCGCAGGTCTAGTGGAGGAGGACACAAGAGTCAAGAGCGATCGAGGGGGAATTGCACTCATCAGCTGCTCTGTCTTCCACAGGAGTATCGAATATTCGTTCGTGTTGTCGCGCAAATTGCCCTTTTTGACGACGACAATCACGCGGGTACCATCAGGCGAGAAAGACGCCAATGGATCATCGTCCAGAGTCGCAATCTTGGTCATCTCGATGACATCTGCGACAGTAACAGCACGCCTGGCGGTTGTAGCGGGCCTTCCCTTCCCCCGCATTGCCACTGGATTTTCCGCTACGAGAGAGAAGGGTACGAGCGCGCAAGCAAGAACAGGGAGGAACCAAGCAACAATGCTCCTTCGATACTGGTTAAGTGGTAGTCCTGAGTCCTTCTTCATATCCCAGTAGCCTTTCGATCGCGAATCTGTGAGACGCGGCATCGACGACACGAGAATTGAATCGCCGCTGGTGAGGGAAATCTCTACCTTCAAAACATGAGCTTGAGGGCAAGTTGCAAAGACCGAGGACCGCCGATCTGATAGAGAGGATTGAAGGCTCCTGCGCCGAGATTGTCCCCATTGAGACTCTGGGCCAAGGTCTCGGTCGATATGCCAAAGCCCGCGGGCCCACCGAAGGCAGGCGAGAGGTATTGTCCGTTCGGCTGCCCAAAGTTGGGATGGTTGAGGACATTGAAGAACTCCGCTCGGATCTGCAATTTCACCAACTCATGAATGGGGAAATCACGATGGACGGCAAGATCCCACTGGATCGCGCCGAATCCTCGTAAGAAGTTCCGTGGAGTATTTCCTTGACGGAGAGGGTTGCCAGTCACTGGATCGACAGGGGGATCTGTAAATGCGGCCGGGTTAAACCCCTTCCCGCCTGGGCACAATGCCCCAAACACCTGCGTGCATTGGGGTCCAGACACGTAAAGGGGCTGCCGCGGCACCAAGTCGGGGCGAACGTCTGCGTTGAAACCGCTATTGAATTCGAAAAACCCAACGTCGGAAACATCTACGGGCGAAGCCGAACGAGCTTGGACGACATTCTGGAGAGACCAGCCCCGAAGAATTGTGCTGGCAATTCCACCCATTTTCGGAGATGGAATGTCATACGTCGCACCTACTGAAAAGGCGTTGCGAATATCAAAATCGGACGGCCCCCGATTCGCCCTCGGACTGATCCCCGGCAAGAGAATATTGGAGGCAATGAAGTTAGAGCCGGCCGATGCGGTGTCAATTGAATGCGCCCAGGTATAGGAGGCGAATGCCTCGATACCTTGGGAAAATCTCCGGTGGAATTGAAGCTGTAGCGCATCGTAGTCGGAAGTGCCCGCGTTGGCTAGCAATTGGGTTTCCCCAAAATTCGGATTAGGAGAAGATAGGAACGCTGACTGCAGTAGGCGCCGCCCCGCTGCTCCGATGTATGAGGCAGTCAGTGCCTGCTCATTCCCGAATGCCTGCTCCAGCGCAACATTCCACTCGAGCGTGTACGGCAGCAGAAGGTGGGGGTCTACCGCCGACAAAATTCCGCCGTTCGATGCGTTGGGCGGAGTGACGGGAGGTGGGGAGGCCATCGCTGCATCCAGCGGCAGCGTCCCTCCGAAGTAAACCGCCGTGCTTCCAAACGGATAGTACTGGGCAGAAATCTGGTTGCCCATCTCCGAGCTTGCGAGATCGTAAAAGACACCAACTCCTCCGCGGAGCACACTCTGCCAGTATGGATTTTTGCGCAGTTGATACGCTACCCCAACCCTAGGCGCAAGATTGCCGTATGTAGTCTTGTAGACACGGGTGCCAATTGGCGCCAACGCGAGTGTGGACAGGTCTTTCAAATTAAATCCTGCGACTGCCGAAAGAGTTGGTCCTCGGACTGACTGGGGCACGAAGTCAACGTCCCACCGTACGCCGTACGTGAGCGTAAGGCGGGGAAGCAGAATCCAGGAGTCTTGGGCATACATACCGAGGTTCTGGAATAGAAGCGTAGTGTCCTGACTGGATGACACAACGGCTGCCCGGAACTGTCCGTTCTCCGCTGCTGACACGCTGTTCAAGAACGCGCCTTGCAGATACGAATATGGCGCATTTACGGGCAATAGCCGTCGATAGTCAATGCCAACTTTCAAGGTGTGCGACCCTTTGGCTATTGAAAGGTTGTCAAGAATATTGACTTGCCGCTGCAAACTCCGTTGAACTCTTCCTTCGTGCAGGAAACCCTGCAACAAGGAGGAAATATTGAAATAGAGTTGCGCGTTGTCGGCCGCGAACGGCGCGGGGAAAGGGAGGGATGCCAGCGGAACCGCACCGCCGAAGTTGTCTGTCTGGTAGTTGCGAGAAGCGCTCGTCCGGCTGTAGTTGAAGCGTAAGTCGTTGCTGAGGTTCGGCGAGAGCATCGACGTTGCCCCTACGGTTGCCGTCTGGGTGGCGATCCCCACCAACGACACCGTACTCAGAGAACTAGTAATGCCTCGTTGATCAAAGTCCGACGGAGAATAGTTGTATCGTCCAAACAGAGAAACTTTGTTAGTTAGCTTGTGGTCGATACGGATACTGTAAGCGTCAAGCGTACCCGGATTCGAATAGCTCGCCCTGAACTGGGCCACCCCGGTTCCCACGTTATCGGGCCCATTTGGCAGTGGGTAAGCACTAAGATAAGGTTGCAGGGCCGCCACAGCGTTGTGACGTGCCGTCGTATCGGGAACGGTAGTAAGAGCGGTTTGCGGCAGACGAAGCCGAAGACCCTCGTAAGAAAAAAAGAAGAAGGTTCGGTTTTTGAGTAATGGACCGCTGAAGGTTCCTCCGAAATCGTTCTGCCGCTCTTCAGCTTTTTGGAGAGAAGGGACGTTTGTATAGCCGTTGAACCAACTGCTGCTATCCAAGACGTCGTTCCGAAAATAGTCGAACGATGTGCCATGAAATCGATTCGTACCGGAGCGCGTCACGATCGAGATTTGCCCTCCAGGTGCGCGACCGAATTCCGGCGCGTAGGTCGACGTTTCGATTCGAAACTCCTGCATCGCGTCCACCGATACCAGACTGTTCGTTCCACCCAGAGCGCTGAACGACCCAAGCGAACCCGACAGGCCATTACCAGGAGAAGTGCTGAGATTCACTCCGACCCCGATATTGGCACTCACTCCATCCACCATCCAATAGTTAGAGGAGGCGCGCTGTCCATTCACGCTAAACTGGCCGGAGTCCGATGGATTGCTGGTGGTCAGAACCACTCCTGGAGTCAGCTGAATCAGCGTTTGAAAGCTGCGGCCGTTCATCGGTAGATTCTCCGCAAACTGACGGTCCACCACGGTGCTCACGGCAGCAGACTCCGTGTTCACCAGGGGCGCTCCGCCCTCCACGGTTACCGTCTCGGACAACGCGCCAACCGGGAGTGTGAAATTAATCGCTAACGCGTCCTGAACGTTGAGAGTGATGTCGGGTTTGATGAGCGTCTTGAACCCCACTTTCGAAACCTGAAGACGGTATGGCCCCGGCGGGAGGCTTGGCAGCACATAGATGCCTTCACCATTGGTTTTCGTGGCGTACTGCACTCCGGTCACATCGTTTACACCGACGATGTCGGCACCGACAATTACTTGATTGGAAGGATCCACTACGAGGCCATTGAGAACCCCGTTGGGTGATTGCGCCAGAAGCGGCAAAGCCAGCGTCAACGCGCACGCGGAAAGAAGCACAACATAGGGGAAGCGCATTTAAACTCTCCAGCGACCAACGGGGTTCCAGCCCCCTCTTCTATGGTTCGCAGGACGATGCGCGCTGGTACCACGTTGCAGACATTTTAGGACTAAAACAAATAGGGAAGAGCTCAACTCTCCTAAATCATTCCGAGCCTTGCACACGAGCGGCCACGAGTCGATAGAATTCGTATCCGCGCGTGTCCGAGCCCGGTCGGCCTGTGCGTTGCCAGACTTCTGCAACGCTTAGATCTATCATCGATCGCAATCCTCGCGACGCAAGAGAGTCTTCGAGATTCTCGGGATAAAGCCCGAATGTCCATGGCTCCCCGTACGAGCCGAGCCGGGACATGAGCTTCTCGGCACCAAAGAATAGCTCCGGGCGTTCAAGAACGCCACGATGAACGTAGGTGAACAGCAGAATGCTGCCGATCGCAGCCTGCCCAATTTCGCGAAGTACTCCGTCGACGCTGTATGCGGTCAGATAGTTCGTGACACCTTCCCAGACAAAACATGCAGGTTGGGTGTTATCAAAACCGGCTTGACTGAGAACATCGACTATGGATTGTTGGTTGAAGTCGATACCGATGAATCGAACTTGTGTCGGTATCGATCCGATTGCCTTCTGCAGCGCCACTTGCTTGGCTAGCGATGTCTCCGGGTGGTCTAACTCAAAGGTAGTTACCCGTTGTGCGGAGGGCAGGCGATAGGGGCGCGTGTCAAAACCGGCACCGAGCAATACGAGCTGGGTGACCCATTCGAGAGAGCGTGTGACCTCGTCATCGATCCATTTGGTGCGGGCAATGCCTGCCGCTCTGGCACCTGGAGCGCTTCGATCAAGTAGCTGCTCCACGAGTCGGCGTCCCGCGTCAAGCTGTGCAATCCGATAGAGCCACTTGCGCCATTGGTGAAGGAAGACAGCCGCGAGCGGATCACAAAACAACCGTGAGCGCTCAGGTTTTAACGATTCAAGAGCGCGGAATAAGGCCATGTATTCAGCTGTAAGGCTTGCGCGATTTCTCATTCGCAGCTCGGAACTGAATTATATATAGCGTTCAACTCAGAAATTGCGGCATCGAAAATCCGCGGACATGGTCGAGCCATATGCGCTAATCGGAGAATCTTCCTCGCCGAATTCTCATCAGGTCCCAGTAGC
>Ga0099830_10000160_pt1 | contig 24880 bp, 29 predicted proteins | sample CZO8metaG_4_FD_79337 | JGI IMG/M metagenome (GOLD analysis project Ga0099830, IMG submission 79337) | Vadose zone soil microbial communities from the Eel River Critical Zone Observatory, Northern California, USA - CZOApr15con2H3.8 metaG | ecosystem: Environmental > Terrestrial > Soil > Vadose...
AAGACCGTGATCTTCGCGCGCTTCGTTCCCATCATTCGAACCTTTTGCCCACCAGTTGCAGGCGCCGCGCGTATGCCCTACTTCCGCTACCTCACCTACGATATTTTCGGTGGAGTCTTGTGGGTCGGCGCGATGATTCTCGGCGGCTACTTCCTGGGCCGCTCGGTTCCGAATATCGGCCAGCGCATTCACTACGTGATTGCCGTCGTGGTTATCCTCTCTGTCCTTCCCGTCGTGATCAGCATCCTCCGCGCCAGGCGTGCTTCTACCGTAGCGAGCGCCGCTCGCTCCGCCGCAATTTCCGGCCCTGGCGGTAAATAGTCGGTGTCATCCACAAAAATTCGCGCAATCATTTTCGACGTCGGCCGTGTCCTCGTACGGGTAGAAATTGCGCGCGCCATGAGTGGATTGGCCTCCGGCCTATCTCTCTCTCCTGCGGATCTTTGGTCCGCCATCGAAAAAGATCCTCACTGGCAAGACTGGCAAGAGGGCCGCATGCGACCACACGAGTGGTATCTTCATCTGAACAAACGCCTCGGGAGTTCGCTCAGTTTCGACCAGTTCAGAGAGGTATGGAATCGTGCCTTGGACCCCGAGCCGATGCAAGACTCCGGTTTCTTGGAAAAGCTCGCCAAACGTTACCGCCTCGCGCTGCTTTCCAACACCGATCCCATCCATATCTCTTATCTGGAAGCCACCTACGATTTTTTCCGATTCTTCCCGGTGCGCATTTATTCGTGTACCGCAGGGGTGAGCAAACCAAATCCGCTCATTTATGAGCAGGCCCTGCGCGCTTGCAAGGTTCGGGCGCCCGAGGCCATTTACGTCGACGATGTGGCCGCCTACGCGGAAGCTGCCCGCCGCCTCGGGATGGCCGGAATTCAGTACGTCTCCCCGGCCCAGCTTCGGGCCGATCTTCAGGCCTCAGGGATCGAAATCACATAGCCTGTTGGGCGTAAGAAACGCCGGAAAGCACTGCTTTAGCGTAAAGATTGCTAGGACTAGTACTAGCCTCTTACGGGGATTCGTTCTACACATTCCGCCAAGCCCAACTCTTTCATGGGTTTCCGGCACCTGTCCGGGAACCTGTCCCATTGGCCATTTGGCTTCGAGTTTGCTCATCCCCTTATACAGGCTGGTTACTCACACTGCCCAATTCGGGGCAAGGAGAAGAATTTTATATGTCAGAGGAACACACATTCGAAGCAAGAAACGGGTCATCGTGGCAACTGCCGGCGATTGTTGTCCTTGGCTTGGTTGCCGTAGGTGGCTTGGGGTTTGGTTGGAACGCGTCGTCGAAGCTGGATAGCACGCAACAAGCGGTCTCCACCGAGGTCAAGTCCATGCAGCAGTCCGTGCAGCAGGATATGGCTTCGTTGAAAGACCGTATCGCGCAGGACGAGAAGGCCAACACCGACCTGCAGGGCGACCTGAAGGTTGTCACCGACAAGCTCAAGATCACGCAGGGCCAACTCAAGAAAGCGCGCGCGGAAGCAGCCAAGCTGAACGACGAAACCTCGCAGAAGCTCACCGCGCTGGACACCTCCGTTCACTCCGAACTGGCGACCAAAGCCGGGACGGAAGAGGTGAAGACCGTTGACACCAAGGTCACCCAGGTCAGCACCGATCTCAATACGACTCGGGAAGACCTGAAGATGGCCAAGAGCGAAATGGGCACGCTCATCGCCCGCAACCACGATGAAATCGACCAGCTCCGCCGCCTCGGCGAGCGCGACTACGTCGAGTTCACCGTCGTTGGTAGGAACAAGCCTCAAAAGGTTGCCAATGTCACCGTCGAGCTCAAGGGCATCAACCAGAAGAAGAATCAAGTCAATATTGCCATGACCGTTGAGGACAAGCGCTTCGAAAAGAAGAACCGCGCCATCAACGAACCCATCTTCTTCTATACTTCCGGCACCCATCTTGCCGAAGAAATCGTTATCAACAAAGTTGGCAAGGACCAGATCAGCGGCTACGTCAGCATCCCGAAAGCGAATGCCCAATCGGCATCCGCTTCTTCAACTTCTGGCAAGTAAGAGGCAGCGATCAACCCTCGGCCGCGCTGGCCGAATAGGAGAGAAGAGCGGGCAGGAAATCCTGCCCGCTCTTTTTGCGTTTACAAGACTCGCTACAGCCTGAATTTCCGCTAAGATGCTTTGCGGTGTTCGGGAGTCAGGCTTGCGCCAGACCTCTGCGGTTCTCTACATCACGGTCGATAATCTGATTCCCGCAAGCGGAAGGGCCGCTCCTGGCTTTGACGAGTTTACGGCTGCCCTCGATCATGCTGGCATACCCGCCGTCTGGCTCACCAATCGTACCAGGCTGCAGATGGACGAACCCCGCCGCAAATACGCCCACAACCATCCCTTCATCGCCGAGGGCGGCTGCGGCATTTTCCTGCCGGAGGATTACTTTCACCTTCGTCCCACTTCGGGCCCGTCACCTTCACGCAAGTCCACAACCCTGCGGCTCGGCCGTTTTACTTGCATCCCCATCGCAACCCCCCATCCCGCTGCCGCCGAGGCCCTTGAGACACTCTCCCAAGACACGGCGGTTTGCGTCGTAGCCTTGCGTTCCCTTTCGCCTCGGGAGTTGGCTCAAAACTCTGGCCTTCCGTCTCGCGAAGCCGATCTCGCCCGCCAACGCGACTTTGACGAGCTGTTCTTCTTCGCCGGTGCTTCCGCGCAGGATATTGGTCGCTTCCTGGCCGAGGGCCGGCGCCGTCGATTTCAGCTTCGTCAGCGCGGCGTATTGTGGTCTCTGGCGGTCGACGCTAGTCCGGCGCTTTGTGTCAGGGAACTGTCCCGGCTATATAATCGCGCGCTGCGGACTCACGCCGGAAGCATCGGCATCTCTACTCCGGCTGAGGAGGACGGCTTGTTTTCAGCCTGTGATCGGGCCGTTCTCCTCGAGAGTAATGGCGAACAGGAAATCTTGGCCCACCAGTTTGGATCCCGGCATTTGAAGCGGATTCCCCTCTCCGGGGCGGACACTTGGGTGAAACTCATCGAGAGTGTCAGAGCCAGGAATTAGCAATCATTGGAAAGAAAGTGTCTATTATTCGCGCCCATTTGCACACAGCGAGACTGCCCCAGTCCATCCGGGCTGAGAATCGTTACCCAACTCGTTTGTTTCTTGCATGATGGCTGCTAGTGCTTCCTTGGCCTTCATGGCCCCTTGATTGCCCTGATCTTCTCCAGCGGAATTCGTTGTTGGTCATTCCGCGCTCACAGATTCGCTTGAGATGGCGGATCGGGGCGAATCAGGTACTAGGAGACCTCTGACTATGTCCTGGCTAAACCGGACCTTTCGCGTCCCCGCCACTGAATCTCACATGGGAATCGTTCTTAGTCTTTGTGTTTTTACGATGAGCTTGATGACCCTCGCCCTCGTTTGGCAGGCTCAGGTCATTGCGGATCAGCGAGAAGCAATCCGGTGGCTTGAGAGCCTCAAGTTTGGTGGCTAAGTTCCTCGCCCTGCCCCACAGGACGCCGGGCGCACCCACCCTCGGTGCGCCCGGCTCCCCCTCTTCGCAGCCAGTCATGAATCTTTCCTCCCGCCCTGAATCACTTTTTTCCGGAATCACCCGCGACTTTGTGCCCTGCTTGTGGTTCAATATCCGCGCAGGGGATTCTCGACTACTTGGAGATTTATTGTGAAACGAACTTTGAGTTTTCTCTTGCTCGCCGCTGCGCCCGCCCTTTTTGCTTCCTCGGCGCAACAGTCTGGCTCTGCGTCTCAATCGCCTGCGCCAGCAGATTCCGCAACAACTCACTCCCAGTCATCCAGTCCGGCGTCGGCCCATGATCGCCACCATCGCCGGCACCGCAGTTCAAAGCATCATCGCCATCATCGCAATAAATTCGCGCGTCAATAGCCTCCAAAAGTGAAGGGGGAGCCGGGCGGCTCCCCCTTCACCAATTTGCTGTGTCGTCTCGGAAGCGCGCTAAATGCACGTATGTTTCGCGAGCGACTCGCACCGCAAGAGCGGTGTGTTCAGCGTTCGTTCAGCTCTAAGCCCGGTGGAGTCATATCCCCTCCGGAGCTCCATGAGCTCACGTCCCGCTTGTACTCCCCGGCGCGGCCAATTGCAAGCGAAAGGTTGGAGAACACACAAAACCCACAGCTCCCTTTCTTCAGCCAGGCCTGTTTTTTACTTGATGAAAAGCGTCTCGCGCAATTGGTCCCGGCCCACGAACGATTTCATCGTCCGGAAGCGGTTGAAGAGATCCTGGATTTCGCGGTTCTGGTAGACCTTTTGCGCCGGACACATTACCGCTGTCGAGATCACCTGGAGCGTGCTCGAATCCGCCACGCGATAGCGCTGGAATCCCTCCGGCTTCTTGCTGTGAAACATAGCGAAGATTATCCCTCCCGGCCGGAGGAGTTCCGTCAGGGTGGCAACCATCTGCTTGGCTAATGCGGGCTCCACATAATCCAGCAAATCCCAGAGCAAGACCGCATCGAAAGACGCGCGAGGGTATTGAAGGTTTCCTTCCAGGAACCGCGTGGTTCGGCCGATGGGCGTCATGTCCACCGTAGCGGCAGCATCCGCGCCGCCTTGCTTCAACCGCTCGCCCTCTTCAGCGAGGAATTCCTTCCAGGCCCGGAGCAAATCCTCAGAAGAAACGCGAAATCCTCGTTCGATGAAAAAGCTTAACGTGGTCTGCCACGCTGGCCCCAAATCGAGCAGTGTTCCCCGGCCCAGCCCGTCCAGGTTCCACAAGAATTCTTTCAACCCGTTCGAGACCCGCGTGGCCTCGTGCTTCTCTGGTGCCCGCGGTGAACTCGCCGCCACTGGCCCATTATTTCTCGGCCGTCCACTTTGCGGAATGCCACGTGATATCCCGCTCCCCGTTCCACCGCCGATCCCGATTCCGAATTTATTCAAGAAGCTCATGGATCAGTTTGCCGCCGTCCCGGAACTTAGCGATGCTCCGCCAGAAGGCTTCTCTCCCGCCGGTGAACTTGCCGTCGCCGACGCCGCTCGCGCCTCTGCGGGCTTGCCGGCCTGTTTTCCCGCTTCCACTCTTCCGCGCAGCGTCGCTCCGTCTTCTATCGCCAGCCGGTCGGTCTGCACTTCGCCGGTCACTTGCGCGGTGCTACAAAGTTGAACTTTATCGCGCCCCGTAACCTTTCCCTCGATTTTCCCCCGTACTATCACCTCCCGCGCCGTCACATCCGCTTTTACGCTTCCATTCGGCCCGATCGTCAAACTTCCATTCGCGAGGTTCAGCTTTCCATCGACGTGGCCGTCGACAAAAAGATCTTCGCTCCCCGTCACCTCGCCCTTGATTTTGATTCCCTGGCTGATGCAAGCCGCTGCTCTTGGTGACACGGGAAGCGACGCAGTAAATTGTTGACTGCTAGTTGAAGTTGCGCTTGGCGTAGCGGGGGCATTTACGGGCGCTGCAGAAATTTCGGGAGCTCCTTGCGCCTTTGCATCTTCTTTTTTCCACATCAGACACCTCGACATCGAAAATTGGATTTTCGAAGTCGCCGATCATGAGCTGGGTAGGAGCCGCGACTCAGAAGAGTGAACATAGTACAGCACTTAGCGGCTGTAAACAAGAATGCGGGGTAGCAAATCTAGGGTGTTACGTGACATGCTATACTATGGAATGTGGTTTCAACCCTCCCGGACCCACTACCGCTTGTGATATCTCCTCCCTCCTCTTTCGCCTTTACATCTCCCACATCGCCACCATCATCCCCGCCATTTCCCGGGTTAACTCTTTGACGGATTTACGCTTCTCCCACCAATGCTCGGGGTCGAAGTCCCCATCCCGCGCGCTCGCGACGCGCACCTCGAGGCCCTTGGGAAAAACCCGCCGGAAAACATATCGTGTCCGCCTCGTGTGGTAATTGGACGTGACCACGAGCACGCTGTGCCATTTTCTCTCGGTCGCCAGTTGTGCCAGCGCTTCGGCTTCTTGTTTCGTACTGTCCGCATCCTGTGGGAACCGCACAATCCTCTCTTTTGGTACTCCCCGATCACTCAAGTCGTGATACATCAGCTCCGCGATGCTTGCGTATGGTCGTAGCCGCCGGCCGCTTGCTACTACAATCGGCGCCATTCCCTGCCGATACAATTCCGTCGCGCGCGTCGCACGGTCCGCATAAAAATTATCGTCGCTCAAGACCAGAATCGCATCCGCCGGCGCCACCGGATCTTCGATAATCCACGCTTCAGCTGTGAATCGCAGAAGCGGATGCCGCACCAGGAACAAAAAGGCGCAAAACAGGGCAAAAAACAGCAAAATGATGAGTTTTGTGAGGATTCCGCCCTGCTGCGCCCGGTCCCATTGCTTCGTACTACGGAGCTTCATGAGTTTGCGTCTAACGCCCGCAAGTGTTCCGCGGCCTGCTCCGGCAGCTCCGCGTTGAAGTACACCTCTTTGATGCTGTAGGACTTGCTCCGTTTTTCCACAATCGGCAAGACCTCGATGTGCCAGTGGTAATCGTCCGCCAGTGTTTTCCAATAACCGGCCAACTCACCCTTCTTACTTTTCGTATTCGGTGCCGTGTGCACCACCAGGTGATACGCCGGTGCAACCTTTTCTAGCCTCCGCAGCACTCGCCCCAGCAGCGCAGCAAGCTGCCGCCGGTTGGACCCCGGCTTGGGCTGCTCGAACAGGTGATTGTGCCGCCGGTGCATTAGCCAGATTTCATACGGCACACGCGACGCATACGGGCACAGTGCATAGTAATCGCCCTGCACGTCTACGATGCGTTTCCCTTGCCGTTCCTCTTGGCGCACTACGTCGCAAAAGATGCAGCGCTCTTTGTCCCTGAACCAATCGTGCGACGCGTGCAGTTCGTACTTTAGCCGGCGCGGCACAAAAATCGTCGCGGTGATTTGCGAGTGCGCGTGCGGCCATTCTTCTCCCGCGAGCACGCCCTGATTCTTGAAGACGCTCACGTACTTGAACCGCGCATCCTTTTTCAAATCTGCGATCCGCGAGGCCCACACCCACAGTACGTGCTCGATTTCCTCGTCGCTGAATTGCGATAATCTCTTCTCGTGCGACGGAGTCTCCACAACGGCTTCGTGCGCGCCCAGCGGTCCCATCTTGTCGTACATGCCCTCTGCCACTCGCCCCGGATCGCCCTCGATGCGGTAGAGCGGGTCGGGGTGCGGCATCACGCGCACTTGCCATGGCCCTTCCGCCGGCCAGCTCAAAATCGGTCGGAGCTTTTCGATCCTTCCCGGCTCGAAAGGGCACTCGGTGATGGATTCGCCCGTGATTTCCCGTTGCCCCAGGACCACCCAGCTCTGCGTGATGGGATCTTTTCGCAGTTCCATGCAGGTTTTTTCAGTGAAGGTCAGACTTCGCTCGCCCTTCGCCAAAGGAAACGGCAAAATAAGCGAAAAAATCGATTTGCAACAGTCCGCCCGCGCGCTCTCGCATGCGCTGTAGTTTGTTTCCCCATTCCCCAATTGTCAAGCCGCCGCATTTTCATCTGCGTTTGCATTAGTTCTCTTCCCATGGCGCACTTCTCGCCCCTGTTTTCTCAGTCCCGAAGCGTCTAATTGTTTTTCTGCTCGTTTCTCCGTGCACTCTGTGGGTCTCTGCGTTAATTCCTCTCCTTTTATTGCTGCGTGTTATTCTTTCGCCAAACATGGAAGCTGACATTCAATTCATGCAGGAGGCTCTCGCCGAAGCCCGCGCCGCAGCCGCCGCCGGCGAAGTTCCCATCGGTGCCGTCCTCGTCCGCGACGGCAAACTCCTCGCTCGCTCCGGCAACCGCACCATTCGCGACTGCGACCCCACCGCCCACGCGGAAATCACCGTCCTCCGCGAAGCCGCCCGCCTCCTTGGCAACTATCGCCTCGCTGATACAACGCTCTATGTCACCATCGAGCCTTGCAGCATGTGCGCCGGCGCAATCGTTCAGGCTCGCGTTCCCCGCTTGGTCTACGGCGCCGACGACCCCAAAGGCGGCGCCGTCCGCTCCTGCTTCGAAATCCTCACCCACCCGCGCCTCAATCACCAGGTCCAAGTCACGTCCGGCGTCCTGGCATCCGAAGCCACCGCACTTCTTCAATTCTTCTTCTCTACCCGCAGATAGCTCTTCCTCTCGCGCTCTATCACTCGGTTTTGTGTCGCGCAGGGTTCAGCTAGGCATTCTTCTCGTAAAATTGCTGCATTGCTCAGACTCGGAACCCTCTGTTAAAATTAGTTTAGCAACCCCTGCGGAGAGGTGACTGAGTGGTTGAAAGTACTCGCCTCGAAAGCGAGCGTACGGGGAACCGTACCGTGGGTTCGAATCCCACCCTCTCCGCCATGCACCCCAGCAGGGACAAATGATTTCTACATGAAAAAGGCCGGGCGGTCCTGCCCAGCCTTTGCCCTGCATGAAATGTTGCGACACGTCAGAAATGGCAGCTTGCGGCGCCGCGTTTCTGCAGATACTTCTGGTGGTACTCTTCCGCCCGATAAAACGTCCCTGCGGGCGCAATCTGCGTCGCGATCGGCCGCTTGAACTTTCCGCTGGCCTCCAGGGTAGCAAGCGATTTTTTTGCAGTCGCCTCCTGCTCGGGTGAATGAAAGAAGATCGCCGTGCGGTACTGCGCGCCGAAATCCGGTCCCTGCCGATTGATCTGCGTGGGATCGTGCGCTTGCCAGAACACATTTAGCAACTGTTCGTAACTCACCTTTGCGGGATCAAACGTCACTTGCACGACTTCGGCGTGCCCGGTCTCATCCGTGCATACATCTTTGTAGCTAGGGTTCGGCATGTGCCCGCCGCTGTAGCCTACCGCTGTATCTATCACTCCCGGCGCACCTTGAAACGCCGCCTCTACGCCCCAGAAGCAACCCGCACCGAATGTCGCAACCTCTGCCATGGATTTCTCCCTTTGCCACACGACCGCTGCATCGTTTTGCGCAGGTGATTAGATGCGCCAGCAGCCCCTTTCGATTCCGCCAACGCCGGCTCAAGAAGCCTTTTTCCTTGCCGCCGGGCCTCCCGAAATCGCCCTTAATTTCTCCTGCGCCAAAACTTTGTATGGGCTATTCACCGAAGCGGCTTGCGTGAAAGCTTCTTTCGCCTCAGCTGTTCTCTTCAAATTGAGCAGTGCAAACCCCAGCCGGTACTGATTGCGCCCGTAACTTCCGGCATCCGAGCTCAACAGCGCAGCGGCTGCACGGAAATTCTCCACCGCCTGCGCGTTGTCTTTCTTCTCGATGTTTACCTGGCCCAGAGAGCTCAGCGCTAGCCCCTTTTGCAGCGAACTTTGCTGCTTCCACTGTTCATCGCTCAACCCCTCGGGCTTCTTGGCCGCCGCCAGCACCGATATCGCTTTCTTTGCATACGCCTCTGCTTTGTCGATCTGCTCTCCTTTCTCGCTGTAGTAGTCAGAGAGCAGAAGCAGCATGCCCAGGTTTTCAGGGTCTTTTGCGAGCAAGCCGTTTGCCACTTCCAACATCTTCGAAGGATTCTGCGCCTGTTGATACGATGTCGCGGCTACGCCCAGCGCCGGGTTCGCATATGGCGAGTCAGGGAAGAGTTGAGCAAATCGCGTTAGCATGCTCGCCCGTTTTGCCGCGTCCTTCGTCTGGTAGGCGCCGCTGTAGACCACCTGCTCGATATAGCCAATGCTGTCTTTGTTGCTCGCAAGCACTTCCGCCTTCTTTTGTCCCCATCCCTCCGCGTTCTCTCCCGACGGCGCAGGCGCTGCCTTGAAGCGTTGCAATATACCCGCAGCCTTTTCGCCATAGGCCAGCAATTTGTCCGCTTCGCCTTTCTCGCTCGCGGCGCGGACCATGTTCACCGCGTTCGACAGGTTGTCCGGGTCAATCGCAAAGAGTTTGTCACCATACTCAAACGCCTTGTCGTAATTTTTTTGCGCGATGTAATAGTTCACATACAGCTCGTCCGCCACGATGGCCATATCTCCCTCAGCCAGGCCGGAAGCAAACTTGTCGATCAGCGCCAGCTTCTGCGCCGGGTCAGCCGCTGCGTTGATCTCCGTCAGCGCCTTGTCCACTTCCGATCCTGCTGGTATCGGGACGAACTTGCCGATTTGCTGCCCGTTTGAGGGAGTGGCTGCGCAAAACGAAAGAAGGAAAACCCCAGCGAGCCAGCTTGTTCGCCTCATGGTCGCCTCCAGTTTGCCGCTTGGCATTTCTGCACGAATTTGGCCACTTTGCGTTCCGCAAAATGAGTATAGAGATTGGCTGCATTTTAGTGCTGCTGTGCATCTCAGGCAAATGAATTCCGGACGGACTCAATGGCCTGCGCGTTGACTCACTGCCTTTTTCGCGAGAACATAAAGTTCTGAGCAGGATGCCGGAAAGAATCTGGGGCCACGTCGCCGCGCCCGGTTTGTGTTACCAATTCCAGGGATCAGCCGTCTAAACTGCTTGCAAATACTAGGCCGGAAGACTGCCGTGCCAGCTTCGACTCGCTCCCGATGAGCACCGCCTTCTTCGCCTGGGGAAAATTGCCGCGCATGCAGAAAAACAAGTGGGGTCATTTCATCGCCATCGCGCCTTCCGCCGCCAGCCAACGGGTGAGAGGTCTCCGCTAACTCCCGATGACCGCGACCTCATGCCCCCTGCAACTTTCCGTGCTTGCGGAGCGATTTGCGATTGCTCGCCTCGCCCCTGACGCCGCAATTCCGCGATGGGCAACAGATGGCGCCTTCTTCTCCGTCACGCGCACCAGCGACGAGCTTTCCATAATCACCGAGGAACCCCGCCTCCCTTCCGGTTTGGCGTCCCAAACTGGCTGGCGCGCGCTGAAAGTTCATGGTCCCTTTGCGCTCTCTGAAATAGGCGTCGTGGCTTCTCTTGCCGCGCCGCTTGCCCGCGCGGGAATTAGCTTGTTTGTTGTCTCCACCTTCGATACAGATTACCTGCTGGTGGCTTCCGAGAATCTGGCGGCAGCCGTCTCGGCGCTTGAGCGAGCAGGACATGCCGTATGTAGGAGTGAGTCTGAATGAGCACGCAAAACTTTCGAAATATACCTCGCTTTCACGGCCGTCGCGCCCTTTTCGCCTTTGCAGGCCTGCTCGCAATTTCCATTTCCGCGCTGCGTCTCCGCGCTGACGAACCCTACGCCCGCAGCCGCGACTACGACTTGCAACATTCCAGGATCGCGTTGCGTTTCAATCTCGAACAGAAGAAAGTGATAGGCGACGTCATCCACACTTTGACGGTCCTGCGCGAGGCCACGTCGAAAATTGTCTTTGATTCTGCGGGCCTCACCATTCAAAACGTCACTGTCAACAAATCGCCCGCCAAGTTCGAAACGAAGGACGGCAAGCTGAGTGTCGCTCTCCCTGCTGCCGCCCGCGCAGGCGAAAAATTGAACATCGAGATCCGCTATGAAGGTAAGCCAACCAAAGGGCTCTATTTCATCCTTCCCGACAAGGATTATCCCGACCGTCCCAAGCAAATCTGGACGCAGGGCGAATCCGAAGACACGCGCTACTATTTGCCCACCTACGATTATCCCAACGACCGTCTCACCACCGACACCATTCTCACCGTTCCCGCTTCGTGGATCACCGTTTCGAATGGCAAACTCATCAGCGTTGCCGACGCCGGCGGCGGCTTGAAAACCTGGACGTGGAAAGAATCTCTGCCCAGCTCGACGTATCTCATCACCGTCGTGGCCGGCGAATTCGACGAAGTCAAAGAATCCTGGCGCGGGATGCCCGTCACTTACTATGCGCCGAAAGGGCGTGGCGACCGCCTGTCCATCAATTATGGACGCACGCCCGCGATGATCGAACTCTTCAGCCAGAAACTGGGCGTCGATTACCCGTGGGAAAAATACGCGCAGTCCATGGTCGACGATTTCGTCGCCGGCGGCATGGAAAATTCCAGCGCCACCACCAACACCAGCTCTTCTTTGCGGCACCCGAAGCTCGCCCCCGAATTCTTCACCGGCGAAGATGACCTTATCTCTCATGAGCTTGGTCACCAGTGGTTCGGCGACCTGGTCACTTGCAAAGACTGGGGCAACGTCTGGCTCAATGAAGGATTCGCGACCTTTCTGGAAACCGTCTGGACCGAAGCGCATTTCGGGAAAGATCAGGCCGATTACGAGCGCTGGCAGGGCGCAAAGGAGTGGTTCGAGCAGACCAATCTCTATAGTAAGCCGGTCGTTCGCCATGACTTCGATGATTCCAGCGTCTTCGACGGCAATGCTTATGGCAAAGGCGGCTGGGTCCTTTACATGCTTCGCCATCAGCTTGGTGAAGACGCTTTCTACCGTGGTCTCAAACACTACCTGGAAGCAAATCGCGGCAAAAACGTCGTCACCGCCGATTTCGCCAAATCCATTGAGGAAGCCACTCACGTCAACATCGATCAGTTCCTCGGCCAGTGGATCTACGGAGCCGGCGCTCCAAAATTCGACTTGAGTTACACCTACGACGACGCAAAGCGCCAGGTCGCTCTTACTGTCAAGCAAACGCAAAAAGTCGAAGGCCGTGTGGGGCTCTTCCGCGTCCCCACGGAAGTCGAAATCAGCACTGCCTCAGGGGCAAAGTTGTACTCCCTGACGGTTTCGAAAGATTCCCAGACCTTCCCGTTCCCTTCGGATGGCCCTCCGTTAATGATGCTCTTCGACAAGGGCGGCCACGTCCTGAAGTCTGTTGAATTTCACAAAAGCAAAAAGGAGTGGCTCTATCAATTGAAGAACGCATCCGAATTGGCCGGCCGCGCCGACGCGGTCGCTGCTCTCGCCAAGATCAAAGGCGACGATGAAGTCGTCGCCGCGCTGGCTGACGCGCTCCGCAACGACAAAGCATGGGGGATCCGCATTAATTCCGCCGACGCTCTCGGCCAGGTCGGCGGCCCCACCGCTTCGAAGCAGCTCTTGGATGCGCTAATCGCGGCCAAGGAACCTTGGGTGCGCAATCGCATCGTCGCGGCTCTGGGAAATTTCAAAGACGATACCGCAATCGCCGCCAAGCTCGACTCCGTCGCGCGCGAAGACACCTCGTATCGTGCCCGCGCCGCAGCTCTGCAGGCGCTCGGCCGCCTCAAAGCACCTGGTGCTTTGGCCACTCTCGAAGCCGCCGCCGGTGCTGATTCTCCCGACGGCTTTCTCCGCAACGCCGCCCTGCGCGCTATGGGTCCTCTCGGCGACGACAAGGCCGTGCCGCTCCTGCTGCAATGGTCTGGACTGGGCAAGCAAATTGATTCGCGCAATGCCGCGATTGCCAGCCTCGGGCGCCTGCAAAAGGACAACCACGAAATCACCAGGCAGATTGCCGGCTATCTCGCCGAGCCGCACTTCACTGTGCGCATGGCTTCGATTTTTGCCCTCGGCGCCCGTGGCGACGACTCTGCGATCCCTGCCCTCGAAACCCTCCTCAAGAGTGACGACCTCACCATCGAAATGGTGCCGATGATCAGGAATCAAATAGCGCGCTTGAAAAAATCATCCGGTGCAAACACCCCTTCAAAGGAAGGAGCCCCTGGCGAAGACGAGAGCGAGGAAGGCGCAGCCGGGGCAAAAGATCAGGCCGCCGTCGCGCAGCGCCTGGAAAAGCTCGAGCGCCTGGTTCAAGAAATGAACGAGCGCCTCAAGTCCATCGAAACGCGCCTCCCCCCACCCAAGCAATAGCCAACTCTTCCGTGTAGGGCGGACTTTAGTCCGCCCTTATTTCTTTCTCTTTCTTTCCTTTTCCCTTTGTTTCCTCTTTCTTCTCTACGATCTCTGTGCCCTCTGCGTTAAATCCCTTTCTATTGATTTGTGCCAATTTCACGGCTCCGCAATCAATATCCGCAGATCCCGCAGATTGTTTCCTGTCGGCCCGGTAACGATCACATCGTCCAGCCGCGAAAAAAACGTGTGCGCATCGCTCCTGCGAAACGCCTCCGCCGGATCCATTCCCGCCGCCCGCGCTCTTGCGAGCGTCTCTCCGTCCGCAACCGCCCCTGCCGCCGGACTATTCCCGTCGATTCCGTCCGTTCCCGCGCTCAGAACCGCGATCCGCTTCCCCGTGATCTTTTCAACGCACGCCAGCACAAAGGCCGAATTCCTCCCTCCCACTCCATTCCCCGTAACCGGAGAGCTGACTTCGCCGTCCGCGATCAGCGCGACGCGGTGCCCTGGATTCATGGCGCGCCACTCCTCCAGCCGCGCGAGCAAGAAATCCGCGGCCTTCTCCACCGGCCAGTCGTCGGTGGTGTTGTCGCAGCAACTGAGGAAGCCCATCGATTCAGCCGCATGATGCGCTGGATGAAACAAGTCCTCTATCCCCAGCAGCAGAAAAAAGTGCGCTCTAGCAAACGCCGCGTCGCCCTTTTTCGGCGTCTCCGGCATTTTCCCTTCGTCGATCCATTTCACAAGGGCCGCAGGCAGCTTTTCCTTCAGCGCATATTCGGAAATGACACGATGGACATCCGCCACCGTCGTAGGGTCCGGAAGCGTCGGGCCGGAAGCCAGCGCTGATTCTTTGCCGAGGGGCACGTCCGTGACGGCCAGCGTAATCTTCGTGGCGCGAGCGGCTGCCGCTGCCAATCTTCCTCCCTTCACCGCCGAAACATGCTTCCGTATGGTGTTAATCGCGTCGATCGGTGCGCCACACCACACCAGTGCGCTGTTCAATTGCCGGACGTCTTCGAGTGTCTCCCTCGGATCGAGCGGCAACTCCACCAGCGCCGATCCGCCGCCAGACAGGAGGAAGAACACGAGCGTCTTCTCGTCGCATTCTTTCAGCAGCCCTAGAATCGTCTTCGCCGCCTTCCAGCTCTGCTCGTTCGGCACCGGATGTCCCGCCACAAAATATTTCATTCCGGCAATGGGCTTGCGCGTTGGCGTCGGCGCAGACACAACTCCAGCAAACCTCACGAAGGGCGTCAGCACCAGCGCAAGCCCTTCGACCATCGCATGTGCCGCTTTTCCGATTGCCACTACCCGCAGCTTCGCGAAACCCCGCAAATCGATTCGCCTTTCATCACACACCAACCAGGTTCCTTCGCGCCGCAGCTTCAGCCGCATCACCGCAGGAATATCGATTGCCAAGAGTGTTTCCTGGAATATCCGGCGGGCAAGTTGCTTCAGTTCCGCCATAGAGGGGTCGCCAAAATCCGCCTTAGCTAGTCTTGAAAGCTTCCGGGTTCAGCATGTTCGGTGGCCGCCGCCCCGAAAGGCACGCCACGACATTTTCCGCCGCCATGCACGCCATCTTGGTCCGCGTTTCAATGGACGCTGATGCAATATGGGGCGCCAGCGCCACGTTTGGCCGCTTCAATCCCGGGTGAATCTTCGGCTCTTTCTCGTACACATCCAGCGCCGCGCCTGCAATTTGTTTTTTCTTCAGAGCCACCGCCAGCGCGGCCTCCTCCACTACCGGCCCGCGCGATGTGTTAATCAGGTACGCCGTCGGTTTCATCTGCGCAAATCTCCCCCCGTTGAACAGCCCGCGCGTCTCGGGCAACAGCGGAACGTGCACGCTCACAAAGTCCGCGCGCGCCAGGAGGTCATTCATCTGGCAAAACTCCGCGTGCAGCTCCTGCTCCACGGCCTCCGGCGCACGCACCGCGTCCGTGTAAATCACCTTCATCTGGAAGCCACTCGCCCTCCGCGCCATAGCTCGCCCGATTCGCCCAAACCCGACAATTCCCAGCGTCTTCCCCCACACATCCGTTCCGACCAGCTGATCCAGGTCCCAGCCTTTCCATTTTCCTGACCGCGCCAGCGCTTCACCCTCGCCTATCCTTCGAGCAACGGCCATCATCAGCGTCCACGCAAAATCCGCGGTCGTCTCATCCAACACCCCCGGCGTATTTGTCGCCACCACCCCGCGTCTTGTGCACGCCGCCACATCGATATTGTCGAATCCCACCGCCACGTTCGCTGCAATCCGCAGTTTGGGAGCCTTGCTCAACAATTCTTCGTTCACTTTTTCCGTCAGCAGGCACACCAGCCCCTCTTTGTCCTTGATGCGTCGAAATAGTTGTTCCTTTGAAATTCGCTCTCGTTTCGTCCAATACTCTGCGTCGCAGCCCGCGTTCAAAATCTTCTGCGCTTCCGGAAATAGCGGCCGTGTGGCCAGCACTTTGGGTTTCGCCATTCTTGCCCTCTTCTCAAATTTCGAAATCGTACACTACCACACTCCGCCGCCTCCAGCGCACGACCTACTTCAGCGCCTGCGAATCAGAGAATTTAGTTGGTTGGCGGCTTCACGACTCGAACCTTACGCTCCGTCGCGACAACAAAACACCCGGCCCAGTCGCCGACGTTTTCCATCTGAAAGAGTTCCCCGGTGCGCTCAATCAAATTCCTTTGGTTCGGTGAGTGAAGGCGTACTAGCAGAATGCCGCAATGTGATCCAGGAGCGAATTGTTGCGAATTAGAAAAATCCAAATCCTGTGTAATGGCCATGATAAAAGATCCCACAGTTAAGAGTCAGCCCCCAAACACGGCGACGCCCCTCCCGCGGCGATGGGGGTGCCGCAGAAAGGGCGTTCCGTCTTCAGGAGAGAAGCTCGTTCAATCCGCCGAATAATTCTTCGCGTGCAATGCCTCGATCAATCCAGGTCACCGGGAGGCGGTGCGCCCAGACCAGGTGGCGGTCCGTCCGGAGCATGATGCAGGCGCCCCTCGTGACGCGGGTGTCCGCTCTCAACCGTGTAATCGGCGGGAACCGTGAACAGCGATGCCGCCGGTTCGGTCCTCTGAATATTGGCCACCGAGTACGTCGTATTTCCGAATCGCGGATCGGTCCGCGTGCTCTTCACCACGATCTGCAGGTTCGGCGAGTACCACCGCTCGGAGATAACTTGAATCGGCTTGTCATTTCCGATTTGCCCGGCGGGGATTGTCCGTGTGGTGCGCGTTCCTTCCGCGTTCACCCCGCCAATCGTTTGTGTTCCCAGAGACTCCGTTTTCACTGCGCCGGAAGCTTCGTCCCTCTGAATTCGCTCCTGCATTCTTTTCTGGAACGCCCCGGCCTTGTCCGCGTCGGGGATGCGAATGGGCGTCTTGCGCGCCACTTTGTGCTCCGCATCCAGCATGAAATGCGCGCCCGCCACCGGATCTCCAATGGATACCATCGTGCGTGCGGTTCCCGACGCCGCCAAAGGTCCGAAGCCCGAGAACGTCACTTCGTGCCTCGACCTGCCTTGGCTGTCGCGAAACATGGCGATCTGCGATGTGCGCCGGATTACCGTGCCATCCTGCAGCGTCTGTGTCGTCTCCGATGTGGCCGTGGCCGAAAACGGAGCGCTCTTCACAACCTGCCCGCCGTGCGTTCCCTCGAAGCCCATCAGCTCCATGGGTTCGCCAAACGGCGGAGGGCCGCCCGGGCCGCCTCTCTGGGCTTGCGCCCATACGGCGCTCAATACGAGCGTGCCGCTCAGAACCAAACACATTCTCAACTTACGATTCATCAGTTCCTCTCTTCTTCTCTCCCAGTCCGCGGCGAGCTCCTCACCGCGGCAATTTCGTTTTTATCGCGCGAGCCGCACCGCCTGCGGCAAGCCGTCATTTCCAACCATCAAGTCCACCTGGATCCACTCGGCCGCGCGTTGTTCGTTCACTGGAAAACCCAGGGCCACAAGAGTGCTGCGTTGCATGCGCACGCGCACAATGGCTGCTTCTTCGGTCTCGGAAGGCAGGCCTCCCGGCAGCGCCGTGAAGTCGCCCGCATCGTCCTCGCTCGGGATGGAGGCGTACAAATTACTAAGCGCCTCGCTCTGCGCCCCCGGGTTGTTCCCGCCCGTGCCCGCAGAATTCCGCATTGTCGCGCTCTGCGTGGTGATCCCGCGCTTCGCCGTCTCCCATTTTTCCCAGCTCACTGTTGCCACGAGCACCGCTGCCGCGGCCAACGCCCACACCGCCGCCATCGCGGCGCGCCGCGTCTTCATCGTGCGGTGTTTCGTCCGGAATTCCTGCCGCAACCGCATTTCCACCCGAGAGGGAGCTCTTTCCGCCAAAGTGATTTCCGCGAAGGACTGCAAATCCACGCGCGCCGCCCCCCACGATTCCTCCAGAGCGGCGCATCGTGAGCAGGCCCCGGCATGCTCCCGCGCGGCCGCGCGTTCCAGCTCGCTCAGTGCGCCGTCTCGCTCCGCATCCAATCCAATCTCTTCAAATTCTTCGCACTTCATCTGCCGCTTCTCCTGGCTTTCAAACTGCGCTTCACCTTGCCGCCCTTGCCCGCCGCGGAACATCCCGCAACATCTCCAGTTTCGCCAGCAGCAGGGCCCTCCCGCGGTGCAAGCGCGATCGTATCGTCCCGATCGGGCACCCGATCATTTCTGCTGCTTCCTCATAACTCATCTCTTCCAACTCGCACAGCACCACGGCCTCGCGAAATTCCGCCGGCAACTCCAGCACGGCCGCTCTAACGTGCTCCATGCGCTCCCGTTTTTCCATCCAAATGGCCGGCGTAAAACCATCACGCAAGACGATCCCCGGGCCGGTGCCATCCTCGTTTTTCTCTTCCAGCGAAATCTCCCTCGGCATACGTTCGAGATGCTTCATCACGCGGTTCCGCGCTATTCCATACAGGAACGCTCCCACCGCGCCTCGCGATGCGTCGTATTTCTTCGGCTCCCGCACCAGCGTCATAAACACCTCTTGCACGACCTCTTCCGCTCCCCACACGCTTCCCGTCATGCGCAGGGCAAACCTGTAGAGCGCCGCTTGGTGCCGCCGGTAGAGAAGCGCGAACGCCTCTTCATCGCCCCGCGCGGCCCGCCGCAACAGAACGTCGTCTCGCTCCTGCTGTGCGATCCTCATCTCTCCTGGTAAGACGTTCTGCCCGGCCTCACCTATCATTTCCCACGGGCCAGGCAAAAAGTTCCTGCCGCAAACCTAAAGGCAGCTTGCACGGCAAGTCATAGTCTTCCCCCACGGATTGGACGCATTTCGGAGCCCTTGCGTAACGCACAATTGCGATTTATCCCGGGGAAGCGAAGGGGAGGCAGATTCGAACGGGGGTTCCCAAGCAAAAACTAGCGGCGCTTTCCCGGGCGAAACATGCTCCCGGCAATTCGCGTGACCAGCCGGCGCGGGGCGAGGCGCTGCGCGTGCGCGCCAAGGTAATTTCCGAGACCGGAAATCACGTAGTTTTTTCCGTCGGCGAGCGCGCGCAATCCTGTGCGGGCAACTTTTTCCGCGGTTTCCGCGCTGCGCTTGAATTCTTGCTGCCGCGCCACCTCGTGAAATTCGGATTCCGTTGACCCAGGACACAGCGCACACACCCGCACGCCGTACGGTTTCATTTCTTCGGCGAGGCCTTCAGCAAAGAGCAGATCGAAAGCTTTCGTAGCCGCATACGTTGAAATGTACGGCACGCCCTGAAACGATGCCGTGGATGCGACGATCAGCACATCACCGCGGCGACGCGCCACCATATCAGGCAGATAGAGACGGGTGAGGTGCACGACGGCGCTGCAGTTGACCTGTACCATGTCGAGGAGGAGCTGCGTGTCTTGCTTGAAGAATTCGCCGCAGGCGCCGAATCCCGCGTTGTTGATCAGCAGGTCGATTTCAATCTTTTTGTTTTTTGTAAATTGAAAGATCTTTTGCGGCGCGTCCGCTTCGGCCAAGTCCGCGACAACCGCTTCGGCGCGGATCTTGTGTGCCGCCGTGAGTTTCTGCGCTAATTCTTCCAGGCGCTCGCGCCGGCGCGCCGTTAGGACCACGTTTGTTCCGCCCGCGGCCAGCTCTCCCGCGAATGCTTTCCCGATTCCCGCGCTGGCGCCGGTTACTAGCGCCCACTTTCCCGCCCAGTTGTCCATCCGCATCTCCTAAGAGGCAGACCCGTGCGATTTCTGGTGGACCGGAAGACCGGCATCCTCCGCGGCTACCCGGGCGATGACCGACCAGTCTTTGTCCTGATTCCCGCGCGCCATGGCAGTCACAAAACGGTCGCGCAAGACGCTGGCAAAGGGCATGGGTACGCTCGCCGCCTCTGCTGCCTGCAACACAAGCCGGATATCCTTCAATCCCAGGGGCAGGAGGAATCCTGCGGGTTCGTGCTTTCCCTGGATAATTAGGTCGCCATACGATTTATAGACCGGGGCTGTAAACATCGTACTCGTCAAGAACTCGAGCAGAGCTCCTGCGTCTACGCCAGATTTCCGCGCAAAGGTGAGGGCCTCAGCGAGCGATTCGAGGACCGTTGCGATCAAGAAATTTCCTGATAGCTTCACAGCATTGGCCAAAGAAGGCCGCTCGCCAAAGACGAACAGCTTTGGTCCCATCGCCTCGAATAGCGGCTTGCAACGCTGCACGACACTCTCCGGACCAGCCGCCACAACCGCGAGGCGGGCCGCTTCCGCCGCCTCGGGCCGCCCGAAGACGGGCGCCGCAACATAACTCTGCCCCGCTTTTGCGTGTTCGGCAGCCAGCCGGTCGCTCAGCGCTACGCTGATCGTGCTGAGCGAAACATGGACGCCGCCGTGGGGAAGCGATGCAAGAATCCCGCCAGCCCCGAACACGACTGCTTCGAGTGCCGCGTCATCTGCGACCATGGTCAATACGATGTTGTTCTTACACGCGTCCTGCACCGAACCCGCTACCATCGCGCCATCCGCCCGCAAGGCCTCGGCCCGTTCCCGAGTGCGGTTGTACGCCGTCACGCGATGCCCGCCGCGCAACAAACTCTTCGCGATTCCTGCTCCCATCCTCCCAAGACCGATGAATCCCACTTCCATCGTCATAATCCCTCCGCGTTTAGCTTTGCTCCTTCAAGTCGCTTTGTTTGATTCGGAAGAGTCCTCTTTGGGTGCGATCTTCACGGAGGCCCAGACCGCGTCGCGCACGCGCCCGCCCTCGCGTTTGATGCGGGCCATCAAGCGCCGCGCCCAGACGAATTCTGCCGCGAGAAGCCCCAAACCGAGAAAAATCGCCAGCCATCCCGGACCGGGAGTTACCAGCATCACCACGCCAATGAGCAAAAGGGTGAACCCAGCTACGATTCGAAAGACGCGGCGGACCTGTTCAACTGTGCGTAGGAGCATCGGGCCTTTTGGCCGGCGGCTTTCTGGCGGAGAGGGTGGGATTCGAACCCACGGTAGGATTTCTCCTACACACGCTTTCCAAGCGTGCTCCTTAAACCGCTCGGACACCTCTCCCGGGTACAACTAACCTTTTTAATTTAGCAGAAACTCTACTCTCACGCACATCGCTGAGGCGCCTGTGTCCTGTGGCGCGCCTCTGCTACAATTCTGCTATCGGTTCCGGGGTCGTCTAATTGGTAGGACACCAGCCTTTGGAGCTGGTTATCCTGGTTCGAGTCCAGGCCCCGGAGCCAACTCTTCAGTTCATTAGCTTGGACTTTTCGCAGAATTTTGACGTTAGCCTGACAACTCTACTGAGCGATGTTGACAGTCACGTTCCTCCAAGAAGCGTCGAAGCCTGCAGAGCTTCCCGCCGCAAAGTGGACCCCGCTCTGATAAGTCGCGTAGCCAGTACCCAACATACCAAATTGATGCGATAATCGCTCCGCTGTCCCTCCTGGTAGATCGTCCCCATTCGGAGCTTGGATGCGTCCGCCCTTTTGCATCTTCAAGTTGCGAGGCGACGGAAGCCTGCATTCCGTAGAAGCAGGGCAAACCCTCGACCATGCAAGAGCGCGTGTACAAGCACTCGCGGAGTTGTGGCCGGGCCAGCATGTCATTCACAATGAGGAAGCAGGAGAGCGGATGTTTGTTACCGCAAGCGGCGCGACGATGAATTAAGCGCCCTGAAGGTCCCAAGCGATTGGGCAAGTCGCGCTGGAAACGAAAGTGAGTAAGAGGGAGGAAATGCCAACGTGATTATAGGTGACCGCTTGCGAGCATTACGCGAAAAGAAGAATCTTTCCCAAGGGGACGTCCAAAAGCGCACCGGCTTGCTTCGTTCCTATCTTTCGCGCGTTGAGAACGGACACACGGTCCCGGAAATTGGAACGCTGGAGAAGCTGGCGACGGCGCTGGAAGTTCCCCTGTACCAGCTCTTCTACGAAGGCGAGGAGCCGCCAGAGGTTCCTGAGATTTTCAGCCGGCGAAGCGCGGATGAGACCGCTTGGGGCAGTTCCGGCAAAGACGCAGATTACTTGATGAAAGTACGTCGCCTGCTCAGCCGCATGGACGAAGATGATCGTCGGTTAATCCTGCACATGGCCCAGAAGATGGCGCTACCCGCTCGACGATCCACAAAGGGGGGTTGATGCCCACCCACGAACCTGCGCTAGCTGCCCGGGGTGAAAGTCGGCGGACTAGAGCCGTCGTCCAATTTGCGCACTGACCAACCCAAGACCTCACAAAACTAAGGACCAGGTTAGGCGGCTCGGCGCGTGTGCCGTTCTGAAGGAGCGGTCTTGCGAACGGAGATGGGTCAGCTCTTGGCCGATATGGTCGACCACCGCTCCCGCCTTTGGTCCTCCGATGTTTCCTCGACGCGCGTGGCGATCGTCCATACGTGCCCCGACGGATCCATGACCCACCCAATGCGGTCGCCCCAGAACTGATTCGCCACCGGGATCAGGACCTTCGCCCCGCCGGCAACCGCCTGCTCCACCGTTTTGTCCACGTCCTCGACATAGACGTAGATCACCACGGGCGAACTGCCGTCCGGTTTGGGAGCACGGCTCGCCATACCCGGCCACTCTGCCTCGATCATGATCATCGCCGGGCCAATCGTCATCAACGCATGCGCCACGGTCCCGTCCGGGCCCGGCCGGCGCACGCGCTCCACCGCGCTAAACGTGTTCTTGCAGAAATCCATAGCCGCCGCAACGTCGCGGCAAAACAGCCGCGGTATGACCACCGAGGCGCCGTCGGGTATCGGTTTCGCGGTGCTGGTCATTGCGCCCCCTCTGTCTCCTAGATTGAGAGTCTCGCGCGTATGATTGGGCCGGTGGTCCTAGATGAATAGGTCTGCGCTGACATGGAAAAACGCAGCGAGCTTCTTGGCCTGCGTTTTGCTCACCGAACGCTTGCCGTGAAACACCTCGGAAGTAATTCCTTTCGAGCCGAAAATCTTCCACAGGTCTTTCTGTGTCAGCTTGCGTGCCTCCATTAAATGCTGAAGCGTTTGCTGCGGGCCCGCTTTCCGGATTGGATAGCGGCGTTCCTCATACTCGTCAATCAGCACGGTCAGCAATTCGGCAAGTTCCGTTTCCTCCGGCGAAAGATCTTCACGTTCGTCAAGACGCATCAGTTCGTTCGTGAGACGCTCACACTCTTCGTCCGTGTGGATGACATGGGGAAGTGCACGGCCCAGCAGTCGCCCGTAAGTTTTCTCGTCGAGATCGATCGTTGTCGTGCTCATTGTTTCCATGCCCCTTTGTCATATTCCGCGTGCGTCAATAAGTGCAAGACGAAAACCCGTTGGCTCTGGTAGTTCACTCGTGCGATCAACCGGTACTTATTGCCGGCAATGTTGAATACCGTTTTCCGTCCAACCAAGTCAGCGTTGTAATAGACCTGTTTCAGTTCCGCAGGCGTTTTCCAATTTGCCTTGCGCACCACCCCATACCATGCTTCAAGGCTGGCCCTCGCGTCCGGGTGTCGTTGCCAGAACTGTTCGAGTGCGCCTCGTTTTATGATGCGCATGGAGTCTTAGGTTCTCACAATGAGAACCCGAAGTCAAGCGTTTCATTTTCCAGTTTCACTTTTCTGATTTCTATTTTCTAGTTTCTAACTTCTATTTCGTCGGTGGCGCAGGGAAAGTCTTCTCGGGAATACCTTTGGCTAAATGGAGGCTGGCTCACCCCTCCCCCCATTGTCATCCCGACCGTAGCTCGCCCATGCTCGTCATTCCGAACGGAGCAGGCCGATGTTTTCTTCCGCATTCAGTCCTGTGAGCGCCTCGGCCTGCGAGTGTGAGGAACTCTTCTCCATCCCGCGCATTTTGCGGGATGAATCTCTCTTCATCTTGCCAGGCCGTCAGACGGGAAGGGGCTGGCGATATCGCCAGCCCCTTGCTACTTCGTCTTCGGTCCGGGTCTCTTCAGCGAGCCCCAGCCGCCGCCGCCGCCATTGCATGCGTTCCCACATTCACCTTGATCTGCTTTGGCTTCGCTTCCTCGCGCTTCGGTATGCTCAGCGTCAGCACGCCATTCTGATAATCGGCCTTGATGGCCTCCGAATTCACCGAGTTCGCCAGCGAAAAGCTCCGGCTGAACGAGCCATAGGCGCGTTCGATGCGCAGATAGTTGTCCTCGTTCACCTTATTCTCAAACTTGCGTTCGCCGCGAATCGTGAGGACGTTGTTTTCCACGCGGATGTCCAGGTCCTGCGGATTCACATCCGGCAGGTCCGCCTTAACGACCAGTTCGTTCTCGGTCTCGTAGATGTCGACGGCCGGGGCCCAAGGGGTCAAGTTCGACTCCTCGCCCGTACGTCCCACCACATCGCCAAACACGCGATTGATCTGTTCCTGCAAGGTCGTAGCCCCGCGGAAAGGTTGTTCCCAGCGATTCATTGTTCTCATTTTAGCCCCCTCCATTAAACGTTGGCCAAAGGCAATTTCAGATAACTCGTGTCAACTCAGATTGCCGTCTGCCTCTTTATGTACTAGCCCAGCTTAAGTCGATTAACTTATATTGTCAAGTTAAATCGTTGGACATTTCACATAATTAACCCACAATAGTTAAGCAGCGGGATTCAGTCGCAGCGTTCCCTCGGGTTGTTCGCTCGATCCTGGCGAACTAAGAAAACCTCTTCCCCTTGGTACGTAATCCGACAAGGTCCATTGTTTCCGAGTACGCCGTCATCCGCCCGAAATGTGCACCACCAGCCAATCAACTTTCTAGCTTCCCACATCGGGACTTCAGGATAACTTCCGGCTTGCCCGTTATCCGGGAGTGTTTACAATCGGTTCTCACAAGCCTACTTGCGGCTACTAATCGGCGAAATCGGCGGCAATTCTACGAAAAGACCGTTTCGCCTCCCTTTGGACATCGCGACCA
>Ga0099830_10000180_pt1 | contig 23961 bp, 19 predicted proteins | sample CZO8metaG_4_FD_79337 | JGI IMG/M metagenome (GOLD analysis project Ga0099830, IMG submission 79337) | Vadose zone soil microbial communities from the Eel River Critical Zone Observatory, Northern California, USA - CZOApr15con2H3.8 metaG | ecosystem: Environmental > Terrestrial > Soil > Vadose...
GGCCTACGACGATTAGCGGCGAGGGTTTGACGTTTGCCCCCGGCTGGGGAAATGGCTTGGCGCCGTTGGTCTTCGCCAGTGTGGTTTGGCCCGGCCCAGCTCCACGCAAGGTTATCCCCTTATTGATCAGCACGAAGTTGCCGCTATTGATGATGAAGGTGCCGGCCGCGAGCTGCACCACCTGACCAGCCGGGCAGCCATTGATGGCGGCCTGGATTTGGGCCGTGTCATCTTGCCCTTCCCCGCGAGGGGTCAGCGTGGCGCAAGCCGTTGACCGGACCGGTATGCCGCCCGCTCCCATCATCCCCGGGTTCCAGGTCGTGGCCCGGTCGGCCGGCAGGATGCTTGTGTCGGTGCTGCCGGGTGGCGACGCCACCGCGTCAGCGCCGGACTGGATCGGGTCGGCCGCACTCACCGCAGTCAGGTCCAAACCTGCGACCACGATGGTGGCAAGAACGCAGACCAGGGCTGTCGTCCGTGTCGGCTTCATGTGTTTCAGTCCCGGTTCGGATTTCACGCTCGCTTCTTGCCTCAAGCAGCAGCTGCTTTTCATCGCCTCCAGGCTGTAAATGCCGGGAAGGACTCGAATAAATGATATTTATTTGTCGAAAGATAATCTTTCACAACGTTTTGTCGATCGTATGTATCCGGTCTCGAGAGCAGCACAAGTGTGGGAGGGACCTCCGTTGACAAGAATGAAGAGGTCTTCTCGGAAAGGTTGATCTGCACTCCCGGGATATGTGTCGCTTCTGGCGGCTCATGTTCGTCGCTCACAGGGATGCCATAGTAAAGCGCGCCGCGGATGTCCGCGATCCACCAGATGCGCCCGTCACGCGCGAGTTCGATCGCTGCCAACTCAGCCGCGTGCTTGTAGTCGTCTTTTGCATGCCGAGGCGCGTAGCGCACGCTAAGTGATGAATAGCCCATTATAATGACTGAAATCAGCGTCACTGCCATCCCGCCGAATCGCCGGCGCCACCACCACACAAATCCAAATGCATAGAGTAGGCTAAATAGAGAAACCAACGGTATGAAATGACGTGGCAAGATTCGCCAGTGCACGACCACGCCTAGCGCAAAAATGAATAGGACCGGTAGAAGGATACAAACAATCAGTAGTCCAAGCGTTCGAACCCCAAGTATCGTTCTGATCTCAAGCAGTCCTCCGATCGCGACCAAGCCAAACATGATGGCGGAAAAGGCGATGATGGGTGCAAACGGGACCAGTGCGTCGACGCCGTTTGCACGCATATCAAGCATGCCAGGCCCGACGCCGAGTAGACCGAGATCAGCGTAGAATGAAAAAAGCAGCGTAAGAGTGTTGTCCTCGCCCAGCAGCGCCGGCAGCTTGCCGAGTGCGAACATCCTGATGTCGTGAGCAATAAGCGCAGTGATGCAAAGCGCTGCAATTGCCAACGTAAGGTAATTTCCGCTTACAAGTTCGCTCAAAGAATTTTTTTTTATTGCCAGCCAATACATGACAACAAAGAGGAAAACGGATCCCGCCCAGGCAATACCAATGACGGTTGCGCCGCTTGAAATAACCGCCCCAATGCACAGGGCCGCGATCGCGAAGGAGCTTGGTCTCTGTTTTGATCCCGTTATCTCTATCGAAGCCGCGACCATCAGGCAGGTGCCCATATAAAGCATGATGTATGGGCGCATTTCATTCAAATAGTACCAGATAGTGGCGCTCAGGCATGACGCTAAAATCACTAGAAGTGCGATATTTGGCCGAGACCTGAACGGCCAGAGCAGCGCGAGATACGCTATTACAAGCATCCCGACGTTCGATGCACGCATTGCGAAAGGATCCGTGCCAACGACTTTCGCCCATCCATACATATAAAAATGGTATAGTGGTATTTGGGAATCAGAATCGGGCCAGGACTGAAAGCGTCTCCACCAGTCAGGAATGGAATCAGCGCGGGTAAGAAGCCAGGTGCCGAACTCGTCTATCCAAAGAGACCCGGACGAAATCGCCCAAATGGCGACCAGAACGGAAGAAAAGAAACCGAAAGCTAGAACAGCTCTGTTGCTTTCCGCTTTCATGTCTTCGCTACCTCGCTCCAATCAGAATGAGGCCAATGAGCCCGAGTGCGACGTAGCTGTTCCAGTCCCGCAGAGCGAAAATGATAGGGTCGTCATCCATCAGTCGACGGTGCGCCATCAGGAGCGCTCGCCCGAGCCAATACATCAGAATAGGACAGATAAGCCACAACGCCTCCGGATACCGATAGAGAGGGCGGACCACGTCTGAAGAAATGTAGAGTGCGAAGACTGTCACCGCGTTGAAACCGACGGCGGCCGCCAGGGCGGCCACGATGTCAAGATCGGACTTGCGATAGTTGCGATTGGTCGGATCGGACAGGTGCTTGTCGATGCGGGCTGCCAGTTCGATGTAACGCTTGATGAGCGCGAGCGCCGTGAAGATGAACATCGAAAACGCGAGCAGCCACTCCGACATGTGCACCGATATTGCCATCGCGCCACCGACCACGCGGATCGTGTAGAGCGCCGCCAGTGCCAGGACATCGACCAACATCTTGCGCTTCAGCACGAATGTGTAGGCCGTCGTCAGTGAAACATAGGCAAGCAGCACCACAGCGAGGGCTGGAGCGATGGCGAGGGCTCCAGTAAACCCAACGACCAGCAGCGCCGGTATGAGGAGCATCGCCCTTGTGATATCAACGGTACCGGCCGCGAGCGGACGAAGCTTTTTACTCGGATGCTTCCGATCGGCATCGAGATCGACCAAGTCGTTGAGAATGTAAATGGCAGAGGCCGCGAGCGAAAAGGCGAGGAAAGCACCAATTGCTTCGCCAAACGCAAGAAGATCGAAACGTTGAGCCGTCACGAGTGGAACGAAGACCAGGGTGTTCTTGGCCCACTGATGTACGCGTAGCAACTTGATCCACGCGCGGGTTCGACCCGTCGCATCTTCGAGCAGGTTGGCGTCGGGGTCAATGTCTCGCAACTTTGACGTCACGCTCGGTGATGCGCGTGCTGCAATGCGTCGATGAGCGACTTTCCACACGGCGAGATCGGCGCGTCCGTTGCCGACGTAATCGAAGCCGCCCTCCCCAAAGGCCTCCACCAGACGGCGTGCCTTCGACTCAGAAGACAAATTCTCCCGGTCGTTCGATGCGAACCAACCATCGAAGAGACCGAGATGATCGGCTACGGCCTGGACGTAACGTTCGTTGCTCGCCGAAGCAAGGTAGACTTGGCCCCCTGCGGCTCGTCTCTGCCAGATGAGTGACACGACCTCTTCGTCATAAGGCAAATGTGAGACGTCAATGTCTGTCTTCGCCGCAATCTCGGCTTTCAAAGCCGCCTTGCCGCGCCGTATCGCGGACAAGAGATTGATCACGCGCCATGGATCGCGTCCGAGATCGGCGAAGGCGGATTCAACGAGAAGGTCGGAGCGAACAAGCGTTCCATCGAGATCTACGACGAACGGCTTCAGCTTCGACGGGACACTCCGCGTCTTGGACTCTGACGGTTTGACTGCTGTGCTCACGGTCCCTGCCCGGAAATGTTACGAACATGCATACGTTAAATTTAAATCAACTTGCATTAAAGCGCATTGTATATATTTAAACGAATAATTGATCAAAATCAATTATTTTTTGACATTTAACTATTGATAAATCTCAAATTAATGATTTAACGCATTTGACCAATCTCCGATGAGCTCCACCAGGTGAACCAGTCGCGACGCTATCTGCTCATCTCGCCCTGCCGGGACGAGGCCCAATATCTCCACCGCACGCTCGACAGCGTGGCAGCGCAATCAGTTCCGCCGACACTCTGGGTGGTCGTGGATGACGGATCGACCGACGAGACCCCGGCTATTCTCGAGGAGTACGCCCGCCGCCTGCCCTGTCTGCGCGTCGTGCGGCGCACCGATCGCGGTGGCCGGCAGGTCGGGCCCGGCGTGATCGAGGCCTTCTATGCCGGCCTGGAAACGGTGCGCCTGGAGGACTTTGACTACCTCTGCAAGTTGGACATGGACCTCGACCTCCCCGGTCGCTACTTCGAGCTGCTGATGCAGCGAATGGAGAGCAACCCTCGCATTGGGACCACCTCCGGCAAGCCTTGGTTCGTCCACCCGCAGCGTGGCACCCTCGTCCCAGAGATCTGTGGGGACGAGATGTCGGTGGGCATGACCAAATTCTATCGTGTGGCCTGCTTCAACGAGATTGGCGGCTTCGTGCGCGAAGTCATGTGGGACGGCATCGATTGCCACCGAGCCCGCATGCTTGGCTGGATCGCCGAGAGCCGCGATCTAGAGCCCATCCGCTTTGTCCATCTGCGTCCGCAAGGTGCTAGCCAGAAGGGCATCTGGACTGGGCGGGTTCGGAAAGGATTCGGCCAATATTTCATGGGCACATCGCCCATCTATCACCTGGCGGTGGCTGTCTATCACCTTCCCGCTTACCCGGTGCTCATCGGGAGCGTTGCCATGCTGTGGGGCTACTTCAGGAGCTGGCTCAAGGGCCTGCCGCGCTATGACGATCTGGCGTTCAGACGCTTTCTCCGCTCCTACCAGCACGCCTGCCTGCGCATGGGCAAGCGGGCCGCCACAGCCCGGATCAATGCCGAGCGGGCCCGACTCTGGCACGACAGCTACCCCGCAGCCGGCGCCCGACGGAGCATAGATGGAGCATGCCGAACAGACTTTGCGGCCCCCGCGCGGGCAGCCACCCGGCAGCAAGTGGCCGGCGTGGAAACACCTCATGGCCCCACGTTCGACGGGGAGTCCGAGGCGGGCGACGAGGCGGCACGCGTCGCTGGGGCGCGAGCGGCCCGCCACCGCGCCAAGTAAAGATCGTCGAGCGTCACGCCCTGCCAGTCGACGTCGAGACGTGAAGGCATCGGTCCAAACGGCCAGAAGCGGGCGGAGGCAACCGGAGCGATCTGAAATATCGCGTAAGCTGCAAAGATAGCCATTATGGGATCCGTCGGGACGTGGTATCGATCCTGGACTACAAAAGTTGCATAAACGAGGGTGAAGTACGCGAGCGTCGCGATTCCCGGATGACATGCGAAAGATGCAAATCCTTGCCGAGAAGAAAAGTAACATCCAACCCCGAACAGCAACAACGCTACCATCCAAAAGGCCTGCGAAGCCACTTTAATAGCAGTGCCCCCTAGGCTGCCAAATGTACGTTCGATTCCTTGCGCGTTCCACCAGACACCTATGGTCTCCCGCTCGTACAAGCGAAACGCCTTAACCACGGTTCGGGTCGCAAAGGCCGCGGGCGCCTGCTTGATATAGGCGACTGCTTCGTTCCCCAAGCGTCGGTTTAATTGTACCTCGTTCATGCCCGCATAATCAGGTGGCTTCTGATAGAATCCTGTAGTTGTCGGATTGTTGCCCATCCATAGGACAGCGCCTCCGCTTGTAGAAGAGAGCACAGGTTCGCCGAACAAAGCATAATTTCGTGCTGACCATGGCATGAGAATGATGAGCATCAGAACAGTCGTGATAGAGACAAGCTTGAGCGATGGAATAATTTCTCGCTTTTGCACATAGAACACTGAAGCGAGAAGCGCAGGAAGAAGGATTGCCGTCGGACGTAATAGGGATGCAAATCCGATCAGGCAGCCAAGGAGGACAGTCAGCAATTTGAAGTGCCTTTCGTTGCGGCAGATCTCGTCAAAGAGACACAGGACTCCTAGAAGTGCCGCCGCGAAAAGGATCTCGCTCGCTATGATGGTTGTGAATTCGATCAAGACAGGCCAAAGGCCGACAAGCAAACCGGCGATGATACCCACTGCTCGATTGAACCATCGGCTCCCGAGTTCGACTGTCAAGAAGACGATCAGAACGCCTATTGCGAGATTGAAGCATTTGATTGCCCATTGCCCAGATCCGAAAACCGAATAAATCAGGGCGTAAGCTGCAGATGTGCCAGGCGGCCAAGCCGCAGTTGGTTCGTTGGAGCTCCAACCATACACGCCGTGCTGAACCAGATTGAGAGCCAATGTGTGATAGTCGTAACAGTCCGACACTGGCATTACGGGCACAACCGCTGCCCACAGCAATCGTGCGAGGAACGCAATTCCAAGAATGGCAGAAATGGGAAGAGGGTGCCGCATCTCATTTGCTCTCGGTGATGCCTGAAGTCAGTTTGATTTGACGAAATCGTCGGAATGGTTTTATTCCAGCCGACTTAAAGTGCGAGTTTCGTTTTCTCGGGAGTGACGAAGTCTTTTGCCTGGTTTTTTGAATAGATTTATCTTATTCCGGATCACCAGTAAATGAAGATCGAAATTTAATAAGCGTCGCGGCAGCGACTGTCATTGTGTAAGTCTGCGCTAAACGACTTCGCCGCGGTGTCGTTGGAAATCGGATGAAGATAGGGGGCTCGCGTTCAACGAGAAATTTTGGGCCGCGATCTCATGCTACCTGAACCCGAAAAAAGGCGCGCCTACGAGTTCGAGGACACTTGCGCAGCTGTTACCAAAACCTAATGGATCGACGTGACTGACCTGCCAGCTTGGAGCTATCGCGGCGAGTCTACAAGCTCGCACGCCTGGCATCCGGGTCGCGCAGCCTCCCGCCGACTTGCGCCTCACCCGCGGACCAAGGCGGCCCTTGAGGTGCGACGTAGCTGGAACGGCTGCTTCGACTGTCCCTGTCACCCGTTATCCATATTCGCCCGTTGCGCCGGGCGAGATTGTCGCTGCGACAAGCCGCCACATCGCCGGAAATTAAATCAGTCCATTAAATTGAGATCCGGCGCCCTAGTGAACGGACACCGGCACGACCAAATTAAATGTCCACATTGAATTTGCGTCAACATAAATTTTGCGTCAACATAAATATTGTATCGGCATAAATAATAAATAATAATGTAATACTGGAAACTCAGTCGGTGATCACCGTTCTTACCAATCCTTCTCGTCCGAAACGGGGAATTACGGCTCCACAGATGGCTGGAAATACATGATTTTGCATCTCTTTTCGCCCTGGTCCCACCGCGCGCGATCGAGGATTCATCGATGAGCATCACGATCGAGGCATTTGGCTCGACCACCCTGACCGAGGTCGGCACCAACTTTTATCTCTACGACAGCAGCGGGGTGGGTCCGTCGCTGAAGTACCAGGGCGTCGACTTTGTGGCGGGTCAATTTGGCCAATGGACGCCGATCGGCGCGGAGCAGACGGCGAGCGGCTATGAGGTGGCCTTGAAGGTTACGGGCGCCGATCAGTATGCGGTCTGGGACACCGACAGCAACGGCAATTTCGTCTCGATTGCTCTCAACACCGTGCCGGGAACGAGCGCCGCGTTGCAATCGATCGAGAGCAGTTTCCAGCAAGACCTGAACGGCGATGGCGTGATCGGCCCTCCTCCACCGTCTGCCCCCGCAGGATCGTCGCCGCATTTCGTTTTTGAAGGCGTCGATAGCAGCGGCGCGCAAGTTTATGATGTAACGTGGGACACTGCGGGCTTGCAACCGTTCGCCGTTCGAGTGCTGACCCCCGACCATCCGTCTACCACTTTCCAACATAACTTCCTCTATGCGTTGCCGGTCGAAGCTGGTCTTGCGCAGTCAACGTGGGGCAGTGGTCTGGACGAACTCCACAAACTTGACGTGCAAGATCAGTACAACGCGACGATCATCGAGCCGATTTTCCCTTTGGACCCGTGGTATGCGGACGCTGACACTAATGCGACCGTGAACTACGAGACATTCATGGCGACACTCCTACCTGCGTGGGTGGATAGCCATTTCTCCACCAGCGGCACCGAGGAGGACTTGCTGATTGGCTTCTCGAAGTCCGGTTACGGCGCTCTTGATCTGCTGCTCAAACACCCCTCCGTGTTCAATGCTGTCGCCGCTTGGGATTTCCCCGCGGACATGGCTGAGGGGTTCGGCAATTACGGCACCGAAGCGAATTTCCAAAACAACTATCGGCTGACCGATACGTTCATTGACACTTGGAAAGCGCCGTTCACTACCGAAGATCGTATCTGGATTTCCGGGTATTCTGCGTTTCAGCATGATATCTCGGACTTTGACAGTCTACTCACGTCGGATGGCGTCTTACACACCCTTTCGCCGCAGACAGCCGATACCCATAGCTGGTCTGGCGGTTGGCTGCCTGATGCCGTGGCGGGGCTTTATGGGCTGGTGTCTCCGACGGTCCTGGACGGTCACACAGGCGGTCAGACGCTTACGGCAAATGGACCGTCAACCTTAATTGGCGGACCGAATGATATCCTTAATGGTGGACCCGGTGCCGATACATTTGTGTTCTTGCCGAACTTCGGTGCGAACACGGTCAACAATTTCACACCGCTGGTCGATACCCTCCAATTCAGCCAGTCGGTCTTTGCCGACGCCGCCACAGCACTTGGCCAGGCGCAGCAGGCTGGAACAGACGTCGTGATTACCCAGGACGCCCAGGATGTGGTGACGCTGCACAATGTGCAACTTGCCAACCTGCACGCAACGGATTTCCATATCGTCTGAGTCAGTCGCTACACAGAGCCTAGCAACGACCGTACCTACAGCTCCGTCCGAGCAAGTGAGAGCGGCAGACGGCCGCCCAACCCGAGCACAGCAGGGCCTTCAGGCAACCGAGGTGCTGCCGTGCCAATCCGGTTCGGATGGCTGTTCCCTCGACGGCCCGTCCAGGATCTCACGGTAGAAGCCCTCAAGCACCCCGACTGCCGCGCTCCAGGCGTACTTTTGCACCGCCAGCTGTCTTGCAGACCGGCCGATGCGCGCCGCCAGGCTGGGCTCGGCCAGCAGCCTGCTCACGGCGTCCGCGAATGCCGCCGGCTGGTCCTCAACGAAAAGGTCGCGCCCAGGAACGGCCTCGATCCCCTCGGCCCCCAGCGTCGTCGACACAATGGCCTTCCCCATCGCCATGGCCTCAACAATCTTGAGGCGGGTACCGCCGCCCAACCGCAGCGGCACCACCACGACGGCCGCCTCCGCGAGATGCGGCCGGAGATCCGGCACGAAGCCGGCCAGTTCGACCCCCGGCCGGACCAACGCCTCGAGCGATCGCGGCGCCTGGCCTCCGATAATCTTCAAGCGTGCCTTCGGATGCGCCTCAGCGATATGCGGCCAAATCTCCCGAACGAAGTAGGTCACGCCATCGACGTTGGGGAAGTAGGAAAGATGCCCGAAGAACACCACGGTGCGGTCGTCCGATGGCGGGTCCGTCGCACGCGGCTGATAGTACTCGACGTCCGCGGCGTTGGGGATCACGAGGGTCCGGGCTCCAGGGACCTCGTCGAGGAGACGCTGCTGGTCCGCCGCGCTGCACAGATACACTCCGTCAGCGTCGCGGTAAGTCGCCAATTCCTCCCGCCGCAGCTTTCGCCAATTGGCCCCCGCGTACAAACGGCGGACCAAGCCACCAGTGCGGGCGTACTGCCTCGCCAAGTCGTAGTCGATGTTGTGAGAGTCCACAACCAGCGCCGGCAGTCTGGCCCCGGGCGGAGCCTGACGTAGATTGTAGCCGCCAAGGAACGAGAACTCGAGATTGACGATGTCAAATGGCCTGGCGCGCAGGACACGATCCAGCGCCTGCTGCAGCGCGGGCACCCTGATCCTTAGCCGCTCGAAGCTTCGGGTGGAGGCCAGGGATCGGAGTTGCTGAAGGCGCTTGGGAACGCCCCCGCTACAATTGGGATTGGGAAGCAGTACGACCTCGTGGCAGTAGACCTGCATCGCTCGGCGGCACTCCTCGATGTCGAACTCCTCGTCGACCAGCATCACCGCCGTCAGGTCGTGGTGTCGAGCGAGTTGCGTCATCAGCCCATGCATCCGCGCCTGGGCGCCAATGCGCGGCGGGCTCGGCGGCATCTGGGAAACGTAGAGGATGTTGAGACGCGGCGGGCTCATGGATCCGGCTATCGGCTCCTCAGTAGATCCTGCACGATCGAGCCGGCAACCCTAATCGGCTCGCTAAGCCGAAACAGACCGACAACTATCGCGAGGTAAATGAGGATACAGAAGCCGCCCGACAAGAAGATCCGCACAGGGCTGGAATAATCGGCGAGAATTGTGGTTTGCAGCCACCAGCCTCCGGCCGCAGTGGTGATTGCGCCGATCAGTTGCGCGCGCACGGCCCGAATGACGACTGCAGCCCCGATGCCTATCGGGCGGCCCGCATAGGTGATCGAGGGTACGGCAATGAGCAAGCTTGCGATGACCACGGCCATGGCGACTCCCTTGGCGCCAAAGGGCAGACCTCCGAGAACCGCAACGACCTGGACAACGAGCGAAACGATTCCCCAGTTTTGCCAGCGGTCCGCTCTCCCGACGGAAAGATGCAGCCAGCCCTGCGAGCCTTCAACGACTTGGAAAATGCCGCGCAAGGCAATGATACTCAGGAGCGAACCGGCCGCCCGCCACTTTTCCCCCAACAATATGACCGTCAGGTCTTCTGCTGTGACAGACAAGATCGCTGCCAAGGGCATGACGAAGAATGCCAGCGCAGACAATGCCGCTTCGTATTTTCCGCGAAGGGCAGCCGGATTGGATTGGAGTTTGCTGAGGGCCGCGCTTCCGACCGTGTGCATCTGAATGAGGGCCGAGAAGATGGAATTATCATACAATGTCACTGCATTTTGATAGTAACCCACCTGATCGGGCCGGTAGAACAAGCCCAGCGCAATCCGGTCCACTGCCCTGGCCAAAGTATACGTGACTGAAAAACCCACCACGTGCAGCCCAAAACGGACCATCGACTTCACTTCAGTGTCAAAGGCCGGAAATCCAGGTCTCCACCGGCATGCAAGCCACGCTCCGAAGGCCAAGCAGAACGAGTTCGTAATCGGACGTAGCACCAGGGCCCAGTAGCCATATCCGCAAATTGCGACAACGACGGCAATGGCAATCCCTGCCAGAGTGGCGAGAAATTGAATTTTGCCAATTCTGCCAAACTGCATCGTACGTCGTAAAAGCGCCAGGTGCTGATTTGACAGGCCCGACAACACGAAGGTGATCGCAGTACAAAGTGCGATCGGCTCAAGCCGGGGTTCGCGGTATAGCCATGCAATCAGCGGACTGCAGGCAGCCACAACCACCGCAACTGCCAAACCAATCCCGCTACTAAGCCAAAAGAGGCTGCTGACCTGGCCTTGCGTTATCTTGCTTCTTTGTGTTGTGGCGTCTCCGAGTCCAAAATCGATCAGCAATGGTGCAAAGCTCGTCAGAACCATGACGATCGCGACCAATCCAAAATCCTCCGGCGCCAAAAGCCGCGCCAAGACGATGGCAGCGGCGATCTGGAGCGCACCGTTACCATATTGCATCACGACGGAGACGATGCCGCCGCGCAGAGCGAGACGCCCCAGGTCCTTCGACTCCCTGTGGTCCTCGAAATAAACTCCGACCCCTTCAGCCACGGCCATGCTTGATTAATCGCCTTCTCGGAATGTCAGATCGCGAAAGAGCAAACTCAGGAGTAAAGTGCCTGCGGCGGTTGCCGATGCTGCCCGCTGAGCCAGGGACATTGAGCCAGGTTGATGCAACTGCCGCACCGTGTTCAAGACGACCGCCGGCACATGACCGCAGATAATCGAGTCGATCCGTGTGTCCGAGGCATGATGCGTCCCGTCAGGCACAGGTTTCCTGTGTCCATCACCGGGACGCGCCAGTCCGGCCGACGCTCACCAATAATCTTCATCTTCTTGCCGAATTTGAGATAATGCAATCACCGCTCGCGATCTGTTTGTAATTGAGAAAATACCCCTTTATTATTTCCCTTTATTACTTCGCCTTACAATCGAGACAAGGGATAAATTCTCGACGGCCATATTAACTATAGTATTATATTGCATGCCATCAAAAGCCTAGAGCATCGGTATAACACCATGAAAATAAATCTGGATGACTATCGGCGTGGATGCTCGTCCGAGCATGCGCAAGATGGAGTAGCATCGTGAGGCCTTGGGTCAGGAGTACGCCGGGATTTTCCGCACTCAGCAGGCCCGGAGCGTGGCGACACACCGGGCTGGTGTCCCATGCGATCTTGGCGAAAGCGGCAAAACTGAAATTGTTCGGAAAGTCCCCTGCCGGGTTTTACTTACGGCTGAACAGGCGGATCTGGGAGACTATTCCTCTTGGTCTGCGGAATTTCTATCCTGTCCGAACCTACGGGGCGTGGCTGCACAGCCTGGTTCGCCTCCACGCCACGCGCCAACAATATTTCGGAACGTTCTTTCTCCGGAATCGTCCAGCGCTCGAACTGATGCGCCGTCTTGCCGAGAAGAAAGCCAAGGGCTCCACTTTAAGGATCGCCGTGCTCGCATGCAGTGCCGGCGCCGAGGTCTACTCGATTCTTTGGACCATTCGTGCGGCGCGACCAGACCTGAAGGTTCTCGTGCGCGCGGTGGATATTTCAAAAGAGATTTTGAATTTTGCCGAAAACGGCGTCTACGCCCCCGACACCTGCGGGCTGGTCGGCTCCTCGATTTTCGAACGTTTGACCGCCCATGAAATGGAGCACATGTTTGATTTGGAAGGTGACGTGGCCAAGGTTAAACCCTGGCTCCGGGAGGGGATCACGTGGCAGCTTGGTGATGCCTCCTCTCCAGAGTTGGTTCATGCTCTTGGGCCTCAGGACATCGTCGTCGCCAACAATTTTCTTTGCCACATGGAGCCCCCGGCCGCAGAAAATTCTTTGCGGAATATCGCGGGCCTGGTGGATCTGGACGGATACCTGTTTGTTTCCGGAGTTGATCTTGAGGTCCGAGCAAGGCTCGCGCATGAGCTTGGTTGGCGGCCGATCCCCGAGTTGCTCGAGCAAATTCACGATGGGGACCCTTCCGTACGGGAGGGCTGGCCTTGGTGCTGGTGGGGCCTCGAGCCGCTAGACCAAAGGAGACACGATTGGCGGTTGCGGTATGCGGCAGTATTCCAGATTCCAGCTCAATAGAGGCAGTTTGAATAAGGGCTCAGGTTGCCGGCAGAGGGACTTCGATATCGAGAGGCTGCACGTCAAGATCTGCCTGCTCATCATTGAGCGGCAAATGCACGCGCCGGGCCTTCAATCCTTACTAGGCCTTTTGGAAAGAAGAGAGCGTTTGGTCATTGTGCCGGTCGTATGAGCGTCGCGTGAAGCCCGGTTCGCCGGCTTTCGATTTGTGAGAAGGTGAGATGTCCTACGTACTTGCAGCTTCTTCATCGCCATCTTTCACCCTGAAGGGCATGGTGGGATATGAATTTCAGCCGCTGAAAGATGACGACTTTGCTGTTCACCTTCTCGATGTGCAAAAGGGACATGACACGTTCATGATCAGCAAGGCTCTTACTCGAATCTATTACATCATCGAAGGAACCGGAGCCTTTACGATCGACAGTCAGAAGTACGATGTAGCGCCGGGTCTGATCGTTGAGGTGCCTCCAGGTGTCGAATACTCGTATTCCGGATCAATGAAGATCTTGCTGGTTTCGCACCCGCGCTGGTTCGAGGGAAATGAGCGGATGACCAGAAACAACCCGGACGTCGTGAGTGAAGGTGGCGTCGTAGGGATGATAGGAAATCGGCTGAGGCGTTATCTTCGTCGTATTCGAAAACTCGTCGCCCTGTGAAGGACCTCATTTTAGGGCTGCTCTGAACTTAGCAGCGAGTTCGAGGGCGATCTTCGCGCGGCGGTGCAGGCCGGCTGCGGCGCATTGTCAATGTTGTGACACTGTCTCTGCTCGCTTTCTCAAGCGATCTTTCCTTTCCAGTGCCTCTTGCATCGGCTCAAGACCGACCGCGCTAAGTATCGCTTCCCAACGATAGACCCAGTCATGCCGCATCAAAGCTTGTACGACGCCGGTTCGCCGTATTCTGTCCTGACGTTCCGGATCTGCTTCGAGATCCTTGATAAGGACATCTATGTTGCGCGAATCGTAAGGCAGACGGGTCACAGCGTCAGGCCAGTCGAATAATTCCTCAAATACCTCATTGTCCGGGCGCTCACCTATCATGATGGCGCCGGATGCTGCTCCTTCAAAGTACCTGTTGCCAATCTCCATCTGACGACCCCTCAGGTTCGGCTCATCAATCTTCCCGGGATTAACGATGAAGTATCGGCTCCTCTTTGCAACGTTCGCAAAAAGCGCCCTGTGCTCCTTTGAGTTGATGGCCTGACTCCCGCCCATGCTGTCATGAAGATAGAACAGACCTCTCTCCCGGACCATATCGAGAAGTCTTTGATGCGTTATCTCCGATCGACGTCCTATGCTATAAACGTCTATGACCCTCTCGGGTGGATTCGGATTCGGACAAAACGATATGGCATCTACACCGGGCGGCAAAAAAATACATCTGCGTTCGATGATCTCGCTGAGTGGTTTCACACTTTGACTGTAGTACAGCATAACAACATCAAATTTAGCGAGAATGCGCAAAAAGTGACGATGTTTGACCATCTCGTTTATCCAAAGCTCATCCAACAGACATACCGATGTTCTGCAGATGTCTCTCAGATTGCTCACGGCATTAAACATGATCAAATCTTGCGGATATCCGCAGATCGTAAAGAGAATATCGTATTGTCCCTTAGCTGATATTCTCTCCATACTCGGATTCAATACGACAGGAGCATGGTAAGCCAGTCGTGTCGCAAAGCTGGAACGTCTACTGGATGGGTCGACCTTGGGCGCCAACAGATCGGCAGAATCAATTTGGCAAATGAGATCTTCGAACTCAAAGTGAGGACACCTAAAGAGAGCCTTCCCGAAAACGTTTCTAAGCGAAAAAATGAGCACACGCGGCTTACGCGGTTCGGCGTCCATGGATCCCTGACTCGTCATTATCATTATCGTTCACCTAGGACCGAAAATCTAATTCTGAGGCGATCGGCCATCCCATCCATAAATATAGAAGTGCAAAAGCTTTTTGATGGAAGATCCATCCATTCTTCCCCGTCCCCGTCTCACGCGGTTCAATATTGAAACAACTCATCAAATTGACTTCTCAGTTGCTGCCTGTTTCTCGTCAAGCTCGCGGCCATGCGGCTCTTGATTTCGTCGGCGTTATTGACCATCGATGCAAACCTGTCCGCCAACAAACTCTCATCAAAATCCCGGATATCCACGCAGTAACTAGAGAGTTCGAGATCTGCCATCAACTCGGTGACCTTCGGATGATGCGCTATCGCGAGAACGGGTTTGTTTAGCAAATGCGCAAAAATCACCCCGTGAAATCGGCACGTAACAACATAGTCCATCCCCGACATCGTTGCCAAAAGATCGCGCACCGATTTGACGGGATGATTGACGCCGCGTTGTGGTGAAGGAATTCCGTGGCTACTCAGCAGAGTCCTTTGAAGATCCTTGATCGCCCGCGGGTCAACGCCGATGTCGGTACCAAAAAGCTCTAGCGCATACGATCGAGAAACGAGCCACGACGCGAAACTCCCGAGCTTGCCGATGAATGTGTCGTAAATGATCTGATCGTTTTCCGCCAGGTACCCGCCGCCCGGGTCAGGATCGGGATAAGGCATCGGCGCAAACCCGACGATTGGCTGAGAGCGTCCTTCCAATGGGCTTCCATTCGTCGTGGCGACCTCGAGGCCATAGACACTGTCAGGACACACCCGACTCTCGCCCGTAAACCCTATTTCATGAACAAGCGCCCGGGACTTATCATCACGCAAAGACACGTAGTCCGCGGCTCGTAATGCTCGCTTCGCAAAAAACTTGCTTAGCAGCTGAGCCAACGGTCCGGCGCCGACGTTCAAGAAGATGCAGCTCACCCCCACAGATCTCGCCAGTACGACCCACTTAAAGATCGTGTACGGGAACCCCCACGGTCCATCTTTCTCGGTGAGCTGCCCTCCGCCACTTATAATCAAAAGGTCAAAAGACTTCATAATACGACGCGATGACACCAAAAAAAACAGTTCGCAAAGCACCTCAATGGGTAGGCGAACTAGTGCGCTTACAGCTTTGAGCAGGCAAAAGACAGGCTTGTATTTGCGCGTTAGCGCCTTCACCCTCGCCTTGAAAGTCGCCTCAGTTCCCGCGGGCTTATACCCAATGCTCCAGCCCTTTCGCCGGATAGGGTGAGACCTAATCCCATGTCGTGTTTCAGTGTCATCGGGGTTCATTGAGAACGCAACTATTTCTGCATTCGGCCATCGCCGTCTTATATTGCCCGCGACTGCGTTCAAGGTCGCGTCGTCCCCAAGATTTCCACCACCGACGTGATGTAGAAGACCGATCTTTGTGTCTGCCTGCGGCAAGCGATCGATCCTTGCTTCAACAAGTAGTGCTTGAAACGATGAAACGCTCTCGTCGCCGGAAAAAACAAGACTCTCGGGCCTGGCGCGACCTGTCGGCATCTCCTTGTGATAGGGCGCGTTGAGCGGGGTCGGACTTGGGCGTTCGAGAAAACTTCATTCCGCCATGTGCTCCCGGATTTGTTTGTCGGTCAGCAGTTCGCCGGAGTCCCGGTGACTCGCGTACCACTCGAGCGTCTTCTCGAGGGCCGTTTCAATTCCCCAACGCGGCCTCCAGCCGAGTTCCCGCCGTGCCTGCTCGGAATCCAAGGTGAGGAGGTTGGCTTCGTGCTCCTTCGACGGCTCGACGAAGAAATCGAACGCCGGCAGTCGCGCCTTCACGGCGCCGGCGATTTTTTCGACCGGCCAGGCTGATTCGAGAGTTGGTCCGAAGTTCCAGCCCTTCGCGAATGCGCATCGGCCGGCGAACAGCGCTTGCGTCAATTGGAGATAGCCGGAAAGCGGATCGAGCACGTGCTGCCAAGGCCGAATGGCGCTCGGATTGCGAATCCGTACCGGTTGACGTTTGGTCCAAGCGCGGATGCAGTCAGGAATCAGTCGATCCGCCGCCCAGTCGCCACCACCGATGACATTGCCGGCGCGGACCGAGCCGATGAGGCACGGCGAATCCAAGAAAAAACTGCGGCGCATGCTCGACGTCAGAATTTCGGCGCAGCCTTTCGACGAACTGTACGGATCGTGGCCTCCGATTGGATCGCTTTCGACGTATGGGTTCATCGTCTCGCGGTTCTCGTAGCACTTATCAGACGTCACAATCAGCACCGCGCGCGCCGACGGCGCCTGCCGGACCGACTCGAGCACGTGCAGCGTTCCCATCACGTTGGTGGCGTAGGTGCCGACCGGGTCGGCGTAAGATGCACGCACCAGCGACTGCGCCGCCATGTGGAGGACGACGTCGGGATTTGTCCGGCGCAGAGCGCTCCTCAACGCTTCAAGATCGCGAATGTCGCCCTCAAGGCTCTCGTATTCCTTCGGCAGTAGCGCGAAGTGGCTCGGCGTTGTCTCCGGCGCGAGCGAAAATCCGGTCACGTGCGCGCCGAGCCGGGTCAGCCAGGCTCCCATCCACGAACCCTTGAAGCCAGTGTGGCCGGTGAGAAAGACTTTCTTGCCTTGCCAAAACTTCGGGTTCACATTCGCCATGCAATTCGGCCCTCGTCTCACATCGTTTGCAACTGCGTTCTATCGCGAAGCATGTCCATGCATTTCCAAAAACCAAGGAGCCGGAAAGCGACGAGCCGGTTTTGCGACACGATCTTTTCCAGCGGCGAGCGCTCGAAGATCGTCGCGTCGCCCTTGTCGAGCGCCCAGAACATCTCCGGTCAGATAGGACTTCATCATCCGCTTCGGCTACTGTCCAAGGGCGGCGACGAGCAACCGAAAGGCATCGACCGGCCACCACGCCTTGCCTGACTAAACGGCGCACGCCGCCAGGGCCGCCAAGGCCTTTTCCGCGGCCTGTTCTCCGCTCTTGAAGCTCTCGTCCGTCCACATGTAGCCCCAGTCTCCGTAGCGCCCGCAGTAGGCGATTCCCAGATCATCGAGGTAGCCGTGGACCGTCTTGAGGGCGTCGGCCCTCTCCAGGTCGAAAATGATATTGGCATATCGCAGCAACCGCGCATTGCGGAACACAACCTGATCTTCTTCCCGAATCAGGCCCATGCGGCGCAAATCCCGAATGACCGGTTCGATCCAGTCCTCAGGAGCGCCAGTCAGAGGCTTGTATTTGTCGGAAAAATAGACCTCCGCCTGAATGCTGCCCAATCCCTCAGGAGCGTTGTTGGGGGAAAACATATGCGGGAAGCACAGACGGGTAAAGCAAAGGTCGTCGTCGTAAATGTAAGTCAAGTGGGACTTGGAGAGGTCATCGCGGTTGACCCCAACATTCACCAGCACGCAGGTCGAGCAGGCCAGACGCCGCGCCGCATCGCGCACATTCTGCGGCGCGCCCTGGATCATGCGGATCAGCTCGGGCAAGGGCAGAGACGATACGAGTGTATCATAGTTGGCCACCACTCCGTTAGAGAACCGGAGCTGCCGCATGCGTGGATCAATCGCTATCAGCTCGTGATTTAGCTTCAGATTGCCCAGCGGAATGAACTTCTTCAAATACGACATAAATCCGCCCTCTCTGGGATAGCGGAAATGGGTGATGTAATGGACAGTCGGCGCCGAAGGCGAGATCGCTCCGCGCAGCACCTCTTCAAGGCTCGGCCGGTAGATGCGTGGCCCGAGCCAGTCCGTACTCATGTTTTCGGCGGTGGTCAGGTGGTATTTCCGGGTGTACTGCATCGGAAAGAGCTCGGCGAAGGTCCGCCCAAAGCTCGCCAGCAGCCAGTCGGCGTAGTTGCGGATGGGCCGCTCGGGAGCCTGCCGCTCTTCGACAAAGTCGCTGATGACCTTCACAATCACATCCTCTGGCAACCCGTGCATGTGCAACTGCACCGGATGCTGCGGCCGGTAGCCACGCCAATAATTGTTTAGGTCGACCTGCATGGTCTCGTACATCTGGCCCACGCTGTCGGCAAACAGGTCTTGGATACGCTTGTCCTTGGTAAAAGAGATATGCGGGCCCTGATCGAAGATGAAACCGCCGTCCTGGAAGGACGCCGTGTGACCGCCGTGATAGGCGTTCTTGTCATACATCACCGGCGTACTACCCTCAGCGTGAAACCGGTACGCCGCTCCGAATCCCCCCATCCCGCTTCCCAGAATGACAACGTTTGGCATAAGTCGAGTCCTTTCCTGAATTCTTGGTCCACTAACGCTGTCGCGTTAGGTCAAATGGGGGGAGAGTTGCGTGCAGTCTTTCCGCTCCGACTCGAGAGGCGCTTGCCCGGACTGCGGGCGTGCGAAAGCCGTCTCCAATGGCCAGCGCTCGTTCTGCTCTCGCCAAAGCTTCTCTGCCAATCGGCCACGGGGAGATTCGACATCGTCGAAGGAAATGACCTCATCCTTCGCAACGTCCCGCCGCAGCACGCAATCTTCGGACAAGCCGATGGGCAACGCGCGTACGGCCCGGGCTGCCGCCCGATTGTCAATCAAGCCATAGCAACAAAATCCGCCGACACCATCCAGACGCTCGCCTGCTTTGAGGTCACGCTTGGCCACAGTGACCACCTCGCAGACCGGCCCCGCGAGCGGCGCCACCGTCGGGTCCTGATGAATCACCGCTCGGCCGATCGTTGAGGGGATCTGCACGTGCGGCAGGTGAAAAGGGGTGTAGAAAACGAAAAACGGGCCGTCACCGAGCTTGTAGTAGCTTAATTGCGCTCGCTTGAGAGGCTGGTCTTCGTGAACAATGACCCAGGCGCCGGTCATCGGCATCGCCCCCACAGAATAATCCACGAGGCCGGTTTCGAGCATCTGTTCGGCCGGCAACAGTTTCGCCAGTTCCCTTACATACGAGCAGGACGGCCCGTGCATGCCCCGACGGCCAACATGGAACCCCGTGGCGTTGGCTAGAACCGTTGTTTCCATGGACAGCTTGGTGGAATCGGCGAAGGAGGTGACCTTGCGCACATCCTGGTCATATTTCTCGGCAAACCCACGCTGAGTTTCCGGGGTCCGGTAGTGATCCACCATCCCTTTGATGTTGCCGGCGGCCACCGGGCGAAGCCCGAGGAGGCGCAGATAACGCAGAAGGGTCATGGCCACCCCCGGCTCATCGCCGTCCGTGTGCGTGACCACCACTCCGGCACTGTCCGCCCGTGCCTTGAGAATCGGTCCCACCAATGAATCCAGTTCCGCGTTCACCAGCACGACGTGTTTACCGTGGTCGAAGGCCTGCAGAACCACGCCCGCCGCAGCCTCGATCGTTCCCGTTACTTCGAGGAGTATATCGATAGCTGGGCAAGTCGTGAGCACCGAGGGGTCGTCCGTTAACACTGGAATGCCGTGGTTGATCGCCGCTTCCGCCGCCCGTGCCGACGTGACCCGGCGCCATTCCTGAAAGCCTGCCTCGCGGAACGCCCGTTCACCATGTTCTGGAGTCCGGTTCGCGATAGCCACCAGGCGTATGCCCGGCACCGGCGTTCCCAGTTGCAGAGCAATGGCCCGGCCGGTGGCCCCAGCTCCCACCATTCCTACCCGGATCGGGTTGCTGCCAGATTCGCGTTGCAAAAGAGCGGTATCAACATTCATAGGGGTCTCCCATTCGTAAAGATGTTCTGTCCCGGCGCTCAGCCCTGACCCTGCATCAAGGGCCAGTTGCGGTCCTGCTCTGAGATCGCCGAAACCGGCAATTGCCATTGAATGCCAAAAGCCGGATCGTCAAACCGTGCTCCCCGGCACGATTCCGGGGCGTAGAACGCGGAGGTCTGGTACATCACCTCGGAGTTCTCTTCGATGCTTTGAAATCCGTGGGCACAGTGCTCGGGAACGTACAGCATGCGCCCGTTTTCCGCGGTCAGTTCCACGCTGCACCATTCGCCGAAGGAGGGAGACGCCGGTCGGAGGTCGACCGCCACGTCAAAGATCGCGCCCCGTGTGCAGCGCACCAGTTTTGCCTCAAGCGCAGGCGCTATCTGCAGATGCAGTCCGCGAACCGTCCCCTTGCACGGGCTGAACTGCATGTTGGCCTGGACTGGCAAAAAGTGGATTCCCTGTTCTTCGAATTCCCGCACACACCACGCACGCATAAAGCGGCCACGTTCATCGTGATACGGGCTGGGATCGATGATCCAGGCGCCCGCCACTCGGGTCTCTGTAAAATGCATCGCCGCTATGACCCTACCCATTAAACCGAACGCACACCAACCTTGGCACAAATAAAATAATTACCAAGCTATTAATTTGGATAAATTAATCATCCCATATCCCAGACCACTACCACTATTGATTATAGCCATAAAGCCGAATCTACCGTGCGCCCTAGTTAATTTCCGGCGGTCTCCCGCAAATTCGGTAGTGTGCGACATAGAAGCGTCCTGTTGACGTTGCCCCCAAGTTTTATCCAGCGCGGAGTTCGCTCCTGGCGTTGTGTTTAGCCTTTCGGGCGGTGTTTGCGACGGGATCTGGCGCGGAGTTTTCCGCGTAGCGCAGAGCCAGATCCCGTCGTGGGCGGAAGGTGGAAGCAAATTCGAAGGGCGTCTTCCATCAGAGCTGCGAGTGCGGCTGGCACCGTTGTAACCGGGCCGCCAGCATCCGAGGGCAACACGAACCTGGGCGAGCGACGTGAACAGCGTCTCGTTCAGAAGCTCGTCCCGTAGGCGGCCATTAAAGCTTTCGATGAAGGCATTTTGCATGGGCTTGCCCGGTGCAATGTAGTGCCATACAACGCAGGCGAGGTCGGCCCATATCAGGATGGCGTTGCTGATCAGTTCGCTGCCATTTATCGCTGACCACCGGCTTTGGCTTGCCGCGTTCGATCAGCGGCCGGTCCAGTTCCCGTGCCACGCGGACGCCGGAGAGCGACGTATCGACCACCAGCGCCAAGCGTTCCCGGGTGTATCACCGACGCTCGTCAGGATGCGGAAGCGGCGGCTGTCCGTGAGCTGATCCGACACAAAGTCGAGTAACCAGCGCTCGTTCGTCGCAGCCGATCAACCCAGGTAGAGTTTGCGCGCGATAAACGCTTCCGCATAGCGCTCGTGAGCTCGGCATTCCATCCCTCTTAGCCGTGCCAAGCCGAGGAAAGTTTCGGCATCGAACCACTGCTTAGAGCGCTGGCTACCAAAGTGCGAAATGAGCAAATCTACCTTGCGCTGAATCACAGATGCCGAAACAGGCATATAGAGATTAGGTCTTGCCATATCGCCATCCCATTTTGGTATCTCGTACTCAAGAATAAGATGATCTCGAAAAGTATTCCAAACGAGGCGACCGACCTGGCGATGGTCTTGATGCGCATCGTCTTGTCGGTGGGTGAGGATTACATCGGGATTAACGCGGTCCTTCAATGCTTCAAACCAGACCTTGATCTGATCGCCTTGCTCCGGAAAGAGGCCGTCTCGAAAGTTCATGATCTCGATTGTACGACCCGCGGCTGCCGCTAGAAAATCGGTCGCGGACGCCCTTGCTTCTCTTCCGCGTTCGTCGGCACCACTGAGCACACACCAATGAACGTCAAGGCGAATGCCTTGGTCCAGCCAGCTCAGAAGTGTCGCTCCCGCGCCAATTTCGATGTCATCTGAGTGCGCGCCCAAGCATAGCGCCGACAACCGATCACCACGTCCAGCGATCCGAAGCGCCTTCACGAATTCACCGCGGCGGCAACCTGGTTGTTCAGCTGCCATGGCATATCGCCACGTTCGATCATCTCCTCGAGCACCTGCCTGTCCCTGAGCGTGTCCATTGCTCGCCAAAATCCTTCATACTTGTACGCCATAAGCTCGCCACGCTCGATGAGGCGCTTGAAGGGTTGAACTACCAACTCGTCTCCTTCTTGAATGTAGTCGAATATCTCCTTCCGGAAAATGAAATACCCGCCATTGATCCATATCTCGGATTCCTGACTCGCGCGCATTTGCTGCACAACGCCCTTCTCATCAAATTCGGCAAGATGAAAGGTGATTGGCGGGTGTATGGCTATGAAACAACCGATCTTGCCGCTCTTCTTGAAGCGGTCGATCATGTCGGGCAAGGATGCGTCTGTCAGGCCGTCGCTGTAGTTCGCTAGAAAAATCTCCTCATCCTCGATCAAATGACGGACCGCAACCAAACGCTGGCCGATGTTACGCCAGATTCCGGTGTCCACCAGCGAGACGCGCCAATCCGGTGGTCGGTTGCCCAGGATTTCGATCTTCCTGCCAAAATTCGAAACCGTACAGTCGCTGTTTGTGGTTTGCTTGTAGTTCAGGAAGTAATCCTTGACGACGTTCGCCCTGTATCCAAGACAAAGAATGAAATCCTGATGGCCGTACTGGCTATAGTACTGCATGACGTGCCACAGGATGGGCTGCTGGCCGACAGGCACCATTGGTTTCGGAACGGCGTCGGAATACTCACGGATGCGGGTGCCGAGCCCGCCGCAGAACAGAACAACTTTCATGGCCCAATAACCTCTACATTGGAATAGGTATCACCATCTTGCAACCTCAAGAGCCGGCGTGGGAGATCTGTCCTACGATTTCGCTCTTCAAATTCCATGGCAGGATTAGAAGATAATTCGGCCGCGCTTCCCCGATGGCAGATACCGGATAGATCGGAATGTACATTCCGGGCGCTGACACATCAGCGCTCGCCTTCGAGGATTCGTAAGTGGCTAATTGCATTGACCCTGCTTAATCGGCGTTGAGCATTAAAACTTAGCGCCGCTCCTAGTCGACCTCAACATTTAGGCCGGAGAGAAACGATGCGCGACCATGATACATATTTTGATTTAATTTTAAATAATTTTTTCGGCCCTTAAGACAGTTATATCTCTTGCCTAATTTAAATAGGGATAGTATAGTTAATTAAATATTAACAGATTAATTCCCCCGTTTTGCTGCGTGTCCAAGCACCTCCTATGAATTTTGTGAAACATCCCATAGGCGTGGATCTATCGGACGGCGTTTCCGTTCCCGCTTTGGACGGACAGCCGCACGGAGGGCGAAAATGGCCGATCCAATATGATTCGGTGGAGCCGCTCGCGATCGTGGCCGACCTCGCAACGATCATTTTGGCCAGCGTGTTTTCCGGCCTTTCATATCATCTTCTTCAGGAGTCGGGGACGCCCGTCGATGTCGGCAAGTCTCTCGGTTCGGCA
>Ga0099830_10000197_pt1 | contig 23338 bp, 20 predicted proteins | sample CZO8metaG_4_FD_79337 | JGI IMG/M metagenome (GOLD analysis project Ga0099830, IMG submission 79337) | Vadose zone soil microbial communities from the Eel River Critical Zone Observatory, Northern California, USA - CZOApr15con2H3.8 metaG | ecosystem: Environmental > Terrestrial > Soil > Vadose...
CACAACCTGGCCGTGGACTCGAAGGGCAACATCTACACCGCCGAGGTGGACAGCGGTAAGCGCGCGCAACGGTTCGCGTTCAAGGGCGTCGGGCCCGTGGAGCCGTGATGAATCGTGGGCTCCGCCATCTGGCCCTCAAGACGCGTGATCTTCCGACCACCGAGCGCTTCTACGTCGACATCCTCGGTCTCAAGCGCGCATTTCCCCACGACGGGATGATCTTCCTCGAGACGCCCGGCGGGCAGGATCTCCTGAACTTCGTCGGGACGCGGGCCAGATTCGATCCGGACGCGGGCGGGTTCGACCACTTCGGCCTGCATTTCTCGCGCGCCGAGTGGAAGAAGGTCTGCGCGCGAGTCAAGGAAGCGGGCGTCCGGGTCCACGGCCGCCGCGGTAGCACCGCGATCTATATCCAAGACCCGAACGGCTACACGGTCGAGCTCTACTGCGACTGAGGGTCGCGCTGCGCGCGCCCGAGGGTCGCGCTGCGCGACCGAGGGTCGCGCCCGGCGTCCCGGCGCCAGTGGAGCCCGTCGCTTGACCCTCTCGCTCGGATTGCCTACACTCCGATCACGCTGACAAGCGCGTAAGGGGGCATCGATGCCACTGTATCTCGACGTGCACCACAAGATCGATGGATTGAAAGCCGAAGCGCTGGGTCACGCGCATCAGAAGGACCTCGAGGTCCAGCACAAGTACGGCGTTCACTACCTGCGCTACTGGTACGACGAGGGCACGGGCAAGGTGTTCTGCCTCGTGGAGGCTCCGAGCAAAGAGGCGGCCGCGGCGGTCCACCGCGAAGCCCACGGGCTCGTCGCGGACGAGATCATCGAAGTGAAGGAAGGGTCGTAGCCGGCGCGCCGCGCCGCCGGGTCCGATGTCGTGCCCGCGGTGCGGACACCCGAACCCGCCAGCCGCCAAGTTCTGTAGCAACTGCGGGGCCTCGCTGGAGCGCCGGTGCCCGGCGTGCGGGCACGTCAACGCTCCCGGCGGCCGGTTCTGCAACGAGTGTGGCGAGGCGCTGAGCCCGGCGGCGGTTCGCGGGGCGCCGCAGGCCTATACTCCCGAGCACCTCGCCGCGCGCATCCTCACGTCCCGCGGCGCGCTCGAGGGCGAACGCAAGCACGTCACCGTCCTTCTCGCGGACCTCAAGGGCTCGATGGAGCTGCTGGCCGACCGCGACCCCGAGGAGGCGCGCCAGCTTCTCGACCCCGTCCTCGAGCGCATGATGGAAGCCGTGCACCACTACGAGGGCACCGTCAACCAGGTCATGGGTGACGGGATCATGGCCCTCTTCGGCGCGCCGCTCGCGCACGAGGATCATGCCGTGCGGGCCTGCTACGCCGCCCTGCGGATGCAGGAGCGCGTGGGCCGGTATGCCGACGAGATCCAGCGCACCCACGGCGTCCCCGTGCAGATCCGGGTCGGGCTCAACTCCGGCGACGTGGTGGTGCGCTCGATCGGAAGCGATCTGCACATAGACTACACCGCCGTCGGCCAGACCACGCATCTCGCCGCCCGCATGGAACAGATGGCGAAGCCCGGCTCCAGCCTCTTGACGCCCGCGACCCTGCGGCTCGTCGAGGGCTACGTGCGGGTGCGGTCGCTCGGACCGGTGCCGGTCCGCGGCCTCGCCGAGTCGGTCGAGGTATTCGAGCTGCTCGGCGCCGCACCGAGCCGGACGCGACTGCAGGTGTCGGCCGTGCGGGGTCTCACGCGCTTCATCGGACGCGAGGCCGAGCTCGAGCAGCTGCGAGCCGCTCTCGAGCGCGCCCGCGCCGGGCACGGGCAAGTCGTCGCGGTCGTCGGCGAGCCCGGTGTGGGCAAGTCACGGCTCGTGCTGGAGCTCACCCACTCCCACCGAACGGACGGGTGGCTCGTCCTCGAGTCGAGCGCGGTGTCCTACGGCAAGGCCGCGCCGTTCCTGCCCGTCATCGAGTTGATGAAGTCCTATCTGGGCGTCGAGGATCGTGATGATGCGCGCCGCGTGCGCGAGAAGCTGACCGGCAAGCTCCTGACGCTCGACGAGGCGCTCCGGCCCGCGCTGCCATCTCTCCAGGCCGTTCTCGACTTGCCAGTGGACGATGCGGGATGGAAGAGTCTCGGCGCCGACCAGCAGCGGCAGCGCGCCGTCGACGCGGTCAGGCGCGTTCTGCTGCGCGAGAGCCAGGCGCAACCGCTGCTCCTCGCCTTCGAGGACCTCCACTGGATCGACGCCGACACGCAGGCGCTGCTCGAGAGCCTGGTCGAGAGCCTGCCGTCGCATCGCCTCCTCCTGCTCGTGAACTACCGGCCCGAGTACCGGCACGGTTGGGGCGGCAAGACGTACTACGGCCAGATTCGCCTCGACCCGCTGGCGCCGGCGTCCGCCGAGGCGCTCGTCGAGGTGCTCCTGGGAGCCGGTGCCGAGCTGGCGCCGCTGACGGCCCTCCTGATCGCACGCGCGCAGGGCAATCCTTTCTTTCTCGAGGAGAGCGTGCGCGCGCTCGCGGAGACGGGAGTCCTCGCCGGGGAGCGGGGTGCCTATCGCCTCGAGAAGGCCGTCCATGTTGTCCAGCTGCCCGAGACGGTCCAGGCCATCCTCGCGGCGCGGATCGACCGTCTTCCGCCGGAGGACAAGGGCCTGTTGCAATCAGCCTCGGTGATCGGCAACGACGTGCCCCAGGCGCTGCTCCAGGCGATCGCCGGGCTCCCCGAGCATGACCTGACGCAGGGGCTCGGACGGCTGCAGTCGGCGGAATTCATCTATGAGGCCCGAATCTTCCCCGAGCTCGCGTACACGTTCAAGCACACGCTGACCCACGAAGTCGCGTACGCCAGCCTGCTACACGAGCGACGGCGCGCGCGACACGCGCAGGTCGTCGACGCGATCGAGCATCTCTATCCGAACGTGCTGGCCGAGCACCGCGACCGGCTCGTCTACCACGCCTTCCGGGGCGAACTCTGGGCCAAGGCGGTGGCTCACCTGAGGGACATGGGACAGGTCGCATCTCCGGAAGAGATCGAGGGCGCGATGGGCAAGGGCCCGGAGAGCCCCGGGCAACTCTGGTGGATGGGCGAGCATGACCGCGCGGTGCGGGCGGCCGAGCGGGACCTGGCGATGGCCGCTTCCTTTCGGGACTTTGGCCTTCGCGTCGTGGCGAGCTGTCGCCTCGGGCAAGCGCATCACGCCCTCGGCAACTACGGGCAGGCCGCCGACCTGTTGCGCCAGGTCGTCGCCTCCCTACGGGGCGACCTCGTTCACGAGCGCTTCGGCATGGCGGCCTTCTCGTCGGTGTGGGCGCGCTCGTGGCTCGCGTGGACGCTGGCGGAGGTCGGGGAGTTCGACGAAGCGAACGCCATTGCCGAGGAAGCCCTGGAGATCGCGTCGTCCGGTGACCACGCGTACAGTCGCCTCCAGGCCTTCTTCGGCCTCGGCATCCTCGATGTGGTCCGGGGACGCCCGGGCCGGGCGATTCCGACTCTGGAGCAGGGGCTCGTGCTTGCGCGCCTCGAGAGTATCCCGTTCTTTGCTCCCTTCATCACCGCCCCGCTCGGCACCGCGTACGTGCTGGCCGGGCGGGCCGACAGCGGGGTGACGCTGCTGGAGCAGGCGGTCGAGCAGGCCATCTCGATGCGCCTGGTCGCGAACCACGCGCTTTGGCTCGCGTGGCTTGGGCAGGCGCACCTCGTCGCCGGCCGGCGAGACACGGCCCTGGAGCACGCCCGGCGGGGGCTCCGCATGTCCGAAGAGCGACAAGAGCGTGGCCCGCAGGCGTACGCCAGGCGTCTGCTCGCCGATATCGACGCCGGGGCCGAGAAGCCGGACGTCCCGGTGGTGGAAGCCGCGTACCGCAGCGCACTCGACCTGGCCGAGATGCTCCAGATGCGACCGCTCGCCGCTCAGTGTCTCCTGGGCCTGGGTCAGCTGCACCGCCGGGCGGGCCATCGCGAGCGGTCTCGCCAGGAGATCGGTGACGCGATGACGAGATTCACCGCGATGGGCATGACGCTCTGGGTCGAGCGGGCGCAAGCGGAGCAGGACGCGGCCGGGGAGTGATGCGCCCGCTGAAGGGCAGGACGGGTGTCGCCTAGCGTTCCACCGCAGTGTCGGCACGGCCGCCCCATTCGGTCCAGGAGCCGTCGTAGACCGCGACGTCGGATCGTCCGAGCGCGTAGAGCCCAAGCGCGAGGACGGAGGCGGTGATGCCCGACCCGCACGACGCGACAATGGGCTTCCCGAGATCGAGCCCGGCCGCCTCGAATTGCCGCCGGAGGGCGTCGCCTCCCAGGAGCGTGCCGTCTGGCTGGTACAGCTGATCGTAGGGGAGGTTCAGGCTCCCGGGGATGTGCCCGGCGCGAAGGCCTGCGCGCGGCTCGGGCTCGGTGCCGACGAAGCGCCCCTGCGAACGGGCGTCGAGCACCTGCTCGCGCCGCTTCGTGAGATTGCCGCGAATACTCGCGAGGTCGCGGACGAGCCGCCGGCGGAGGCGCGCGGTGAAGCGGCGCGGCCTCGGCGCCCGCGCGCCCGAATCGACCGGCCGGCCCTCGGTGCGCCACCGCGGGAAGCCACCATCGAGGACGGCGACCACGTCGTGGCCGAAGGCGCGGAAGGTCCACCACACGCGCGCGGCACTCACGACGCCGCGCGAGTCGTACACGATCACGCGATCCCGGTCGCCGATTCCCAGGTTCCCCACGCTCCGGGCGAATTCCGAGGGGCGCGGCAGCATGTGCGGGAGCGACGTGCGCGTGTCGGCGATCGCGTCGATGTCGAAGAAGACGGCGCCCGGAATGTGCGCCTGCGCGAACTCGGCGCGCGCGTCACGCTTGAGCTGGGGCATGTGCCAGGAGCCGTCGACCACCCGCACGTTGCGCCGGCCCAGGTTGGCGGCGAGCCATTCGGTCGTGACGAGCGGCGACGTCACCGGCGCTCGAGCGCGCGAGGTCACGGGGCCGCCCGCCGCGACGTCTTGTCCTCCAGACGAAGCGTCTTGATGTCGTTCAGGATGACCTCCGTGAAGAGGTACGACGTCGTGTAGATCTCCCGGACGACTGCGCGCTCGTCGATCAGGAACACTTTGAGCACGTGCGCGAGCGGCCCGGCGGGCCGACCGCGCGCGTCGAGCTCGACGCGGACGTCCTGGCCGAAGCCGTCGAGGAGCGGCACGAGCGTCCGGGGGAGCTCGGTGGTGAGGAAAGCCCACTCCACGCCGTTTCGGGGCGCGCCGGCCGCGTAGTGGCGCATCACCGCCGGGGTGTCCCGGGCCGGATCGAAGCTGAGCGAGACCAGCCGGACGCGCTCGCGGAGCTCGGGATCCTCGGACACCCGGTGCCGTACCGTGTGGAAGACCTGGGAGGTCAGCGGACAGCCGCGGGGATCAGCGCACGACGTGTAGATGAAGCCGAGGAGCGTGATCTTCCCCGAGGTGAAGCGGGAGAGCGGCCGGCGACGCCCATCGCGATCGAGCACTGGGCCGTCCGGCGCTCGCATGATCGCGTGCAGCGCGTAGCTTCCGGGCGGCGGCGGGACGAAGTCCATCGTGACCGAGGCCGGCGGGCGGGCGTCGGGCTCGTGCGCCGCACCCGGTCCGGTCCCCGCGGCGGTGGCGAGGGCCGCGACCGCCGCGAGGACGATGATGATCCGCCCGAACCGAGGCTCAGCGGAGCGTCGCGGTGCGCTCGAGCCCATACGCGGATTTCATCGCCTTCGAGCCGAGCTTCATGTGATGCGCGCGGCCAAGCTTCTCCTTGTAGAAGTCGACCTCGAAGGCGGGCTTGAGCTCTTTGCCGTCCCAGCGGAAGCCGCGCACGAACTGCTCGTCGTCCGCGCCCGCCTTGTCCCAGTTGGCGAGGAGCGAGGACGCGATGTAGACGCGCGTCCCGTCCCAGCTCTGCGAGATCATGTTGACCTGCTTGCCGGTGACACGCTCGTAGGTCTGGCGGGGCTGCTCGGGGTTCGACAGGTCGAAGTAGCGCGTCTTGCCGTCCATGAAGGTGTTGACCCACAGCCCGGTGCCGTCCTTGTTGATGCTGATGTCCACCGGCAGCGGGATCTTCGTCGGGTCGTCGATGACCGCGACCTCCTTCGCCTGCCACTCGCCGGAGGCGTCCGGCTTGATGAGCCAGAGCTTGGAGGTGAGCGCGGTGGCGGTGATCGCCCAGGTGTCGCCGTCCTTGAGCGACCACCGGATCTCGAGCGGCGCGCCGGGAACGCTCAGGACCTTCTTCGGCTTCATCGCCTTGAGATCCCAGACGGCCATGGTGTTCCCGAAGCGCTTCATGGCCTCGGCGTCTTTCACCAACTCGCCCAGGTTCCGCATGTAGTTCTTCCGGCCAGTGAAGCTCGAGGTCAGCAGCGCGTTCTTCTGCGGATTGATCGCGATGTCATAGCCGTAGCCGTCGCCGCCGCTCGTGGCGGGCATGGGATAGGTGGCGATCAGCTCGCCCTTGTTGCTGTAGAGCGCCATTCCGGTCACGCCGCCCCCGTCCTTGGCGTTGGACAGGCCCTGGACGAGCATCCGGCCGGGCATGGCGTAGAACGTGTGCGGACCGACGTACCCGGTCTTGGCCGGCATGTCCGCGATCGTCTGCACGAGCTTGGGGCGCGCGGGATCGGTCCCGACGTCGAAGATCGAGATGCGGCTATTGTCGAGGCCGCCGGCCCAGAGGAACCGCCGATCGTCGGTGAAGCCCATGTGATGAGCCTCGCCGCGGCCGCGCACGGACACCTTGTGGATCACCTTGCCGTAGCGGCTCGAGGCCGGGTTCACGTCGATCGTGACGAGCTTGTCGGCGCCGTCTCCCATGCTCTTGACGCCGAGCGCCCAGACGTACAGGTAATCTTCCTGTCCCTTGATCAGGTTGCCCATGTAGGGCGAGTTGCACGTCTCGTCCGCTCCGGCGGGTGACGCGGCGGCGAGGGCCAGGGCCAGGATGCCGACGATTCCTCCGAGGAACGTCCCGCGAACTCGAATGGCATGCATGCATGGCCTCCTGATGTTGCAGGGTAGTCTTCAGTGAAGCGCTCGTGATCACTCGCGGCTGATCCTGGCCCCGAGGCTCCCAAGGCGTTCGTCGATGCGTTCGTACCCGCGGTCCACCTGATGGACGTTGCGGATGACGGAGCGGCCGGGCGCGGCGAGCGCCGCGGCGATCAAGGCCATCCCGGCCCGAATGTCCGGCGAGACGATGGTAGCACCGTGGAGACGACTCGGCCCGATCACGAGCGCCCGGTGGGGATCGCAGAGAACGATCCGGGCACCCATCGCGATCAGGCTGTCGACGAAGAACAAGCGGCTCTCGAAGAGCTTCTCGTGGATCAGCACGGTCCCGTCGCATTGTGTGGCGAGCACGAGGGCCAACGGGGTGAGGTCGGCCGGGAAGCCCGGCCACGGGGCATCGTCGACCTTGGGGATCGCCCCGTCGACGTCGGCGACGATGGCCCGCTTCTGCGCGGCGGGCACCCGGAGGGCCGTGCCCTCGATCAGGGTCTCCACGCCGAGGCGGGCGAACACCATCCTGATCATCCGCAGGTGGTCCGGGGCCACGTCCCGCACGCGAAGCTCGCCGCCCGTCATCGCGGCGACGGCGACAAAGGATCCGACCTCGACGTGATCCGGACCGACGCGATGCCGCGCCGCGTGAAGCTCACCGACGCCGTCGATCTCGAGGACGTTGCTGCCGATCCCGGTGATCCGTGCCCCCATCGCGTTCAGGGCATGACAGAGCCCCTGCACGTGCGGTTCCGAGGCCGCGTTCAGCAGTCGCGTGCGCCCGTCGGCCATCGCGGCCGCCATCACCGCGGTCTCCGTCCCGGTGACACTGGCCTCGTCGAGGAACACCTCGGTGCCCCGGAAGCGCCCCGAGAGCGCGAGGTGATAGTAGGCGTCGTCTGTTGTGATCCGGGCGCCGAGCTGGCGAAGGGCGAGCAGATGGGTGTCGAGCCTGCGGCGGCCGATCTTGTCCCCGCCCGGCCGGGGCAGCACGGCGAGACCCGTCCGCGCGAGGAGGGGTGCCGCGAGGAGGAACGAGGCCCGGATCTCCGCGGCCAGCGCCGCGTCGGGCCGCGACTCCCGGAGTCTCCCGGCGTCGACTCCGACCGCGTGCTCCCCCGACCAGTCGACGCGGACGCCGAGCGCGCGCAGGAGCTCGATCAGCGTGGTGACGTCCCGGATGCGCGGCACGTTCTCGATCACGACGCTCCCCGCCGCGAGGAGCGCCGCCGCGAGGAGCGGCAGCGCTTCGTTCTTGTTCCCGCTCGGCGTCACGTCTCCGCCGACCGGGTGCCCGCCATCGATCACGAAGCGGTCGCCCGCCGTCGAATCTACGGACGGCATCGGTCTAGACGTACGACGGCCCCTCGATCACCGGGTGCTTGACGAGGAACTCCTCGTCGACCTCGACCCCGACTCCGGGCTTTTCGAGTGGTCTCACACAGCCGTCCTTGCCGAGGGTATAGGGCGTGCCGACCAGCGTGTCGCGGAACAGGTTCCCCTTCGAGACGTCCGCCTCGAAATAGCCGGCGTTGTCGATCGCGGCCAGGAAATGGATCGAGGCGGCCATGTTGAGCCCGGTCATCGACGTGTGCGGGTTGACCGAGAGCTTCCACGCCGAGGCCATGGCCGCGATGCGGAGCCCTTCGGTGATGCCGCCGGTCTTCGAGAGGTCCGGCTGCAGGATCGTGATGACGCGGTCCTCGATCACGCGCGTGAACTCGAAGCGCGTGTAGTGGTTCTCGCCGGCGGCGAGCGGTACGCGGCCGAAGGTCGCGGCGAGCGCGTAGCTCCGGTGATCGTGAGCCGGAAACGGCTCCCCGAGCCAGCCGACGCCATGCGCGTCGAGCCCGGGCATGGCGGCGCGCGCGTCGGCGACCGAATAGCCGGTGTTCGCGTCGACGAGAATGACGAGGCCGTCACCGAACGCCTTCCGGACGGCGGCCACGCGCTCGAGGTCGCGCGCCGGGGTGTCGCCGACGCGGAGCTTCACGGCGCGGTATCCGGCCGCGACGAGCGGACGGGCCTCGTCCACGAGCGCGGCTGGTTCCTGATAGCCCAGCGAGACGCCACCGGCATAGGCCGGGATAGGCCGCGAGGTCCCGCCGAGCAGACGGTAGAGCGGCCAGCCCGTCACCTTCCCGCGAATGTCCCAGAGGGCCTGATCGATCCCGCTCATGGCGAGGGCCGTGCCGGCCCCCATACCGTGGCTGCCGAGCTGCATCTTGTAGATGCGCCCCCACACGCCGACGACATCGGCCGCGTCCATGCCGAGCACGAGCTGGCGGAGCGTCGTGTTCACGAGGTGGGCGACCGCGCCCGGCGCGCGGCCGTGGTGCGACTCGCCCCAGCCGACGACGCCATCGTCGGTCGTCACCTTGACGACGACTGCGTCGCGCTTCACCGCTCGGCCGATGCCGAGCGTCACGCTGTCCTCGGGCGGCACAGGGAAGGACGTGGGATAGGCCTTGAGTTCGATGATCTTCATCGCGTCATCTCACGGACCGAAGCCACGAGGAGTCTACGTCAACGAGGAAGGCGCGGGCCAGCCAATGTCAGGCAGTGCCACGCATGCTGACATTTTCGTCATCTCAAGGGTCGGGAAGGCCCGATTTGCCCTCATCGGGTAAGGCCTTCACTGCGGTAAGGACTTTGCCACCCTCTCCGGCCGATCTGGATCAGCCTGAAATCGCTCGCGCCCGTCGTCGGGATCCTCAGGCTCGCCCGGCGGTTTAATTTTTGCATGCGTAGGGGGGTGGCTACCCTAATATGAGAAAGGAATGGCGGTGCAGCAGATTCTCGCCATAAACCGGTGACGGATTACCTTCCAGACACTCCATGTGTCGCCCGCGCCTACTGTCCTGGTTGTGAGCCCGATGCCGATCCAAGCCAGGAAATCCTCGACGTGCGCTGGTGCGAATCCCACTCTCCGGCGCGTGACGGCGCCGACGACGAGGTGGTAACCGCGTCCGCGTACCTGTCGGGGAGTGCCGAGGCGGGCGGCGACGACAACCGGCGCTGGTGCGACGTCGTCCACGGCCGCCGCTAAGCGGCGGGTTCACCTCTCGGTGTGGTCAGCTCGTTGAGCGAGCGGATGATCCAGTGAGGCCGTACCGCGCTGTCCGGCGGTAGCCCGCGTCCCCCGCGGTCCATCCACACGCCCCTGAGTCCGAGCTGCTGCGGCGCGCCCACGTCCCACTCGAGATGATCGCCGACCATCCACGCCTCGGTCGGCGCCGCGCCGAGCGCCTGTAGCGCCTGTCGATACACCGCCTCGTGGGGCTTGCCCACGCCGAACTCGCCCTCGATGAGGATCGCGTCGAAGAAGCGCGCGAGGCCGTGACGCTCGATCTTGTCGCGCTGCTGGACGGCGTCACCGTTCGTGACGAGAGCCAGCGGCACGCCCCGACGCCGGAGAGCGGTCAGGCAGTCGAGCGCGTCCGGGAACAGGCGCATCCTCTCCTCCGCCGCGCCGCATAGTCGCGCGCGACGGCCGCCGCGAGACCGGTGGTGGTCTGGCCGAGGCGCTCGAGGGCGAATTCCACGATGTGCTGCCAGGCCCCGAGCATGTTCAAGCGCTCCCGGCGTTGGCGCTCCGGGTCGTCCCAGAACCACCGCCGGGTGTCGGCGATCGCGGTGACGAGCACGGCCGGATCGATCCCGGCGGAGGCGCAGGAGGCGCTGCAGGCCTCGGTCCAGCTCTGATCCACGCCGCCGGAGTAGTCGAGCAATGTGTCGTCGAGGTCGAGGAGCAGCGCCTTCACGGTTCTTCTCGAGCGATCACGCCCAGCACGGTCTCGACCGCGCGGAGCATGAGGGGAAAGTCCATGCTGGGCTGCTCCAGTCCCGAGGCGGCGACCATCGATGGGAGCAGCGGAAAATGGACGAAGCCAACTCTCGGCGGCCGGGACTGCTGGCGCACCGCATGGAGCGTCCAGTAGAGCGTCTGATTGCACAAATACGTACCCGCAGTGTTCGAGGCGTGGGCCGGGATGCCGTCCGCGACGAGCGCCTTCAGCATCGCGGCGAGCGGCAGCGTCGAGAAGTACGCGGCTGGTCCGCCCGGAACGCACGGCTCCCCGCTCGCTCGAAAACCCGCGTTGTCGGGCTGCTCGTAGTCCATGACGTTCACGGCGACGCGCTCGAGCGCGACGCGTGCCCGCCCGCCCGCGAGCCCGAGGTGCACGACCGCCGCCGGCCTCGTGTCCGCGAGAGTTACCGCGAGCCGCTGCGCCGCGTCGGTGTGGTGAACGGGCAGAACCGCGCCGAGGATGCCGAAGTCGCCGACCCGACGTCCGTCGACGGCCTTGGCCAGCCCCTCGGAGGGGTTGACGGTGTGAGCCCCGAACGGCTCGAACCCGGTGACGAGGATGACGCGATCTTCAGGCATCGCCTGTTTTCTGGCTACCGCTCAGTCTGCCACATCGCGCGTCAGCCGCGCTGCACGAGCGGAGAGAGGCGGGGTAGCGTCACCGCCACCGCCACCGCGATCGCCGTCAGGATGAGCCATGGCAGGGTGTAGTCGCCGGTAGCTTCGAGCATCACGCCGAAGATCGGTGGACCGATGAGGGTCCCGCTCCACGAGCAGGCGGTGGCGGCGCCGGTCAGGAGGCCGGCGTAGCGCGGACCACCGATCTCGGCGACGAGCGCGAAATAGAGCCCGACCCACCCGAACGCCCCGGCGCCCGCGACGAGAGCCAGCGGAATCATGAGCCACACGGGCAGCCGGGTCCCGAGGGCGAGCGTGGTGTAGGCGACGGCACCGATGGCCGCGCTGGCCACCACGCCCGGTCGACGGCGGCCGCCGAAGGAGCGATCCGAGGTCACTCCCCACGCGACGCGGCTGACCGTCCCGCCCACCTGCGCCAGAGCGAGGAACTGCGCCGCGGTCACCGCGGAAACGGCGAACGTCTCCTTCGTGTAGAGCACGAGGTAAGCCAGGAGCGAGGACTGGGTGATCGAGAGCGCGAGCCCACAGCCGAACACGACGAGAACCGGCGGGCGCCGGAGGAACGTGCCGAGCTCGGCGAGCCGCGGCTGGTCGCCCACGCGCGTGGGCGAACCGGTCGGGCTGGGACGATAGAAGATCGAGACGAGCGCGGCCGAGATGAGCGAGAGCGTGCCCGCGGCGGCGAGCGCATGTCGCCAGCTCCAGGCCAGCGCGATGGGCGGCAGCGCCAGCGCCGCGGCTAGCCCGCCCAGCGTGAGGCCGGTCTGCTTGACGCCCATCGCCATGCCGCGCGCGCGGGGCGGAAACCACTCCACAACCGCCTTGCCGGTGGCGGGATTGAGGGTGCTGAATCCGAAGCCGCCGAGGACCAGCAGCGTGAGGAGCCAGACGAGGTTCGGGCTCAAGGCCGCGAGCGCGATCATGGCGCCGACGAGGAGCTGACCCAGCCCGAGGGCGAGGCGGACGCCGAGGCGGTCGGTCAGCCAGCCGGCGGGGAGCGCCATCAGCGCACCGCCCAGATAGACCGCGGGCAGGAAGAGGCCGACCTGCACGCGGGAGAGCGCGAGCGATTCGAGCAGGAACGGCGCGAGCGGAGCCACCGCCAGGGCGGTGAGGGCGCCGAGACCGTGGGCGAGTGTCACGAGTACGAGGATCGGCCAGCGGGACGTCACAGGGTCGCGATCGTCTCCCCTTCGGGCTCGCTCGGGACTATTCTCTAGCTGTGATCATCGCCCAGATCACCGACATGCACATCCGGCCTGAAGGCGTCCTCGCCTACCGGCGCGTGGACACGGCTCCCTACCTCGCCCGCGCCGTCGAGCACCTGCGCCGCCTGAGGCCGCGCCCCGACGTCGTGCTGGCCACGGGCGACCTCGTCGATGCCGGGACCGACGAGGAGTACCGGCGCCTTCGCGAGCTGCTGGCGCCGCTCCCCATGCCGGTCTACCTCATCCCGGGTAACCACGACGACCGCGATGCGCTCGCCGCCGTGTTCGCCGACCACGCGTACCTTCCGCGGTCCGGTCGATTCATGCAATACGTCGTCGAGGAATATCCGGTGAGGCTCGTGGCGCTCGACACGCTCGTGCCCGGCCAGGTCGGCGGCCTGCTCTGCGAGGAACGTCTGGGCTGGCTCGCGGCGCGCCTCGAAGAGGCGCCCGATCGCCCGACCGTCATCTTCATGCATCATCCGCCGTTCGTGACGGGAATCGCGCACATGGACAGCTATGGCCTTGCCGGCGCCCGCGAGTTCGCCGAGGTCGTGCGCCGTCACCCCCAGGTCGAGCGTATCGTGTGCGGTCATCTTCACCGCCCGATCCAGGCGCGCGTGGGCGGGACACTCGCGAGCACCGCGCCGAGCACCGCGCACCAGGTCGCGCTCGACCTCGAGGACGATAACCCCCTGATGTTCACCATGGAGCCGCCGGCGTGCCAGCTCCATGTCTGGCGCCCCGGCACCGGCCTCGTCAGCCACACGAGCTACATCGGCGACTTCGACGGGCCGTACCTCTTCTCCGACGGCAGGAAGGCGGTCGGGTAAGCGTCCTCAGCCCCGCAAGAGCACCTCGGCGGCTTCCATGAGCGTCTCGGAGAGGGTGGGGTGAGCGTGGATCGTCGCCGCGAGATCCTCGACGGTGAGCGCCGTCTCGACGGCGAGCGCGCCCTCGGCGATGAGCTCGCCAGCGCCCGGGCCCACGATGCCGACGCCGAGGACGCGGCCCGAGTCCGGGTCCGCGATGAGCTTCGTCAGGCCGTCGCTTCGCCCGAGCGTCAAGGCACGGCCGGCGGCCGCCCACTCGCGCTTGGCCACCTTGACCGTGCGACCCTCGCGCTCCGCCTCGGACTCGGTGAGCCCGCACCAGGCGACCTCCGGGTCCGTGAACACGACCGCGGGGACGACGACGTTGTCGAACGCCGCCGGGCGCCCCGCCATGACCTCGGCGGCGACCTTGCCCTGGCGCATTGCCCGGTGGGCGAGCATCGGCTCGCCGGTGACGTCGCCGACCGCGTAGATTGCTGGATCGGTGGTGCGGCAGCGGTCGTCCACGCCGATGAAGCCGCGCGTATCGGCGCTCACCCGGGTGTACTCGAGACCCAGTCCAGCACTGGCCGGCTGCCGGCCGACCGCGACGAGCACGCGGTCGAAAGCGGCGACGCCGTCGCCGTCGAAGCGCGCCTCGATCGCCGAGCCTCGTTCGACGAGCGACGTCACTCTGGCGCCGAGGCGGATCTGGGCGAAGAGCTTCTCGCACCGGCGAGCGAGCGGGTGAACGAGCGCGCGGTCGACGCCCGGCAGAAGGCCGTCGGTCATCTCCGCGAGCGTGACCGCGCTGCCCAGCGCGGCGTAGACCTGCCCGAGCTCGAGGCCGATGTAGCCACCGCCGATCACGAGGAGCCGCTCGGGCACGTCGGCCAGCTCGAGCGCCGCGGTCGAGTCGATGACGCGATCGCTCGAGACGGTGAGGCCGGGCAGGCCGGCCGGCGCCGAGCCCGTGGCGATGACGGCGTGCTTGAAGCGCACTTTTTGCGGCTCGTCGCCTTCGACACGCAGCTCGCGCGAGCTCTCGAAGACCGCGCGGCCGCCGATCACCTCGACGCCTTTCGCCTTCGCGACCGATGCGAGCCCGCGCCCGAGGCGGCCGACGACCCGCTCGGCTTTCCACTTGCGCAGGGGGTCGAGCGACACCCGCGGTTCTCCGAAGTCGACGCCGAGCTCGCGGGCGCGCTCGGCGTCCTCGATGAGCGCGGCGACGTGGAGCAGCGCCTTCGACGGGATGCAGCCCTCCCAGAGGCAGGCGCCGCCGAGGCGCTTGCCAGCGTCCACGACGACCGTCTCGAGCCCCAGCTCGGCGCAGCGGAACGCCGCCGAGTAGCCGCCGGGTCCGCCACCCACCACGGCGACATCGACCTCGATCACGAGGTCGCCCATCACCACGGCCTGATCAGTCCCTCATTCCGCGACGCCGCGGACCGCCCAGGCGCGAGCGATCAGACGGATGCTGCCGTCGGCCTGGATCGGCAAGGTCGACCGGACGCGCTCACGGAGGGCGGCGCGGCGCTCTTCGCTGAGCGACATGCAGTACCCGGGCGCCGGCGCCTGCCCGCCGAGGAACGGCGACCAGTAGTCGTCGAAGTCCTTGAAGACCGTCGGAACGTCGATCGCGAGAACGCGGACGTCCTGCAGGCCGGCGCCCTCGAAGAGCTCGACGAGCGGCGCGGGCCTGGCGAGTGGAAACCGCCGTCCTTCGTCGAGCTCGAGCGCACCGGGATCGAGGGCGACGGCCGCGTCCCAGAAGCGGCGCATGAGCTGCATCTCACCCGTGTAGTCCCAAACGTACGCCGCCGCCGTGCCTCCGGTCGACAGCGCGCGCCTCATCTCGCTCACCGCCAGCGCCTGGTCCGGCACGAAGTTCAGCACCAGTCCGGAGACCACGGCGTCGTGCTCACCGTCCTTGACGGGGAGCGCCTGGGCGTCGCCGGCGCGGAAACTGACCCGCGGGTCGGTGACGCGCGCGCGGGCATACGCGAGGTACTCTTCGGACGGGTCGACGCCGACGACCGCGTCCGGCGAGCAGCGCGAGACGATGGTCTCGGTCAGGGCGCCGGTGCCGCAGCCGACGTCGAGCCAGCGGAGGTCGTCGGGCGCGCTGAGCCAGCCCAGAAAGTCACGCGCGACGAGCCGGCTCCAGCGGCCCACATAGGGCTCGTAGGTATCGCCGCTCGACCAGGTATCTCGATAGTCGGACATCAAGGCCTCCTTTATAGCCACCTGTCGGATCACCACTCCAGGAGAAGCTGCTCGGGGCGCTCGAGCCGCCGCACGATGGCCGCGGCGAAGCGGGCGCCGTCGGCGCCGTCGGCGACGCGGTGGTCGAACGTGAGTGAGATCGGCAGGAGCGTGCGCGGCACGATCCGGCCCTCCTGCACGACGGGCTCTTCTCGGGCGCGGGCGACGCCGAGGATGGCCGCCTCGGGGTAGTTGATGATCGGAATCGCGCCCGTGCCGCCGAGCGCGCCGATGTTGGTGATCGTGAACGTGCCTCCGCGCAGGTCGTCGAGCGTCGCTTTGCCCTCGCGGACGCGCTGGGCGAGCGCCGCCAGCTCGCGCTGCAGCTCTATGAGCGGCTTCCTATCGACGTCGCGAATCACCGGGACGATCAGGCCGCGCTCGGTGGCCACCGCGACGCCGAGGTGGCAGTACCGCTTGAGGATCAGCTCGCCCGCGGCCGGGTCGAGGCTGGCGTTGAACTGCGGGTGCTCGTGGAGCGCGAGTGCCGCCGCCTTCAGGAGGAAGCTCGTCAGGGTGAGCGTGAGGCCGCGCTCGCGTGCGGGCTCCACGTTGCGGCGGATGATCGCGTCGAGCTCGGTGACGTCAGCACGATCGAAGTGCGTCACGTGCGGGACGAGCGTGGCCGAGAGCGTCATGCGCTCGGCGATGGTGCGGCGCAGGTGGGACAAGGGCTGCCGCTCCACCGGCCCCCACTGCTCGAACCTGGGCAGCGCGGGCGGCTCGACGCCGACCGACCGTAGCGGCTTGGCGACGGCGCCGCGCTCGGGGGCCTGCCCGGCGGGCGCGAGTGGCCGTCGCTCGGCGCCGCCGGTGACGGCGCGCACGTCGTCGTCGGTCACGCGCCCACCCGGCCCGGTGGCCCTCACGGTACCGAGATCGACGCCGAGCTCGCGGGCGAGCCGCCTCGTGGCCGGCGTCGCCGGCACCGGCCCCACGCGCGCGCCGGCCGCCGCCGGTCCTCCGCTCGCGCCGCCTGAACCCCTCGTCGCCGCCGACACGGGCCCGTGACCTCGGCCGGCCGTTGTAGTCGTGGACGTAGTCGAGATCTGGTTCACCTCGCCGGCCCCCGCGGGTTCTCGGCGGGGCAGGGAGGTGGGGCGACCCTGCCGAAACCTGTCGTCGTTCTCAGGTTTCGGCAGGGTCGCCCCACCTCCCTGCCCCGCCGGCGCCAGCGCCGCGTCGTCGAATGTGATGAGCACCTCGCCGACCTTCACGGTCTGACCGGGCTGGATGTGGATGCTTGCCACGCGACCGCCGAACGGCGAGGGGATCTCGACCGTGGCCTTGTCAGTCTCGACCTCGAGGAGCGGCGCGTCCTCGGCGATGACGTCGCCCTCATTGACGAGGACCTTGACGATCTCGGCCTCGGTCAGTCCCTCACCCAGGTCGGGCAGCGCGAACGGCCGGGGCATTGCCTCAGAACGCGAGGGTCGCGCGCGCGGCGGCGACGACCCGGGGCACGTCGGGGATGTTCGCTTTCTCGCGCGCGAAGCCGACGAACGGCACGTCGTGCGCGGCCACGCGTCGGACCGGCGCCTCGAGCGACAGAAACGCGCCGTCCATGATCGAGGCGGCGATTTCGGCGCCCGGGCCGAAGCTGCGCGGCGCCTCGTGGACGACGACGGCGCGGCCGGTCTTCTTGACCGAGGTCACGAGTGCGTCGCGATCGAGCGGCGAGATCGTCAGCAGATCGATCACCTCGGCGTCGACCCCGTCCTCGTCGCGGAGGACATCGGCGGCCTCGAGGGCGACGCGGACCATGGCGCCGTAGGCGATCAGCGTGAGGGCGCTCCCCTCGCGCGCCACCTGCGCGCGCCCGAGCGGCACCGTCTCGCTCTCCTCGGGAACCTCCTCCTTGGCGGCGTGGTAGAGTGCCTTCGCCTCGAAGAAGATCACGGGGTCGGGATCGCGGATGGCGGCGGCGAGCAGCGCGCGCGCATTGCGCGGGCCCGATGGAATGACCATCTTCAGCCCGGAAATATGGGCGTAGAACTGCTCCTCTGATTCCGAGTGATGTTCAAGAGCGCGAACGCTTCCCCCGTATGGCATGCGGATCACCATCGGGATGTGAAAGCGTCCCTGCGAGCGCGCCCGGTAGCGCGCGCAGTGGTTCTCGATCTGGTGGAAGCACTGGAAGGCGAAGCCCGAGAACTGGATCTCGCAGACGGGCTTGAGGCCGTAGAGGGCCATGCCGACGGCGGTCCCGATGATGGCCGCTTCGGCCAGCGGGCTGTCGATGACGCGCTGGGAACCGAACTTCCGCTGCAAATCATCGGTCACGCGGAAGACGCCGCCGTCCACGCCGACGTCCTCGCCCAGGACGAGCACGTCAGCGTCGTGTTCCATCGCCTGGAAGAGGGCGAGGTTGAGCGCCTTGACCATGTTGAGCTTGGGCATCGCGTCAGCGCCGCGTCAGCCGCTGGCCCCGCATCGGCGTGGGGCCCGGCGGCGGCATCGGCGGCTCGCCGGCGCGCGCCGGGGCGGCCGGCTCACGCGCGGCCATCTCCTCCCGCTGGGCCTTGAGGTCCGCCGGCAGCTCGGCGTACACGTGGTCGAACATCGTGAGCGGATCGGCGGGCGGCGCCGACTCGAAGCGACGCACCGCCTCGGCGATCTCCTCGTCGATCCGCTGCTCGAGGTTCGTCTCGAGGAGATTCCGTTTTTCCAGATACGCGCGGAAGCGGGTCAGAGGGTCCTTTTGCTCCCACATCGCGACTTCTTCTTCGGTCCGGTACTTGGTCGGATCGTCGGCGGTCGTGTGAACGCCCAGGCGATAGGTCACGCACTCGATCAGCGTGGGACCGTCGCCGGCGCGCGCCCGATCGACGGCCTCGCGCGCGGCAGCGTAGACGGCGAGGACGTCGTTGCCGTCCACCTGGATGCCGGGCAGGCCGTAGGCGAGCGCCTTCTGGGCGATCGTGCGCGAGTGCGTCTGCTTCTTCAGGGGCACCGAGATCGCCCACTGGTTGTTCTGGCAGACGAAGACCACGGGAACGTGCCAGACCCCGGCGAAATTCAGCGCTTCGTGGAAGTCGCCCTCGGACGTCGCACCGTCGCCGAAGTACGCCATGACGACCACGTCGTCGCCCCGGTACTGGGCGGCGTAGGCGAGACCCACCGCGTGGGGAAGCTGGGTCGCGACCGGGATCGTGATCGGCAGATCGTGCTGGTCGAGGGCCGGCTGGCCCCCTTCGAGCTGGCCGGCGAAGAAGAGGAGGAGCTTCTCGATCGGCCACCCGCGCCAGATCATCGCCGCCGTCTCGCGGAAGGACGGCACCATCCAATCGACCCGCCGCAGGGTGAAGGCGCTTCCCATCTGGGAGGCTTCCTGACCCTTGATCGGGGCGAAGGTCCCGATGCGTCCCTGGCGCTGCAAGCGCACCATTCGCTCGTCGAGCCGGCGGCCGAGCACCATCGCGCGATAGAGGGCTCTCAGGTCTTCCCCGGCAAGCTTGGGCTCGAGCGCGGTGTCAAGGTTACCGTCGCTGTCGAGGATCGACAGGTATTCGACCTGGAATCGAGGTTCGAGGGTGATTCTGGGCATTGGCGGCCCAGATCCATTCTAACCCTGCAACCCCAGAGAGCTACCTCTTTGCGGCCTGGGCCTTCTTCGCGGGGGCGGCCGCGGCGGGCTCGGCCCGCTTCGCCTTCGCCAGGGGCTTCTTCTCGCCGGCGGCGACGCGCTTGGCGAGGCTTTCCTTGAGCGCTTCCATCAGGTCGATCACCTGGGCGCGCTGGACCTGGGGCCCGGCGACCGTGACTTCCTTGCCCTCGACCTTCTGGTTGATCAGGTCGAGGACGCGGTGGCGATACTCGTCCTGGTATTGCTCCGGGTGGAACTCGTCGTTCGAGAGGCCGTCGATGAGCTGGAGCGCCAGCTCGAGCTCGCCCGCTTTGATCTTCGCCGACTGTCCACGATCGATCTCGCCGAAGTCTCGCACCTCGTCGGCGAAGTACATCGTGTGGAGCATCAGGCCGCCCCGGGCCGGTCGGATGAGAACGAGACTCTCCTTGCCGCGCATGACGAACTTGGCCAGGGCGACCCGCCCGCCCTTCTCCATCGCGTCGGCGAGGAGGCGATACGCCTTGTCGCCGCCCTTGTCGGGTCCGAGATAGTAGGTCTTCTCGAAGAAGATCGGATCCACGGACTGGAGCGGTACGAACTCCGCGATGTCGATGACCTTCGAGGCCTCGCCCTCGAGCGACTTCAGCTCCTCGTCGGCGACCCGTGCGTACTGGTCCTTGGTGAACTCGTAGCCGCGAACGAGGGACGCACGGTCGACGACCTCGTTGCACACGGGACAGAACGTCTGCTGCTTGATCCGCGAGCCGCACTTCGCATGGAGGAGGTTGAAGGACACGCTCGCCGGGGACGCGGCGGTGAAGAGCCGGACCGGGATCGAGACCAGGCCGAAGGAGATCGTCCCGGAGCCGATGGAGTGCGGCGCCATGGTTTGCACCATAGCACGATGCTCCCTATGATGCGCGCAGGCATGGTCTCTCCCATGGATAGCGTGTCCGCGCCGGTCGAGCGGCGACATGTCGGGGTCGTGACCGCCCTTTCGGCGCTCGCCCTCGTCGCCTTCTTCGCCCTGATGGCCTGGCTGCAGTACGGCGGGTCACGCGTGGAGACGGTGGCGGAGCCCGAGCGCGCGCTCGCGCTGATCGTCGGCCGGACCATGGATTTCGACGAGGCGATCGCCCGCGCGCCGGCGTGGGAGCGGTTTCTCTACCGAGTGATGTCGAGCGAGCCTGCGGGGGACCTCCAGGAGGCAATCCGATGGTACGAGGAGCTCGCCGACGCGTCGTTCGATCCCGCCGTCGATCTGCACCTTGCGATCCTCGAGGGTGAGGTCGGGCGTCTGGACAGCGTCCAGCGCCGGACGGACGAGTGGGATCACCGACCCGACCCGCTGCCCGCGCTCGCGCGTCTCGTCGCCGCTGCCTATCTCGGCGACGAGCTGGATACGCCGGACGGAACGGCCCTCGACGAGGCGCTCGGAGAAGCGCTCGAGCCGGGCTGGTTCAGGGACCGGATCGCTACGCGCCTGGCGTCCCGAGCAGGCGACCGCGAGCTGCTGGGCAGGGTGACGGAGGCGCAGGTCGCTCGATCCGACCGGCTGCTGCTCCGCATGCGCCCGATGATCGCGCTCGAGCTGGTGTTGCTCGGCGTGGGGCTGCTCGTGCTGATACGACTCGCGCGGCGGCGCGGCCTCGCACGGGTGGGCGCCGCGATCCTCCCGCCGGCCTGGCGGGGCCGCGAGGGCGTGGTCGTCCTTGTCCGCGGCGGGGCGCTCGGCGTGATCACGCTCAGCGTTCTCTACCTCTATTCCGTCGTAGACCCCGAGCAGCCGTTCACCCGGGTGATGCTCGGTACCGCGACGAACCTCGCCTTCGTGCCGGTGCTGGTCCTCGCCCATCGCCGCCTGCTGCGGCCGTCGGGGTTGCGCTTCGGCGAGACCTTCGGGCTGGTGCCCGTGGCCGGAGGGGGGCCAAGGCTCGCCCTCGTGTGCCTCGCGCTTTTCGCGGTCGGCCAGCTCGGCGAGGGCGTGATGGACGTGGCCGGGCGATGGCTCGGGCTGTCCGCGCACTGGACCGAGTGGTTCGACCGCGACCTGGTGTGGGGCGCGCCGGTCGTGGTCGGCGTGACGCTCCTCGACACGGTCGTCCTCACGCCGGTGTTCGAGGAGATCGTGTTCCGCGGGCTCCTGTTCGCGACCCTGCGCCGGAGGTTCGGAACGAGCGTGGCGGCCGTGCTGAGCGCGGCGATCTTTGCCGTCGCCCACGGCTACGGTGTCCTCGGCTTCGCGGCCGTCTTCTGGAGCGGGCTCCTGTGGGCGTGGGCGTACGATCGAACCGGCAGCCTGCTTCCGTCGATCGCGTCGCACGCGGTGGACAACCTCATGGCCTCGCTCGGCGTGATCCTGGTGCTGCGTGGCTAGCCGCGATCTCCAGGAGTATCGGCGAAAGCGCGATCCCGCGTTGACGCCGGAGCCGTTCGGCGGCCCGGGCCAGGCCGGTGGCAGCCGGTTCGTCGTCCACAAGCACTCGGCGCGACGGCTCCACTATGATCTGCGCCTGGAGATCGACGGCGTGCTGAAGAGCTGGGCCGTGCCCAAGGGACCCTCGGTGCGCTCCCACGAAAAGCGGCTCGCCGTGCACGTCGAGGACCATCCCCTCGAGTACGCGGACTTCGAGGGCGTGATCCCCGAGGGCAACTATGGCGCGGGCCCGTCGATCGTGTGGGACACCGGCCGGTTCCAGCTCGTGAAGCCGGAGCCCGCGCGCGATCAGCTCGAGCGCGGGAAGCTCGAGTTCGAGCTGTTCGGCTTCAAGCTCCGTGGGCGGTGGACCCTCGCGCGCATGAGCGGCAAGGCGCGCGAGTGGCTGTTACTGAAAAAGGCCGACGCGTACGCCGGCGAGACCGAGCTGACCGAGCGCTTCCCCGAGTCGGTGCTCTCGGGCCTCACAGTGGAGGAGTTGCGCGACGGCCCGGGACGGGTCGAGACGCTGCGCAAGCGCCTGGCCGAGCTCGGGGCGCCGCGCGCCGAGCTCGCGCCGCGTGGGGAGCTCTTGATGCTCGCCACGCTCGTCGACGAGGCCCCCACCGATCCGGCGTGGCTCTTCGAGATCAAGTACGACGGCGTCCGCGTCCTCGCCTCCCGCGCCGATGACCACGTCGAGCTCCGCGGACGCAGCGGTCAGCTCGTCACCACCCGCTATCCCGAGGTGACCGCGGCCCTGCGCGCGCTGCCGCTCCCGCGGTTCCTGCTGGACGGCGAGATCGTCGCGCTCCAGGACGGAGGGCGCTCGAGCTTTCAGCGGCTCCAGGAACGAATGGGGCTCACGAGCCCGGCCGACATCGAGCGCGCGCGCGCGGAGGTGCCGGTCAGCGCGGTCTTCTTCGACGCGCTCGGGCTCGACGGACGCGATGTGCGCGGAGTCCCGCTCGAGGCGCGCAAGGAATGTTTGAGGCTCTTCCTGCCGGCGCGCGGAGTCGTCTACTACAGCGATCATGTCGTCGGCCACGGCGCCGAATTCCTCGCCGCCGCCTGCGAACAGCATCTGGAGGGCGTGATCGCGAAGAAGCGCGACAGCGTGTACCTCTCGAGACGCACGAAGGACTGGCTCAAGATCAAGTGTCAGCTCCGGCAGGAGTTCGTCATCGGCGGCTACACGACGCCCCAGGGCACGCGCGCCCACTTCGGCGCCCTGCACCTGGGCCTCTACGAGGACGGCCAGCTCGTCTACGTCTCCAAGGTCGGGACGGGTTTCGACGACCGGACGCTCGAGCTCATCAGCGAAGAGCTTCGCCCGCTGGCGCGGGCGACCTCGCCCTTCGATCGCGGCACACCCGGCGGGCGCGGCCACCACTGGGTCGAGCCCCGGTTGGTATGCGAGGTTCGCTTTTCTGAGTGGACACGCGACGGAGGCATCCGTCACCCCGCGTTCCTCGGGTTGCGGGAGGACAAGCGCCCGGAAGACTGCGTACGCGAAGCGCCGGCGGCGGCGCGCGGGGGCGGGGCCGGGGCGGAGGGGCCAGCAGGTGTCGCGGGACCACGCGGCACGCTCCCGCTACCCGGTAGCGGCTGGGCTCCATCCCGGCGCGGGCGGTCCGTCGCC
>Ga0099830_10000203_pt1 | contig 23166 bp, 20 predicted proteins | sample CZO8metaG_4_FD_79337 | JGI IMG/M metagenome (GOLD analysis project Ga0099830, IMG submission 79337) | Vadose zone soil microbial communities from the Eel River Critical Zone Observatory, Northern California, USA - CZOApr15con2H3.8 metaG | ecosystem: Environmental > Terrestrial > Soil > Vadose...
GCTGTCTTGGGCAAGAGCAGTCGCGTTCATTTAGAAGGATATGCTCGACGGACTCTCGCGCAAGAGTTGCATCTGGGCAGCCGCACAATCCAACGCCTAATTGTTCAGGGTTTGCTTGAGGTTCGGGATCCTCGCATTACGCGGAAGTCCCTGGAAGAGGCGTGCAAAACAGGACGGCTGACGTCGTCGTTGCGTGACCAGCAGCCTGGGACCAAAAAATCCGCGATGATCCCGAGCGAAGAAGGGCCTGCTGCTACACCGTTGACCAATTCCTTATCAGCCGCGCCCCGCGACTCCTCAAAACCACCTCGTTCTTGTCGAGCCAAGCGAATCTGGGCGGACATGGCGAGGCAACTCAACGTAGATGCCAGCGTGATCGAACATCTTGTCTTTCGTGGGGTGCTTAAACTCTATGATCCCCGAGTCACCGAAAAGTCTCTCACAAAGTTCTGTGCACGATATGGCGCATTGATCAAAACCGACTTTCTCGATGCGGAGACACGGGATTGGCTTGCTGGCTCAATGGACCTTGCGCCGAATGCGGGCAAGTATGAGGCGGGCGGGTTGGAGGCCTTTCGTAAGCACGCACTGGTTGTGAGGACCTGTGAACGCTGCGGCAGAACGATTCGCGGAAACGTGTTCTTCAGACACAACAAGAGGTGCCCTCAGCAGAACGCCAGCTCTGAATCGAAAGTGTCGTAGCAGAGGGAGAGCCGGAGGGAACTGATTAGAATCGAGCTGCGACCATCGCCCAACGTGGCACTCAAAGAAATCCTCGGGAACTGCAATTGCACCATAATTGCACACAGATTTTTTCGCTGTGATTTCTGAAAACTCCGTCGCATGCACCGTGAGGCTTGCTCCGCGAGGCCGCAGAAGTATTGCGGCTGCTCCCACGAACGCTCCGTGAGTACGTGAGGCGGGGTGAGATTGAGGGTCGAGTCATCGGCGGACGATGCTGTGGGCACACTATGCCTATGCTGAAATGGCCGGTGCGTTTTTGTTTTTTGGCATTCGGCTCATACGCAGGAAGAACGGCAAGTGGCGATGGCGTATCAAGAGTTGTCGAGGGAAACCACGCCCGAGTGCAAGTGCGAGGAGGGGACGGCTGTCTTGGCCGAGGGTAGGTTCAACCATCTCAAGACTCTCAAAGCGGAAAGCATCTACATTCTCCGCGAAGCGGCTGCGGAGTTTGCGAACCCTGTGATGCTCTATTCGATTGGCAGGGATTCCTCCGTGATGCTGCCGCTGGCGCAAAAGGCGTTCTTTCCCGGCAAGATTCCATTTCCGCTCGTCCAATTCCGTTTTGGGGAATATGTTCGCTGCTTCGGGCCATCGTCCACCGGAGAACCTCTACCTGCTGAACGGCGTGGAATTTACGAGCGCATCGGAGATCAACAACACATAGGGAGGGGTCAGTGGGTAGCTACCCGGAGTGGACGCGATTCGCGAATTTGCCGTGGTCAAGGATGCTTACGGCGCTAAATATGGAAAGCGTCCCAGGGGGCACAGACCAATATTGTCTCCATGGCAACGTTTACGAATTTCCGCGGAACACCGCGTTGGACGCTCGGAATTTCTTTGACGTTTCCGCCGGAAGAAAAGAAACTCGCCGATCCGCAATCCCACGAAGACGGTGAGTTGCATAAGTGTGTGCACGGCTCCGCCAAGGTCACGAAGGGCCCGCATTGGACTTCGTTGACCGGCAGAGGTACGGAGAACCCTGAGAAGGGCAGTGGGCAAGTGTGAACCGGTATAGCTACCCAGGAGGCGCTAAGTTGAGGTCAGAAAGAGGATGCGGGCGGAATACAACTGGTTAATTGCGGCGCCCGACGGCCATGGGAACTGCAAGCATCGTTTGTCGCGGGTCATTCTCAGATCCAGCGGGTGCAGAGTACGAGTATTCAGGGACGATTTCTTTGATTTTTTCCCGGATGGCTGCCGTGCTATCCAAGGACAGGTTTGCGCGCAGTTCTTCCAAGCGCCGTTGCAAAAGCGACCAGCCATCCTGCGTGCTGCGGGCACGTTTGATCCTGTCGCACGCGGTAGGATGCACGTCTTCGCTTGAGTAGAACAACTCCTCCTCGAGTTTCTCTCCCTCGCGCAGGCCGGTGAACTGGATTTGCACGGAGTGCTCCGATTTGCCGGACAGCCGAATCAGGGTGCGGGCAAGACCCAGAATGTTCACCGGCTCGCCCATATCCAGGACCAGAATGTCCCCATTGCCGCCAATCACAAAAGCCTGCAGCACGAGGGCCACCGCTTCGCGGGTGACCATGAAAAATCGCCTGATTTCGGGGTGAGTGATGGTCAACGGCTGGTTATCGCGGAGTTGCTGCTTAAAAACGGGAACTACGCTGCCGCTGGAGCCGAGGACGTTTCCGAAACGCACGGAGACGCAGCGCATGGCATTGGCCGGCCGGGATAAGAGAATCAACTCGCAGATCCTCTTGGTGGCTCCCATAACGCTGGTGGGATTTACTGCTTTGTCCGAGGAAATCAGGATGAAGCTCGCGCAGCCAGCATCAGTGGCCGCGTCGAGAAGATTAAGGAGCGCAAAGACATTATTTCGGACCGCCTCGTCCACATTCATTTCCATGATCGGAACATGCTTGTAGGCGGCCGCGTGGAAGACGATTTGAATTTCATGCTCCGTGAAAAGCCGCCGCATCCGGTCGGAATCGGCGACGTCGGCGACACAATAGGTCAGGCAGGCGCCATTCTGGTGCTGGGTAAGATCGAGCCGGAGGAAAAAGACTCCCGTCTCGCTTTGATCCACGCAGATGAGCTTGGCCGGGTGGTAATTCAAAATCTGCCGGCACAACTCGGACCCAATCGAACCGGCCGCGCCAGTCACCATTACAGCTCGGCCTTCGATCTGCTTTCGAACGGAATCCAAGTCGATCCGAGCGGGTTCACGACCAAGAAGATCATCAAGGTTCACATCGCGAACCTGATTGATACTCACTTGCCCCGCAAGGATGTCCCTGAGTGCCGGAACCGTTTTGAAAGTGACTTGCGCTTGCTGGCAGACTTCCACAAACCTTTGCATCTGCCGCCCAGTTGCGGTGGGGACGGCGATGAGCACTTGGTCCGCCGCGTAGGACGATAGCAGTGCGGGGAGCTGCTCGACTCGGCCCACGACGGGTACTCCGTGCAATTTAATTCCGAGCTTGGACACGTCATCGTCAACACAGGCCACGACGGTGTAACCGCTGTCGGGACGCATCGTTTCACGAATGATCATCTGTGCGGCGAATCCAGCGCCAATCAGCAGTACACGTTTGGAACCGCTCAGATTCCGCCGCGCGGGCTCCGCCAAGAGCCGAGAAAGCAATCGCACGCCCGCCAGCAGGCAGGCCGTCAAGAGGGCCTCGAGAAAATAGATGGAACGCGGAAACGAGGCGGTCCTGAAACCGTAATGCAGAATCACGCAAAATGCTGCTGAGCCGGTGAGAACGGCTTTAAGAATCTCAATTGCGTCCTTGACTCCCGTATAACGCCACCAGCCATGGAACAGGCCGAAGCGGGCGATCGCCGCGAGCCGGACGAGAATCAGAACGGGCGCCACAGAAAACAAAAGCGATTGGTCCGGCAAGTTGAAGTCAAAGCGCAACAGCCAGGCGAGTACCAAGGAAAGGAAAATAATCCCAGCCTGGAAGAAGGCAATCAGCCAGGAACGGTGTCGAATCAGGATCGGTAGGGTATTTGGAACAAGATTTTTGAGCATGAGAATATGTGAGACAGTGCTAGCGCGGCGCGCTGGAGACTTCAGTGAAACTCGATGGAAGCGGTGCGATTTCCCTGGAGATCAGGTTAAGGGGAAACCAGTGAGCGGGAATGTGCGGCCAGTGCTTTTTCTTTTCGTACCAGTAATTCTTCCACGGCCGAGACGATGTGATTCGCGCCGACGTAATAGGCTTGTTCGAGTGGCGAGCTGGTTGGCGCGGGCACATCTGGCAGACAGACTCTCGATATCGGCGCCCTGAGATAGTCGAAGACCTCGCCCGTCACCGTTGCCGCAATTTCGGCCGCGACCCCGCAGGTTTTCCAGGCTGAATCCGCGACCACCAGGCGGCCGGTCTTCCGCACGGAATTGAAAATACATTCGCTATCCCAAGGCTTGATCGAACGCAAATCGATTATCTCGGCGTCGATTCCGCGGCTCTCCAGCGTAACGGCAGCCTGCATGGCACGTACATTCATGTGGGAAGTTGCGACGATCGTCACGTCCGATCCCGTCCGCCGGATTGCCGCGAGTCCGATGGGCACTTTGTACATTTCCTCGGGAACTTCGCCGCTCTCGCCGTAGAGCCAGCGGTCGTCAATGTACATCACAGGATTGCCGTCATTCACGGCCGCGATCAACAGCCCCTTGGCATCATAGGGGGTAGCCGGCATCACCACCTTCAGCCCGGGAATGTGCATGAACATCGCCTGTAATGCCTGAGAGTGCTGGGCGCCCTGCTCTCCACCTCGATTGATCGCCGCCCGGATGACGAGCGGCACGTTTGCCTGTCCCCCGAAGATGTACGACCAGTTGGCTGCCTGGTTCACGATGGGATCAACCGCCAGCAGCATGAAGTCCATTCGCGGATGGAAAACAATGGGGCGCATTCCGGCCAGCGCCGCGCCGATGGCTGCGGCTGTAGTGGCATTTTCGGAAACCGGAGAGTCAATGACGCGGTCCCTGCCGAATTCCTTTTCCATATCTTGAAGGCTTGAACCGGCGTACCACGGGCTCCAAACGCCTTGTCCGATGACGAAGACACGAGGATCGCTGGCAAGTAATTGCGCGAAACCTTCCCGCATGGCTTGCGCGTAAGTAAGGGTTCGCATCTGATCAAGACCTCTCCGCATAGAAAACATGTTCCAGCAATTGACTGGGGTTCGGATACGCCGAGTTCCGCGCGAACTGAATAGCGTCTTCGATTTCTGCCCCCGCTTCACACTCGATTTCTTGCAGGGCCTCCAGGGACACCCCTTGTGAGATCAAAGCGGTGCGTGCGCGGGCAACAGGATCCTTTGAGAGCCAGTGTTGAAGCTCGTCTTTGCGCTTGACGCCCACATCGAGGTCCATGGATGAACCGACGTGGCCGCGCCAGCGATAGGTTCGGCACTCGAGCAGTGTCGGCCCGAAGCCATTGCGTGCGCGACCCACCGCATCCGCGGCCGCGCTGTAAACCACCTCGACATCGTTTCCGTCCACGCAAATGCCTGGAATGCCGTGTGCGGCGCCGGTCTGATAAATGTTGTCTTTGACTCGGCGTTCTTGAATGGGCATATGACTCGAATAAGCATTGTTTTCGCAAATGAAGATCACGGGAAGCTGACGAAGGCCTGCGAAGTTAACCGATTCGTGAAAATGCCCCTCTTCCGTTGCGCCATCGCCAAAGAAGGCGACGGAGACCCGCGAATCTCGGCGCAGTTTGGAGGCCAGCGCACTTCCAACGGCAATCGGAATGGTCGCAGCCACCAGGGGCACTGTGCCGAGCAGCCCCAGCTCCTGCGCGATCAAGTGCATCGAACCTCCCCGGCCGCGCGAGCACCCAGTGGCTTTGCCATACAGTTCGGCCATCAGGGCCCGCAGATCGCAGCCCTTGGCCAGGTAGTGACCGTGCGACCGGTGACCACCGAAAATGTAATCGTCTTTTCGCAGCGCTGCGCACACACCGGTCGCGATGGCCTCCTGGCCGGTGCAGAGATGCGTGGGGCATCGAATCTCGTTCTTATCGAGAAGCACGGCGATGGTTTCCTCCGTCGCCCGGATTCGCATCATGGATCGAAACAGCGTGGTCAGCAGCGGCGTGTCGATGGTGGGCCGTGCGGTCCGGGCTTCGACGGAATGGCTTTGTAACATGATTGGTGTTCCTCTCGATTTGAATCGTTCGCAAGATCAGACAGAGTCATTTTTAGGGCAGGGCGAGAAAGGAATTCATTGCCCCATTGCGGCGTGGGCCGGAGTTCCGGCCTGACCGCGAGGGCATGCGTCCGAAAGAGTGCAAAGAAGCTCACGGTCCGAAGCATCGAGGCGCCAGCCGAACGTCTGTATATTTTCTTCGAGTTGCACCCGGCTCTTGATGCCAACCAGGATGGTGCTCACGCGGGGTTCGTCCAGAATCCAACGCAGGGAGATGCTCGAAGCGCTGCGTCCGGTCCGCTCACTGAGAAGGCCGAGCGCAGATAAGAGCCTTTGCTTTTGCGGACGCCCCTCGTCCGAAAAATAGAAGCTTCGCGTGCGTGTGTCGTGTGCTCGGAACCGAGAACCGAGCGGACGCTTGCCGGACAACAAGCCGCGAGCGAGGCCACTATGGGCAAGCACGCTTGTTTTATTGGTCTGGCACCACGAGAGAACGCCATCTTCAATGTCCCGGCAGAGAAGGCTGTACGGGACTTGCAGGGAATCGATCGGGATCTTCCAGCGAGCTTGCAAAGACTCGAGGGAAAAGTTGGATACACCGATGTAACGTATTTTGCCTTCGCGCTGGGCCCGCGCCAGAGCCTCCAGAGTTTCTGCGAGCGGCGTCCGCGGATCGGGCCAGTGCAGTTGATACAAAGGAATTACATCCAGGCGGAGGCGCCGCAAGCTGTCTTCAATGTCCTGGAAGACTTGTCGCGGGCTCGCGTCGCGGGTTACTCGGCGCCGATCATCCCACTTTAGGCCGCCTTTCGTGGCGATGACCAGTTCGTGACGCTTGTTCCCCAGCGCGCGCGACAATAGATGTTCTGCGTGGCCGAAGCCATAGACACCAGCCACGTCAAAGAGATTGATGTCCGCGTCCACTGCCGCCTTTACGGCGTCAATCCAAGCGGCTTCGTCCAGCGGGCCATAGTCGTAATTGCTCGCCGCCGCGCAACCAAATCCAAGTCGGGACGTCATGCAATTCGTACATCCGATCGGAGCGAATTCCATTCAGCGTCTCGTCACGAACCGCGCAAACGTGAGGAGAATAATTTGAAAATCGGTCCAGCACGATTGGTTGCGCACGTAGGCAACGCGCAAGCGGTTTTTCTCCGCGCGATATTTTTCAATGAATACGCGGCGCGGATCTTCCGAGCCGACGAGTTCATTCAAGTTGAAAAAGTGGATGGAGGCGTAATCCGTGATCCCCGGCAGGACAGATAGAATTATTTTTTCCTCCTCGGTGTAGGCCGAGGTGTGTTCTTCCACCTCGGGCCGGGGCCCCACAATACTCATTTCGCCTGTGAGCACGTTCAGAAGTTGTGGTAACTCATCGACCTTCCAGGGACGGAGCCAACGGCCGACCCGCGTGATTCGAGGGTCATTTTGGCCAGTGGAGGTGCTGCCCATGCGTTCTGCGTCCGGCCGCATGGTGCGGAACTTGAAGATGCGGAAGGGCCGGCCGTGCCTACCCATGCGCACCCCGCGATAGAACACTGGTCCGCGCGAATCAAGCTTGATGCAGACGGCGATCATGAGGAGAAACGGAGCGAGCAGGAGTAAGCCAAGCGCCGCAAAAAACAGATCAAAGATTCGCTTCATGTTTTGGATTTCCGGATATAGCTATGGCGCTCGGTGTTGGCAAGAACGAAGTCCCGGAAGGCATCGACGGATATGCGGACCCTATGGAAATCCGTTAGTCGAGCGGCTTAACCAGTTCAAAGGAAAATTGCCAAGCCATCAATTGCACGCCGGGAATTCTGACGAGAAGGCGGTCCACGGCATTTAATATCCGCATGGTCCCGCCGAAGAGCCTCGGTGCGCCTTGCAGAAATCCGGCGAGAAAGCTGGACACGTGCCAGTAGCGAATTTCACCCACGTTGAAGAAACGCTTGGCTCCCCGAACGTCCTTGAGGGACAGAATGTGTTCTTTTTCCCATTCCGTCCGCATTTCCGGTGTGAGTTTGCGATACAGCTTGATCAGCGGGTTGTAGTCCAAAGCCTCACAGGCCAAAATGCGGCCGCCCGGTTTCAGAATTCGATGCATCTCGGGATAAGCGTAGTTCAGGTTGAGATGATGCAGCATATAGCTGCACAAGATGACGTCCACGGAGTTGTCCGGCAATCCGGTGGCTTCGCAGTCGCCTTCGATGAAAACGCACCGATCCGCAAGACCTGCGTTGCAGGCAGCTTCGTCGGCGTTGGCAATGGATATGTTGCTCACATCAAGGCCCATGGCCAGCGCGGCGCCCATTCGCGCGGCTTTCAGAGTCTCCAGACCGGCCCCGCATGCGTAGTCCAGAAACACCTTGCCGGGCACTCTCTCGGCCAGCCAAGCGTCCCGGTATTCCAGCGAGAGTTGCGTAGTGGAATACCATTTCGCATTAGCACGATACTTTTCTTTGGTTTCCCCGGAAGAATTGACAAGACGCTTGTCGCGGCTGAAGTTCGCCCATTCGCGCTCACAGCGTTTTCGTCCGTCGAGCGTGGCGGCAAAGTCCCGGGAATCACGCGACTGAAGTGCTCGGAGCGCTTCACTAAGCCCGCCTTGCTGAGTTTTGTGGTCTGTCGAAGCGACGGAAACAATTCGTTGCGTGTGCGGCGTACTCATAAGTTCAACGGTCCTTTCTGCCTGCCTCTGTGGCGGGCCGCGAGAAAAACAATGGAGCTAAACAGGTTGCTCAATGGGAAACGGCGGGAGATTCGCGTCCTTGGTCGACGCCCGCAACAGCGTCATCGAGCCGCCGATGTTCCAGCAAATTGCGGTACACGGCGAGCACCTGAGTGAGTACCAACTCCTCGGCGAATTCGCGAAGGGCGATTGCCCTGCCGCGGGCACCCATCCTGGCCCGCAATGACGCATCTTCAATCAGCTTGGCCAGGGCGCGGACGAGTCCTTCCGTGGAATGAGCCGGCACGAGGAAACCGTTCTCGCCGTGACGAACCACCTCCCGGCAACCGGGCACGTCGGAGGCGACGAGAGCGCGCCCACTGGCCGCTGCTTCTATTAGGGCTTTGGGCACTCCTTCTCCATAAGATGGCAAACAGACCACATTTGACCGGGCAAACACCTCGGGCATATCGTCCTGCCGCCCCCACCACTCCACCACGCCGCTGGCGTCCCACTCGCGCAGTTGGCTCACAGGAATGGAAGTTGCGTGTCCGGCGTCGGGTTCGCCGACCAGCGCGAAGCGCGCGGAGACCCCCTGGGAACGCAATAGCTCGGCAGCTGCGACAAACTCTCGCACACCTTTTTCCCAAAGCATGCGTCCAGGAAAAATCACGACGGGCACGCCACCGAGTTCGGGCCGCGGAACAAATTGCTGTGTGTTTACACCGGAGCCGCGAATCAGCACCGCCTGATCGGCACAAACGATTTCCGAGCGAACGAAATCGTTGAGATTGTCCTGATTTTGAAAAATGCACGTCGCATCCTTCCGCTGCAGAGCCGTCCGAAGAAGCAGGAGCAAGAACCAGCGCACGAAATGCATGGTTCGATGTTCAGTGGTAAACGCCGAACCCAGCCCGACGATAGAGTGTACGCAGAAGATTGTTTTGTAAATCCGCGCCGCCAGCCCGCCATAGACCACGGGTTTCAAAGCAAAGTGATGGACAAGGTCTGGCTGGAGAGATCGATATACTCTTAACACCTGCAAGAAAGCGCTGAGTTCACGCAGGGGATTCAGGCTTGCCCGGGAAATCTGCCAGGGAATCACCTGGAAACCCTCGAGTTTAAGCTTTTCCGCGAACGGACCGGGACACGTCATGATCCAGACTTCCGCCCCAGCAGCCTGTGCTTCGCGCGCCAGGGGCCTGCGCCGCTCCCAGAAGGAAAAGTCTTCCGTCACCAGAAATAGGAGCTTCCAGGATGTCTTGTGCCGTGCCTTGCACGCGTCAACTTGATTTTGCTGGCAGTCCGCCACAGTTGCCGCCCGTTCCGATGGCACTCTTGCTCCAATCAATGTTTTAGATTTAAGCATCGTTTCTCGCTGAGATTTCATGGAATGAACCGCGAATGAATTCCTTCAGGAAGCAGCACATGCCGGGGCAGCCGTTTCCTGCAAGGGCTGGCGAGTCTCATCCCACCAGGCTTGAAACATGAGAACGCCCCAAAGATGATGTTGCCAAGCTCGTTTCCCGGAGAGATGCTCGGCCCATTTTTCGCGAATGGGCTGCGTCTGGAAGAAGCCGTCTTCCCGCAGCCGCCTCTCGGACAGCAAGGATTCCGCCCAATCCCGCAACTCGCCGCGAAGCCAGCGATCGAGCGGAATGCTGAAGCCGGACTTCGGGCGCTCGACGAGGTGCCGAGGCACGCGTCGGGCGAGCAATTCGCGAAGAATCCATTTTCCCTGATGCCCACGAAGCTTCATGGACATCGGGAGCCGCCACGCAAACTCAACCACGCGATGATCGAGCAGCGGGATTCGCGCTTCAAGGCCGACGGCCATGCTGGCGCGATCCACCTTCGTCAGCATGTCATCGGGCAGACACGTCAGCGTATCCAGGAACATCATCTGCTGCGTGAACTGAGGGAGTTTGGCCCAGGCACGTGACCTGGATACCGCGGTTGGCGATTCCTCGGCGCCGATGACGACCCCCACGGGATCATTCCAATGCGACACCAGCGCCTGGTAGACAGATTCCGGATTTCCGAGTGCCAATAGCCGCGCCAGTTTATGCAGCTTCTGGCCGGGTAGTCTATGGTTCATTGCGGAGGGCAAGAAAGGACTAAGAAACTGGAACAATGAATCCCAACCTTCCGGGGACATGCCCAAGAGCGCTGCGGCGCATGCTCGCCTGAATGGCTTCGGCGTCGCACCAATAAATTTCCAGAGTCGAGTGCTCCAGACGTGCCGCGTGTATCCACAGAACACTTCATCTCCACCGTCTCCCGACAAGCCCACCGTAACGTGCCGCCGTGCCATCCGCGAGAGCAGAAAGGTTGGAATCTGGGACGAATCGGCAAATGGCTCGTCGTAGATTGCCGGGAGAAAGGGAATTACGGCCATCGCGTCCCGTGGCGCCACTCGAAGTTCCGAATGCTCCGTCCCTAGATGTCGCGCGACTCTAGCCGCATTACCGGCTTCGTCGTATGCCGCTTCCGAAAAACCGATGGAGAATGTCTTGACGGGCCGAACGCTTTCCTCCTGCATCAGGGAAGTCACCAGCGAGGAATCCACGCCTCCGGATAAGAAGGATCCCAGAGGGACGTCGGAGAGCATCCGAATACGGACTGCGTCTCGCAGAAGAATCTCGAGTTGTTCGAGAGCCTCCTCTGGAGAACCGCGAAACGGATCGGCAATACCGCTCTCTACGACCTTACGGAGAGACCAGAACGGAACCGGTGCCGGATTGACGAGCACTGCGCTGGTCACGGCGAGAAAGGTTCCGGGGAGAAGCTTCTGCACGCCCTGGTAGATAGAATGAGGGGCCGGGACACAATTGTGGCGCAGACAAAGCGCCAAAGCGTCGCGATCAATGTGCGTCTCGAAACTGGGATGCGCACGGAGAGCTTTGAGCTCGGAACCAAAAAGGAAGACACCGCCCATCCAGCCGTAGTACAGAGGTTTCTCGCCGAGACGGTCGCGACCGAGATACAGGATACGCTCCTGTCGGTCCCAAAGGCCAAAGGCAAACATGCCGTTGACGCGCGAAAGAGTATGCTGCACGCCCCAAGATTCGAAACAGCCCAGGAGCACCTCCGTGTCGGAGTGCCCTCGGAAACGGAGCGGCGCGTTGTTTGATTTTTCAAGCTCCCTCCGCAGTTGCTGGAAGTTGTAGATTTCGCCGTTGAATACGATCACGTATCGCCCATCCCATGAGAGCATGGGCTGGTGGCCGGCGGGAGAAAGGTCGAGGATAGAGAGCCGGCGATGCGCCAGAGCGATCCCGGCGGAGACATCTACCCAGATGCCAGCATCATCAGGACCACGATGCTGCAAGGTGTCGCCCATCCGCCTTGTGGTGGCGCGGAGATGCTCACTGGAATTTCGGAGTGTCGTGTCGAGGAAACCAGCAATACCGCACATCTAGCGAGGTACCTTCCATTCGAACTGGCGGAAAATGACAAGATATGTATGTCGTGGAGAACGCCGCAGGATTTCCGCCTTCAGACAGCCACGCATATCCGTGCTCATCAGGCGCTCTTGATTCCAGCTATAAGCAATTCCCGGTGGAGATAGTGCCGGTCGTAATAGTCGCGGTAGGTTTGGCTGTGGACACATTCAAGCCATGGGCCGTTTTCCTGATACCACTGAATCGTGCTAGCCAGCCCTTCGGTGAAATTCCTGCATTGCTCCCAGCCTAGCGCGGTCTTGAGCTTGCTGCAGTCCAGTGCGTACCGGCGGTGGTGGCCGGGCGGTCCGCGACTAATCGAATGAGCGTTCGGGGTTTCCCGAGAACGTCCAGGATTCGGTAGGCAACCTCGAGATTCCGCAGCTCGCATTCGCCGCCGACGTTGTACACCGTAAATCGGCAAGGGCCGGCAGGACATAGCCCGCGCGATCATCAGGCTTCCACTATCCGCCAAGTACCTTCGATGTTGGTGCGGATGAATGCGGAGGCGTCTTCAATGCTTCGATCCACATGGCTCTTTGCTGCGAAATGCACCACCGCATAGCCTGGCACCACTTCGGCTATCGCGGGGTCGCAAATGTCCAAACGAACAAGTTGCAAACGGGGACCTTCGAGGGCAGCAGCCAAGTTGCCGAGGTTCCCGGCGTAGGTCAGCTTGTCTACGAGGATGATGTCGTAGTCCGGGCGCTGTTCGACATGTGAAGCACGAAATTCGACCCAATGAAACCTGCGCCGCCGGTGATGAGTACTTTCATGGTGTGTCCTTATATCTGCGCGGAATGTGAATGGTGTGAACGTTCAAGAATCGAGAAATTGGTTCGGTCGCTTCCTGTGGAGCGTCGCAGCGTGTGCGAGATCCTTTAGTGGAGATGCCGCTACGGAGAACTCGATGACGTAACAGCATTTTCTTGCCGAGAGTCACAATCGGGAGGCAGCGCGGCTTTCCTCTCAACCCCAGCAGCAGGCTGAAGTGCCTTGCTAACCAATCCGGGGGGCGGCTGCGAGCCGATCTGCGCCTGGAATTCCGCCGCGGCAATGGACACGCCGCATTCGTTCCAGTGGATGTCGTCCTGCCAGTAAATGTATTGGTGACGCTTCGCCATATCGGCCGCAGCCTCTCGGAAGGCAGGAGAGGCATTGACTACGGGGACGCCCCTCTCACGTAGGCGGCGTTCAAGTTCCCCGAGCACGCTTTCTGTTTCCGTCTGCACGCGCGGCGAATCGAGCAGTGGTCCGTAGACAGTACTTTTGTTTGGGACGAGCAGGACCACGAGTTCGAGGCCATCGCGGCTTACCTCGCGCGAAACCCAGCAGAAGAAATCGGTCCAGCGGGCGGCAGTGGCGTTCCACGAAGAAACCGGCTCGATGCGCGAGGAGATGAAGAGAATCCAATCGCCATTCCGAAGCCGTTCTTGCGAGACATTGCTCGCGAAGCTATTGGGAAGCACGACATCGTTCTGCATGGCTCTCTCGAACTTCTCAGCGAGCAAACGGAGCCGCGAATGGTCCAGCGATGAAATGAATCCACTCACCAGATACCAGCCCCTGGCACCCAGAACGCGCAAGACGAGCCTGCGTCGCCAACTCGGCCGCTGGGGCGCGGCGGCTGGCGGAAGCTCCTGCGCATGCACTTCGAGGAATTCGTAGATCAGCAGGCCTCTCCGCATTTGCAGCCGGCCGGCCAGTTTACGGATGTGTTCGAGATCAAAGGGCAGGTAGCCGCCCGCGTTGTAGATGGGCCCTAAGAACACTCCCGCGAGCTGCGCGGAGAGCGTCTTCTCTTCCGGAACCTCTGCGCCGATGGCGAACGAGTCGCCAAGCAGGATGCCGGCCGGCGCGATACCCGCTGTTGCCTCCGGATTATGGAACCCAAACGCATCGGTGGAGAAGTCCGCACGGCGATATATTCGGCGCTGTGGCAAATTGCCCAGCGCCGCCAAGTCGCCATAGGAGCGTGCGTTGTGATATTCCCGGTTCGGCTCGAATGGTCCTTCGGGCATTGCATGAAGACGCTGCAGGGCCTCATTCGGCCGAAAGGCAAACATCCCAAGCGGGACAAATCGCAGCGCGACATCCGTGGCCATCACCGCCAACATCAAGCGAGGAAGAAGCCAGCCAACTCTCAAACGATGCGTCATCCTGACGTCACCCTCGGTCGACATCATCAGAACTGGAAGTACAGGAACGGCGACGGGTGGCCGGCGGCGATCACCAGCAGGCACGCGAGATAACCCGTCGCGAAACCAGCGACGGTCCAGGGCCGCCACTCGTGCTTGATCTCAAACGTATTGGGCGCGAGATGCGCGATGGCGGCTGCGAGGGTTACGGCCACCAGCAGGCCATGGAGCCCGGGCAGAAACGTCGAGGGACGCCAGGAAAACATGCGAGATAACAGCGTCCACGCCATGCCGAAGCTGCCGGACCGGAAGAAAACCCACCCGACAACCACCAGGAAAAACGTGCCGAGCCGTTGAAGACTCACAGGCAAGTAATCCCAGTCGTCCCGGTAAACCCTATAAAGGCAGAGCAACGCTCCGTGATAGCCGCCCCAGAAAACAAAAGTCCAGTTCGCCCCGTGCCATAGCCCGCCGAGCAGCATCGTAATCATCAGATTGCGGTAGACTACCCAGGGGGCGCTTCGGCTGCCGCCGAGAGGAATATAGAAATAATCGCGCAGGCAGGTGGAAAGCGAGATGTGCCACCGGTGCCAGAAGTCGCCGATGTTAAGCGCCCGATAGGGCGAATTGAAATTCTGTGGCAGGCATATCCCGAACATGTATCCGAGCCCCACGGCCATGTCGCTGTAGCCGGAAAAATCAAAATAGAGCTGATAGGTGTAGCCCAGGACGCAAAGCCACGCGCCGAGTGTCGAAAGCTGACCATAATCCAGGAGGGCAGGATTGATGACTGCCGCAATCGTGTCGGCGATGAGCACTTTCTTCATCATGCCAATCGCAAAGAACGACCACCCACGATCGAGCCAGCGTTTGCGATCGGTACGGCCGAGGTTTTCCAGGTCGGCTTGGACTTGCCGGAAGCGCACAATCGGACCCGCCACCAGTTGTGAAAAGAGTGACACGTAGCACGAGAATTCGAAAACGTTCTTCGTCGGCACAACCACCCGCCGGTAGCTATCCACAATGTAAGTGATGGTATGAAATGTGTAGAAGGAGATTCCTACCGGCAGCACAATGTCGAGGGCGTGCAGATGCATCGGCGCGTGCAGCCAGCTGGAGAGATGCGTTAACGTGTCCAGGAACAAGTTGAAGTACTTGAAAAACCCAAGCAGCAGCAGATCGACCGTGATGGGCACGACCAGGCACAGTTTCCGGATTCGCGGCTCCTGCCACCGCAAAAAGCCCAGCCCGGCGAGATAGCTCACGAGAGTGGAAAGTGCCATGAGGGCGCAAAACTTGTAATTCCACATGCCGTAAAAAATGTACCCGGTCAACGTGAGCCAGACGAAGCGATGATTCTTTTTCTTGAGCTTCCAGAAGCCGAGATAGGCAACTGGAAGGAAGACGAACAGGAACGGTAAGCTATTGAACAACATGGTCGAGGATTTTCAGCGATTTCCTACGATGGCGAAAAAAAGGGCAGCACCCGGGTCACGTCCCGCGTCCAACTGTGGCAACACTTTCCCGCGTGATCGTTTTCTCGTGGACGAGATTACTGGCGCGCCACAGTGAATCGTAGGGAAGGTGTCCCTCGCGCTCCCCGATGGGCATGATCGCTTCCCGCAATGAAGCCTGCTGAGTTTGAGCGGTCATTTATTTTGATTCACCCGTGTATCGGAATTGGTTCCACGATTTGCTGAGGCCGTTGCCCGCTGCGCCGGGGACTCTTTTCAAGAATCTGCAGCCATTTCGAAAGTCCGTGCTCGAGCGTGTACTGCGCGGCCACTTTTGCCCGCCCTGATTTTCCGAGCCGCTTTCGCAATTCCGCGCTTTCGATGAGCGCGCTGAGCTTCTCGAACCACTCCCGCGCATCCGCGGCCAGGAAGCCGTTGCGGTTTTCTTCAACAATCTCGCAATTCGCACCCACGGGCGAGGCTACGACCGGCAGCCCGCAGGCCATGTATTGAATCAGTTTCAGCCCGCACTTGCCGCGTGTAAATTCGGTGTCGGAGAGTGGCATAATGCCGATGTCGCATTCGGAGAGCAATTGAGCCTCCGTCGTCACCGACCACTCCCGCGTTTCCGTACGCAGGCCATTGGGAAAACTGCCCGCGCCGATGAAGCGGAAGCCAAGGTGTGGATGCTTCTTCTGCAATCGCGTAAACTCGGGAATCAGAGGGTGCAAGAAGGTGGCGGTCATCGGTGTGCCGATCCACGCGATGCGTATGGGGCCCGACGGAGCGACCTCTTGGTGGTTTGGGTAGCCATCCAAGTCGACAACCGTGGGGATCAGCGCGACGCGCGACGTGAATTGCAGCGCGTAGCCGGCAAGATGGCTGTTCCCCACCACCACTGTTTCCGCTGCACGCATCAAACGCGCGATCTTTCTCCGCAGTACGGGCCAGCCGTCGTACTTGCAATAGGCTGCATCGTCGTAGTCCAGAATGAACCGCGAATTGATTTTCGAGACAAACAACTCCGCGACGGCGGGAAGAAAAGGAAAGACTTCGTGCTCGCACAGCACCGCGTCGTACTGCCCCGCGCCGAGCGCATCGAGAAATCGCGCCGCATACCCGACAGCGAGCCAGCGCCCTCCGCGATGCCCTGTTGTGTAAAGCTCGGTGAGGTAACCATCGGCAAGCAGCGGCTTGATCTCGACTTCGTGTCCGGCGCGCCGTAGTCCGGGCACATACTGCCAAAAGCGGTAGCGGCTGCTCGCGCCCTTGGCTGTATAACGCGGCAAGATCAAAATGCGCATGCGGGTACGTTAGTTGCCGGCACGGGAGCTCCATTCGTGCCGGAGACTCGCCGCAAGAACCAAATCCTCGGAGCGCAAGAACAAGAGGCTGGAAACTGGCGCAGCCGTCATCCGGGTGTACGAGCGGACGTACAACCAAGAATTAAGCACGTATCCGCCAGTAGTGACTAGTGCCGCGCTGCAAATCCCATAATGGGGAATCACCAGGATCCCGCACACGAGACCCGTTCCGAGGGCGATCACGGCGGGATAAAACGTTTTAATGGGCTTGCCACGCCCATTGAAGTCGCTCGCGAGAACCTTAAAAATGCTCGCGGCTACGACCCCGGGAATCAGAATCCAGAGCACGCGAACCGACGCGTGGAATGCGGGCAGTATCCGGGGAATGAGCCACGTGGCCGCTACCGCGAGTCCCACGGAGAGCAGCGCCGTGAGAGCGAGAGTCGCGCGGCAGACCAGGGGAGTGATCCGGCTGGCTCCGTCTTCCAAAGTGCCTGCAACGTGGGGCAGCAAGACCGTTCCCACCGCGTGGGGCACATACCACAGAAGTTCTCCGAGGCTGACCGCAAAGGCATAGAGACCTAGGTCTTTGAGCGAAAGAAAATAGCTGACCAGCAGAATATCGCTGCGGTGTTGAAGATACTGCGTCACGGCCCCGAGGTGCGAGTGCCATCCAAAGCGCAAAGCGCTGCGCAGAAATTTCTTCGCGCCCCCCAGCCATTGCATGCCGCCTGCGCTTCGAATTACCACCAGGGCAAACAATGCGGGAATCAAGGTGGTGGCGGCCCATGCTAGAGCGACAACCCAAATCGCGCGGTAGCGCCTGGACAGCACCACGAGCAGGCTTAGAGTGAAAAGAACCGATGGGCCTATGCGCAGCCAGTTGTAGGCCCCGATCCGCCTTTGCGCCAGGCATAGGAAGCCCGCGTTGAATGTCAGATTCATCGCCGGAATTGTGGAAAGGGCCAGCCAGAGGTATGTGCCGTTGATCTTTTGCGTCGCCAGACTGGCCATCCAATGCCACGCGGGCCCCAGCAGGAGCATGGGCAAAGCTCCCAGAAGCAGGCTGGCCCAGAGCACTCCAGCCGCTACATCCGACAGGGAATCGCTCCCCTTGCGTCCCAGGTGAAAGACCGACGCCGGGCCCAGCGCAAAGTTCAGCAGTGTCAGCCCGATTCCCCCCGCGATGAATTGCAGCAGATAGATCAGGCCTCTGCCCTCGGGACCCACCAGATATGCCACCAGGAAACTGCTCAGCACACCACATAACAGAAGCACCATCTGCGCAAGAAACACCGAAGCCGATTGCTGGAGCACGATCCAATGCAATGAAGCACTCGCGGCATCCGGGGCCGGCCGACCAACGCTTTCCGGTCGCACCTCAAGGGAAGCAGGCAAGCTCATCTCTGAGCCAACACCGGAACCGGTCTCGTGACATACTGCGCAACCGGAATTCCAACCGCAAGAAAGTACCACGCCGGTCCCTGCGTGAGATGATTCACCATGAAGCTCAAAGTGAGACCAAAAGAGATCAGGCCGTTTGCGTAAAGACTATAGAAACTCTTTGTCCGAAGCATGTGGAAATAAACGAGCCCAGACAGAAAAGCAACGCCCAAAGGTCCCAGAATCACTCCAGCGACCCCAAAGTCCGTATAGAACTGATGCAGCCAGGTAAACGTATTGAACTCGGAAGGTATGGCAACTGGTTCGGCAACGATCAGGGGAGCTTTGAGCGATGGGTTGACTAGTCGCAAGACTTTGAACGCCGGATAAAACGTCATCGCTCCCGCGGTACTCTCAGGTTGCGTGTCGAGATAAGCTTGCAGCGCCGGATAACTGCCGGTCACATACAAGTACGGCGTAAGCAGTGGAAAATACGGTTCGGAAACGTTGGTCGCTTCGAGGAGTACCGGATTGTTGTCTGCGATTTTTTCCAACCAGACGGAGACAAGAAGGAATTGGGCTGCCAAAACAACTGCGAGAACTAATCCGGTCGCAAGCAGTGTTCGTCCCTGCAGGCTTTTCATATGGGCTACCACGTAAGCGGTCCAGATGAGGGCGAAGAAGAACCTTGTTCGGTCTTCTAAAAAGAGAGTAGCCACAATGCTTGCAATTAAAATGGTCCACACGAGCTTGCGCGGGCCGCCTCGCACAGACCTGACATAGAAAGCACAGAGCACCACGCTCATAACATTGAGCCAGTTTAACAGCTTGATCCCCTCGTCCAATCCTCCTCCTATGGCCATCGCCTGGCGGATCTCGTGGGGCGCCTCGATATAGGTGATCAGGCCCAGAGCTCCTTGGACTCGTCGAAGGAAATCAACCAGACCTACCATCCCGAAAGCGAAGCTCACGCAGATGACTTTTCGCAGGCGTTCGGCAGAGATGCTTTCCACCGCGAGCTGGGTGCGCCAGCGGCACATGCCCTGGGGCTGGAACAAGTAAGCGAGTATCCAGCCAAAACCGAAACTAACCATGTTTAGCGCAATCAAACCCCAGGCTTGCGCGCGTACCGGCGTGTATTCGACCCACCGCAAGAAGAACAGCGCGAGGGTAAAGAACCAGACCCCGTAGAAAACCGAGAAGGGGGAAATTGGATGCCCGAACATGCGCGACGACACTGCAACGGCGGCGAAGGCGAGCATCAGAAAAATCACGCTGGGCAGATATGACAACATGTTGGTTTCGTCCTTGGGTTCTTTACGCGAGGGGCCGCAGGTCCGCCGCGTCCATTTCGACGGCAACCGAGCGCATGATCAAATCGAGCGAGATGACAAACCGCCGCTGCTTCCTTTTCCGCACCACAATCCCTTCAAACCCGACGAGCGGCCCGCTGGCCACTCGGATCCGCCGGCCCACCTTCAGATAAGGATGCGGCTCAGCGCGAAGCTGGTTTGTCAGGCTGCTGCGCAGGGTTTCCATCTCGTTGTCAGGAAGCGCGACAGGCGGGCCGCCAAATCCCACGAGCCGAGCGATGCTGGGAATCTCGAGAACGCGCAGACGGTTCCGCAGCGCGAGACGGACAAAGACGTAACCGGGAAACAGCGGCAACTGCAGTTGCACCCGGCGATCTGTCCATCGCCGTACGCTGTCGTAGAGCGGCAGAAAATGCTCCACCGCGCGCTCGCGTAGTTGTTCGGCCACGCTTTTCTCGTGGTTCGAAAATGTGCACACCGCGTACCAGCGCGGCTCGAGGTAGTCATCCGGTAAGAACGCGTCTTCCTGGGGACCCAGCCTGTAAATCGCTGTACTCACTGCCGTGCTCGCCATCTCGACCTGCTCCCTGACAGCCTACATATACCTTGACCAGATACAGCTTCGCCCCGTCAGCCACACGGCCATTTGCAACTTAACCTGTTAATCTACAGTCAGTTACAAAGAAACTGACTGGCTACCCATGTCCGCCGGCGGGGTTTGTCGGCGAAACCGCCGCAAAACCTTGCTTGCGATTCCCCGCCCTCCAGAGCCGTTCCACGACGCCCACGGCACCTTCGCCATAACGGCGACGAACACTTCTTGCGCAAGCCTCTTCCGCGGGTCGCGCGGGTCTGTCTCTTCCCAGCGCGCCTCGCCCAGCACCCAGGCAATCCCCCAGTTCAAGGTTAGGAATGCGCCCAGGAAGATGATCAACAGGCGAGGCGGAAAAGACTTTCTCTCTGGCACCTTGGCAATATCGAGAATCTTGACGCTGGGCGTCTCTTTCACTTCCTGAACCTTCGCAAGTTCAAACTGCTGCGTGAGCGTTTCGTAGACGGCTTCCTGAATCCTGGTGCGCCGGTAGAGGTCGGAATAGGTGAGGTCCAGCAACGGCAGCTCGCGAATGGATGGATAAAGCGAATCGCCCTGTCGCGTCGATTCGCTGGTTTCGAGGCCGGCCTTCCCGCCCATCTTGTCGAGCTGGCGCTGAAGTTCCTGAATGCGCGCCGACACTTCCCGCACGCGTACGTTGCCATTTGTATAGATCTGTTTCAGGCCTTCCTGTTCGGACTGCGCGGCGGTCAGCTGCCCCTGCAGGATGGCCGCGGATTCCAGCATGCCTTTGCCCTGTTCCTTGATATCAATGGCGACGTTCTTGCTCGAAAATTCACTGAACTCTTTAGCCGCGGAATCCAAGTCCAGTTTCACCGCTTTTAGGCGCTCTTCCAGGAACACGCGCTCGCGATGGGCTGAGGAAGTGGTCAGTTCGGCGACCAGGCGGTTCAACTCCTCGGTATAAGCGTTGCCCATGGCCGCAGCGCGCTGCGCACTTCCGTCCGTCACCGTGATAGTGATGATCCCGCTTTTGCGGTCTTCGGAGAGAATGGTGTTTTCCGCGAGCTGAGTTCGCGCTGTTTCCTCCAGCCGGACCCCATACACCTTTTTCAGGTTAAAGCGTTCGATTAACCGGTCCTGCACCGTGCGGCTTACCAGGACACCGACAAATAACGCTCCGGAACTCTTCAGCCCCGGCAGGTCACCGGCGAAAAGGCCCGCGCCTGTCTTCGCCGCCAAGGAAGCCAAGAGTGCGGCTCCGCTACTGGACTGGCTGTCGGGAGGCATTAATCGCGTCGTGGATTCAAACCGTTTGGGGAGCGAGAACGCAAACAGCGCCGCCAGCGAAGAACCGAACACCATTGCCCCTATAAGGAAAGGTCGTCTCTGCCAAAGCAACCTTAGCCGGGATACGATCCACTCGCCCGAGGCTGTCTTATCCGCCTCTTGGCTGAAGTTCTCTTCAAGCACCGGCTCGGTGTTGAGATCTTGCTCCGGCTTAGTCCAGGTCAGTGCCAATTGGATTATTTCCTTCCTCCGCGCGTTTTTTCTCTACCATGCACAATTCCAAATCACTGTTTCTTGCCGAGAATCGAGTGTTCGGGCAAGAACGTTATCTGTACAGACGCGGTCACGTTTGACTGCGGTTCTCGTGCAAGGAGTGGAATCTGCCATCTCTCGTATTGCACGGCCGTGGAAACGCTGAAACTCGAACCAAGGAAGAAATCCGCGCCTATGGAGGCATCATTCTGGGTTCCACCTTGCGGCAGAAACCGGCTGTCAACCTTCCGGTGCCTCAGTTGAATTCCAATCTTGTTCTTCGGACTCAGCCAGTAGTTGCTCCGAATTTCCTCCGCCTGTGCCGCCCGGCCGATTCCAGCGCCAATCAATTTGTCGTTGCTCGTATAAGAATTCAGGTAGTTACCGTTCTGATAAAAGCACCCGACGTTACAATCCGTAAAATTTGGCGGTACCGTCGAGCCTCCTTCCAGCCTCAAATCAAGTTTCGACAATCCGGGTAACTTTGGCATGTAGAGCCCCGCCTGAAACACGGATTTCCTGGGGTAGCCGAGCGGAGAGGTTTCATCCTCACTAAAGGCGTCCCCATAGAAAGTCAACCAATCTCGTAACTTGGGAATGCGGTAGGAAAAATCGACAGCCGTACGGCCGTCGCCGAAGTCATCGAATCCGTTATTTGTGCTTCCGAAGAAAAACACACTCTCCAGGAACTTGTGAGTCGTAAACGGAATGCCCTTTCCCGAAAATACATCCGTCTTCGAGACGCCAAATTCAAAGTTCCGCGTGAACTTGAAACTCACCTTCTGCCCGTCAAGGAAAGGTTGAGGATTCAGCGTCTGTCCGAACTGCCCGAAAGTTTCTACTCCCGCTGCTGTGTCCACGCTCAAGAACTGGTGGCCCGCAAGCTGCCCGGTGAAAAATTCCATTCGAATGTCGCCGAGAATTCCAAAAATTCCGGGGAGCCGGAAGGGCGCGTTGCGGCTGATCCGAAACATCGTGATAGGCTCCGCGTTATTGCTGAACAGAAATGGGCCGCCTTCGTTCGGCCCCCACCAGAGACTCTGTTTACCGAAAGAGACCTGCCAATTCGCCAGATTCATGCCGACATAACAATCGAGAAGACGAAAGCGGTTTGTCGCTGCAATTGGCTTTGCGGGCGCTCCCGAAGGCAGGCCATCCGCCCCGCTGATGAACGAGAGGACAGCTTGGGAAGGCGCAGGCGCGGAGGGCGCGTGCTGATATTCGCCCTGAAAGTAGATTGTAAAAGGTCCTTCCGCGGCCCACGCCGAAATGCCGTTGACGTTGTTGAATCCCCGCTCGTACGGTCGGCCAAAATCGTTGATGACGGTCTGGCCGAAGTGATAATTGTCGTTGAGCGGCCTTCCCGTAACCTGCGTGAACCCGTTCACCACGAATGTTTCCGTACAAACTTAACAAGAGTGCTTTTTCACTTTCTATTGTCCTAAGTGATGGTCCCAGAACGCGCTGTCGATGAGGCAGCTGCAGAAAGGCTCTCCTCTAAAGTACCTACCAGCAACATCAAC